>Ga0170475_118679988_pt1 | contig 14360 bp, 2 predicted proteins | sample Soicark_Litter_5_FD_111474 | JGI IMG/M metagenome (GOLD analysis project Ga0170475, IMG submission 111474) | Avena fatua rhizosphere microbial communities from Hopland, California, USA. Combined Assembly of 48 SPs | reverse complement strand
GCTGCTCTCCGCCGTCTTCGCCCACGCATTCGTTACATTGGTGAGCGCCATGGCGGCCGCTGCGTCCCCCGATCCCGAGGCTCAGGCCGCGGCGAGCACCAACGTGGTGGACGACACTGACAGCGAGGAAGCGCCGATCCCGCCTGCCCGCGATCTGCTGACGGGACACCTACAGCTCAGCGCCGGCGCACAATTCGAGTTTCCGTTTGCCAAGCTCGACACCGGTACGGCATTCGCTGCGCGCACAGACTCCGGTGTCGCTGCGATGGCACAGCTGGCGCTGGGCGTTTCGCGCAATGCCGCCATCGGTGTGTGGGGTAACTACGCGGCGTACGGCGAGACCTCGCGTTGCCGCGGCTGCGATCGCGCAGCCTTCGCGGTCGGGCCATTCGTGCGTTACCACCCCGTGCAGGGCTTCCGCTTCGATCCGTGGGTTTCGCTCGGCGTCGGATATCGCAGAATGCCCGGCAGCGGGCAGCAGACGGACTACTCCGGGCTCGACTGGTTGCGCTTGAGCTTCGGCGGCGATTGGTACGCGCTCAGCCAGGTCGCGTTCGGGCCGTACACGCAACTCGCGTTCGGCACGTTCACCAAGCGCGCCCCGCACGAAGGCACGACCGTGTATGGCTTGTTCTCGGCCGGCCTGGCCGTAACGTTCGATCTGCAAGGCAAATAGCCGAACGGCGCGCTGCTAGCGCGCCGTTTCGACCATCCCCCGCAGCTCGCTCGTTCGAGCTTATTCGCCGCCGGCCGGGATGGTGATCCCGAGCGCGCGGCGCACCTGGAAGTAGTCCTCGCTCACGAAGTAGAGCAAGAGCTCCTTCATCTTGTCCGCCGCGGACGGATCACCCGGCAGCTGCGGCTCAGCCGCCAAGATCTTACGAGCGATGTCGAGGTCGCCGCTCACGATCAGACCAGCGCGACAGCTGGTGAGCTCGACCGCGTGGTTCCAACGCTTGATGTTGGCCTTGGCGCCGTCTGCAATGAAACGCTTCACCACCGCGCGCAGACCCTCGATGCTCCTCGGGTCCATGTATTTGCCGAGTTCTTGTACGGTCGCGCGGATCTGCGCGGCCATGTCGGGGGGCATCGGCTGACTGGCATCGCCGATCGCGACGCCCGCGAACAACATGATCGTGAGCTCGGCCTGCGTCGGGAACAGCGTGCGGATGTAGTGCTCGAGGCGGTAATACGAGAGGTGGCGCCCGCACATGAACGTGAGCTCCGGCGGAGTGAAGCCGGTGAGCACCGTCTGGCCGGCGACCGAAGCGGGCGGCGCGGAGGGCACCGCCATGATCGCGCCCGGTACGTCGTTGCGCACGTAGAGCTCCGGTAGCTGCACTCCGAGCACCTGCCCCGCCCAACCGAACGTCTTGGCGAACGTGACGGTGGACGTTGCCGGATCCTGACGAAAGCGCTTGTCGAGTACCGGCGCCTTGTTCTGCGCCTTGAGCTGCTGGATCTTGGCCTGCAGCGCCGCGCCCACGATCATCTGGAAAATCTGCGAGATGTGCAGGTTCTCGTCCGCGTGGAAGACGTGCTTCAGCCACAGCTCGTCCGTGAGCCGACCCTTGGCCTGCAGCATCCCCTGCGGGCGGTAGTCTTCGAAGAAGCGATTCTCTTCCGGATCGGCCTTCTTCAAGAACACCATGGCCGCTGCGAAGCACCACGCTTCGTCGTAGGCCTGCTTCTGCAGATACAGCCGATAGAGCGCGCGATAAGGATCGACCTTGATCGGATCGGCGTCGAGGATCAGGCGCTGCTCCTGAATGGCCTCGTCCCAGCGCTCGCTCATCTCGTAGAGCTCCGCGAGGATCTGGTGAACCACCACCTGGCCCGGCTTGAGCGATACCGCCATGCGGAACGACTCGATCGCGGCCGCGGTATCCTGCATACGATCGCGATAGATCAAGCCGAGCTGGTGCCACAGCGTGTGTTCGAGTTCCGCGTTGCCCTTGCCCGCCAGGCGATGCAGCATCTTGCGATACGAGCGCTCGAGGGCCTTCCAGTTCTTCTGGCTGGTGAGCACCTTGTTGATGCGCTCGAAGGCCTCCAGGTAGCTGGGATTGAGATCCAGCGCGTCGTTGAAGAGCTCGACCGCGCGATCCGCGTCCTGGAGCTTGTCGCGATAGATCTGCGCCTGCGTGAACAGGTAGCGAGAACGAACCTCGGGCCGTTCCTCGAGGCTCGCGATCGAGTCGAGCGCCGACACCATCTTCGTCCAGTCCGCCGCTGACTGGTAGAGCTGCAGCAGCTTGTGCAGGAGCACGTGATCGCGCGGCTTGAACTCGAGCGCTTCCTCCAACGCCTCGATCGCCTTCGGCGGGCTCTTCTCGCGATCGGACCAGATTTCGCCGATCTCGTTGAGGATCTGATAGCGCTCCTCCGGCTCCGAGACGCTGTCGAGGATCTGTCGCTTGTATGCGGCGACCTGCTTCCAGTCGTTGTTCTTGGCGTAGACGCCGATCAACGCGTCGAGCGTCGGGCGATGCTCGCCGTTCAGCCCCAACGCCTTCTCGAAGTTGTTGATGGCCTGGCGCGCCTGTCCCTGCTCGCGCTTGATGCAGCCGAGCCGGTAGTAGACGTCGGTGCGCGAGTCGACGTCCTCTTCGGCGAGTGACGTCAGCACCTTTTGGTAGTTGGTGAGCGCCGTCGGCCAGTCGCGGAGCTCGAACGCCACGTCGGCCACGCCACGGATGCTCTCCTGATCGCTCAGGTCGAGTTGATTCGCGGTCTGGTACGCCTTGAGTGCGCGATCGTAGTTGCCGAGCGCGGCCTGCACCTTGCCGAGCAGCTTGTGGAGCGTGTGCTGTTCCGCGCGGTCGCGGTTACGGCTCTTGCGTACGAGCATTTCCGCGAGCGGTTCCGCTTCTTGCCAGCGACCGGTGCGCGCGTAATCCTCGACCAGCGGGAAGGCCGCTTCCTCGTTGTCTTCGTCGCACTGAATCGCGAGCTCGTAAGCGTGAACCGCGAGGTCGTGCTCGGACAGCATCTCGTCGCGCAGCTTGCCGAGCTCGACCAGGAGCTTGGCGCGCGCGCGCGGCGTCGGCGTGTTGAGCTGCTCCTGCTCGAGGTAGCGCGCTGCGCGATCCCAATCCGACTCGTCGACCGCGATCGTGCGCAGGGCCGCCAAGCTCGGCAAGTGGGTGGGATCGAGATCGAGCGCCATCTCGAAGCGCTCCTGAGCCTGGCCGCGCTCGCCGAGCTTCTCGTCGAGAGCCTTGCCGATGCGGTAGTACATGTCGACGCGCTGCTTGCCGTCCGCAGTCAGATCGGCCACCCGCGACATCGCGTCGATCGCGAGCGCCGTGTCGTTCTGCTTCTCGTACAGCTTGCTGAGCGCCTCGAGCGCCGGCACGTTGGTGTCGTCGAGATCGACGATGTTGCGGTAGGCGTCGATCGCGCGATCGACGTCGCCCACCTCATCGCTGAAGATCTGCGCGATGTTGCCGTAGAGCTCGACCTTGACCTGCGAGCTCGACGTCTCCGCGATGTGGCGCTCGTAGGTGTTGATCAGATCCAGCCACTGCTTCAGCCGGCGATAGCAGCGCGCGAGCCCCACGTAGGCGCGCTCTTCCGCCGGCGAGATCTCCACCACCTGCTCGAGCCGCTGCGCTGCCAGATCGAACTTGAGGAAATGCTCCTCCTGGATCTGAGCGAGCTTCAGCAGCACCTCGACGCGCTCGCGTTCGGTCTCGACCACGTCGAGCTGCCGCTCGAGCACCTCGACCAAGTCTGGCCAGTCGTTGACGCGCTCGCAGATGCGCTCGAGGCCGCGCAGCGCCGCTAGGCTACCGCCGTCTAGCTCGAGCACCTCGCGATACACCTTGCCCGCGCGCTCGAAATCGCCGAGCTGGTTCTCGTACAGGCCCGCGATCTTCAGCTTGTAGCTGGCGACCTGCTCGGATTGCCCGAGCGCCTTGACCTTGTTCGTGAGGATCTGAACCAGGTCCGCGTGCTGCGCGCGATCTTCGTAGATCTTCTCGAGCGCGCTCAACGCGGGCAGATACAGCGTGTCGATCTCGAGGGCGCGCTTGTAATACGAGATGCCCTGCTCGAGCTGGCTCATATGCCGTTCGAGCAGCTCGCCGAGCTCGACCAAGATCACCTTGCGATCTTCGTTCGCGGTCGCAACGTCGTAAGCGCGCGTCAGCGTCTCGCCGACCTTCTGCCACTGACCGGAGAGGCGATGAATCGCCGCTACCTGGCGCATGACCTGAACGTTGTTCGGGTCGAGCGCCATGATCTGCTGGTAGTACGGCTGGGCGTACTCGGGATGACCGAGGTTCTCGCCGTACCACTTGCTGATGCGCAAGCAGAGCTGGATCTTCTTCTTGTCCTCGGTCTGCTCCGGCAGCCAGGCGTTGGCGGTGCTCATCAGCTCGCCCCAGCGCCCGGTGGCTTGCGCCATGCGCTCGAGGTAGCGCGCCGTCTCGTCGTCGCCGAAGTCCTCACTGAAGGCGTTCAGCAACGCGTCGAACGCCTGGTTCTTGTCGTCGATGTGCTCGTCGAACACGCCGGCGATGCGCCGCAGCAAGTCGCTGCGCTCCGCCACCGTCTCGCGCGACTCCAGCCGATTGAGATAGAGCTCGACCAGCTGCTCCCAGCGGCCCGCGCTCGTGTGCAGTCGCTCGAGCGCCTCGAACGCCTCTTGGTGCGTCGGCTCGAGCTGCAGCACCTTTTCGAATGCCGGCGTGGCCTGGTCGTAGTCGTTGGCTTCGCGCTTCCAGATCTCGGTGACCTCGATCAGCTCGCGCACCTTCTCGGCCGGCTCTTCCAGCGCCTCGGCGCGCTGCATCTTCACGCCGACGACGTCGGCCCAGCGCTCGTCGTTGCGGTAGATCTTCTCGAGCTCGCCCATCGCTTCGAAGTCTTTGGGATCGACCTCCAGCAGATGGCGCCAGGCGTCCGCAGCCTCGAACGGCTGCCCCAGCACCTGACCGTAGGTCTGACCGAGCTCGCGGTAGATGCTGATTTGCTCGGCGGGATCGAGCAGCGCGGCCGCGCGATCGATCGTCGCGTGCAGCGCCGAAACGAGCTCCGTGGGATCCTTGCGCGCGCGCCACACTTCGGCGATTGCGCGCAGCGCCGGCACGTTCGAGAAGTCGATGTCGAGCACGCGCTGCCACGTCTCGAGCGCCTCGTCGTCGCGGTTGAGGCGCTCGGCGAACAGCCGGGCGCGGCGCGTCAGCACCGTCACGCGGTCTTCGTCGCTCTCCGCGATGTCGAAGTGCCGCTCGAGCACGTCGGTGAGCTCGGCCCACTTGGCCTGCTGCTCGTAGAGCCCGGCGAGTGCGCCGAGCGCTTCCGGATCTTCACCGCGCAGGTCGAGCACGCGCTTCCAACCTTCGATCGCCGCGTCGACGTTGCCGAGCCGCTCCGCGGCCACGTGCGCCATCTTCGCGCGGATCTCCGCCTCCTGCACGTCACCCATCGAGTTGGCGAGTTCGCGCTGGTACACGCGATCGAGCTCGACGTAGTTCTCCGTCTGTTCGTAGATGCGCGCGAGCGCGCTGATCGCAATCTCGTTCGCTGGTTCGAGCTCGTCGAAGATCACGCGGTAGGCGCGGATGGCGTTGCCGACCTGGCTCAGCCGCTCTTCGTAGACCTGTCCCAGACGAGCGTAGAGCTCGACCTTATCGTGGGTCTCTTCGGCGGACGCCGCGCGCTGCTCCAAGATGCCAGCGAGCTCCGACCACTGCTCGAGCGAGGTGTAGATGCGATCCAGGTTGGCGAGCGCGTCCTGATCGCCCGGCACCACCGTCAACACGTAACGGTAGGTGTCGTCGGCCTTGGCCACATCCGCCAGCTCTTGCTCGAACACGCGGGCCAGGCGCTTGCCGATCGTGGACTGCGTCTCGGGCGTGACACCTTCCATGCCGAGCACGTCTGCGTAGGCGTTGGCGAGCTGCTCCCAACCACCATCGAGCATGGCAGCCAGGCGCTCGATCTCCTTACCGCTGCGCTCGTCGAGCGGGCTCTCCTTGATCGAGCGGACGTGGACCTCGAACGCCATTACGGGATCGAGCAGGCGCTCCTCGGCGTCCTCCGCGATGCGGTGATACATCGCCACGCGCTCGTCCGGATCCGTCAAGTGCGTCAGCTCGGCTTCGCGCACGCGAATCAGCTTCTCCCACTCGGAGGACGACTGATAGAGCGGCTCCAAGATCTGCGCGATCTCGGGCTGCTTGATGCCGCTCTCGAACAACGCTTCGAGCGCGCGCAGCGTCTCTTCGTGCTCCGGCGCGGCAGCCAGCACCTCGCGATACGCGACGATCGCGTGATCCAGATCGCCGAGTCGCGTCTGGTACACCTGACCCAAGCGGAACTTGAACTCGAGGATCTCCTCGGGGCTCTCTCCGATCTCGGCTTCGCGCGACAGGATCTCGGCGAGCTCTGCGAAGCGCTCGGTCTGCGTAAACAGACGATCGAGCGCGCGCACCGCGCTCTGATTCTCCGGATCGGCTTCGAGTACGCGGCGATAGCGAGCGACCGCTTCGTCCACGTTCTCGATCTGGACCTCGTACACCTGCGCCACGCGCAGGCCGAGGTCGACGAAGCGCGCCGGGTCCTCGCCGTCCGCGAGCTTCTCGAGCTCGGCGTCGTAAAGCGCGGCCACTTGCGGCCAGCGGTCGATCATCATCGCCAAGCGCTCGAGCGCACCGAGCGACTCCTCGTTCTGGCTGTCGACCGCGACGGCCCGCGCGTAGGTGGTGAACGCGCCGTGGTGATCGCCGAGGCTCTCCTCTTGCAGCCGCGCGATGCGGTGCAGCAACTCGACTTGCGCGAACGGATCTTCGGCGAAGCGCGCCTGCACCTCGAGCACGCTGACCAAGCGATGCCAGTCGCTGTTGGCGTCGTAGACGTGCTCGAGCACCTGCGCGGCCGCCAGCGGGTTCTTCGAGCCGCTCTTGATACCCTCCAGCGCTTGCAGCGTTGGGCCGTGATCTTGCTGCACGTTGAGCAAGATGTCGCGATAGAGCTCGACCGCGCGATCGGCGTCACCGAGGCGCTTCTCGTAGAGCTCGGCGATGCGGTATTGGAAGCTCACCGCTTCGGCCGGATCGACCGTGAGCTCCGCCTCGTGCTGCAGCACGCTCAAGAGCTCCTGCCAGTTACCGGCGGTCTGGAACAAGATGTCGAGTCGACCAAGTGCGGTCAGATCGACCGGATCGAGCTCGAGCACGCGCTGATAAGTATCGATCGCGCGCGGCACGTCCTTGAGCTCACGCTCGTAGACCGCGCCCACCTGATAGAGGATGTGCTTCTTCTCCTCGGGGTCGACGACCAAGTCGGCTTTTTTGGAGTAGACGCTGAGCAGCTCCTCCCAGCGCGACAACCCCAAATACAAGCGGATCAGGGCGTCGATGCTGCGCAAATCCTCGCCGTCGATCTCGAGCACGCGCAGGTACGCGCCGATGGCCGATTCGGGGCGCTGGAGCACCTCCTCTTCGAGCATGGCAGCCTGGAACAGCGCCTCCTTCTTGGCGTCGACGTCGTCGAGGATCTCGGCGCGCCGCTGGAGCACGAGCGACATGTCCGCGTAGCGCTCGGCGCTCTGGAACAAGGTCTGCAGCGCTTCGGTGGCCGCCAGGTTGGTCGGATCGATCGAGAGCACCTTGCGGTAGAGCTCGATCGCGCGATCCACGTCGTGCGCGTCGTTCTCGTAGACGCGCGCGGCCGCTGCGTAGAGCGCGCTGCCGAGCTCCGGATCCCGCTGCGCAGCCGCCAGCTCCTCGAACACGTGCGCCAGATCGAGGAAGCGACCGGTGGAGCGCGCCAGCCGATCGAGCGCCTCCTGCGTGCCTTCTTTCGCCGGATCAACCACCAGCGCGCGCGCCATGGTGTCGAACGCTGCGTTCAGGTCGCCCGCGGCGTCTTCGTACAAGCTCGCCACTTGGTGCAAGAGCTCGACCTTGCGCTCGGGATCTTCGGCGCGGCTCACCTGCACTTCATTGACGCGGATGAGCTTCTGATAATCGCCCTGGCTGCGGTAGAGCGGCTCCAAAATCTCGGCGATCGCGAGTGAGTTGGTCTCGGATTCGGCGAGTCGCTCGAGGGAGGCCAGCGCCTGCGCGTTGGCGGGATCCCGCTCGAGCACTTGGCGGTAGCCGTCGATCGCAGAGTCGAGATCGCCCATGCGCTGTTCGCGCAAGGTGGCGAGTCGCAACATCAGCTTGAGCTGGGTCTCGTCGCTGTCGGCGAGGCCAAGCTGCGTCTCGAGGTTCTCGGCGAGCTCGTTCCACAGCGCGCGCCGCGTGAACAGCGCGTCGAGCGCGCCGAGCGCCACGGCGCTGGTCGGATCGAGCGCCAGCACCTCACGGTACGCCGCGATGGCTTCGTCGGGCTGCCCGAGCTTCTCCTCATAGACCTGCGCCATCTGCGCGTAGAGCTGCTCGCGCTCGTCGCCGTCGTGCGACAGATCGATGCGGCGCCGGAACACGCCGATGAGCTTCTGCCAATGGCCGGTGCGGCGATACAGCGCGTCCATCGCCGCAAGCGCTTCGGCGTCGGACGGATCGACCGACAGCACGCGCTCGTAGCTCTGCGCCGCTTGCTCGACCTTGCCGAGCCGCTCTTCGATCGCTGCCAGGCGCATCCAGTAGAGCCGCGACAGTTCGGGCTCGCGCAGGCTGGTCGCGATCTCGCGATAAATCCCGATCAGATTGTCCCAGGCGTTGGCTTGTTCGGCCAACCCCTCGAGCTCGTCACGCGTGTCCGCCTGGCTCGGGTCTTCCTTGAGCGCGCGCGCCTGGGCCGCGAGGGCGCGGTCGAGCGCGCCCAGTTGGTTGGCAGCGATGCTCGCGCTCTTGCGCAGGATCTGGACGCGCTGCGCATGATCCTCTGCGGTCTGACCGAGGATCTCGAGCGCCTCGATCAGCTTGTTCCACTCGCCGCGAGTCTCGTAGATGCTCTCGAGGATGCGCGCCGCCTCGCTCTGCAGCGAGGGGTTCGTCAGCATACGCTCGAGCGCGAGCCGCGCGCCTTCGTGATCGCCGTTGATGAACAGGATCTCGCGGTAGTTGTCGAGCGCGCCGGCCTCGTCGCCGAGGTGCGCGAGCTCGGTCTGCGCCAAGCGGAACTTCAAGTCGACGAGCGTGCGGTCGTCATTCTCGATCTCGATGCGGCGACGCAGGACGTCCGCGTAGAACTCCCACTGGCTGGTCGCGAGGTACAGGCGATCGAGCGCAGAGAGCGCCGCCGAATCCGCCGGCGCGTCCTCCAACACCGCGCTGTATGTCTCGATCGCGCGCGCGGGCGTCGACAGCTGCTGCTCGTAGAGCTTGGCGATCTCGAACAGAATGCGACGGCGCTCCTCCGTATCGCCTGAGAGATCGCGCTTCTTCTCGTACACGTCGAGCAGCTCGCTCCAGCGCTGCGCCCGACGATACAGGCCCTCGAGCGCGGCGAGCGCCGTCTCGTTGTCGGGCTCGCTCTCGTAGACCGCGCGGTACTCCGCGAGCGCCTGATCGACGTGGCCGAGCTCGTCCACCAAGACGCGGCCGAGCTTCAAGCGCAGCGCGTTGGCGGTCAGCACGTCACCGTGATTCTCGAGCTCCGTCACTGCCGAGCGGTAGGCGCGCGTCACCGCGTCCCAGCCGTTCGTCAGCGCAGCGACGCGTTCGACGTCGCTCTGGCTCTGGGCGTCGGACGGCGCGAGTTCGAAGGCAGACAGGAAGCGCTCGAACGCCTTGGGCTTGTCGTTCAGGCGCGTCTCGTAGAGGGCGGCCACTTCGCGCAACAGCGAGAGTCGCTCCTCCGGATCCTCCAGGTGATTGAGCTTCACCTCGATCGCCGACGTCAAGCCTTTGTGGTTGTTGGTGTTGGCGTAAATCGGGATCAGATGTTCGGCCGCCTCGCGGTTGTTCGGATCCAGACCGAGCACCTTCTCGTAGGCGCGCGCCGCGCGATCCATCTTGCCCTTCTGTGTCATCCACAGCTCGGCAATCTTCATCAGCATGCCCACGCGCTGGGCGTCGCTGGTGGCGCGGCTCTCGTTGCTCTCGAGCACGCGAATGAACTCGTCCCACTTGCCGCTCTCGGCGTAAAACACCTCGAGATCGTCCCAACGCCCGAGCGTGACGTAACGCTTTTTGAGCTGCTCCTGCGCGCGCCGATCATCGGGCTGCAACGTGAGCAACTGGCGATAGGCCTCGACCGCGCGCTCTTCGTCCTTCAAGCGATCGCCGGCAACCTGGCCGAGCTTGTTCAAGAGCTCGATACGCTGCGAGGTGTCGTACGTCACCTCGGCGAGACGCTGCAGCACGTCGGCGAGCTTTTCGTATTCGCGAGCGCGGTCGTAGAGCTGCGATAGCGCGTTGAGCGCGTCGACGTCGTCGGGATCGTTGTCGAGCACGACTCGCCACAAGTCGATGCAGACTTCCGGCTTCTTGACGCGCTCGACCGCGAGCGCCGCGATCTGCTTGAACGCCACTGCGCGCTCGGCACCGGAAGGCAGGCCTTCGGCGTCGCGGATGCTGAGCTGAATCAGCTTCTCCCAATCGCGACGCTTCTCGTACATGTCGCGCAGGTACGAGATCGCAGTGCGGCTCTGAGGATTCACCTCGAGCACCTTCTCGTAGACTTTGACGGCCTCCGCCTGATTCGCGAACTTGCTGACGTAAAGCTCCGCGGCTTGCAGGTAGTAGCTCTCGCGCTCCGAGGGCTCGCCGACGGCGTCGCCGAGGGCGACCAGCGTCTTGACGTACTCGTGGTAGCGCTTGGCTGCTTCCTGTTGCGCGAGCTTCTCGCGCAGCTCCGCGACCAACCCGGCATCGACGCTGGGCAGCGGTCGCGCAGGCGCAGCCACGACTGGAGCAGGCGCAGGCGCTGGCGCTACAACCGGAGCCGGAGCGGGAGCGGGAGCGGGAACGGATTCGATCACCGGCGGGGCCGACTCGATCGGCGCCACCGACTCGATTATGGGCGGAACCGATTCGATGATCGGCGGGGCCGACTCGATCGGTGGAACCGATTCGATCACGGGCGGTTCCGAAAAGCGCGGCGCGGCCGCTGCCGCTGGCGGTGGCGTCTGCTCGACGGGCATCGACGGCTTGCGTGCGGGCGCTGGCTCCGACTTCGCGGGCGCGAGCTTCTCACCGATCAACGCCTCGAAGGCTGCCAGCGCGGGACTGCCGGGCTCGTACTGCGCCAAGCGCTGGAAGAAGCGCCTCGCCAAGATCAGATCGCCGCGCTCACGCCAGGCAATGAGGCCACCCAGCGCGAGCAGGTACGCGCCATCGGCGCCGAGCCCGGAGCGATCGGAGAGCTCGTCGGCCAAACGCAATACGTGCTCCCAGTTGCCGCCGCGCAGGCCGAAGAAGTCGCGAATGAACGTGAAGGCAGCCTCACGCCGGGGATCCTGGCGCAAGGCTTCTTCCAAGAACTCCGCCGCGAGTTCCTGATTCTGGTGACGGAGCGCCCAGCGCGAGCCGAAGTGGTGCGCGAGCTCTGCACGCGTCTCGGGATCGGCCGCTGCGCGCAGCGTTTCGCGCTGCGTTTCTACGATGGCCTCGGTCCGCTGCGAGTCGACGAGCACGCCTTCGTACAGCGCCGCGACGCTCGAGCTGGTCGGATCAGCTAGATACGCACGGAGCAACAGGCCCTCGACTTCTGACGGCACGAAGCGACGCGCGATGCGCGCGCCCCGGATCAGGGTCTCGGCCGTGATGGGCGTCGCTCCGCCTTCGCGCGAGAGCAGGGCCACACGAGCAGACCAAGAGCTCGCATCGACCTCGAGATCCTTCAGCCGCTCGCGGAACTCAGGATTGCCGCTCGCTTCGAGCGCGCGATTGTAGGCGTCGCGCGCTCGGTCGTAATCGCCGAGATCGTAGGCCGCGTCGCCGAGTTCACTCAACAGCTCGATCCGCGCTTGCGGGTCCTGGGTGTTCTTCAGCTGCAGCTCGAGCAGCTTCTGCACCATGTTGAGCTTGCCGAGCTCCCAGTAGATCTCGCGCGCCTCTGCCAGCGCGCCCAGATATGTGGGGTTCAGCTTGTACGCATCTTGAAAGTGCTTGAGCGCACGAACGCCCTGCAACAGATGCCGATACAGAATGCGCCCGAGTTGCAGGTGATATCCTGCTTTTTGGGCTGCGTCCTCCGTCGAGAGGACGCCCTGCTCGAGCGCTTCTACGACGCCATTCCAGTCGTGGTAGCTCTCCAGCTGCTTCAGACGCTGCTCTAGATCCATGCTCCCTCGGGCAAGCTAAATCACGAACTGGCTCTGCACCCGTTGCGCGAAGTGCTGTGAGCCAACGGCCAAACCGAACGATTGTTGTGTGAGCGGCAGCCGAAAGCTGCACGCAGGGGACCGTGATGCGCGTGAGCCCGGCCTTGACCGAGCCGTTCGTGCATCCACTTCATACATAGCAAGACTTGCGGGTGCCCCGCACCACCCGACAAACACAGCGGCCGCTGTACGTCTTCTACGTACAACGGCCCCGGAACGGACAGGAAGGTTTGCGGACACGTCGAGCGGTCTGATGCGCCAAGACCCGAACTGCTTGGGCCCAACGCCCGTCGATATCCGCTGTGCGCTCACTGGCCGAGCTTCTGGACCAGCGAAGAGCTGGTCTCGCACTGCTCTTTGAACTTGGCGGCTTGCGCCCCGCGGCACACCTTCTTGGTGAACTGATCGAGCAGGCGCACGGCCTGCTCCTTCTGCGGGGGGTTCATCGTGGCGTAGCTGCTGCCTAGATTGAACGCGAACTCCGGGTGCGCTTCGCCAGCGAACTGCTCGGCGTGCTTGAGCGCATCGAGCTGCGCCGTCTTGTCGCGCTTTTGCTGCGCAGCGTTCGCGAGCAGCACGTACATGCCGTAGATCTTCGGGTTGTTCTTCTCGCTCGGCGGCACCAGGCGCGTGCCTTCCTTCAGAACCTGCTCCGCTTCGTTCACGAAGCGCAAGGTCAGGTAGAGCTCCGCCAGCGGCGAATAGAAGAAAGAGACGGTCGGATCGTGCTCGATCGCCTTCTGATACTGCTCGACCGCACCTTGCTCGTCGCTCGTCCACAGGTCGGCTTCCGCCAGCAGGAAGTAGCACTCGGCGATGTTCGGATCTTTCTCGATGCACTTCTTGAGCGGCTCTTTCGACTGCTCGTAAGCGTCCGGGTTGCCCGCCTCGGCCTGATTGTTTAGCGCTTCTCCCCGCTTGTACCAGTACTTGGCGAAGTCGGGCGCGACCTGCACCGCTCGCGAGAGCGTGGAGGCCATCTTGTCCCAGTCTTCCTTCTTCTCGTACGCGGTCGCCAGCTTCCACAGGATGCGATGATTGGTCGGGTCGAGCTGAATGGCCTGCTCGTACTTCTGGATCGCGCCTTCGACGTTCACCTTGACGGACTGATCGCCCTCGTTCGCCAGGTTGATGGCCTCGATGTGATCGCGGCTACACCCAGCGGCCACGGACAGCAGGCTCAAGGTGAGCAGAGCAACATTCGGGAGCTTCCAGGGATTCATCGCAGGCTTTACCTCTCTCAACATCCCGTCCGGGGATCCTTCGGCACGCTCGGCGTTCGATCGGCCAATTGCCTATTTTCTGCGGAAACGGCGCCGTGGCTCGGCTCGCACAGGCCGGCCTCGTCGCGCGACGTCGTTTCAAAATGGGCCCCGAGCATAGGCGTACGCAGGGCTTCAAGTAAAGGTGCAATTCGAAGGGCGTCACCAGTCTTTGTCGGCTGATTCACCCACCTGAGCAGACGACGAGAGTCCTTGTTTCGCGCGCTGACAAACGCAAACGGGCGCGCACCTTCCGGCACGCGCCCGCTCTCGATCTCGCTCGTGCTCAGCCCGGAGCTAGCATGATCGGATAGACCACCGTTACGATGCCGCCTTCGGGCTGCGGGAAGCTCAAGCCGTAGAAGGCAGAGACTACGCAACTGACCACGCCGCTGTCCGGCAAGTCCGAGCCACCGTTCGAAACGTTGGACACAGAACCGTCGCGACCGATCACGAAGCGGGCAGAAACACGCCCCTCGAGGTTCGGGTTCCGCGCGAGGCCCTGCTCGTAACACATACGGAAGCGGCCGTAGTTCTGGCGCACGATGCGCTGAATGACTTCCGGCGGGAGGCGGCCGCTGACGGTCGTCGCACCCATGCGGACCTTGGGAGCGCGCGTGGCGTGCGAGCCGCCGAGGCGGCCGTGGCCAGCGCCGAAGCCCTGACCGGTGCCCGTACCGGCGCCGTGACCGAGCGTGCCGATGTTGCCGAGACCGATGCCCTCGCCACGACCACCGCCGCCCTCACCGATGCCGGAGAGGCCGAGGCCGCCTGAGCCGAACGCGTCGCCGATCTCGTCGCCCCACATGTTACCGCGGGCGCTCACTTCATCGGAGCCAAGCGACGTGTCTCGACCCCAGGGAGCGGTC
>Ga0170475_122388273_pt1 | contig 14363 bp, 13 predicted proteins | sample Soicark_Litter_5_FD_111474 | JGI IMG/M metagenome (GOLD analysis project Ga0170475, IMG submission 111474) | Avena fatua rhizosphere microbial communities from Hopland, California, USA. Combined Assembly of 48 SPs | reverse complement strand
TGGTAACTTCCCTTTCCACCCAGGTGAGCTGCGTGGGCTACGTGCGGTCCCAAAAATTGCCCGCCCGGTACTTGCCCAGTCGCGCTCGCCATGCCCGCCACCGCGAGGACCGCGCTCAAGGGCAGCAGGTACTTGGCCCTCATCGGAATAATAAAAAAGAGCAAAAGCAGGCTATCGGGGAAGAGCAGGGCAAAGGCAGTCGTGAGGCCGAACGCGCCCGCCGAAGCGCCCACCACCAATCCCTCGAAAAAGCGCGGCGCAATCAGACCCGCCAGCACCTGAAATAATCCGCCCACTACCCCGCTGCTGAAATACAGTATGTAGAAATTCTTTTTTCCGAGCGCGTCCTCGACCGCTCGCCCAAACATCCAGATCGCAAAACAATTCCAGAAAAGATGCCAAAACCCATTATGCAGAAGCTGAAAGCTTAGTAATTGCCATACAAACCCATGCTTCAAACCGTCTACACTCAGTGACAGGTAGTTATAAATTCCACGCCAATGCGGCTCGGCGATATTCTGCAGCAAAAAGGCGGCAATGTTGATGATTAGCAACACCACCGTTGCCGAAAAGTGCGGCGAAAATCTCGGCTGCCGCATATACGGTCGATCTTCCAACATGCTACAGCGAAACTACCCGCGAATAATCCGCTTCGCAATTCGGTAAGATCCTGTGTCTAAAACCAGATTACCTTGGCTTACGATACACTTAACGCGGGGTCACCGCCACGTCGCAAGGATGGCGCCTCGCGCAGCGACGTGCGCAGGATTGGTCTGGGGGGCGGAGCTACAATCGGCACACCAGGCATGTTTGGCTGCTCCTCTGTCAGCGACCGATAAGTTGCGAGATACGCCTCCATGGTGCGGGATAAGGAGAACCGGTGGCGGGCGCGGGCGCGGATCTGCTCTCGACTAAAACTTTGGCAATTCTCAATCGCCTCAGCCATTTGTTTGAGGTCACTCACAAGAAAACCGGTGGTGCCATGCTCGACCAGGTTTCCGAGGGCTCCTGAAGGAAAGGCTACGACCGGACAGCCGCTGGCCATGGCTTCCATCGCAACGAGTGAACTGGTTTCGTGAACCAGGCTGGGGGCGAGCAGACAGCGTGCGTTGGCAAGCAAATGCAGTTTTTGCTCAAACCCGACCGGGCCGATGAATTCCCGAGTGGCGTTCAGCCGCGGAAGGATCTGTGAACGGAAGTATTCCTGATGGATGGGATAGGGAAAAACTTCCCCCGCGAGTAGCAGTTTGGTTCCGATCCGGTCCGCGGCATCCATGGCAATGTGAAAACCTTTCTCCTGGCAAATGCGGCCGAGGCATAGGGTATAGTCGCCTGCCTGTGTACCGGTGTTGAAGAAGGCCTCGGCGACGCCATTCTCGATCGGCGGCAGGAGGTGCGGGCAAGCTGGGCACACATCCGTCTGTGTTCGCGAGACGCAGTGGAGAACCATGTTGGGCCGGCAGCGTTCGAAGATCTCTTTCGGATACCACTCCGGTGGCAAATGCAGAGTGACCAGGGCCGGAATAGTCGAGGTCGGGAGATATTTGTCGAAATCAATCCCATGGAAATGGACGATATCAACGCGGTGTTCTTTGAGCGCTTGCTCCAGGTTGCGCTGGTGGGCGGCCCACACGCGTTCCCGCATGGCGCGGTCGATCTCGCCTTGAGCTTTCGGCGTAGGTATCAACGTTCCTTCAACAGTTGAACCTTCGCGGGCGACTACGATTGAATTGTGGCCGGCCTGGACAAGGGCGTGGTCCAGTTGCGCGAGCACCTGCTCCGCGCCGCCGACAGCATCAAAGCCGACCGGGGCGAAAGGATACGCGACGTTCAGGACAGAGAGCACGGCGTGGCTGAGAGTGCCGGTCATAAGGTGAGAGCTGTCAGGTTACCCGGCGGCGGGGTAGACCGGGTTATCACGAGACGCACTCGGCTGCCAACGACAGACGAAGACCTCCTGTTCCGGATGCTCCAGGATTTCAAAACCTGCGCTGCGCAGCATGGCCTCCGTGCAGGCGCGATTGGGGATCCACCAGTTCGTCGGATCTCCTGAATACTTTTTCTCGATGAAGTGCAGTTTCGGAAAACCTGGATGATCGAAGATGTCCTGCACCCAAAAATCGTAATCCTCGGCCAGAGGCTCGACCTCTTCAGCACCCCGTTGCATGGATTGAAAGATGAGCAAATCCTTCGCTACATGTTCGTGAATCAAGTCCAGGGCCAGGAGCGGATGCCTGAGGTGATAGAGCACACCCATGAAGATCACCACGTCGAACTTCTCGCCAAGAGTGGCAACGTCGTAGACTGAGAGTTTTTGGAATTCTACGTCCGCATCGCACATCTCGGCGGCGAATTGAGCCTGCGCGAGATAGCAATCGTCGAAATCAATGGCGACCACGCGGTCCGCGCCGCGCCGTTTCATTTCTATGGAATAAAATCCCGCGTTGCAGCCGATATCCAGCACGGTCTTGCCGGTCAGGTCGCGAGGGATGGCATCAGCGAAAGCGCGGAACTTGTTCTCAGGATAATTGCCCAGAAAATGATTCGGCGCGGTGAAGACGCCGCGGAGATTGAGATTGTGAAACCAGCTCCCAAGCTCTTGAACACGTTCCTGAATTTCTTCCGGTGTTAAGGAACGCACATCCCGTGACCGGTTCCCGGTGAAACCTGTCCCTGCGTTCTTCGCTTTTGGAGCACCCTCCGGTTTTAACGTTCGTGGGATCATATTATTTCGTAGTGAATTCTTTGTTGCTCCTGTCGTCGGAGCGGAGCGAAGCAGACCCGAGGACCGCTTCCAGGCGCCGGGCGCTAACCTGCGGCACCAACTCTGGAACGGGTGCATGGGTTTCGGCCCCCGACAGAGTTTCGTCCGTGCTCATCGCGCTCAGCAGTGCGATCGCGCGACGATATCCGTTAAGCGTTCCGATATCCACGTAGGCTTCTCCGGCCCGAACTGCTTGCGCGCGGCCGCCCCTTGCCAGGTAGGCATTCACAAGCGTGCCCATATATTCATCGCTCCGGCCCGGTTCGCACCAAAGGTCATACAACTCTTGCAGCACATACCCTGGCATTTTGAAAGCGCCCCAAACCCAAGTTGATCGGGCGCCTTTGTTTCACCTGGATCTCCTGCACGTTGCCGTCATCGTCAGCGACCACTGCGTCGAAGAACTCCGGACGCTCGACTGGAAAAAGCAGGAACGAAAGGACGCCGCGCGGTAGTTGGGCAAGACCATTCTCCGGGAACCAAATCGTGTCGGGCAGCCCGATCATGACTTCGTCGTCCATGGGAATCAAAGGCAGCGCGCGAAACAGAGCATCACATAATCCAGCGGGTTTCGGCTGAACGACGTAAGCGAACGTGGCGGAGCCCAACCCACCGCCGTAGTAACCAATTATATCCGATTTGCCGGCGGAAATGACGAAGCAGATCTTATTGGCGCCTGCGCCAATCATCCGCTCGATAATGTACTCGCTGACAGCGCGCGGTCGCTCGGTTTCGCCGTCCAGACGCGAGCCCACCGGCAACAGTTCCTTGGAAAACGCGAGCGGTTGTATCCGGCTACCCGCTCCAGCCGCTGGTATTATTCCCCACATTCATGCCTCCAATATGTTCATCGTTTTTGTATCGCTAGAGCGGCCACAGCACGCCAACTCCTCCGCACGGTTGCCTGACGAGGCGGCTTCCAGGAGCCGTTCCAATTCAATCGCTCGATGCTCCGCAGTGTGCGCGGCCAGCGTGCGCTCTCGGGCTGCTTGTGCTATCCCCCTGAGTTGCGAGTCGGACATCTCCAACGCGGCGACGACATCCTCGGTTGCTTCCGCTACGATGAGTTCCTTCCCTGGCGTAAAGAATGCATCCAAGCCATCCCACCAATCGCTTATGACAGGTGTTCCGCAGGCAGCGGCCTCGAATAATCTCCCGGACGGACAGAAACCCATTTCGGCCATGGCGCCGCGAGTTACGTTTAACGTGAGCCGGCTGGAACAGTAAAACGCCGGGTGCTGTGCTGGCGCGACGTGCCGGGCGAAAAATATGTTTTCGGTCCACGGAAAACCTTCGGGATACATTGCTCCGCCGATCAGAAACTTTTGCGTCGGCAACCAGCGCGCAGGCTCAACAAACAGCCGCTCCAAAATCTTTTGCCGATCCTCTGCATAGGTGCCGAGATACGAAAGGTCAGCGCGAAACTCTTCGATCGGCGGCACGGGATAGTGAACCCCAGGATCAACACTGCCGTATAACGGGGCAACGCGGCGCGCACCGAGCTCGCTCTTTAGCTGCTCAAGGGCGCCACCGCCGGTGTAACTGAGCACCAGATCGAAGTCGCGCAAGCCATCTGGTCCGATGTATGCCACCGGTTTGCCCGAACGGACATGGCTGAGCGTCACGGGGGTATCAAGATCGTAGAAAACTTTCAGTGCAACCTTGGAACCGAGCAGAAGGTTTGTCGCTGCGATGCCATCCGGGCAGTAGGACGTTACCAGCGCGACATCAGAATCTTCGAGCTCGCGCTCTGCTCGCGCGAGGTTTTCATCCCAACATGCGTATAAAACGAGCTTCGCCGGAGCCAGACTTGTGAGATCCCGGTGGGCGGAATAATACGGCGTGTCCCGCTCGAAGAATACGACCCGATGTCCGCGCTTGCAGAGTGCGTCGATCCACCCGCGCCAAAGAGTCGCGTGCCCATTGCCCCAGGAGGAGCTAACCGAAAGGCCGAAGATCACGAGTTTCATGAGCGTCTAGGCCACGGTTGGTTGCAGTATCTCGAGGGCGTAACCTTCCAACTCCAGCGCGCGGTGCTTCGCTGTGTGCGCGGTCAGCACACGATGGCGCGCCGCGGCTCCAAGCCGCTGCCGTTCCTGCTCCGGAACATGCAGCAAGTAATGCAATGATTCTTCGGCGGAGCGCGAAATTAATATCTCCGTGTTGGGCGTGAAAAAGGTTTCCAGGCCTTCCCAATCATCGCTGATGATTGGTGTTCCGCAGGCCGCCGCCTCGAATAACCGAACGCTCGGCGAATAACCGGCCTCGACCATATCCGCCCGTGTGACGTTGAGCGTAAACCGTTGGGCATTGTAGAAGGCGCGGTGTTTTGAAGGCGAGAGATGGGTGAATCGCTGAACGTTGCTCGGCCAGCGAAAACGTTTGGGGTATTGCGGCCCGGCCACCGTAAAACGGCCTTTGCCCCAGCGTCGTGCCGGCTCCAGGAGCAGTTCGTCCAAAGCGGGCTGGCGGTCGTCGCTGTAGGTGCCCATGTAGCCGAAATCCCATTTCACCTCCTTGGCTTCCGGATAGTACAATGTTGTGTCGACGGAACAGTAAAGTGGGCGCGCCATCGGCGAACCGAAATGCCTCTCGATGTGTCGCAGCATGGGGCCACCGGTGAAAGACAAATACATCTGGTATCTTGGAACGAGCGCTGCCGATAAATAGTCCAGATCACCACGCGCCAGGTTCGCCATCGTGACGGGTGTATCGATGTCGTAAAACGCTGTTGCTCCCTCGGCAGTGCGTGTTACCCAATCGCCAATGAGCGCGCCTTCCTGGACGTAAGAGCCAACGATGACCAGGTCGGCGTTGCGGATGTCTCCGGCGAAGCGGTCTTTGAGTTCTTTCGCGCTGTCGTAGAGCGCCGTCCGGCAATACGGCGGCTTCGGCAGATCGCGGTTCGACGCATACCACTCCTGGTCGCGTTCGAGGAATAGAATGTCGTGACCGCGGGCTTCCAGTTCACGGACCACGCCGCGATACGTGGTAGCGTGACCATTTCCCCATGAAGAAGTTATCGAAAGTCCGATAATTACGATCTTCAGCTTTGGGCGATCTGAATGACCACTCCCGTTGCCGTTTCCGGTTTCTATCACGTGGCCGTTTCGCTTATGCGCCATATTTGCGTGGCCGTTGCGTTTTGTTCCATTCGCCTTCGGTATCGTCCGCAAGTTATCGAAAACGACACCATCGACCAGGATCGGCATTATCCCATCAATCAAGGCAAGTCGGTCGTTTGCCGGGAGGGCCGAACTCGCATTTGTGGCTGATGACGCACGCGACGCGGCCCCATTTGCTGAGCGAAACGTGCCACGGCCGTTGTTTGTCATTTTCACGCCGCCACCTCCTTGAGATTGCCGTCCAGGACGCGTTCCAATTGGTCCGCGCGATGGGCATAAGTGTGTTCTGCGAGCCCCCGCCGCAGGGCTGCCTGACCAATCCGCTGTGCGCGCTCGCGATCGAGAGAATTCACGATCTCCACAACTTCATCGCCACTTCCGGCCACGAGAACTTCTTCGTCCGGCTCGAGAAACATTTCTATGCCATCCCATTTGTCCGTGAGGAGGCATACGCCCGCTCCCGCCGCTTCAAACACCCGCGTTGGTGGTGAGAACCCGTATCGCGCCATGCTGCCGCGGTTAATGTTTATGACCGCGAGGGGGGTGCAGTTGAAGGCGTTGTGCTCGCGGGTATAGACGTGGCCAAGATAATTCACATTGGGCGGCATCTGCTTGTCCTGCCAACCGTTGCCGCCCAAAAGAAAGCGCTTGTTGGGCAAAGCCTGGGCTGGTCGGAGGAAGAATTCTTCAACGCGCGTCTCGCGATCCGGCATGCGGTTGCCGAGGAAGCCGAGGTCGGCTTCGAACCGCGGCTCAGGCGGGACCGGAAAATGCGTGTGCGGATCCAGCGCATTATAAATCGGGACACATTCCCTGGCGCCTTCCGCAGTGTAAGCGCTCACCACGGGATCGCCGCCGCCGTAGGTCAGCACGACATCGTAGCGCGGAATTAACTCGATGAATGGATCGTGGCGATTTCGTTGAATTCGCTCCAAGGTCGCTGGCGCATCCACATCGAGAAAGGCAACCCGGGTCCTCGGACTTTGCAGCTCCAGGACCGCTCGCTCCAGCAACTCATCAAAAACGCCAACTCCGCTTGCCTTGATGACAAGATCACTACCGCGTGCGCTTTCCACGGCTCGGAACGCGTCCTCCTCATTTTTCCCAGAATAGACAACGACACGTGCCCAATCCGGATCCTCCATGTCCCGATGCGCTTGCCGCTGGTAAGCATCCGGTTCGTAGAAGGTGACACGATGTCCTCGCTCGTGCAGAGCGCGGACGAGCCCGCGGTAATAAATGGCCGCGCCGTTCCAGTAGGCGGATACGAGGCTCGAGCCAAAAAATGCAATGTTGAGTCTTTGCTTCATATTGGGTTGAGGTTTGGTTGGCTAGTCAGTTGAAAATCTTCAGATGCGGCGCGGCCATTGCGCACGGAGGCGTGGATATCCAACAATTGCGCGACGCGATGGGCGCAGGTATGGCGCGCATGGATCGTTTTGAGCGCGGAATCGGCAAGATCTTCCGCCAAGCACGCATCGGCCAGGACCCGTTGCAGTAATTCCGTCATCTCCTCGCCGTTTTGCGCGAATAGAAAATCTTTGCCCGGGTTAAACAAATGCTCCACATCCGACCAGGGCGATGAAACGAGCGGGATTCCGCACGCCATTGCTTCAAAGGGCCGGATGGTTGGAATTCCCGGCAGCGCTTTTGTGTAGGGACGCCGCGGAACGTGAACTGTGACTTTGAAGCGGCTGAACACCTTGGGCACTTCGAAGTTCGGCAGCCAACCGGCGTAATGTATTCCTGCCGCTTCGAGCGCGCGCTTGGCTGGCTCCGGATAGCGCACACCGTAGACACGCGCCTTCAGTTTGAGGCGGCGGCACGGCTCAATCAGGAATTCGTGCAGCTCCGCGGTTCGCTCATCATCTCCCCAATTGCCGATCCAAACCAGGTCACCCTCGCTGGGTTGAGCCCCAAATGGGCGAAACACGCGAGTATCGGCGGCTTCATGCCACGTCCACACCTGGCTCACATTTCCCCTTGCCTGATACATTCTCCGCAGCACCTCGCCATACGCCAGAACGCCATCATAGTGCGAGAGGTCGTAGCGGCCCATCGCTTCGGGTTCGGTAACCATACGATGATGTGTATCGTGGAAGAGCAGCGTGTAATCGCGGTGAGTGCAATGGTGCTCGCCAATTCTCTGAACCAGCGAAGGTTCATTCCATTCGTGAACCAGAACCAGGTCTACATCTTGTAAGGCCCGATCGAGATTGACTCCGTTGAGATCGTACCGAATTGATTTGAGGGTGGGATACGCTTGCTCAAAGCGCCGCACCGGTTCCCAGCCGTGCTCGGAGACTAAGCTTTGGAGGCTCCACGAATCGCGCGGTTCGTACACGTTCACCTCGTGGCCGCGGGCGAGCAGTTCGCAGGCGATTCCACGCAGGAAATGCGCGTTGCCGTGGTTCCAATCGGACAGCAACGTGTGATAGAACATGGCGATCTTCATGCCACCGCCTCCAGCTTCGCGGGCTTTGAAGTGCCGCGGTTCAGCAGAAGCTCGTAGAGTTCCACGTAACTCGCCGCCATCCGCGCAGGTGTGTATTGCTGCGCGACCCGATGGGCTTTGGTGCTCATTTCCAACCGATGCTCTTCGTCGCGCAATAGATGCAACAACTCTGATTTCAAGATTTCCGTATTCGAAGGTGGGACGTAGATAGCCGCGTCGCCCCAGACTTCACGCAAACTCGGTATGTCCCCCAGGACCAACGCACAGCCGCAGAGCGCTGCTTCCAGTGCGGATAAGCCGAATGGCTCGTACTTCGCCGGTAACGCGTAGATTGCCGCGATTGAAAACCACTTTGTGAGTGCCTGCGGATTCAGTTTTCCGAGCGACTGCATCTGGCGTCCTGCCTTTGCGCTAAACTCAAAGGCGCTGGCGACGCCTGCCTGCCGCTGCTCTCCTGCGACGTACACCGGCCAGGGAAGTTCTGGTGCTACCTCCGCCAGCGCGCGGATGTTCTTGGCCTCATCCCAAATTCGTCCAGCGCAGAGAATGCACTCACGCTTTCGTTCGCTGTTAATTCCTCCGAGGTCCCGCCCGTTTGGAATCACCGTGCTCGCGCCCAGCGGTCCATAATGCCGCTCCGTTGCCGAAAGCATTGCGGCCGTTGGAGCGACCACCACATCGGCCGCTTGCAGCCCGCGCCTCACCGCCGCCGAGTAGCGCGCCCATTCTTTGTCTGGCGCGTTGACGCCATGCACCGCTTCCCACCAGGAGAGCACACAGGAATGAGCGATCACACACGTGGGCACGTCCCAGGGCAAAGCTCCGTGGGCATACCCGTTCAGATGAACAACATCTGGTTGCACCTGGCGCTCCAACTCGAGCAACCAATCGCCTGCAGCCGTCACATCCGGCCACGGGTCGTCCATCCATTCAAGTCTGTAATTGCTTGAGAAAAGTTCCAGGTTAGCGACTTCACTGGCTTCCTCGAGTTGCTCTTCAGTCGGCAGCGAGCCCATGGTGGCGAGCGCGACGTCAATACCATGTGGCTGCAGAGCGCGCACCAACTCAAGGGCATAGGTCCAGACGCCGCCCACAGTGTCGGCTGTCATTAGAATGCGGCGAACGCGGCTCATGAATTCTCGTAGATGGCGTCCAGGGTTTCGGCGACGGTATTAAGTTCCTCGATTTTCGGATCGAAGCGCTGCCCGGCAGCCAAACAGCGCGCCCAATCGGCAGCGGCCCGGCCGCCCCACTGCTCCGGTGCGCAGGTCAGGGACTCGCGCCTGGTGCCTTGAAAACGTTCGGCACTAAAGTGGTAAAACGATCCATCAATGTTGTGGAACGCTGCGCCCGCTTTTGTGCCGTAAAATGCTCCGCTGACGATCGCATCACAGCCGGCCGACAACTTCCACGAACACGCGAGTCGAATCGTGGCGCCGCTCTCCACCTCAATCGTCGCGATGGCGTAGTCCTCCACGCTAGAGGTTCGGCCGTGGAGCGGTTTGCCCTGCGCAAACAGACGGCTGCAAACCTTCGTCACGGGCGGAAAACCAAGATTCCAACAGGCTAAATCGACCAGGTGAATTCCGAGATCGATGACACAGCCTCCCCCCGAGAGCTTCGGATCGTAGAACCACGCCTTGTCCGGCCCGTAAGCATTGTGGAAGAACAGGTCGACAGCATAGATGTCCCCGAGCTCGCCCTGGCGGCAAAGCTCATGAACTTCGCGGATGCACGTGACGTGCCGATATGACAGATCCACTCCCAGCAGCAGGTCCGCTTTTCGCGCGGCAGAGATGACGGCGTTCGTTTCAGCAGCATCACGCCCTAGTGGCTTTTGACAAAACACCGCCAGCCCGTGCTCCAGGCATTTGAGTGACTGCTCCGCATGCAGCGCGCTCGGGGTAGCGATGACCACGCCGTCCAGTTCGCTCTCAAGCATTTCATCCAGGGCCGGTGCGGCTTCGGCCTGCGGCGCAACCTTGCGGGCCTCAGCAGAGAGCTCTGGATTGGGTTCAGTGATGAGCGTTATGTCGGCAACATCTGCTTTCGCAATTGCTTCCATCCGGTTTCGACCAATCCAACCAACACCGAGGAAACCCAATCGTGGCCTGCTTCGGTTCGTTACTCGTCGTGACCGGGGCTTTATCAGCCTCGCTGCATTCGTGTGCCTGGTATGGAGTTCCGCCTTTAGGCGGTTGCTGATGGTTGCGGTGCTCATATCTTCACCCACGCTTTCAAAAAATTCTGCGGACGCTCTTTCATCGCGTTCAGCGCGTGCGAAAGGTCGTTGAGTTGAAAGCTATGAGTGTAGAGCGGAGACGGATCGAGTTCGCCACTCGCCACTGCATCTACTGCGGCCTGGACTCCTTCGCAATACACTGCCGGCTCCCGTTCGTGCGCGTTGATCACATCCAACCCGCGCCAATTCCAAAGCTGCATATTGACCTGGCGATTGCCATCCTGGTGATAGCCCGCGATAATCAACCGACCACGTTCACGCGTGAGTTCTCCGGCCAGGTCCAGCGGCCATTGCTGCCCCACCGCCTCAACCACCCTTTCGCAACCAGCCCCGCCAGTAAGCTCTCTGACTCGCTCGACAATAGTGTTGCTATCTTCCAGCGGGAGCAGCTCCGACGCGCCAAGCTCTCGCGCCTTATCCAACGCGAATTGCCGCCGTGAAATCGCGAGCACGCGCGCTCCGCGGCGCGAGGCTAAAGCCGTGAGCACCGCCCCCAAAAAGCCGATCCCGATAATCGCAACCGTTTGCCCGGGTTCAATGTCGCAGCGCCGGAATACGTTCATCGCGCAGCCAAGCGCTTCGCCGGGAAACGGTTGATTGGCCAGTGAATCCGGCAACGGAATGACCGCTGCCTCAAGCGCGATGTCGTACTCGGCGTACGAGCGATACGATAGCAACGCGACCGGATCGCCTTCGCCGACCTTGCGCACATTCCGGCCGACCGCTTCAACGCGGCCCCAACCCTCGTGTCCCAATTCGCCGGGTGCGAGGGGATATTCAAACCATGGCCGTCCCTCCCACGGAGCGAGGTTCGAACCGCAAACGCCGCAACCTTCCAGGCGCAACGTACCTCGCCTTCTTTTGGTTCAGGTGCCGGTATCTCCACCATTTCGGCTCTTTGCGGTGCTGTGACTACGGCTGCTTGCATCGTTCGGTTCTTCATTGCAAAGGAAATCTCGACGTCCTCCCATTACGCTGCATCTCCTTTGAAACCTGCATAGGTAGTCAACCTGCTTTCGACGGTTGTATTCTCAGTAGGTTAACGACCGCCGTTCGCGGACGTGAGCAGTTGGGGCGCGCGCTTCATTCTCAGTGTTCGTGGGCGGCGGGGCTGGGCTGTAGGAACCCGCAAATGGTTTTTCCGTCGGCCTACTCCCACTTTGTTTCGCAACGGATGAAACTCCTGCAGCCACTCGAAAAGCCGCGTCACCCCATCCCGCACGCCGACCTTTGGGGACCAACCGGTTGCCTGCGAAAATTTCCGCACATCGGAAACGTAATACTGCTGATCAGCCGGCCGCCAATCAGCAAAGGTCGTCGGTGGCCGCCCTCCGCTGAGTTCTTCGATCAGATCCAGCAATTCCAGCAAGCTGATCGTTTGTCCAGCGCCGCCGCCGATGTTAAAAGGTTCGCCCTTCAGCCGCTCGACATTTTCCTGCGCCATGAGCAATGCATCGACCAGGTCCTCCACAAAAAGAATATCCCGCACCTGCCTGCCGTCTCCATAAATCGTGACCGGCGAGTTGTTCAGCGCCTTTATCAAGAAATGCGCGACCCATCCCTGGTCTTCATTCCCAAATTGGTGCAGGCCGTAAATGCAACTCATGCGGAACACGGCCGTGCGAATGCCGAAGGTGCGCGCGTAATCCAGGATGTACTGGCACGCGGCGCCTTTTGAGCAGCCATAAGGACTGTGAAACGCCAGGGGACGATCTTCACTGAACCCATGCCTGCGCACCTGCTCGTCCGCGGGTTCATAACGCCCCTTGTTCATCTTCAGTTTTACGTCCTGCAGATCACCGTAAACTTTGTTGGTGCTCGTGAAGACAATTGAGGGCGGCTCCACCTGCGCGCGCGCCGCTTCGAGCAGGTTCAACGTGCCGCGAGCATTCACCTCAAAGTCATCAATCGGCGCATCGAGGCTCGTAGTCACCGCCACCTGCGCCGCAAAGTGAAAGACTTCGCTCGCTTGCGCGACGGCATCTTTCAGCGCCCGGAGATCGCGAACATCGCCTTTCTGGAATTCGAGGTTTGACCCGTGCGTTTCCCGCAGCCACCCGAGGTTATGTTCCACCCCGGCGCGCGATAAATTATCAAACAGCAACACACGGCGACCCTCACTGAGTAAGCGATGCGCCACATTGGTGCCGATAAAACCAGCGCCGCCCGTAATGAGTGTTACCTGGCGGCGCTGTGAGCGCGGTTTGGAATGGCCGTTGGCGGCCGGGTGCCCGTTTGCTCCGTTGCGACTGCCAAAACCATTGCGCCGCATTCTCGGCTGTTCATTCTTCATACTGTCAACCCCCGTGCTGTTAGTTCGGCGCTGGCCTGCTCCACCCGGTCCACTGCGACCTGCCCTTCCAGCCAGGACACTAATTCCAAGAGTCCTTCTTCTAACGTCACCTGCGGCGCATAACCGAGCACGCGGCGGGCGAGCGTTATATCCGCAAAGCAGTGGCGCACATCGCCAACCCGGTACTTGCCCGTGATTTCGGGTGCGATCTGCCGTTTCCCCATCGTGTCCGCAATCCGTTCCCCCAGCGTTTTGATTGCTAAGTGCTCCCCGCTGCCGATGTTAAAAACCTTTCCCGCGGCATCCGCCTTTTCCAGCGCCAGCCGGCAGCCGCGCGCCACATCGTGGACGCTCACGAAATCGCGTTGCTGCAATCCATCTTCGAAAATCATTGGCGCATTATTATTCATCAGGCGCGACGCAAAGATCGCCATCACGCCGGTATAGGGATTCGAAAGCGCCTGCCGCGTACCGTAAACGTTGAAGAACCGCAAGGCCACCGTCGGAATGTTGTAAGCGCGCCCAATGATTAAGCACATGCGCTCCTGGTCATACTTCGAGAGCGCATAGATTGAAGCCAGCGTGGGCTGTTTGCTCTCCGGCGTGGGCACGGGAAATAACGGGTCACCTTCCACGTCCCGCAATTCCCAGTCGCGCGCCTTCAATTGCTGGAGGCTGCGCTCAGTTCCGGCGAGCAGGTTCCCTTCCGCCGTCTGATACAAGCCCTCGCCATAAAGGCTCATGGAAGAAGCGACAATCAGTTTCTCAACGGGCTTTTCGATTACCGCCTGCAACAGATTCGCGGTTCCTTCGTTGTTTACGGAGGTGTAGTTGGCCACTTCATACATGCTCTGGCCGACGCCCACCATCGCGGCGAAGTGATACACCGCGTCAATCCCTTTCAGAGCTTTGCGCAATGCATTCGCATCACGCACATCGCCGAGGACAAACTCGGCATCTGCATTCAGGTAGTCAGGAACCGTGCCGGTCGGCCCATGGACTTGTGGAGAAAGGCTGTCGAAGATTCTAACTTCGAAGCCGGCTGCGAGAAGTTGGTCCGTCAGATGCGAGCCAATGAAGCCGGCACCTCCGGTTATTAAGATACGTTTGCTCATTTCACCGCCTTGGGTTCTGCCATTGCGAAATGACAGTCCACCTCAGGCGGCCAGCGCTCAATCAGGAGTGCACCCACTATTGCGAGTCGGTTTTCCCGTAGTCACAAAAGCTCCATGCAAAACGGAGCGGCGACGAGCCAGTGCAAACGAAAATGGTTTGTGTGGAAAGAATCGGGCACGTTTCAATATGCGCGGCAGACCGCGCGCTGCGGACCTCCCTGTTAAAATTGCTTCGCGGGACAACGCCTCCTCGGAGCTTGCGAACACTCACAATTGGCCTCACGAGTGGCTCTGGATTGTCCCTCTGCTGAGGTGGTGCCGCCGAAATTCCGAAATCACTTTTCGCTCTGCTTGACGGCACTGCACAAT
>Ga0170475_122109909_pt1 | contig 14370 bp, 12 predicted proteins | sample Soicark_Litter_5_FD_111474 | JGI IMG/M metagenome (GOLD analysis project Ga0170475, IMG submission 111474) | Avena fatua rhizosphere microbial communities from Hopland, California, USA. Combined Assembly of 48 SPs | reverse complement strand
CTGATACCGACTACACTTGTTCCCGATCCAACTATAACCGTGACATCATCCTTTACACCGATAACGCCGACGGTGACACCATCGAACACGCCCATCACACCTACAATGACCTTCACGCCAATAACGCCTACCCTTACACCGTCGAACACACCTATTACGCCAACCTTCACCTTCACACCAATAACGCCGACGGTGACACCATCGAACACACCTATTACGCCAACACTGACCTTTACACCAATAACACCGACCTTGACCTTTACGCCGTCGAACACACCTGTTACGCCTACGCCAGTTACGGGGGCAGACGGAGATCTGCTGATTTCGCCCACCGACATCGCACTTGGCGAGACGATACAAGTACATCTGACAGACAATGATCTTGATCTTGATCCGTCAACAGCGGAAGCCTATGACCTCACAGCCACTAGCAGCACCGGTGAAAGCGAAAATATTCACATTACCGAAACCGGATTGAACACTGGCGTTTTTGAAGGATCAGTCAAATCGCGGGAGGCTACGGGCAGTGGGACAAATAATGACGGCATCTTCGAGGCGCATGTGGGTGATGTCATCAGCGTGACTTATGTTGACGAACTCAGCAGCAGTGGTGAAGAAGTCAGTATCACCAAGAGTGTGACTTTCGTGAGCGCGGTGATCCGCTTTGTGCTGGTCAACGTGACAGATGGAAAAGACATCTCTCCAGTTGAAGATGGCATGGTCATCACTTACTCAGAGTTACCACCGCAAATCAGTGGTCGTGCGGAAACATCACCCGGCAAGGTTGGAAGCGTGGTCTTCATTGTGGACGGCAAGGTCTATAAGACTGAGAACGAATTACCCTATGCACTGTATGGCAACACCGCAGGCGGTGCTTACTATCCGGGGCCAATCCCGATTGTTGGACAGCATGTGTTCGAAATGGTTCCTTACAGCGAACCCAACGGTAAAGGTGTCGCAGGGCGCAGTTTGAAGGTCACGTTTGAGGTGGTTCCTTAGGGAAAGCAGATGGCTAACTTTCGGGCAATCACCACCGCATGTGAAGCAGTCATCGGCGTGTTGCAGCAGTCGTGGCAACCAGCGCTCTTTAATAACGCGCCGCTGAGCTTTCAAGTTTACCGGACGGCGGATTTTAGTTCACCGATGACCGCCGGAGTATCGTTGTTCTTGTACTACATCACACTCAATAGTGTCCAGCGCAGTATGCCGATGCTACCCGGCCCGGATGGAAAGCCGCGCCGTCCAGAACTACCGCTTGATCTGCACTTCATCCTCACGCCTTGGGCTAAGGATGCGTCACTGGAGCACGACATTTTGGGATGGATGATGCGAACGATTGAGGATAATCCGGTGATTGGCTCTGGACTGCTGAATGCCACGGCAGCCGGAGTCTTCCGCGACGACGAAACGATTGAAATTGTGCGGAGTGACCTCGCTTTAGAGGAAATATTTCGCATTTGGGATGTGCTGCCGGGGGATATTCAACTATCCGTGCCCTATACCGCGCGGGTGATTCGCTTGGAGTCACTGCTTGACCCACCGACTGATTCAGTGGTCATCACCCGCGATTTACGCTATGGCAAGCAAGGTGCGCGATGAACGTCGATAATTTTACGCCACTTGAAGCAGTTGTTAAACACGCCCCCTTGGGTCTGCGTTTTACCGATTTGGCTTATGGTGTGAATGTGACCGACGGCCTAAATGTAACTGCCCGACCATTTGATAAGCCGCTGCCTGTCCTTCGAGCGGCTCATTCACCAGTTTCCGGTGTATATGGTTTTTACAGCTTGCCGGGATTTCGACGTTATGAAGATGATGAGCTGCCAGTTGAGAACTGGTGTGTCGCGGGTTCGCCTCCAAATTGGATCATTTCAGTAGAAGATAGGTTGGGGCGTTTCTTGCCACAGGTCATGCCGATGTGCCTGCCTAAACAGAACCTGTTTGCGGTTCCCCTGTATTCCAGTCCGGCACGTACCGCAATGGCAGGATATGCGACGGTACGCGGTGAACTCTGGGATAAAGCCGTCAACAAAGCCGCAAGCTGGGCAGTCGTCAAGGCATTCCAACCAGACCTTCCTATTGATAAGCGAATCGAATACGCCGGAGTGGCTGACGGACGCGGGATGTTTGTCTTATTTCTGCCGTATCCAAAACCAGTCGGTGGAATTGCTCTCAATCAACAGGCATGGCCTTTGGATTTCGAGGTTTTTTACGAGCCAAAAGTCTATCGCTGGTCAGGACAAACCGAGCCGGAACCTGCCGGGGGCGAAACAATCGACAACGCCAAAACGCGCATTCCACCGGATAGCAATGTGCTGCTGCGGCAGTCGATGGGAAGCATTTATGACATTGCGGCTGGAGCGGGCGCGACCTTAGCCAGTGATTTGCATTATCGCAAAGATCTCGCACTGAAAACCCGTGACCAAGAACCGGACAGTCCAAATTATGTAGAAAAATATAAAACAGCCGAGCACCGTCTGTGGGTTCAATCGGCTTAAGCGGTCGTCTGATATTCGAGATTTAAGGGAGAGAACGTTATGCCAGAGTATTTAGCACCCGGAGTATACGTCGAAGAAACCAGCTTCCGCTCCAAGTCGATTGAGGGCGTGAGCACCAGTACGGCGGGCTTCGTCGGCCCCACGCGCTTTGGGCCGATCAGTGGTCAGCCGGAATTATTGGTGAGCTTTGCCGATTTTGAACGCTATTACGGTGATTTAGAAGATTTGTCGTTTGGTACAAACTTCCTTGCGTTGGGTGTGCGCTCGTTCTTCGAAGAGGGCGGTCGCCGCTGCTACGTGACGCGGGTTTTCCGTGGTGGGGAGGAAGCGGCAGTTGATGCTTCTGCGCAGGTATTTCTGGATAAGCCACCAAGCGGACAAACTGCTTGGGTTCCGCCTGCGGAGCCAACTTTACCCTACCCATTTCTGCAAGCTCGCTTCCCCGGTAAAACAGGCAATATGCGTGTAACTTTCTCACTCAAACGCAGCAACAGCGTATTCAGTGTGCAAAACGGCGTGAAAAGTTTAAACCGCGTTTTAGCTAATGATGTGGTGTATGTTGTTGCTCAAGCAACAGCTGGAAATATCACCGGTTTCCACACTATATCAGGGGATGGAACAAGCGCAAGCCCTTGGGCAATAACAGATAATAAGGCAACTCCCAAAACAACTCTTATTAGTGATCTCAAGGTTAAAACAACTCCTACCGATACCACTAAAGACCCGATCATCTTACCTATCAGTTTGATTGTCTCAATTGAGCGACCAACAAGTACTAGTACAACCGGGTTTGGACCAATACAAACGATTGGTGATTTCAGCCTTAATCCTGATCGGCCAAATGGATTGACCAGCGTTCTGACAATGCATCCAAAAGTTCGTGCGGACGAATTAAGCATCCCCTTGGCGTTTATGACTAAAGAGAAAATCCCTAATACTACGCCGGTAGAGACACGTATAGTGACTTTTAACGGCAAAGCATTGGATTTACTCGATAAATTAATTCCGGCTGATTTGATTGACCTATCCAACGATGATAAAAATCCAACCGTTAAAAAATCCATTTTCAGCAACACCTTTACCCTCAATGGCGGTGCGGACGGGGAAGTGCCAACCACCACTGACTATGAGGGCGAAGAGAAAACTGACACACACGAAGCGACCGGGTTAAATACCTTTGAAGCCGTACCCGACATTTCAATTGTGGCTGCGCCGGGATACACCGCTTACGACCGGGATCAGGATGCTATGTTGGGCATTCACCGCGCCTTGATTAGTCACTGCGAAACCATGCGTTACCGCATCGCCGTGTTGGATACACCGGAACGGCTGACGGCGATTGCTGCGCTGAACTTCCGTAACCTCACTTCATCTAAATACGCGGCGATTTACTTCCCTTGGGTTTATATCTCCGATCCGCGTCCATCGCGTCCGGGTATACCGGTCACGCGCTTGAAGGTGCCGCCGAGTGGCTTAGTGGCAGGTATCTACGCACGGAACGATATTGAACATGCCGTCTTTAAATCACCTGCCAACGAAGTGGTACGCGAGGCACTGGATTTCGAACAGCGTTTAAGCAAAGGCCACCAAGAAGTCTTGAACCCGGAAGGTGTGAACTGCTTCCGCTTCTTTGAAGGGCGCGGGATGCTGCTGTGGGGCGCACGAACCATTACTGACGATCCTGAATGGAAGTATGTCAGCTTGCGCCGTTACTTTGCTTATCTCGAACGCTCGATTGATCGGGGAACCCAATGGGCAGTCTTTGAAAATAATGGCCCAGCGCTGTGGGCCAATGTACGCCGGACGATTGAGGACTTCCTGTATAACGAGTGGCGCAACGGTGGTTTATTGGGCGAAAAGCCGGAAAAAGCCTATTTTGTCCGCTGCGACCGTTCCACTATGACGCAGAACGATCTCGACAATGGACGGCTGGTTTGTTTGATCGGGGTGTCGCCGGTACGACCGGCGGAATTCGTCATTTTCCGCATTGGTCAGTGGACGGCGGACAGCCAGTCCTAATAAGGAGTAGATCAGAATGGCAGTCGAACGCGCAAATCCGTATGGGGCATTTAACTTTCTGGTTGACTTAGGCACAGGGGATACCACCAGCGTCAAAGCCGGTTTCCAAGAGGTGAGCGGATTGAACACCGACATCACCTTAGCCGATTACCGTAATGGTAACGACAAGGTGAACCACGTCCGCAAAGTCAGCATGATGTACAAGGTTGGTGATGTGACACTGAAACGCGGCCTCATCGGCGCAATGGACTTATGGAATTGGGTAGTAGAAGCCCGCAACGGCAACCAAACACCTCGCAGCGTCACCATCCAACTGATGGATGAGACACGCGAAAACGCGGTGATGACATGGCGGCTGCTCAATGTGCGCCCGATGAAATACACCGCGCCCAGCTTCAACGGCAAAACCGCCAGTGATGTGGCGATTGAAGAATTGGTACTGTCCTGCGAAGACCTACTCATCGAATGAGGTCAGAATGGTGCTGACGTATAAAGGGCGGCTGCCGGGGGTTGCGGTCGAGAAAGCCCCCCGGCAAATCGAAAATACGCTGCGGATGGATGTTCCCGGTCTGGTGGGTTTCGCTGAGCGTGGGCCAGTCGATACCCCGATTATGATCGAGGACATTCAACAGTACCGCGCGGTGTTTGGTGGTGACGTATTCTTGGCCCGCGACAAAGGTGTGCCATTTTATGCTCAACTGCCACGCGCAGTGCAGGCGTTCTTCGACAACGGCGGTCGCCGCTGCTACGTCGTGCGGGTGACAGGCAAATCCGCCCGTGCCAACCAGTTCAGAATTCCCGGATTAGTAACGTGGGATCGTGCAGTTGACACGGAAGGGCATTTTTTTGCAGAAGATCACACTGATAACCTACAAACGGTTGAACGACCTGCCGCTTGGGTTGGGCGCTGGTCGGATACGGTGAGCATCGCCACACGTTTACGCCGCCGTCCGCTGCGACCTTACCGCCCTTGGGAAGCCTTAGACCTGCATAACGGCCCGAAAGATCCAGCTCCAAACACGATTGATCTACAAGTCTCGCTGCCCAACGCACACACAGTGGCGGTGGGTGATCTGGTGAACTTACACTTTAAAGATGCGGGAAAGTCGCAGATTTTCATGCGGGTCATGACCACCGAACAGTTGGGTTATGGCAGTTATGAAAGTACTGAATGGCAGGGTGTGCCCACGCGCTTAAAAGGGGAAGTCTCGCATATTAGGGCATTCAGTTCGGCGTTCAAATTGCCGCCAATGAGCGAACTAGAAACAATCCAGTATGGCTTGTGGGTAACTGATCATACTGATTGGTACGCGCTGCCACGTCCGCGCAACGCGGATCTAGAGGTCAACATCGCAGAGGGTGATTTATATAATTTTGATTTTTTCATTGTCGAAGATGAAGTTAAAAAGGCGAAGCATTCTAACCACTGTTGTTTATGTGATGCGCGTAAGCCCAAAGAGACCTATGTTATTTTGCCGGTTGATGACATCAACAAAGATTTCCAAAAGGACATACTGCGCCTCTTTTACAAAAATGGCCTCATCATAGACTTCCCGGTAACGGACGTAATTGAAACAGTAATCAATGATACAACTTTTCCCAAGCAGGCGATTCTACGTATATCAAGCGACCATTTGATTTTTTCGCGGCAGGCGATTCAAAGTGTGCAAATCCTCGGCACTGATGGGTGGGCAACACTCCCCATGCCGCTGTCAGGATTAATCTTTAGTCCTAGCAGCCGCACCCAGCCTTACCGCTTGGAATTTCTGACGGTTGATCGACTGCTGGGCGCGAATGATCTGCTGCGTATAAATTTTGTAGACAATACACAGTTTCTCTTTCCAGTAAGCAGTTACGATTGGCAGTATCTCGATAACGGGCAGCCCAAACTCATTCTCTCCAGTATGTTACTCCTTATGGAGAAGCTGGCGAGTGAATTGAATGCTGATGATTTGACGCAGATTGATTTATTAGCCTTTGATCTCTATACGCGTGAAGGCAACACGCTCTTGCAAAGCTGGACAGGCTTGAGCTTTGGCCCGACCGAAATGGGCTTCTGGGAAGATCGTCTGGCGCGTGTTTCGCAGGCTAAAGGTGTTCGAACGGCTGAAGACATCTTGCAAAACCGCTCGGTACATCTGGGATTGCCACCTGACCGTAAAGATATTGATGAAGGCGATGAAAACCATGACAAGGAAAAAAGTCCTTTTTACCTGCCCTTGAACATGTTGGAACGGCAACCGCAGCGCATTGATTTTGAAGGCGCACTGCCCGACCAACCGTTTGTGCGGGGCGGTAAAGATGGGCTGGACAGCTTTAGTCCGATTGAGTTGTTCCTTGATGCCGAGTTTTACCGAAATGATCCCGAACAACGTTTGAAGCCAGTCGAAATCGCAGCGCTGGCGAACGAAAAACTTTACTTTTTAGACCCGGCCATTCCGCGAGCAGAACAAATACCTAAAAAATTACATAGTCTGTACGAGATTGATGAGGTGTCGTTAATCGCGATACCTGAACTTGGCGACCGCTGCTGGGAACCGGCACGGCGCACTGTCCGGCGGGTGCTTCCCGAATCGACAAGCAACTGCGGCAGCGGTGGTCGTTTCTATCCCTGCAAACCACCTCTCAAACCTGTGCCTGTCCGGCGCGAACTGCCGTTCCAAAAGCAGCGGGAAGAACGGGATGCACTGCTGCGCGAAGGTGATATTCAATCCAGTTTGTATCGACGATTGGCATCGCTGCCGATCCTCGTACCCTTTGAGGATGAATGCGGCTGCGACGATGAGCAAATGATTGTGGTGCAGCGAGCGCTGGTCAATATGTGTGCAGCGCGGGGCGACATCATCGCTATTCTCAGCTTGCCGCAAAATTATGCTGTGCGTGATGTGCTGGATTGGCATCAGCAAATCGTTTGCCCCCGTGAAAAAGATGAATGGGATCCTACGAACTGGAATACATGGCTGGTATGTCCACGAGACTCGTTGGATGAAAAGTCGCTGAGTTACGCGGCGGTGTATCACGGTTGGACGACCGTGCGAGAGGAACTGACACCCGAACTGAAACCCACGCGTGTCATCTCACCAGACGGGACGATGCTGGGCTTAATCGCCGCCCGAACACTGGAACGTGGGCCGGGAATCGCTCCGGCTAACCAATCTATGCACGCTATCGTCGGGCTAAAACCAGACATGACCGATGCGGAATGGGAAATTCTTTTTAATAAGCAAATCAACGTCGTGCGCCAACGACCGGGACGCTACACCGTTTTGAGCGTTCATACGTTGAGCCTTGATCCGCTGATGATGAAATTATCGATCAAGCGGCTGACTATTTTTATCCGCAAGTTGGTGCTGCGTGAAGGTCAACGCTACGTATTTCAGTCGAATACGCCGCGCTTTCGACGCTCGGTACAAACCTTGTTCGAACGAACCATGAACCGTTTGCTCACACAGGGCGCGCTGGTTGGTTATTACGTGGATGCCAGCGACCGCTTGAATACGCCGCAGGATGTGGATGCCGGACGCTTCACTATCGAGATTAAGTATGCACCGACACATCCAGTTGAATTTATCACGGTGGTTTTGATGCGCTCAGGTGAGAGCTTATTGGAAGTTGCGGAGCGATAAAGCATGGGTACAGCCGAACGCGAAAATACACTGCCGCCATTTAGCACCTTTAATTTTGAGGTGACATTGACCCTAAACGAATTACCGGAGGGCGTGAGCAACCCGATATGTGACGCGGCCTTTAGCGAATGCAGCGGCCTCGACATGACAATGGAGCCAAAGACCATCGCCAACGGTGGCAATAACCAGCATCAATCGCACCGGATGGGGCCTGTGACTTACGGGCGGCTGACGCTTAAGCGCGGTATGACCGAAAACCTACATATCTGGAATTGGTTCAAAGCAGCCTCCACACCGGGCAAAGACTACACGGCTGCGGGTGATATTACGATGAAAAATGCCGATGGCGAAGACGCGGTGATTTATAAGCTGGAAGAATGTCTACCTGTAAAAGTGTCCGGGCCAACTTTGAATGCCCAAACCGGACAAGTCGCTATTGAGGAGCTTCAACTGGTTTATGCCCGCATGACGATTGAACTGCCTGATCAACCGGGAGCTGGTTTTAGCGCCAGTGCCGGTTTTGAAGTCAGTGCCAGCGCTTCGTTAGGCGGCAGCGCCGGATTTAACGCGAGTGCCAGCGCGAATTTGAGTGTGAGCGGCGGCCCTGAGTTAAGCGGCAGTTTTAACGCTGACGCATCTGCAAATTTCTGATTTTAGAGAATGAAAGCGAGCCGATTAATTATGCCTCCCGGCCCACCTATCGTAACGATTACACCGTTGGACAAAGCCTCACAACCGATTGAGGCCAGTGCTGTGCAGGCTCAATTTAATCCCGGCAGCTTAGCAATCACCCATGAGGCCAAAAACGACACTAAGCCGCCAATTAAAAAAGATAAATCCGGGACGAATGTGGTTGGTACGCTTAATCAGCGTACCGGTTTTTCGACCACACTCTCATCCATTGAACTCATTTTTGATACCACACGCGATGGTACCGATGTCCGCAGTTTCACATTGAAACTCGCCAATATGATTTATCGGGCAGACATCCCAAATATAGCGCCAACTGTTCGCTTTCAATGGGGAACACTGTTGTTCAAAGGAACCATCGACAGTATGACAGAAACATTAGACTACTTCTCCGAACTGGGAGTACCACTACGAGCAACCGTCAGCCTGAAAATGTCTATGACCCCTGATAAACCAGCAACCAACAGCGCGAGTAATGGTGTATCTGGTGAAGCGGGCGCATCAGCCGGATTCAGCGCAGGCTTCTCGGCAGGGGTGAGTGCGAGTGCGGGGATCTCAGCCAGCGCATCTGCTTCGGCTTCCTTTTCAGCGTCCGCCTCCGCTTCTGCCAACTTCAGCGCCAGCGCGGCAGTTGGCACAACCGGTTTAACACTGGCGCAATCTGGTGAGAGTTTGCAATCCATGTCAGCGAGGGCAGGGCTGGATTGGAAAGCGGTAGCAGAAGCCAATGGGATTGATAACCCGCGTTTCTTGCAAGCAGGAGCCGTTGTTAATCTGAACGCCAGTGCCGAGGCGAAGGTCACATTCGATTGATAAGGCAATTGATTATCAATAAACAGTTAGTCGGCTTAGAAATAAGGACACCCGAATGCCAGTGATTATCAATGAATTCGAAGTGGTGGTTGAGCCACCCACATCACAACCGACATCGAATACACCACCGCCAATGCCAGCCGGGATGACTCCAAAAGATATGGAGCGGCTGATGGAACATTTAAAGAAGCGTCGCGCACGGCTGCACGCCGATTAAAGGGTATTGATCTGAATGGATAATCCGAGTTCATATGTTTCTGCACCACAAATACTCCTCTCAGGTCAAAAAGATAGTGACCTGAGCGATAACGTGGTAAGCATATTGGTTGAGGAAAGCATCGACGGTCTGTTTCGCTGCGAAATCGTCCTGAATAATTTTGGGATGATACCAAATGTCGGCATGGACTATCTCTTTTTTGACCGCAGTAAATTGAATTTCGGTAAAGAAATTGGTTTGCGACTCGGCCCCGGTACACCACCTGTTCAACTTTTTTCAGGGCGCATCACGGCTTTGGAAGCTGAATATCCGGCAGGTGGAGGAAGCAGAATCGTAGTATTAGCTGAAGATCGCCTGCAAGATTTACGGATGACGCGCCGAACCCGAAATTTTGAAGACGTCAGCGACGCGGACATTATTCAGCAGATTGCCGGTGAGCATGGGCTAGAAGCAGATGTCAATGCGACTGGCCCTCAGCACAAATGTATCACGCAGGTTAACCAGAGCGATCTGGCATTTGTGCGCGAACGGGCCAGAGCCGTCAACGCCGAGGTTTGGGTGAATGAGAAGAAATTACAGGTCAAACCCCGTACCAGCCAAACCGGCAGTCCGGTTGAGTTGGCTTATGGAGCAGGGTTATTCGCCTTTCAAGTACGGGCTGATCTGGCCCACCAATGCACCGAATTAAGCGTTTCCGGTTGGGATGTCGCCAACAAAGATACCATCCAAGAAACAGCAGACTCCAGTGCGGTTTCTGGCGAACTCGGCTTTGGACAAGATGGAGGCAGCATTCTTAAAACAGCGCTCGGCGAACGAAAAGCCTCGGTGGTGCATACTGTACCGCTCACGAGCACCGAAGCGCAGTCGATTGCCAAAGCACGATACCGTGAACGGGCTCGACGCTTTGTCACCGGAAGCGCTGAGGCTGAGGGTAACCCTAAAATTCGTGTTGGCACAACGGTTCAGCTTGCTGAATTAGGGGATATGTTCAATGGCAAATATTACGTGACGCGCACGGTACATCTCTTCGATGTGGCAAGTGGCTATCGCACCGAATTTGATGTCGAAAGCCCTCGAATTGGCCGTTAATTGGAGATCACAATGAACTCAGGCAATTTACCAGTCGATATGGAACGCGCCTCAACCGGGCCGGGAGGACTGTTTTATGGGGTTTATCCGGCATTGGTGACTGACTTGCAGGATCCGGACGGGCAAGGACGCGTGAAAATAAAACTGCCTTGGTCGCCGGATACCGGTAGCGCCAGTTATGAGGTTTGGGCGCGGGTTGCCACCATGATGGGTGGTAACAATCGTGGGACATGGTTTATACCAGATGTTGATGACGAGGTTTTGGTATCGTTCGAAGGGGGTAATCCACGCCGGCCCTATGTGGTCGGCGGGTTGTGGAATGGGAAGGACTCACCGCCTGAGAAGATGGACTCCAACAACAACTTAAAAACCATCCTCTCACGCACAGGCATACGCATCACGATGGACGATACAAGCGGAGCAGTCAAACTGCGGATGGAAACACCGGGCGGACATTCCATCGTCTTGGATGATGGACAGCTTTCCATCACTGTACAAGATAGCAATGGCAACTCGATGACCATGGAGACCAGTGGCATCACCGTTGTGTCCAGTGCTCAGGTGGTAGTTAGGGCAAGTACGGTGGAGGTCAACGCTGGCATGGTGACGGTTAACGCAGGCATGTCGAAATTCAGCGGTGTGGTCAAATGCGACACACTGATTAGCAACGCGGTTGTCAGCAGCAGCTACACACCCGGCGCGGGAAATATTTGGTAGAGGAGGGCATCATGACTTTAGCACAATGGGCAGAACCCGCCTTACTATGGGGAAACCAACTGCCCGTTAATCGGAAAACACCTCAGTTACTCGAACTGACATCCGACGACTTTTTGCCGGAATTTCTGACGGCCATGAAAGCCTCACCGGACAAGAAAAACAGCAGCAATCCAGTTGCGGAGGACTTCTTCAATAAGTGGCAGATGAAGAATCCTAACCCTAATTTTACGCTCTACCAACCGCTTCACAGCCGCTACTATCTGGTGACTGCCTCCCTAGTGTGCCATCAAGCTGGGCTTCCGGATAAAGAAGTCAACCTCAAGAAAGGTGAAAAGACTTATTTCGTGCTGCGGCGAATGCGCGGCAATATGGAACAGGGTTGGAGTGACACTTGCGGTTGGTTCAACATCGCAGATGGCAAACCATGCGAGGTTCCTTCCAAAGAAGAGCAGTTTCCGGCGCATCCCGTTTCAGTTTGCACTGGCAAAGATGGCAATGTTCTGCCCTGTGAACGCAAAATTTATTATGGCTATATCGCGACCGGCAACCGCGAAAAATATCTGGATAAGCAGCTTGTCAAAACAACGAGTAGCCCTGAATCTCAAATTAAAAAATTCTTTGAAGATGCCAACAAAGAAGATAATAAAAAGCGACCAGCAGATAAGCAAGTTCCAGTTGACTATCGCTTCGATATTTTTGATACCAAAGTCATCGCGAGTTGGAAATTTCTGATTGACAATAAAGATCAACAAAAAGTTTCCAAAGAGACCATTCAAGAGGCTTCATTTAACGTCCTTCTCGATTTGAGAGATACGCTAGAACGGGTGTTGCCGACTGTATGGGGAGTTATCCAAGCCAATAATGGCAATACATTTTCGGCAACTGATAGCCGCACAGATCAATCCCACGAGTTATACGAACAACTCAATAAAAATATTGTACGTGACGAAGCACCGTACTCGTTATTGACTGCACTTCGAGAGATGGAAGATTTTTTACCGTTGCTGCAAGGTCAAGATATCCCAGACTCGCCACACAAATACAATGTGAGCGGATATACCTCGCTAGAAAGTTTGAAGACGGCTTTCAATGATGCACTTGCTGAAGAAAACCAGCCTGTGAACATTGATCCAGCCAATGACGAACGGGCACGATTGATTGAAAATCAAGCTCGTCCGATTCCGGTCGCTGGCGTAGTCGATACTTATTTCGTCCGCATGGCGTATGAGTACGATCCTGAATGTCCACCGATTTATAGCATCGAGAGTACACCCTTCACATTCGCACGGAACTTAGAACCGGATGCCCCTGCGCGGCTTATTCGCATCGAAATGCCCAGCATCAAACCTCGCGACCTGCGTAAATTCCGGCATGGCGTTGGTATGCAAATGTCACCTGAATTGCGTAAGGTGATGGACGGCGTTCATAAAGATATGCTGAAAGGTGAGGGATTGAATGATGTCGCTGGATGGGAACTGGGCATGATTTGTACCTTCTCCATCCAGATTATCACCTTGATCGCCTTCGTGGTCATGTTCATCTTCGCCATCCTGCTCAATATCGTTTTCTGGTGGATGGCATTCCTCAAGATCTGTCTGCCTATCCCGAAAAAAGCCTGAGGTGAGTCATGACTGATGCTGCATCGCTTTATGGAAAAAGTCTAGCCTTCCCACCACGTGTCGGTGCAAATGGGCAAATGGCGTGGTCAGAAGGTGAGGACAATATCCGAGAGTCCATCGGGTTGATCCTGCGAACACGCCCCGGCGAACGCTTGATGCTGCCGGAATTCGGTTGCGCGTTGGAACGCTATTTATTCGAACCGAACACCATCAGCACGCTGCGCTTGATTCAAGAAGAGGTGAAGCGGGCCATCAGCCGTTGGGAGCCTCGCGTTCGTCTTGATGACATCGTCGTAGAAACCAATGCCAAAGACGTCCGGGTCGTGGATGTCACTATCTTTTTCACGCTGGTCGCCACCAAAACACGGGACAAGGTCAGCATGTCGATGACGACACAGTCATAAAGGATTGAAGGTTATGCCGCTGCAAGTACCTCAGCTTGACGACCGCAGCTTCGACCAAATTCTGGCCGAAGTTGTCAAACGCATCCCGGTACATACGCCGGAATGGAACAACTTCAACGACAGCGATCCCGGCATGACGCTGGTGCAGTTGTTCTCGTTCATGACGGAAAATCTGTTGTACCGTAGCAATCGTATTCCTGAAGCCAACCGGCTAAAGTTTTTATCACTGCTGGGTATTCCGCTGCGACCTGCAACCCCGGCGCGAGGATTAGTCGTCTACAACAATGATCGCGGCCCGATTCAAGTGCTGCCATTCGATGTAGGTATGGAATTATTCGCAGGCAAAGTGCCTTTCCGCACCCGCACTGCTGTCAATATTTTGCCGATTACCGCCGAAGTCTTTTATAAAAAGCCCAAAGATGTCTCCCAAGAAGAGCGAACCTTTTATAAAGAACTGCACGAAGATATACAAGAAAGTCTGGTTTATTATCAGGCCACCCCCTTAAAGCCCCCGCAAGCCGGACAAAAAAAGCTGCCTGAAGTCAATATTGGCAAAACTCAGTTGGATGATGTGGACAGTACCATTGACCAAGCGCTGTGGCTGGCGTTGGTCGCCCCCAAGAATGTCTCGACCGAATTGGCACGGGATGTGATCGCCGGGGAAACACTGTCGCTGGG
>Ga0170475_112767626_pt1 | contig 14370 bp, 11 predicted proteins | sample Soicark_Litter_5_FD_111474 | JGI IMG/M metagenome (GOLD analysis project Ga0170475, IMG submission 111474) | Avena fatua rhizosphere microbial communities from Hopland, California, USA. Combined Assembly of 48 SPs | reverse complement strand
GTTCAAGGTCATGCGCGCGATCGGCACGTCAGTTTAAAAAATGAGATTCACGTGGAAACGAACGTCTGGGCGGACAGCGATCGTTTGCAGCAGGTTTTCTCGAACCTCATCGAAAATGCGATTAAATACGGCCGCGAAGGAGGCACCGTGCGCGTGGGTGAGGATCGCCAGAGGACCAACGGCAAACTGGAGGTTTTCGTGCAGGATGACGGCCCCGGCATTCCGCTCGAGTCGCAAGCCCGTATCTTCGAACGCTTCTACCGGATCGATCGGGCGCGCTCACGCGAATCAGGCGGCACCGGTCTTGGGCTCGCGATCGTAAAGCACATCGTGCAAGCCCATGGCGGGGAAGTCTGGGTCAAGAGCACGCCCGGGGAGGGCAGCACCTTCATTTTCACCCTGCCGGCAGCCAAGCGAAACGGCTAATAGTGCTTCTCCCGATTCCGTCGGGACCCGCGAGTTTTAAGCAGCCGCCGGCACTGGCTCCGCCGCCTGCCGAGCCTGTGTCTCCTCCCGAACCAATGCCTCGAACGTTGGACCATCCATCGTTTCCTGTTGCAACAACTGGCTGGTGATCAACTCGAGCTTATCGCGATGTTGTTCCAGGATTTCTTTCGCTTCGGCATAAGCACGGTCGAGAATTCTCTTCACTTCCGAATCAATTTGGCGCGCGGTTTCTTCGCTGCAATCACGTTGAAGACCGCCTTCAGTGCCTGGCAGGAACAATCCATTCTGTTTTTGCGCGCACCTCGCCAGGCCGACGGCGTCGCTCATGCCGAAGATGCAAACCATTTGCCGCGCCAGGGCAGTGGCCTGCTCCAGGTCATTCTCCGCGCCGGTGGTGATATCGCCCAAACAAGTCTCTTCCGCGGCCCGGCCGCCCAGCATTCCACGAATTCGGCCAAGCAACTGCGCGCGCGTGAGCAGGAAATGATCTTCGCTCGGCAATTGCATCGTATAACCCAGCGCCGCGCGGCCCCGTGGAATGATACTGATCTTGTGGACCGGATCAGCCCCTTCACTATACGCGGCCACGAGGGCATGCCCAACCTCGTGATAAGCAACCCGCCGCTTCTGCTCGTCCTTTAACCGGCGACTCTTCCGCTCCGGCCCCGCCACGACTTTCTCGACCGCATCCTCCATGTCCTTCTGCTCGATGACACGCGCGTGACGCCGGGCCGCCAGGAGGGCGGCCTCGTTCACCGCGTTGGCAAGGTCGGCACCAGAGAAGCCAGGAGTCGCCTGCGCAACCCGCCTGAGCTCAACGTTGTTGGCGAGGGGCTTGCCGCGCACATGCACTTTGAGAATCGCTTCCCTGCCCTCGATATCCGGCGCGTCCACGACCACCTGACGGTCAAATCTGCCAGGTCGCAACAACGCTCGATCCAGCACATCCGGGCGGTTCGTCGCAGCCAGCACGATCACACCTGCGTTCGCAGCGAAGCCGTCCAATTCGACCAGGAGCTGGTTTAAGGTCTGTTCCCGTTATCGTTCACCGCCCCGACATGCACGCCTCGCTGACGGCCAATGGCATCCAACTCATCGATGAAAATGATGCACGGAGCTTTTGCCTTGGCTTGCTGAAAGAGGTCGCGCACTCGCGCGGCACCGACGCCGACGAACATCTCGACAAAATCGCTCCCGCTCAAGGAGAAGAACGGAACATGCGCTTCGCCGGCAACGGCCTTGGCCAAGAGAGTTTTGCCGGTCCCTGGTGGTCCGACCAGTAGAACGCCCTTTGGAATGTTCGCGCCAATCGCCTTGTACCGGTCCGGGTTCTTGAGGAAGTCAACCACCTCCTGCAATTCGTATTTCGCCTCTTCGCAGCCGGCTACGTCCTGGAAGGTCACGCCAGTTTCTTTTTCGGCCACGAGCCGGGCCTTGCTCTTCCCGAAGCTTAGAATCGATTCACCTGCCCCAGCCATTTTACGGCTGAAGAAAGACCAAATCAGAATCATGATTCCAAGCGGCAACAGCCAGGCCATCATAAACTGCGATAAAACGCTTGGTCGCTCTCCACGGAACTTTGTTTGGACTTTTTCCAGTTCGCCGACGAGGTCCGGATCTTCAACGCGCACGGTGCGAAAGAAAAACTTTTTGTCTACCTTGGGGGTGTCACTGAGTTCGACGCGGTTGCTCGCGTTAACGGCGTTGGTTGACGTTGTGGTAATTTGCTGGGAATTGGTGGCGCTTGCGTTCCCGACGAGTGTGGAGGATGGCAGTATGGTTCCTTCGACCGTGGCGTCCTTCACCACACATTCTCCGACCAATCCAGCGCGCAGATACTTCTTGAATTCGCTATAGGGAAGGGTTTTGTAAGAGAATTGAATGACCGTGCTCTGCCAGAACCAGAGCAGCATGAGCATCAGCGGGAGGTACCAAAGCGGAGAGTTCCATTTCGGCGGTCCTAACTTTGGTTTCTCCCCTGGCTTCGGCGGCGGCGGACGGTTCCTATTCATGCCCTTATGTCAGCATACGGCCAAAAGGGCGGCTTACTATAGGGCGTTACGCGAAGAAATTAGGAATTATGAATTATGAAGCAAAGCCGCAGTCAAGACATCGATGACAGTTTTGGTAGTTACATTATCTCGAGCCGGAGTCGCCGGTTCTTTTGGGGGCTTTGACTTCCAGTTTGTAAGGAACTGTGTCGGGGATGACCCTGATACCTGAAGTAAATTTAAAAGGAGTCGAGATCGTTGAAGGGAACGTAAGTTCCACGAGGAAGGCCGTCCAACCTTTGACAGGTTTCTCAACTCTGCCAATGTAATTGCCCTGCTTGTCGGCCTGCAGATCCTCGCTAGTCCACGCCTGACCAACGGTTTCGAGGCGGAAATCGCGAGCGTCCGGATTACTGGCATGCCAAAGCTTTACGCTCGCAGGTTTCGATTTCGGCTGCGCGGAGATCGAGCCGTCGGCTTCGAACTTCCAGGAAAAGTCCGGAAGCTTCTCTCCAGAGATGATCGCGTTATAACAAGCGAGGGCGGTTTCGGCGGCATCGGAGCCGCGCATCGAGTGGTCCGCATTCGGCACGTAACGCAAGTATTTCACACCTGGTAGCTGATCAAAATAGTACCGTGAGGAATCGGGCAGAAAGAATTGATCGTCAGCTCCATTGATAATGAATTTGGGCATCGTAAGCCGATCACGGTATTGGAAGGGTTCCTCAATTTTCATGAGCGCAGCGTGTTCAGGGGTGCCCATCCAATCCATGAGGTTCAAGCGCGTGTAATCCTTCACTGCTGGCGCCCAGAACCCATAGGACTCATAGTGGTGCCGAAAGGACTGCTCCAGGTTGAGCATATCGATAACGATCGGGATGATCGCCACCACACGTTTATCCACCGCCGCAGTCGTCCAGGTCGTCCAGCCGCGTTTGGAGGCGCCGGTTACTACAAAGTGCTCGATTTTCGCTCCGCCACCTTCCTTTGTGGCCGAAAAGGCGGCAACAGCGTCCATGGCGCGAACGGCACTCTTGGTCATCGGAAGCCGAGCGGGCCACTTCTCATCATGAGTCCGCAGGAACTTGTCCCACGTATAAGCGATGAGGGCGTCCTCGGAACGGCTTTTGGTTTCGTCAGCAAAGGTCAACGGCTGATTCGGCACGCCACTGAGCTCCGCCACCAGGGTTTTCGTCGACAATGCAATTTCAAGCAGGCGGATATCTGGCCCCTTCGGTGCCGGCCTGTTTATCGAACCACCGGCGATTAATAGCATGCCGGTGGCGCTAGATAACTGGTCGGGCCGAACTATTGTAAGCCAATGCTTCCAGAGCGGCTGGTCGACTTCGTTGGTGGTGAGCCACGCCTGAGATGTGAGTTCAAGAACATACGAGGTCGTCTTCTGAACGCGATTAGAATTGATTACTTTGAAGGAGAAATTTGTGTCCGGTGCCGCGACGTAGCGGTCGAGGGCGGTTGGGGCAGATGCCGCTTGAATCTGTCGTGCGGAAAAGACAACCCCGACTGCGGCAATAGCCAGGAACGTAAGCCGGTATAACAGAGGTCCCGGAACGCTCGGTCTGGTTGGACGAGGATAGGAAACAATCATTGCTATAGATGGTAATTTGAATGGAAAAATCAACGCCACTTACTTACAGCACAGAAATGGAAAAGCCGTTGTCTTTTCGGGTGGTTTTCTTTGTGAGTTTGAGTGCCAGCAAAAACATGGGCGGAAAGGTGGCTCATAATCGGCTAAATTGCGCGTTACAAATTGGTTTTTGGGGCAAGGACCCAATAAGCGGAAAAAACCTCCTCGGAACTTCCCAACCGGATAACAAGATTATGACGGTGCATTCCCACTGCAAACTTGCGGCTTTCACCTACTTTCGATTTGAGGGGTGCGCACGTACCGTTTCGCAGGCTCGACTCAACGGTGAAAGGATTTGGTGCGTAGACGGTATTTAAATTGTCGTAATCGAAACGGGAAAAAAAGGGGTTGTGAGTAGCGCGGTTGAGTGAGCCCATAACATGAAACTGCTTTTCGTTCATCAAAACTTTGGCGCCTTTGCGGGCGCCGAGATGAACATTCTTATTACTGCTGGTGAAATGCAACAGCGTGGCCACGAGCTGGCAATGCTGTATCGCACGAAGACCGGCCGCAGCGAGCAGAAATGGGCCAACGCCTTTCCGCAGAGTTTTCCGATAATTGAAGGTTCAGTCGCGGCGGCTTTGCGTGAGTTCCAACCGGACTTGATTTATTTGCACAACCTGGACGACCTCGAGGCGATGGCGGCGCTCTACGATTCACGGATTCCGGTAATCCGGATGGTGCATGATCACTCACTCTATTGTCTCCGCTCTTATAAATACAACCCGTTGACCCGCACGATCTGCACCCGGGCAGCCTCCCCTTACTGCGTTTTCCCCTGCATGGCACAGGTAGCGCGCAACCGGGAGGGCGGTTTCCCGGTGAAGCTGGCCAGCTATATGGGGCTGCGCAATCAAATGGACCTTACCAGGCGGGCGGCTGCTCTGGTCGTCTATTCTGAATACTCCAAGGCTGAATTAGTTCGTAACGGATTTGGCGCTGAAAAGATCCACGTGCATGTGCCGATTGAATGCTGGGGCAAAGATGGCGCACGGGCGTCCTTCAGCGACCGCAACCTGCTGCTGTATGCGGGGCAACTGATACGCGGCAAAGGCGTCGACATGCTGCTGCGCGCAATGGCGGTCGTGCGAATGCCCTTTGAATGCATTATCGCGGGAGACGGAAATCATCGCGCTTATTGCGAAAAACTTGCAGGCAAGCTCGGCCTGGCAAACCGCGTGCGATTCACCGGTTATTTGGCTCCGGAAACATTGCGTGAGCTATACCTGGACGCATCTGCTTTTCTCATGAGTTCGCTCTGGCCCGAGCCTTTCGGTATGGCCGGCCCGGAAGCCATGCGTTATGGGTTGCCGGTCGTGGCATTCGACGCGGGCGGTATCCGTGAGTGGCTCATTGATGGCGAAAACGGTTATCTCGCACCGTGGATGGATAAGTTTGCCTTCGCCGCAGGGATTGAAGCCTTACTTGGCAATAAAGCCCTTGCCAGACACATGGGAGAACGCGGCCTCGAATACGTGAATCGCTCCTATGATTCGCATCTTCAGGTAAATACCCTCGAAGACCTTTTTTATCAAACGGCAGCGCTGTCCACGTCCACCAGCGCTGGGGCAGCGGACAACAATCCTCGTTCAACAAGAGCATTTATCCCGAAATGGACGTCGCCGCTCCCGGTCCGTTTCGCGGAGACCAACTTAAACCATGAGTAACCAAACTATCACCTCCCTCGCTGCGCGCCGCTACCTGCTGGCGCAAAATCCGCTGGGCCGCTTACTGTTGCGCTTGCACGTGGAGCAACGCCGCTTGTATGCGCGCTGGCTGAGCCACGGGACGGAGATTCTGAAACGGACGATCGACATTGTGGGCAGCGCCCTCGCGCTGGTTGTCCTCAGCCCGTTATTTGGACTGATCGCGCTCCTGGTTTGGCTTGAGGACGGCGGTCCCATTTTCTTTTCGCAAATTCGCGTCGGCCGCTTTGGCCGCGAATTCAAAATGTATAAGGTTCGTTCCATGTGCCACAACGCCGAGGCGCGCCTCAAGGAATTGCTCGCGCAAAACCAGCACAAGGAAGGCGTAACCTTTAAAATCAAAAATGACCCGCGCATCACAAAGGTCGGGCGCTGGCTGCGGAAGCTGTCATTGGATGAGTTGCCGCAGCTCTACAACGTCCTTATCGGCGACATGTCCCTGGTGGGGCCGCGTCCGCCCGTGCCGCGCGAGGTCGCAAAGTATACACCCCAGGATCGCCGGCGCCTTGCCGTAAAGCCTGGAATCACCTGCATATGGCAGATCAGTGGCCGCAGTGAGATCGATTTCTCCGGTCAGGTTCGTTTGGATGTGGATTACATCGAAACATAAAGCCTGAGCAAAGATTTCAATATCTTGCTGCGCACATTGCCGGCAGTGATTTCAGGAAAGTGCGCTTGCTGATGACGCACCTACTCATTGCACCCTGGTCGCGCAGACCAGTATCGCACCTCGGAAAGGCGAGGTCTCTGGCAGCTCGGCCTTTGCTCGGGCAGGGCCTGGTCGAGTATTGGCTGGGTCACCTTGCGTGCTCAGGGGTAAAAGACGTGGGAATCCTCAACGACGACAAACCGGGTGCGATTGAAATGCTCGTCGGCACCGGAGCGCGGTGGGGCCTCTCGATAAAGCTCATCGAAGAATCGCGCGAATTGAGCGCCGCACAGGCGTTCCTGAAGTACGAAAAACAGCTCGGGAAAAGCGGAACCCCCAGCCAGATCACGGTGATGGATCACTTTCCGGGACAGCCTGAGAAACCGCTGTTCTCGGGCTATAAAGGTTTTTATGAGGCCATGATGGCCTGGTTGCCACGAGCAGTCACACCGGAACGCGTGGGCGCGCGCCAAATCCGGCCCGGTGTGTGGGTCGGCGTTCATGCGCACGTTGCTAACGACGCGGAATTAATTGGTCCATGCTGGATTGGCAGCCATGCCTACATTGGCGCTAAGACGGTCATTGGGCCAAACGCGATCGTGGAGGATGGGGGGTTTGTGGAATCGATCTCGGCGATCACCAACAGCATCGTTGGACCGGATACCTTCGTGGGTCAATGCGCTGAGATTTCGGGATCCATCGCGCTCGGAAACACGCTGGTGAACGTCGAAACGGAATCGGCGATCGAAATTTCGGATGACTTCGTGCTCTGTGCGCTTCGGCGTCCGCGAGCGCTACAGACAGAGGGATGGTTTGAGAGGCTGTCGGAAGTCTGCGCACGCAACAAAGCCGAGGCGAACGTCTTGTGGCGTCACTTCCTCATGAATAAGGAGGGTTAAGGGATGAAGATTGAGCAAAATGGCGAAACCCTCGACATCAGCGCGATTAATGCGTTAAACGCGGCGAACTCACAAACGTTCAGGCGCATGCTGTGCGGTGCGTTGCCGAGAGAAATAAAAACAATCACGCTGGACCTTTCGCAGACCCAGGCCGTGGATTGCCGCGGACTGGGCGCACTGGTGGCACTGCAAAAGTGCGCCACTCGCAATAACCGTAAATTAGCCATAAATCTGGTCAACCCAAGTCCTCGGGTGCGGCAGCTCTTCGAGCTCACTCACATGGACCGGGCGTTTCCGTTCGTGCAGCGCTGATGGTATGACTCCGGCTGCTTCCCCTATCTCCTGTGGTGCAGCGTGCCGTTTGTGGCTCAAGGACGGTCTTGAAGGGATTCGAGCAGTCTCGATGGCAGGCAAGAACTTTTTGCGCGAGCAATCGGTAAGCGAAGACGACCTCATAGCCTGCGAGTTGGTATTGGTGGAAGCTTGTAATAACGCGGTGCTATACTCGCCGGACCAGGGACGAAATCATGCGATCGAAACGAGGATTTTTTGCGAGGCGGAGTTAATCGAACTGCACGTGATCGATCATACCAGGGGGTTTGAGTGGCCCGAGAAAATCGAACTGCCAGCGGAGGATGAAGAACATGGACGGGGATTGTTCCTCATCCAATCAATGATGGACGAGGTGCTTTACTTGCGGGGCAACCTTGAAAATCGCCTGGTAATGAAAAAACGGCGGACCCCGAGGGCGACTGTGGCGCAAGCCGCGGCCGCGCCTCAACCTTCAAGCCGGGCCAAAGGGCCCGAGGCCCCGACGCTGACAAGCAGTCGCGCCAATGTGCCGCGAGAAGCGCTCAAGGGCCGATTAGAGAGCGGGTCACAAAAAACTGAACCTTCCAAACTGAAGGCGGTTGAACAGAAACTCGCAATGAGCGAGCAGGTAATCGGCGCAATGGCGCGGGAGATTAGCTTTCGCTCGGAAGAACTGGCGGCGCTGCTGCGCTCGACTTCGGAACTGGGCCGCACGACGAAGCTTGAGAACTTTTCGCAGCGGTTGCTCAATGATTTACTGCACATCAGCGCCGCTGATTGGTTCGTGCTACGGTTAGTGCCACGCAATGAGGCCAGATTAGTTGTGACGAATGCTTCGCGGGTTGAGTTGGAACTTCCTCCGTTGCCGCTCAATCCGGACGCGATGGCTGCGGAATGCCGGGCGGCAAACAATCGCGAGGACATCCTGTTTCACGAGGGAGAGCAGTTGGCGGAAGGGGATCCCCTGGCGGAAGCGGCGCTGAACTGCTCCGGAATCATCCGACCGATTGTCGTGGATGATAAACTACTTGGAACCCTCGCCCTCGGACGCAAGAGCGATTGTTCGCCTCTCACGACCGATCAAATTCAGGTGGTCCAGACCTTTGCCGATTTTCTTGCGTTGCATGTGGAGAACTCGCGCCTGCAGCAGGAGCAGGTGGATTCGCGCATCGTGGCGCATGAATTGGAAATTGCGCGGAACATCCAGCAGTCGCTCCTGCCGGTGAAATTCCCACGGGTGCCAGGCTTCGGACTCTCGGGGTTCTGTCTGAGCGCCCGACAGGTAGGCGGTGATTTTTACGATGTGGTTTCGCTAGCGGAAGATCGCGTGCTGATGATCGTCGCTGACGTGATGGGCAAGGGTGTGCCGGCCGCTTTGTTTGCGGCCACAATGCATACGCTCGTTCGCACCATGACCGAATGGACCGATCGTCCGGCCGAAATGCTGGCACGGATGAACCGATTCCTTTATCACGAATTGTCGGGCGTCGACATGTTCATTACTGCGCAACTGGTGCTGGTAGACGCGGGGCGTGAACAGCTTACACTCGCCAGCGCTGGACATTGTCCCTTGCTCACGTGTAACGAAGCGGCCGAGATCACCACTCATACTTGCGATGGGATGCCGCTTGGCATCCTGCCGGATTTGAGCTTCGAGGAGCGGGTGATTTCGCTGAAGGATTGCCGCTGTGCCCTGCTCTACACGGATGGTCTGACCGATGCGCGCAATTCCCATGGAGAGTTTTACGGACAGGAACGGCTGACGACGTGGCTGCACGAACACGCGTTAAAGGGACAAAGCGCGGTGCAACTCTCTTATGCGTTTTTGCGAGACTTGAAGGCGTTCCAGGCACATGTAACTTCGCCGGATGACCAAACGTTTCTGGTGCTGGCCAAGGAGCCGGATGAGCAGGACGCCTGGTCAGAACACAATCTTGTGATGTCGGCCGGGTGAACTGGTATTAGCCGAGGCTTTGGAGGGCGGCTTTGAGATAACCCATGGCATAGGCCATACCGGCGTGCCAGGGAGCATCGCAAGTCATTTGCGGCGTATGATCAGGGATTAGCACACCATCGAAATTGTTGCGCTTGAGAATGGTAATCACACGGAGCATGTCGATATCTCCATCGTCGACAAAGGTCTCCTTGTAGGACGGAACCTTGCCGCGGACGTTCCGAAAGTGAACGTAGCCCAAGCGGCCTTGCCTGCTGTAATTCTCTACCGTCTCGTAGAGGTCGCCTTCCGTCATTTCTGCCAGGGTTCCCACGCAAAATTCCAGTGCATTCGACGAGCTCGGGTTGAGGTCAATCAGTCGCTGATACATCTCTGGTTTATACACGAGCCGTGGTTGACGGCGCATGGTCGGCAGCGGCGGGTCATCAGGATGTGCCGCGAGTTTCACTCCCGCTTTTTCGGCAACAGGCAGCACTTCTTCGAGGAAACGCTCAAGCCTTCGCCACAGCTCTTCGTGCGTGATGGATGGCACCGTCCCGGCTTGGGCGTTCGGATCATAGACCATGTTCCACACCATGCCGTTGGGCATTGGGGTATCCAGCGGGCCGTCCATTCCAACTGACACTGCCCCACCACGGGCGAAGGGTCCGCTGACACGGCCACACACGCCCGCGATGCTGAAGTTGTAACCCATAATCGGGATACCCGCTTCACCCATCCTGCGGAGAATTGTTTTAACGTTCTCGATGTGCTGCGCTCGCTTCGGACCATCCAGGAGAATGTCGTGCCAATGCGCCGGGTCGAAGTTTTCGATAGCTTCGAGCTTTAGCCCTTCCGCTTCGATCGTCTTGCGCAGGTCGGCCAACTCTTGCAGGCGCCAAAGCTGGTTTGGGTCGCCAGCCAGGCCCCAGCCCTGGTTGTTGCCGGTGGGTTGATTACCTTTTGGATTGTGCGCGTCGCCTTTGAAGTAATCCACAAGGTGGATTACGAGATGGGTGGCACCCGCCTGCCGCGCGAATTGGAAATTCTCGCGCGTGAGCATGTGGCGGTATAGGCCGAGGCCGATTTTCACTTTTCGTCCCGAATCTGCTCAAATTTCGGAGCGCACCAGTGGATCAGCACAAACGCAATGATGTAAGCACAGCCGCAGATGCCGAAGAGAATGCTATAACCGGCGGTGACGTTGCCCGCTTTCGTAAAATGATCAAGCAGCCTGCCGGTGAGCCACGGAAACAGGACGCCCGCGCCTGAGCCAGCCATGCCGCCAATGCCGATGACGGACGCAACTGCCCGCTTTGGGAACATGTCTGAAACCGTTGTGTAGAGGTTCGCCGACCATGCCTGGTGCGCGGCGCCGGCAAGGCCGATCAGCAATACTGCACTCCAGGGGCCGACACTGGTCACCGCGAAGATTGGCAAAGCACAGAGTGCAAAGATAAACATCCCGGTCTTCCGCGCTCGAGTGACAGACCAACCACATTTTGTGAGGTAACCGGTGATCCAACCGCCGAAAATGCTAAGCACCGTGATGATCCCGTAAATCGTCACGATATGGATCCAACTATGTTTGATGTCGAGGCCGCGAGTTTTCTTAAAATAATCGGGCAGCCAAATAAGAAAGAACCACCAAACCGGGTCCGTCATGAACTTGCCGATGATAAACGACCATGTCTGCCGATACTTTAGCAATTCGCCCCAGGCCATTTTTGGTTGCGGACCGGTCTCATCGCGATCACTGCGGATATAGTCGAGTTCAACCGCGGTGAGCTTCTTCGCTTGCTCTGGTGTTGAGTAAAGTGGGATCCAAAACGCGAGCCAGACCAACCCCGCTGCGCCGGCCAGCAGGAAGGCGGATTGCCAGCCATATTTTAGAGCGATTTGGGGAATAATAGCTGGGGCGATTAGCGCGCCGGCGTTAGCGCCTGCGTTAAAGATGCTGGTTGAAAAAGCGCGCTCACGTCGTGGAAACCACAATGCCACCGCTTTGATGGCCGATGGGAAGTTGCCTGACTCACCCAGTCCCAGGCAGGTGCGCGCCGTAAGAAATCCGACGTAATTTCCCACCAAGGCATGGGCGGCTGCGGAGATGCTCCAGGCCGTTATCGAAACAGCGTAACCGAGCTTTGTGCCAAACCGATCCACAAACCAACCGAAGCCAAGAAGGCCAATCCCATAGGATAGTTGGAAAGCAGAATTCACGACTCCGAACTGCTCGTTCGTCCAGCCGATTTTGACATCCAGGATCTCCTTGATAAGCGAGAGAATTTGTCGATCGATATAGTTGACTGTGGTGGCGAAAAACAGCAACGCGCAGATGATCCAACGGTAATTGCCCACCGGACCCGCGGGAGCAGTAAAGGTAGCGGAAGTGCTGGGCGAAGTTAAAGGTTCAGGCATAGAGGCGCATACGGGGTTGAGGCGGAAGCAACTGCCGGCATGGGCGCAGGCTAGGGATGTTGCGGGGAGAGCGTCAATGAAAAGGATTTGCCCAATCATAGCGGAAAAAAGCAGGTAGAACACTGCGGGAGGGACAACTCCACTGACTGGTGACTTCGAAAACCAGCGGCGATGGAAAGAATGTGCAGCGCAGCCTGCGCCGCGCTGCACACAGAAAACTAGCCCAACTTGGACAAGGTTTCTTTAACCTTATCGAAATTCGGCAGATCTTTGGGCGTCGGCGTCTGTTCGCTGTATTGCACCACTCCATTCTTATCAATCACGAATGCGGCTCGAGCGGCGGGGTCCCCTACCCCGGCCAGCATGGGAAATACAACGTCGTACTGCTTGATCACTTCCTTGTTCAGGTCGCTAGCGAGAGTGGTGGTAATCTTCTCCTTATGAGCCCAGGCTTCCTGCGAGAACGGTGTATCGATGCTGATGCCGATGACATCCGCATTCAGTCCCGAGTAGCTGTTCATGCCGGCACTGATGTCGCACATTTCCTTGGTGCATACGCCGGTAAACGCGGCCGGAAAGAACAAGAGGACGGTGTTCTTTTTGCCAAAATTGTTGCTGAGTTTCACGTCGACCATTCCGGACGCCTGCTTTGATTTAAGCGTGAAGTCCGGTGCCTTGGTGCCTACTGGTATTGCCATATTTCGTATGTTCTATTTTCGTGATGCGCATGAGCGCGTTGTTTCGATTTGAGCGGAGTCTTATAGGTCCGGAAGCGACTTAAGTCAAATCTCACGTCGGTGAATAACTTTTTCGTCCTCGCGATCACTTTTCTATTGATGGAAACAAAATGCAATGAGATAAAAGAAGCGCGTTCGCCCCACACGAGTCCAGGGGCGGAATGACACCGGTCGGCGGCGGTTGGGAGAGCCAATCGCGCAAAGGCGAAAGTCGACTGTTCCTCACGGCTCGCAATCGAACTATTGCAGATTCCACATGGGTGTGATCCGTCCGGAAGCGGATGTCTTTTTGCATGAGTTCGGGTTCGCAGGAGCTAACCCCCTGCGAAAGGATGAAATCAATAAACACAGCACGCGCTGGCTTTTTTGGCCACTGACGCGCAGCGGATGCTTTGTCTCTGCTGGCCGGCTTCAGAACGTGCGCATCAGAACATCGTGAGGAACAAAATGGAAACAAATCAGAGCTACTTCGGTAGCAGTCTCAAGTCGGTGTCGTCAGTTCGAAATAAAACATGGAAATCAATAGTGATCCAAACCGCCGCCACGCTCATCGCCTTAACAGCCTCGGCGGGGTATTATGGTAATCATCTCCTCCTTCGAGGAGATGAAGTCGTTCTGACCGCGCCGATGGTTTCCTTCTATTCGGAAATTGAGCGCATGAACCTCGGCAGCAGCCGGTTTCACGCCGTGCCCTTGGAACAGGATGAAACCTATGCGATGCAATCAGCGAACGCCGAAGCACGGGACCTCGCGGCATCGCTGAAAAAAGCCAAGCTCCCGCAGGAGGAAACGAGCCGACTCTCGAATGCACACGCGCTTGCGCGGGAGAAGCTGACGCGTTACCAGGCAGAGCTCGACGCGTGGAAAGATTCCGGGTTCTGGGTTGTCGACGATAACGGCTATCATCGGGACGTCCCCGTTGGTCAAAAGCCGAATCCCCCGGCGCTGAGTCTGCCTGATGATCTGCCGCAGGAATTTGCACTCTATCTGAAGGGGGTTTTGAGGTGCGAAACGTCTGCCGTCCTTGCTCGCGAATCGTGGGAGGAACTGCTTGCGCTAGTTCCCAGCGAACGGCATTGGAAATCCACCTGGGCCGCGTTCCGGCTGGGCAAATCGTCGGAGAAAGACGAGCCGAAAAAAGCTACGGAATATTTCAGGCAAGTTCGTGAATTGGCGCAGTCTGGTTTTGCGGACTCAATTGGTTTGGCCGTTGCGAGCTTGGGATTGGAAGCCCGAATCAATTTGAAACGTGGAAACTATCAGGAGGCAATTCGTCTCTATTTGGAACAACTGGGCGCTGGGGACGACTCGGCACTCGAATCCCTGCGGTGCACAGCCGCCGAAGCCGTCCAGGCAGGAGGGCAAGCGCTTGAGCCGCTGGCCAGAGATCGGAACGCGCAAAAGGTCATCACTGCTTACTTAATCTCAAGCGCTGGTCCCAACGCTGAGAGCAACTTGACTGCCGCAAATATCTTCGTGGAGTGGTTGCGCCTGGTGGAAGCGGCGAAACTCCCGGACGCGGCGTCCGCAGAGCAGCTCGCAGTCGCGGCTTATCGCAGCGGAGATGCGGCGGTTGCGGATACATGGATTAAACGCGCGGGACACTCGGCAGTGGCGGATTGGTTGCGGG
>Ga0170475_107653789_pt1 | contig 14375 bp, 17 predicted proteins | sample Soicark_Litter_5_FD_111474 | JGI IMG/M metagenome (GOLD analysis project Ga0170475, IMG submission 111474) | Avena fatua rhizosphere microbial communities from Hopland, California, USA. Combined Assembly of 48 SPs | reverse complement strand
GCGCACTGTGCAAAATTCTCGGCAAGGCCGCCTGATGGCGGCCGTTTGCAAAGTATTGCCGCTCAGGGCACGGGGAACCGCATCTTCCCGTCCGAAGTGAGCTCCACCCGGTCTCCAACCGAAAGCGGCGATGCCGGCGTATCGAGATATTGAAGCGAGCCGTCGTCCATGCGCAGAGCGAGGCGCCGATTCACGCTGTTGGTCGTGCCGCCGCTTGCCGCGACGCCCGGGAGGGCCGTAATCGACTCCACGCGGCCGAATCCTGCGCGTAGCGGCGCCGCTGCAGGGGCTACGACGACGGCCGAGCCGGCGCCGGCTTGCGGTACCACGACGGCCTGGCCGCTCGGCTGCGGGACGACGACTTGGCTATTAGGCTGCGGCGCGGTGGTAATCACCACGGGCGCTGGAGCTGGCGTCACGGGGCTTTCCGAGGCGCAGCCGGCGAGCACAGCCAGGGCGAGCGATGAGAAGCGGAATGCGGTCGGGGACATAGGACCTCCTGTGTGGAAGCCCAACTGCAGCAACCTTCGTTCCTAGACGCGTGTGGAGGCGGGAGTCGGACTCGAACCGGCATAGACGGCTTTGCAGGCCGCTGCATAACCCTTCTGCCATCCCGCCCGGGACGGAACAAAAAAGGGAAGGCTCATGCAATGGCGCCTTCCCTTCGGATTCTGGAGCGGGAAAGGAGTCTCGAACTCCCGACCTCAACCTTGGCAAGGTTGCGCTCTACCAACTGAGCTATTCCCGCGAAGGGGTCGAATTATATCAAGCGCGCACCCCTGCATAGGGTAGCGCCTTGCGTAGGTAATAGAGCATCGATGCGACGGTCAGGATCGCCGCGATGTTGATGAGGATAGTACCGAGCCACTGGCAATCGAGCGTAAAGAGCACGTCCTGATAGAGGAGGAGCGGGATCGCCACCATCTGGGTCGCGGTCTTGAGCTTGCCGATGAAGGCTACGGCCACGCTACTCGCCTGCCCCACCTTCGCCATCCACTCACGCAGGGCCGAGATGGCGATTTCGCGGCCGATAATGATCAGCCCGACGAGCATGTCGAGCCGTCCCAGGTAAAGAAGGACGATCAAGGCGCCAACCACGATCAGCTTGTCGGCCACCGGATCCAGGAATTCGCCGAACGCGGAGAGCTGGTTCAGGCGACGGGCCAGGTAGCCGTCCAGCCAGTCCGTGATGGCGGCGAGGATGAAGATGGCGGTCGCGGCCGCGTTCTTGCCGTGCCAAGAAAGCCAAGTGTCGGGCACGTAGTAGAGGCCGATGATGAGCGGAATCAGGACGATGCGCGACAGCGTCACCAAGTTGGGCACGTTGAGGACGATCACGCGACGGCCGCCGAGTCATGGAGGTGCCGGTAGATGCGCTCTGCCAGGGGCCGGCTGATGCCTTCGACTTTCGCGATATCGTCCACCGCCGCGGCTTGAACGCCGCGCAGCCCGCCGAAATGCTCGATCAAAGCCTGGCGGCGTTTGGCGCCGATGCCCGGGATTTCGTTCAGCATGGACGTGGTGCGCTTCTTCCCGCGCCGCGCGCGGTGGCCGACGATCGCAAATCGGTGCGCTTCGTCGCGGATCGCCTGGATGAGATGCAGGCCCGGGTGCGACGGGGCGAGGTGTAGCGACGTCGATTCCGACTCGATGATCAGCTCTTCGAGCCCGGGCTTGCGCTCGGGTCCTTTCGCCACGCCGACGATGCATACCTGGTGCAGCCCGAGGTCCGCAAGCACGCCGCGCGCCACACCGACCTGCCCCTTGCCGCCATCGATGAGGACCAGGTCCGGCATCCTGCCCGCCTGAGCCGTGACGCGCTCGTAGCGGCGCGTCAGCACCTGCCGCATGGCGGCGTAGTCGTCCCCCGGCGTGATGCCGCGGATGTTGAACCGGCGGTATTCGGACTTCTGCATCTGCTGCCGGTCATATACCACGCAGGAGGCCACCGTCGCCTCCCCCATCGTATGGCTGATGTCGAAGCACTCGATGCGGTTGGCGCCTTCGGGCAGTCCCAGCGTGTCGCGCAACGCAAAAAGGCGTCCTTCCTGGGTGGCGCGGTCACGCACGCGCTGTGCGATGGCCAGGCGTGCGTTCTTGGCCGCCATGTCGAGCCAGACCCGCCGTTCGCCATGCGAGGGCGTCAGCACGTCGATGTCTTCGATGTTGACCGGCTCGGCGGCGATGACCAGGCCGGGCTTCGGTTGCTCTAGATAGTGCTGCTCGAGGAATGCCCCCACCACCTCCGCCGCGGCGGCGCCCTCCGCATTCGATGGGAAAAAGCTGCGGTCTCCCACATGCCGCCCGCCCCGGATCATCACCAGGTTGACGCACACGATGCCGCCCTCGATCTCGCAAGCGACCACGTCGGCGTCCACGCCTCGATTGGACTCTACATATTGCCGCGCCTGCATCTTGCCGAGCGCGCGTACCTGGTCGCGGTAGATCGCCGCTTGCTCGTAGTGGCGAGCTTCGGAGGCGCGCTGCATTTTGTCGGTCAGGCCGCGGATCACGTCGTCCTCGCGGCCCTCGAGGAAAAGCATCGCGTTCGCCACGTCCTCTGCGTACGGCTCGGGTGCGATCTTGCCGGTGCACGGCGCCGTACAGCGCTGGATCTGGTGCAGGAGGCACGGACGCGAGCGGTTTTCGAATACCGTGTCTTCGCAGGTGCGTAGACGAAAAACGCGCTGAAGAAGCTGAATCGACTCGCGCACGGCGTAGGCATGCGGAAACGGCCCGAAATAGCGATGACGCTTGTCCTTCGCGCCGCGATGGAAACCGAGCCTGGGGTATCGATGACCGGTAACCATCAGGTAGGGATAGGACTTGTCGTCGCGGAAAAGGATGTTGTAGCGCGGATCGAGGCTCTTGATGAGGTTGTTCTCGAGGAGGAGCGCCTCGCCCTCCGAACGGGTGGCAGTCACCTCGATCGCCGCCACCTGGCTCACCATCACCTGCGTACGTGGACCGTGTCCGGTCTTGTTGAAGTACGACGCAACGCGCTTCTTCAGGTCGCGCGCCTTGCCGACGTACAGCGCCTCGCCTTCCTTCCCCAGCATGCGGTACACCCCGGGCAGGTTGGGTAAGCCCGAGACGAAGCTCTTCGCGTCAAACGCCATTGATTTGATTATAAATGCGGTAAAATTCGCGCCTTTTTCGCAGGCGGCGCAATCCCATGGCAAAAGTCGAAGCAGTCCAGATCCGTCCCGGCAACCTGCTCGAGTGGAATAAGCGCGTCTGGCGCGTGCTCAAGAGCTATCACGTGCACGTCGGCGGTCGCGGCGGCGCCTTCATGCAGGTCGAGATGAAGGATATCGAGGTCGGCACCAAAACCAATCAGCGCTTCCGCACGGAAGACAAGGTCGAACGCGCCTTCGTCGACCCGCGCGATATGCAGTTTCTCTATCAGGACGGCGACAGCTACGTCTTCATGGACAAGGAGAACTACGAGCAGCTGTCGCTGCCGGCGGATTTCCTCGAAGGTCAGGCGGGCTACCTGCTGCCGAACGCCGAAGTACAGATCAACTTCTACAACGGCCGCGCCATCGGCGTCGAGCTGCCGCCTTCCGTGGTGCTCGAAGTCGTCGATACCGAGCCGGGCATCAAGAATTCCACGGCCACCAACTCCTTCAAGCCGGCCAAGATGGAAACGGGCATTACGGTGCAGGTGCCGCCCTTCATCAGCGCTGGCGAGAAGATCAAGATCGACACTGCCGAAGGCACGTATATGGAGCGCGCCTAGCCGGGCCAGCTTTCCCGCGTTAGGCGAGCTTCTGCAGCACTTCGTGCGCCTCGCGGTAGGCGACGCTCTTGCGCAGATCGCGCCCGCCCTGCCGCCGCATCTTCGCCCAACCCTCGACATTCGCGAGCTGCACATCCGCGAGCGAATCGAGCAGCGCGTCCAGCCCTTCCGGGTTGTTGCACAGCAGGACCATGTCGCAGCCCGCTGCGAGAGCCGCGCGGGCGCGTTCGGGTGGGCCACCGGCGACAGCGGCACCTTCCATCGATAGGTCGTCGCTAAAGATAAGGCCTTTGAATCCCAGCTGCGTGCGCAGGACCTGCTGCAGCCAGTGCTTGGAATAGCCGGCCGGCTCGGCATCCACCTGCGGATAGATCACATGCGCCGGCATTACCGCCGCCAGCCCGGCATCCATCACCATCCTGTAGGGCGCGATGTCTTTCTTTGCGATGTCCTTGAATGGGCGCTCGTCCTTTGGCGCCGCGACGTGCGAATCGGCCTCGGCATAGCCATGTCCCGGAAAATGCTTCGCCACCGCCGCCACGCCGCCCTGCGCAAATCCGCGTACGAGGCAAGCGCCGAGCGCGCCGACCGCGGTTGGATCGAAGTGCAGCGCGCGATCGCCGATCACCGAGCTGCCGCCGTAGTCGAGGTCCAGGACCGGCGCGAAGCTAAAGTCGACGCCGTGCGCGCCGAGCTCCGAGGCGATGACGTAGCCGACGGCGGTAGCCGCAGCGCGCCCCAGCTCCCGATCGCGGTCCCACAGCTTGCCGAGTGCCCGCATCGGCGGAATCAGCGTGAAGCCTTCCTTGAACCGCTGCACGCGTCCACCCTCATGGTCGACGCAAATTGGAAGCGCGGGCTCACGTTGCCTTTCAATGTCCGCCGTCAGCGCGGCCAGCTGATCGGGGTTTTCGTAGTTGCGCGCGAAGAGGATCACCGCGCCTGCCGCCGGATGGCGGATGCGCTTGAGATCGTCTTCGGTGAGCGTGGGGCCGACGACATCTACCACCACCGGCCCGGGTGGCAGCCTTACTTTTCGCACTCGAGGATCACCGTGGCGAAGGCTACGCCGCGCTCATCGGAGAGCGACAAATGAGCAGACGTAATGCCGCGCTTTTTCAGCAACGCCGCCAAAGCATCGGAATATTCCAGCACCGGCTTACCAGACGCGAGGTTGCGTACCCACACACCGTGCCAGTTGGCCGGCGACTTGATGCCGGTGCCGAGCGCTTTCGTGAACGCTTCCTTGGCGGCGAATCGCTTGGCGAGATAGTTTGCCGGCAGACGGTGGCGCTTGAAGCGCTCGAGCTCCGGCGGAGAGAGGATGCGCAGCGCGAAGCGCTCGCCGTGGCGCTGCAGTGCGCCCTTGATGCGCTCGATCTCGACCACGTCCGTGCCGACTCCGAAGATCATTTCGCCGCTGACACCATCAGGCGCTTCATCTCGCGCACGGCTTCGCGCATGCCGACGAAGAGCGCCCGGCTGACGATGGCATGACCGATGTGCAATTCGCGCACGCCGGCGAGCGCCGCTACCGGCTGGACGTTGAAGTAGTTGAGCGCATGGCCAGCGTTGAAGCGCATGCCGAGGTCGCGGATCGCGGCACCCGCCTTCTGGATTCTGCCTAATTCCGCAACGACGGCCGGGCTCTCGGCGTCGCGGCCCTTGGAGTGGAATGCGTGCGCGTAAGGCCCGGTATGGATCTCACACACGGTTGCGCCGACGCGATGCGCGGCCTCGAGCTGCTTCAGTTCGGCATCGATGAAAACCGAAACGCGGATACCGGCGTCGAGCAGCCGCTTCACCATGATCTTCAGGCGCGACTCCTGCGAGACGATGTCGAGCCCGCCTTCGGTGGTGATCTCCGCCCGTCCCTCGGGCACCAGCATCGCCATCTCCGGCTTGATGCGGCAGGCGATGCCGACCATCTCCTCGGTGGCGGCCATTTCGAGATTGAGCTTGATGTGCGTGAGCTCGCGCAGGCGCCGTACGTCCTCGTCCTGGATGTGCCGGCGATCTTCTCGCAGGTGGCACGTGATGCCGTCGGCGCCGCCGAGATGCGCCTCGACCGCCGCCCACACCGGATCGGGCTCGTACGTGCGCCGCGCCTGGCGCACCGTGGCGACGTGATCGACATTGACGCCGAGCTCGATCACAGGTCGTTCAGCTCGAGGAGGACGTTGCGTGTGTGCAGCGTCTGCCCATGCAGCCGCTGGCCGATCAGGGCGCGCATGAGGTATCTCGCCTCATCGCGGGTTTCCGTGCGCGTGTAATCGTCGGCGGCAAGATCGAGCAACGTCCGTCCACTGACCAGCAGGTCCCCCCTCGACGAGCGGACCGGTCCGCGGTCGGGCTCGTACGCATAGGAGCTGCCGGGCTCGATCGGATCGCCGGAGAGCGCGTCGCGATCGAAGAGCGGCGCATAGCCGAGCTCCGTCAACATGCGCTTTTCAAAGCTGCGCAGGACCGCGTGGTAGGGCTCGCCGGCCGACAGGCGTCCGAGCGCTTCGCTATAGGCATCGAAGAGCGCTTCGTGCGGATCCTCGCGCGGCAGCAGGCGCAGGACAAGCTCGTTCAGATAGAAGCCGCACATCAAGGCCCGTCCAGCCAGCGGCTGCAGCGCCCCGCCCCATTCCGCTTGCATGAGGTTCGAAAGCTCGGCGGAGCCGCTCCAGCCCAGGCGCAGCGGATGGAAAGCGAGCAGCACGCCGCGCATTGCCGATCGTGGCCGGCGCGCGCCGCGGGCGAGGAGCGCCACGCGTCCATGCCGGCGCGTGAACGTCTCGACGATCAGACTCGTCTCCTTGTAGGCATACGTGTGCAGAACGTAGCCGGGCTCGTGATCGGCTCGCTTTTTCATTCTGCCTTTGCGCTTCTGCTACTCATAGCCCAATTGTCGCAGGACCCGTGCGTCATCCGTCCATGCACGCCGCACCTTGACCCACACGCCGAGGTACACCTTACCCTCGAAGAGGCGCTCCAGGTCCTTGCGCGCGGCGGTGGCCATGGCCTTGAGCCGCTCGCCGCCGGTACCGAGCACAATGGCTTTCTGGCTCTCGCGCTCCACCAGGATCGAGGCTTCGATGCGCCGCAGCCGGCCTTCTTCCTTGAAGCTGTCGATGAGCACTTCGCAGCGGTAGGGCAATTCTTCGCCCAGCGTCTGGAAGAGCTTCTCGCGCAGCATCTCGGCGGCGAAGAAGCGCTCGTCCTTGTCGGTGAGCTGGTCTTCGGGGTAGGCCGCCGGGCCTTCCGGCAAGGCGTCGGCGACAACGCGGAGAAGCTCAGGCAGGTTCTTCCCGGTACGCGCGCTCACCGGCACGAGCGCGGTGAAGTTGCGGGACTTGCTCAAGCGCTCGAGATACGGAATGAGCTCGGCGCTGTGCTTGACCGTGTCGACCTTGTTCAGCACGGCGATGACCTTCTGCCCGGCCGGGATTCGCTCGAGGGCGGCCTTGTCTTCTGCGCCGAAGCGGGGCGCTTCAACCACGAACAGAACGACGTCGGTCTGGCTCGCGGCTTCCGCCACGCGACGATTGAGCGCCTTTTGCAGCACGCTCTTCAGGTGCGGCGGATTGCCTGGCGCGTCGACGAAGACGTACTGGCAGCCCGGGCGCGTGAGGATGCCGGTGACGAGGTGCCGGGTGGTCTGCGGCCGCGGCGATACGATGGAAAGCTTCTCGCCGACCAGCTTGTTGAGCAGGCTCGACTTGCCGGTGTTCGGCCGCCCGACGAGCGCCACGGTTCCGCACCGATGCTTCACGCCAGCTTCTCCAGCATGGCGCGCGCGGCGCCCTGCTCTGCCTTCTGGCGCGAGCTTCCTGTGCCCTTGGCAATGAGGTCTTGCACCAGGCATTCGACCTCGAACGACTGGCGGTGGGCTGCCCCGTGCACCGACACCACGCGGTACACCGGGAGCGGCCGATGCGCTGCCTGCAGCACTTCCTGCAGCTCGGTTTTCGCGTCCTTGCTGGGCTGCTCGGGGTCCAGGCGGTCGAGGCGCTCGCCGAAGGCAGCGAGCATGGCCCTGCGGGCAGCGTCGTATCCGCCATCGAGGAATAGCGCACCGAAAAGAGCCTCCAGCGCGTCGGCGAGGATGGACTGGCGCGGCTCGGCGCTCGCGGCGAGCTCTCCCTCGCCGAGTTTTAGGAGAGGCGCGAGGCCGAGTTCCCGCGCCACCTCGGCGAGCGTCTCCTCTCGCACCAGGTTGGCGCGAAGACGCGTGAGCTTGCCTTCGGTAAGACGCGGGAAACGGTCGTACAGCTCGCCGGCGACCGCGCAGCCCAGCACGCCGTCGCCGAGGAATTCCAGTCTCTCGTTGTGCTCCGGCCCGAAGCTGCGGTGCGTCAGCGCCTGCGCGAGAAGCCCCGGGCGCGCGAAACGGTGGCCAAGCCGTTCCTCGAGGGACGCCGCGATCTAGTCGCCCCCGGAGCTGGCGCGGTAGTCGATGTACAGGCCGACGTTCGAGAACAGCGGCACCTCCTTGCGGTAGGCGAAGCTGATCACGACCTGGTTGCCCTGCTTCGTGATGTCCAGGTCCGAGGGCTTGACGGCTTCGATGCCGTCGATCACCGAGCGCGACTCGAAGTTGCGCCGGATGTCCGTCGGCGTCGCCCCGCCCGAACGGGCGAGGGCGTCGATCGCGTTCTTCGCGGAGCGGTACTCGAGGTACGACGGCACGAGCTTCATGCCGAAGATCGCAACGAGGATTACGATGGCGAAGACGAAGATCAGCCCCATCAGGCTCAGGCCCTGCTGTGTGCTACGCGCGGATGTGCTGCGCATTTTTCTCCCCCTGCTCAGATCAGCGGAACGATCCGAACCGCCCGAGGTCGTTCAGGTTCAGCCAAATGAAGAAGGCCTTGCCGACGATATTTTCGTCCGGGACGAATCCCCAGACGCGGCTGTCGCTCGAATTGTCCCGGTTGTCGCCCATCATGAAGTAGTGCCCCGGTGGGACGGTGCACACGAGGCCGCTGCTATTGTAGTTGCAATTGCCGCCCGACGCCCGAGTCGGCACCACCGCCGCCGGGGCGTCGTCGTCGATAAGGATCTCGTGCTCCGCACGGCCGAGCGTCTCGACGAAGTGGCGCGAGAACTGCATGCGCTCGCGTGACAGGTAATCGTCCACCTGGCGCACGGGCACCGGCTGGCCGTTGATGGTCAGCCGCTTGTTGCGGTACTCGAGGCGATCGCCCGGCAGGCCGACCACGCGCTTGATGTAGTCGAGCGACGGGTCCTCCGGATAGCGAAACACCATCACGTCGCCGCGCTGCGGCGAATTGAGCTCGACCACCTTCTTGTTCACCACCGGCAGCCGGATGCCGTAGGTGAATTTGTTCACCAGGATGAAGTCGCCGACGAGCAGTGTCGGCACCATCGAGGAGGAGGGGATCTTGAACGGCTCCACCAGGAACGAGCGCAGCAGGAACACGATCAGGATCACCGGGAAGAAGCTCACCGAGTACTCGACCCACCACGGCTGCTTGCGCCCTGCCGGCCGGCGCTTGCGCAGCCACGCCGCCTCGAGCGCCCAGACGAGGCCGGTGACGACGAGCAGAATCAGCAGGAACAGAGCGAAGTTCAATTGTCGCCCCGTTGCAGCACGGCGAGGAACGCTTCCTGCGGTATCTCGACCGATCCGACCTGCTTCATGCGCTTCTTGCCTTCCTTTTGTTTTTCGAGCAGCTTTCTCTTGCGCGTGACGTCGCCACCATAGCACTTCGCGAGGACGTTCTTCCTTAAGGCCTTGACGTTTTCGCGAGCGATGATGTGGCCGCCGATGGCCGCCTGAACCGCGACGTCGAACATCTGGCGCGGAATGAGGCTGCGCAGCCGCTCCACCAACTCCCGCCCGCGGCGCTGGGCGCCTTCGCGGTGGACCATGGTCGAAAGCGCATCCACACGGTCGCCGTTCACCAGGATATCGAGCCGCACCATGTCGGCAGGGCGATATTCCTTGAACTCGTAGTCGAGCGACCCGTACCCGCGCGTCATGGATTTCAAGCGGTCGAAAAAGTCCAGCACCACTTCGTTGAGCGGCAGGTCGTAGGAGACGACGACGTGGCGCGCCGAGTAATGCAGGTTGGTCTGCATGCCGCGCTTCTCGGTGCAGAGCGTGATCACCGGGCCGACGTACTCCTGCGGCACGAAGATGCGGCAGGCCATGATCGGCTCGCGGAACTCCTCGATCGTCTCGACCGGCGGCAGCCGCGACGGGTTGGAAAGCTGCTCCACAGTGCCGTCGCGCAGCTTCACCTCGTATACGACGGAAGGCGCTGTCGTGATGAGGTGCATGCCGTATTCGCGCTCGAGCCGCTCCTGCACGATGTCCATGTGCAGCAGGCCCAGGAAGCCGCAGCGGAAACCGAAGCCGAGTGCCTGCGAAGTTTCCGGCTCGTAGTGGAATGAAGCATCGTTGAGATGCAGTTTCTCGAGCGCGTCGCGCAGCGCTTCGTATTCGTTTGCCTCGACCGGATAGAGGCCCGCGAACACCTGAGGCTTCACTTCCTTGAAGCCGGGCAGCGGGCCCGCCGCGGGCTTCGCGGCGTGCGTCATGGTGTCGCCGACCTTCGCGGCGCGGAGCTCCTTGACGCCGGCGGTGACGAAGCCAACCTCGCCTGCGCCGAGCGAATCCTTTAGCTTGGACTTGGGCGTGAACACGCCCACCTGGTCGCACAGGTAGTCTGCCCCCGTGCTCATCAGATGAATCTTTTCCTTGGGCTTGAGCATGCCATCCACCACGCGCACCAGCATCACCACGCCGACGTAGTTGTCGAACCACGAATCGATGATCAGCGCCTTAAGCGGGGAATCCGGATTGCCCTTAGGCGCCGGCACGCGGCGGATGACCGCCTCCAGGATCTCGTCGACCTTCTCGCCCGTTTTGGCGCTCGCGCGGATGGCATCCTTGGCATCGATGCCGATGACGTCCTCGATCTCCTGGATCGCCTTCTCCGGGTCGGCCGAAGGCAGGTCGATCTTGTTCAGCACCGGGATCACCTCGACGCCCTGCTCGATTGCGGTATAGCAGTTCGCCACCGTCTGCGCTTCCACCCCTTGCGAGGCGTCGACCACCAGGACCGCCCCTTCGCAAGCGGCGAGCGAGCGGCTTACCTCATACGAGAAGTCGACGTGCCCGGGCGTGTCGATGAGATTGAGGAGATAGAGCTCGCCGCTTCGCGCCTTGTATTCCAACGCCGCGGTCTGCGCCTTGATGGTGATGCCGCGCTCGCGCTCGAGGTCCATCGAGTCGAGCACCTGCTCTGCCATCTCGCGCTCCGCCAGTCCGCCGCACATCTGGATGAAGCGATCGGCGAGCGTCGACTTCCCATGGTCGATGTGGGCAATGATCGAGAAGTTGCGGATATGTGAGGAAGTCGTCAATGCAGTGTCTACGGCACAAAAGAAAGAGGGTGTCCGCCCACTAGAATGAGTCGGCACCCTCCTCAGGGGCGCTATTTTATAGGACGGACGGGTCGAGTCGCCCGTGGCAGAGCTCGTTGCCTTGCGCGTCCGTCAGCACGGGGACGCGCAAGCCATAGCGAGCGACGAGCGCTTGGTCGGCGTCGACGTTGACTTTGTCGAATGCCAATCCGCGTGCGGCGAGCGCCGCCGCCATCTCGTCGCAGAGGTGGCAGCCGCGGCGTCCGTAGAGGAGGAAATCAGCCTTTATCGGTGAGACCGGAGACGGTCACGAAAGCCGTTGATTCGCCGCGCTTCACCTGCAGGGTGATGACGGCATTCTTGTCCAGCCCAGCGAGGAGCTTGTTGAATTGCTCGGCGGACTTCAGCTCCGTGTGCTGGCCCTTGTAGACCAGGGTCAGCAGCACGTCGCCCTTTCGCACCTCCGGCGCGCGCGCGTCCGGCTTTACCTCGGCGACGAGCACGCCGGCCGAAACTTTCATGTCCTTCTTCTGCTCCGGCGTGAGGTCGGCGACGACGATGCCGAGGCGGTTGGCCTGCGCTTCCGCCTTGGCCTGCGGCTTGGGCTTGTCGGCGGCGGCCACGCGGTCTTCCTGCAGCTCCCCGACCATGATGGTGATCTTCTTGTTCGCTCCCTTGCGCCACACTTCCACCGGCACGCTGGAGCCGGGACGCGTCGAGCCGACGATGCGCGGCAGGTCGGTGGAGCTGTCCACCTGCTTGCCGTCGAAGGCGACGATGATGTCGGTCGACTCGATGCCCGCCCTGTCGGCCGGGCTGCCCTTCTCGACCGAATTGACCAGCGCGCCGCGCGCGCGGTCGAGGCCGAAGGACGTGGCGAGGTCGCGCGTCACTTCTTGGATTTGCACGCCGATGCGACCGCGGGCGACGCGGCCCTTTTCCTTCAGCTGCTTCTGCACATCCAGCGCGACGTCGGCGGGAATGGCGAAGGACAGCCCCATGAAGCCGCCCGTGCGGCTGTAGATCTGGGAATTGATGCCGATCACCTCGCCGCGCATGTTGAACAGCGGCCCGCCCGAGTTACCGGGGTTGATGGCGACGTCGGTCTGGATAAAGGGCACGAAGTTCTCCTGCGGGAGCGAGCGTCCCTTCGCGCTTACGATGCCCGCGGTGACCGTGTTCTCGAAACCGAACGGCGAGCCAATCGCCACCACCCACTCGCCGACCTTGAGCTTCGACGGGTCGCCGAAGCGCACCGCGGGCAGGCCGGTGGCATCGATCTTGATGAGAGCGATGTCGGTGCGGCGATCGGCGCCGATCACCTTGGCCTTGAACTCCCGCTTGTCGGTGAACTTGACGGTGATCTCGTCGGCGCCTTCCACCACGTGGGCATTTGTGAGGACGTAGCCGTCCTGGCTGATGACGAACCCCGAGCCGAGCGAGCGGCTCTCGGAGCGAGGCGCCGGCCCTTGTCCTTGGCCCGGCTGGCCGGGTCCGGGCTGGCGCGGAATGAAGCGCCGGAAGAATTCCAGCACTTCCTCGTCCTCCATCCCCGGCACCTGCGGCAGCGCGGCGCTGCGGCGCACCGCCTGCGTGGTGCTGATGTTGACCACCGCATTCCCCTGGTCATCGACCACCTTGGTAAAGTCGGGCAGGTCGCGTTGCGCGTAGGCGGCGACGCAGAATGCCGCCAGCCACAGCGTGGCCACGGCTCTCATCGTTCTCATTTGTGATCTCCTAGTGTTCTTAAGGCCGTCGATATTCGACGGCATTCGCAATGCGCTGCACGCTGGCCGCGGGCGCCTCGCCCACGACCGTGACCATGTGATTCGCCACCTCGCGAGTATAGATATGGATCGCACCGAGGCTGGCCAGGCCGGTGCGGGGCGGCTCGCGGCGGCCCTGCAGGGGCTCGATGAACACGGACACCGCGGCAAGGCCGTCGGAGTAGACGACCTGGTCGACGGGCTTCGATTCCATGCGGCGCTTCAGCTCCACGATCTTATGGAAGCCGGGCAGCTCGCTCGACAGCGTCCAGCCTTTCAATTGCGTTGGCGCGGCTTCCGCGTCTTCGGTGCGCCAGCCATTCGTGTCGTGCCGCGAGCGCACCATCTCGGGCGTCACCTTGCCGATCGCGAGCTGTGTGAACATGAATTGCTCGATCTGGTTGCCGCTCGAGTCGACGGTCACCGCGCCCACTAGCATGCCGCTCGCGCGATCGGCGTAGAGATGGTAGCCGTAGCGCAGGTTGTCCTTCGGCGTGAGCTTGACCGCCTGGCAGTTGAAGCCGCTTATGCGGCGCTCTTCGCCGAGCGCGATGTCGTAGTGTCGGGCGAGGGCGTTGATGCGCTCGGGAAGCAGCGCCGGGAAGCTGCGGTCGGGCGTGCGCCGCTCGACCTTGACCACCTTCGCCTCGGGCAGGTAGCAGCGCACGATGTCCTTATCGCGCACGATCTCGCGCGGCAGGCCGTCCAGCACCTCGAGCTTCTCTACGTCGCCGGCCGCGTAGCGCGTGATGCGCGACGTTTCGCTGCGCCCGTTCTGCTGATAGACGAAGGTGCCGCTATAGGAAAGGCTGCGGGTCGCTTCCTGGATCTTCTTCAGCCAGGCTAGGCTCTCCGGCGACTGGGCATGAGCAGCGGTGGCGAGCGCGCACAGAAGCACCGCGGCCCGCCCCAGCATCATTTGGCCGGCTCGGCCGGGTGCTCGGCGACCGTGCGCACGTAGGGCGCCATGCCCTGCAGCGAAACGCGCGGCGAGAAGCCCTGGTGCGCAAGGAGATAGTCGTTGGCCGCGCTCGGCAGCGGGATGGTCTGCGCCTGTGCCACGGGAGCGGCCGGCGGAGTCTGGGATTGAGGGGCGAATGCGAGCCATCCGACGAGGCCGACGCCTGCCACGCTCGCCGCAGCGGCCAACGCGAAGCGCTTGACCGGTGCGCGTGCCGGCAGGCTAGCCGGCGCCAGCACGGTGGGCTCTTCGGCCAGGCGCGCGGCGACGCGGGCGGTGAAGCCGGCCGAAAGGAGCCGTGTGTCGCGCATCGCGTCGCTAATCAGATGGTACGTGCGCCAGGCCTCGAGGGCTTCCCCTTCCCCACGCAGCGCGCGGATGCCTTCGTCCGTGGCGGGCCCGTCGAGCTCGCCGTCCATTAGTGCCGATATCCGCTCCGTCACGTCTACCACCTCTTGTCTTTCCGCGTCCCCAACAGCGGGCGCAACTGCTCTGCGATCGCCTCGCGCGCCCGAAAGATCCT
>Ga0170475_122159146_pt1 | contig 14376 bp, 1 predicted proteins | sample Soicark_Litter_5_FD_111474 | JGI IMG/M metagenome (GOLD analysis project Ga0170475, IMG submission 111474) | Avena fatua rhizosphere microbial communities from Hopland, California, USA. Combined Assembly of 48 SPs | reverse complement strand
CTGTGTTGTTGTTATTATTCATAGCGCCTACTCGGATCATATCACTAGTCTCACTCTTTAGTATACGTCATTCTCTCTCTGAGGTATTATTCAACGCACAAAAAGGACTCTGGCTTATCGTTTGGTGACGCTAATAAAGTCAAATTCTCGCCCGATTTTTACAACTCCGCCGTGGAAGAATAGGGAAGGACCGTGCCCGTCGTGTTCACGGAAAACTCCACAGGAAAAGTAGACTGCCTGTGATTTCTCTACGTAATTACTTGGCATAGCTTGTTTTTAGTTTGATGAAAAGCCTTGCGAGTTGAAGCAAACGTTTACCGCTTTGTCTTAACGGAAGATTAGGAAGGGACAACTCGAGAAGGCTCCCAAAAGACGTTCATCGAGGGACCGACTGGCGATTGCCAGAACGTGGCGTGATGAAAATGACTCTTAACAGTCTTTCCCTTGCCTTGTTCGCGTCGTTTGAGCTTGTTTTATTAGGCGCTTTGGCAGACGTTAACCAATGCTCAAGAACAGCTTGCACGAGTGGTACCGACACTTCGTGTAGCACGGCGCTCGTATTCAATTTCTGGTCAGGCAACAACACCGTCCTCCAGCCAGTCACATACGATGCCAATGGATTGATACAACGCCCTCCCGATGTGTGTCAGTATGGTTGGGAGGCGTTTGATGGGCGATGCTTTGCGTACTCGCTTGGGCTCTTTGGCGCTCCCACAACCGCAAATCCGCCCGGTCTTGGCGAACCGACGCAAACAAACTGGGCAAATGCTGAAGCCATCTGCTCGAAGACCGTGTATGCCGCCGACGCCTACTATGGAGGTAGCCATCTCGCTTCCGTCCATACGTTACGCGAGAACTGCTTTCTATACGAGATCATCAAGGGACATTCGTACTTCATGGTACCGACAACCTCTCCGACAATGCCGGCGATTCTTATCAACGACAAGAGGTCATTTAACGATAGAAATGGATGCCATTCCAACAACCGCGGCCAAGCTGGTACAGTGAACCAGCAAGGCACTTGCTGGATCGGTCTCGACCAGAAGGCCGGAACAGAGGGTATATCCTATGGTTGGAACGATCTAACAAAGTACGACCGAAGACCTGCACGTAATAAAGGTTTCACTCCATGGGCAGGAGATTCTCGATCCAGTGCTTGCTGGAGTCCCGTGACAGGCGATATGTTCACCCCGTGCAGTTATTACTTTGAGCCTAACAATGTCGCCGGTGGAACAGAAGACTGTACGCAGATTTGGGACCGAGACAGCACCCAGGGCGAATGGAACGACGAGCCATGCTCGCTGAACTACCCCTATTTCTGCTCGAAGATTGCGCGATGCCGTCCAGGATACTACCGATCGGTGTTATTTCGTGGCATGCCCGTTCGTCTCAACAAATCGTTGACAGATTTCGGCGTAGACAGCAATTACAACACGGGTCTTTGCTCCCAGTGCCCACCGGGAAAGTACCATCCCCAAGATAGCGTGAATAACTACGAGGCGGATTGCAGCTTCTGCAACGCTGGTAGGTACGGTGCGCCTGGGGAGATTGCGGCGCAATGTACGGCGACGTGCCCTGTCGGCTCGTACTGCCCTCTAGGCACGGGCTCTGACGCGATTCCATCCTGCCCCGCTGGAACGTACAACCCAGTCACAGGCTCAACTTCGAATACCGCATGCCTCAATGTTCCTCCTGGCTATTGGTCGCCTCGCAACTCATCGACGTACTTTCAATGCAACAGAGGACGTTGTGGTTATGAACGAGCTTCCGATTCCCAGTGCCAGGACCCGTGTCCAGCCGGTTACTTTTGCGACTTTGCGACGGGATGCTTCAACCAGACCACTACCCCTGCGAAGCTTCCCCAGGCTTGCGGTGTCAAGACCAAGTACTCACCCGGTGGAGTCTTTGCCTGCTTGGACGTCCCATCTGGCTACTACTCTTTGGGTGGAACACCCTCAACCCGAACATCTGTTGCGATATGCCCACCAGGTTATTACTGCACGGGAGCCGATCAGATTATTTGCCCAATCGGGACGTACAACGACTTGCAAGGAAAGTCGTCGCCTTCGGATTGTCGTCCATGCTCTGCAGGTTACTACTGCCCTGCTGGATCAACGTCACCGACTCAAGAGCCATGTTTTTTGGCATTCCCCACCCCGAATGGTGAAAACAAGCCTAAGAAGTATTACTGCCCTGCCGGTACCACTGCGCGACTTACGTCTTCGAATGGCTATTACACGATTCCTCAGACGGAGGCCGACGCCAACATTCGCACTGGCCAAGTGGCTTGCTCGTCGTCAGAAGTCTGTATTGATGGCGAGGCATTTCCAAAGATTACCTGGTCTCCAACGAGTTGCTCTGCTCTTGCCGTCGACGAAAACAACGTTGTTTCGTCAACAGGACGCACTCTGGTCGGGCAGCTTAATTCAAATCTGACTGGTTATTCCGTCAACTACACGCTCGTGAGCTTCAAGCTAGCTCCTGACCTCATTACTACACTTGCGAATGGACCCTGCGATCCCGCAGCAAACGCCGCGCCGTACTCCAATGCGGGGATTTTCGCTGTCAACTTGAACTCTGGTGCGATCACAATGACACGGACAACGTTCCCGTACTACCTCAACTATGAACCGACCAATGCACTGGGAGTCAAGTGCCCGGTTGCTGGCGTTCGATATGCATTACGAGTATCGGCCAACGCATTTGGTCAAGGAACGGTGACGACGATCACTTGTGACATTGCAGTGAGCGTCAACGATCGCAACGATCAGCCTCAATGGCCAAACGAAATGAGCCTGCCAGTCTACTATCGTGCTATTCCTGAAAAGTCGGTCATCAACACGCCCGTAACCAGGTGCGATTCTGGTACCAACTCCTTTTATGGCTGCCCCGTGGTTCACCCTCTTGGATTCGCCGTTGAACTTACGGCCACGGACGAGGACTACTTCTCAGTGCTTCGCTACTCTTTCGTGAATGGCGTGGGCTCGGCTCTCAACTACGCGAGTGATAACGACAATCCCTTCCGCATCAACTCGTGCTCTGGTCTCATTTCGATGCGCACGGATCGAACAATCTCGTACTTGACCGACAAAACCTTCAACTTCACTGTGCGAGTTGAGGACGACGGGAACGGTGGCGAGTTCCCCAAACGCTCAGCGGATGTGATTGTCATCATCTACATTACTGACGCTCCTGACCCGCCGGTTTTGGATGACCCTTCGCTCTACGACTTCACGGTCCTGGAGAATCGCGCTGCTGACCAGCTTATTGGTCGCGTCAACGCGACTGATCCTGATCTCGGCTCTGTTATCTCATACCGTCTCAAGGTCCCCATCGACGGCGATGCCTTCTACATGGATTCCTCGTTCAACATTCGAACATCCCAAATTGGCTCAGATACCATCGACTTTGAATCAACTAAGACGGTCTACACTCTAAATGTTGAAGCATTCGACTGCACTCCCGTTTGCCCAGGTTTATCGGATATCAAGGCCTACACGGTGCGGGTCCTCAATACCAATGATCCGCCCCGCTTTCAAGACGTCTCGCCTTTCTACATCCTTGAGAACTCGGCAGATCTCTCACCGGTCTGCTTTGACTCCTCAGGCGTGTGCTCTGGCTCCACGTTGGATCGCGTGAAAACAATTGATGTTGATGGCGCCCCGATCACTCCTGGCGATAACACCGTTTACACAATTGTGACGGCGAACTCGCCCTTCCAAATCGACAGTGCCACTGGACAGATTCGGACCAAGGTCGGTACGAAGGCACTTCTGAACTTTGAGGATGAGACGCTCAGCGACATATCTGGCACTGGACGAAGCTTCAAGGTCATCGTGCGAGCAACGTCGACCGGCAACGGAGATCCCGCATTTGTCGATCAGACTTACACAATCTACCTGGTTGACCAGAACGAGGCTCCTGTCATCACCAATGTGCCAATCTTCTTCGCTCTTGAAACCGCGCCAGCTGGAAGTGCATGCGACCCGATTAACATCAACCTGCCTGCGTTAACTGCGACCGATCCTGACAATGCCGATCAGTTCCTTCGGGGTGCGGTTGCTCCGAAGCAATCGGTTACCTTCTCGAGGGTGACAAATGTCTTCCACCCAACGCTCAATGATTCGGGAACACTTTTCACTGTCAGCAACATAGCTTCTGGCGGTGCTTTCATACAGGTCGTCGGCACTCTGGACTACGAAACAGCTCCCGTCGGCGGTCTTGCATGTGGCGCCGGGTCGACGGTATCCACTCGATGCTATATCATACTCGTGCGCGCGACTGATAACGGTCCACCTCCTGCGGGCATTGCTGAGACGAATGTGACAATCCGCATCATTGACGTTAACGACGGTCCGTCCTTCCCCGCCCCGCTTTCTCGATCTATTCAAGTATCTGAAGGCATCTCCAGCGCTTCGCAAAGTGTATCTGCGGGCACATACACCGCCACAGATCAAGATGATGCAACACTGACATACTCGATCATTTCGGGCACAGGAGCTGCCTTTTTCGACCTGGTAGCTGGGTGCAGTGGAGCATGCTTTGCAGTCTACAAGAAGGCAGGTGTTTTATTTGACTTTGAGTCTTCGCAGACGACCTTCAATCTGGACGTGTCCGTAACTGACCTTAAGGGCTCCAAGTACGTCGGTCAGGGTTGTGGTCTAATCAACGGAATCCCGTCCGGCTGCGACCAGGCAGCAAACGGATCTATTTGTCAAGCAACGAATGGTCCATTTCGCTCCGAATACCGATGCTACGAGTTCTGCCGTCCGACCAGCAACGTAAGTGTTATCCCAAGGAGAGACACGTACTTTTGCGACTACAACGCCATCAACGCGAACTTTTCGAAGGTCCCTGTTGGCCCAGCGTTTCAACAGACAGCTGATCAGAACTTGCGCTTCACTATCGACGTCACAGACTACAACGACCCGCCGTACATTATCGGCGACAATGGGGTCGCTGACGGCTTCTCTTGTTTGGTGAACACGACGGTGGCTGCGAGCAAGCAGAACCGCGATCAGATTGCCGTTGCGTCCCTTCGCGCCACCGACGTCGACGTCACTTACGCGGCGGCGCCATTTACTTTTGCAAAGGCCGACCCTTCGGATCCATTCTGGAACACCTTCGACATCGACAACAGCACGGGACGCATTGGCATCTATCCGACGGTCGTGAATAATGTTAACGTCAACAAGAACTTGACTCTCGGTCAGTACTATACTGCCAAGGTTACGGTGCTTGATCAGTATCCACACCCGAAAGTGGCGCCTAGGATGAGCTCCAACTGCACCGTTGTTGTAGTCGTTGGCCCAGCGAACGAGCGACCAAGTTTGACGAACCCTGCGCCAGCTTCCGTCCTAGAAGGTACTGCTTTGGGATACGTTGTGTACACCGCCATCGCGCCGAATCTCACGGCCGTCGACCCGGACGTCCTGAACAATCCTCGAGATGTCCTCACCTTCTCTATGTCCGAGTCGCCGTTCTTCCTGCTGGACTCAGCCACATCCATGTTGACGCTGCACGGCTCCCCGTTGGACTATGAATCACTACAGGGAAGCAGTTTTCAGCAATTGCTTGTAATTCGCGTTGTGGATCTCCAAGGCGCCAGTGATGTGGGATTGGTCACAATCAACATCATCGACCGCAACGAGAAGCCAACTTGGGCTCAACCGACATTATTAACAACACTTCCCGAAAACTCTCCTGCCGGTGCACTGGTCATCGACTTGAAGCCTCGCGCCGTCGATCCCGACACCTTTGCTAACGGCGTGACAACGTTTAAAAACACATCGTTCACTATCTTGTCGGGATGCAGCACTGGTTGCCCTTTCCAGTTGGCTTCTCCGAACACAAATGGCTCGCTTGTAATTAAGACCGGTCAAACGCTTGATTTTGAAGGAGCCACAAAGAGTTGGACGTTTGTCGTGCGAGCAACCGATGGCGGCGATACGTCGTTGTTTGATGACTTGACTCTGACGGTGAGCCTCACCGACGTGAATGAGGCGCCCACAATTGCGACGAATCAACAGTTTACAGTTCCAGAGGGGTCCTCGGGCACATTTCTCACCGATTTGTCGACGCTCATCGTTGATCCGGACGCGGCTGATCCGTTTTCGGCGCTTCAAGTGAACATTACTGGTGGCGACCCGACTGGTATCTTCACCATTATCAACGGACGCTTGTTCGTCTCCTCTACCAAAGTGCTAGACTTCGAGGATATTCGCCAATTCAACCTGAACATCACTGTTCGCGACACTGGTGGGCTCTCGGCGACTGGCGGCTTCCGCATTACAGTCACTAACGTCAACGATGTCTCAATTACTGCGGTATCGTACGTGACAGCGACGGCGCTCAACTGTGGAGCCGTCACGCGAGTGAAGATCACCGGTACCAACTTTGGCATGGTCTCAAAGTCCCCAGCGGCATCGCTTGTAGTTCAGTATCGTCGACCGGTTTCGACGGCAGATCCGTCGCCGCCTGTGCGAACGGCGACCAATTGCTCCGTGACTAGTCCAACGAACACTGAGATTCAGTGTGACATTCCCGCGGCTGCTGGCATGGACTACGTCTTTGGCGTTACCATCACAGTCACTGGGTTGATCTCAGGCGATTCATTCCAAGGATTCGCATCGTCACTGCGGTCTAGTGTACCAACAATTACCAGCATCTCCGGAGTATCCGCGTTGCCCACCTCTGGATCGGCGACTTCTGTCGTCATCACGGGAACATGCTTTGGAACAACGTCGGATCTGATCACATTCGGCAACAATCTGCTGATCGCCTTTAGCTGGATCGAGTTTTGCGACTACACCTCTTGCAGTCCTTTGGGAACGGGTTGTGTGGTCACTAACCAGACGACGATCACGTGCACCAATGCCATCCCTCCTGGTTTGGGTGCGAATCTCAAATGGCGTGTGAAGATCCTCGGACAGCTCATTGCATCGCAGTACACCCAAGGAGCCTATGCACCTCCAGCGCTCACGGCAAACAGTGTACCGCTAGTGCCGACAGCAGGAAACCCACCGTCGCCCTATTTCGTTATCACAGGCACCAACTTTGGTCCCGTCGACTCTGCCCCGAACTCTGCCTACTTTACCTACCTCACCACCAACTACGCTCTGCGATCATGTAAGGTGACAACGGCTTACATCGAAATGACATGCCAATCCTCGGATCCTGGAGTAGGCGTCAACATGCGAATGTTTGTATCGTTTGGAGGACAGTTGTCAAGTGCGTCGCCCTATACTCTCAACTTTGCTCTGCCAACTGTGACAAGCATCGACGGTGATGGAGCGACGGGTGCCTCGACCCTTGGTGGACAGTTTATCAACTTGAACGGTGCTAACTTCGGTCCCATCTGTGGGCTGCCTGGAGCTTCTGTTGACGCTGGAGGAGTGAATTGTCAGTTTGTTTCGGCCACTTACAAGAAAGGCTCAACGTCGATCCTTACGGGTTTGCCTATCGTGTACACAGCCACTCCCTGCGCAGTCGTCAGTCAAACCCAGATTGTGTGCGCGACAGCACCCGGAACTGGTGCAGGTCACACTTGGTCTTTGACAGTTGGAGGGCAGGCCGCCACAGTGTCGCCCACTGCCGCTACAACATCCTACGCAGCGCCAGTGGTTGCAACTTACGATGGCGTCGGTGCGACAAATGCGCGCACGAACGGTGGCCAGCTCATCAACATTCAAGGTTCCAACTTCGGTCCTGTTGGCGGTGCTTCCGTTGTTGGTTTGTACGGGAACAAGGATATTAACCCTCGTGAGTTCACGTCAACCAGCTGCACGGTGACTGTAGCCCACACGACAATCTCGTGCATCCTGGCACCAGGAGCAGGTGCTGAATTAAGCTGGATAGTCATCGTCGACGGGCTTGAGGGCCGCAACGAGCTCACAAACTACGGTGTCCCAGTGCTAGACTCGACGACTTTCGATAATTCGACGTTCTTGAACAACGACGGCAGCAATGTCATTTCAATCACGGGTCTCAACTTTGGTCCGGCAAGTGCACCAGGGCCGTACCTCCAGTCAGCTTCCTTTGGACCATCATCTTTCCCTAAGGCGTACACAGCACTGTGCACTGTCGTCTCGCATACCTCAATCACGTGCACCTTGGGTGCTGGCGCTGGCTCGAACCTTCGCATGGTTGTAACCGTGAAGGGACAACAATCTGCCCTCAGTGCATTCAGCCTGAGCTACCGACCACCAGACGTTAGTGGCGGACTGTTGCCAGTGAGCGCCGAGAAGCGAACTGAAGGTGGAACAACGTTCTTTATCCGAGGCCGTGGCTTCTCGCTGTGCGATCCAAAGTCGTCATTGAAAGTCTTATGGAACGAGGATGTTGCTGTCGTCGGCGCAATAAACCGTGCGTTAGACGTTACCGGAACCTTTGACTCAACCGGCTTAGTCGCCAACCCGGCGTGCCCTGTTGGACAGTACGCTCAAGTGAGCTTCATTCTCCCCGAGATGAACGTTGCCAGGCGAGTCCGAGTCTACATGCAAGTCACCACGAGCGCGTTCGGCGGTTCCATTCAATCAACCGACTTTATCGACTTTAGCTACGATAATCCCGTGCTCACGTCGATTTTCGCCGAGGCGAGCGCTATCAACTTTGGCGGCGTCCGTGTGACAGTGTTCGGTAACAACTTTTGCAAGTCAGAGTCCTGCTGCAGGACGTTCCTCGACAACGTCGCGCTCCCTGCAGAGAACGTTGTCAGCCATTCACACACGAGAATTGTGCTGGAACTCACCAAGCCTGGGTCGATCTTCGTTCGATGCGGTGGTACCATCTCGTCCAATGCTCTTTCGTTCAGCACCAACTCTCCGTTTGTGTTTGGAACAGTGCCTCAGCTCAACCAATACGAGTTCAATCCCGTCGGCAACGAGACCGTCGAGGTTTGGGGACTTTACTTTGGCGACACTCTCCCGAACGTGACTCTTTCGGACAACATCACGATGGACATCGTTAGCCACCAGACTGTTGATTGCTACGACCCCTCGCGACCTGCGACGGCGGACTCCTTCGCATTCGATTCTGGCGCTCAGTGCTATAGGACAATTGTGACGACACCCGCTCTCACGGGTAGAAAGCTTCCCCTCAACGTTGTTCGCGGCGCGACTAAGTCACTCGCTGACGACACACGCTTCGAGTTCCTGAGCTACAAGCTGCCTGTGATTGCCACGGCCACGGGCACTGCGTTCGCAGCCCCTATGGCGACGGAAGGAGGCGGGCAGATTATCCTGACCGGATCATTCTTTGGCGTTCAACAAGGCCAGATTATCATTGGGGATCCCACCAATTACCCTGTGCCGTGTACAGTCACACTCTGGACGGATACTGAGGTTCGATGCAACGTCGGTGCTGGTGACGGTTTCGACCTACCAGTTAGAGTGGTTCAGGCGTCCGGAGATTTCATCGTTGCATCATCGAACATCAACATTGATTTCCTCCCTCCCTCGGACCTTGACTTTGACAACTCTCTAGCATTCAATACTCAGGGTGGCGGGGCCTTTGACATCACTGGTTCAAACCTTGGCAGGCCAAACCGAGCGACTGCTATGGTCGGCGGCTTCAACTGCATCTTGATTCAATCAAATTCCACCACCGTTCGCTGCCAATTCCCCGAAGGTGAGGGCACCAATTTAGCCGTAACAGTGAGTGTGGGTGGCCAAACCGCCTCGGCCGTCAAGAAAGCACGCTACGCAGTCCCACGCATTGATTCAGTGACGCCGTCGTCAAACTTGCCAACAGCTGGTGGCACTCTCATGCAAATCACTGGCGAGAACTTTGGTGTCAACCAACTCAAGCTGCTGTTTGACTCGATTGTTATCACGGAGCGCTTCCGCGATCCCGACCCAACACTTTACAAGGACCCGTTCATCTACCCTGGCACGAACCATACGCAAATTCTCCTGTACCTGCCTCCTTTCTACGGCGCCCGTCGTCTGGTGCGTGTGTCTGTCCGTGGTCAAGTGAGCACTACAGCTCAGAACATCTCTTACGCTCCTCCTACAATTGGCAACATCACTGTCATCAACCAAGATGGCACTCGGTCTGCTCCATTCTCGACTTCGGACGATTTGATTTTCCCTGACTCGGCGTTCAACACTTCTGGTTCTGGACTCGTCAGCCTCGGTCGACGCCGTCGCCGTTTGACGATTGAGCAGAGCTACGGTGCATGGCAGTCGCGCGGCGTTGGTCCATGCGAGGCCAGCGTCCTTGCGAAGAACATGTTCTGGAGACAGTCCACGGAGATCGCCCCTAATGGTCAGTACCGACGGACATTCAACCATTATGCGGACGGACAGTGCGATCTGTCTTTCAACCAAACGTTTGTGGTGAGGGTCGAGGGCACGTATACGGATGAGGGCGCGATGCCCCTCAACCAGCCAACATCCGCATGCGGCCTTTCGCGCGTGTACACAGACCGCCCCAATTCAGTTACAGTCACAGTTCTCTCCAACTCGGTTCTCCAGACGTTCTTCTCGCAATGCTCATGCGTTGAGGACTGGCGCGTCGGCGTTGACGCATCCGTCTCTTCGAAATGCTTGCTTGACAAGACCAATTGCCCCTTGCTATCAACACTGTACGGTACTGACTTTCCTCCTGGCGCGACCCGCTGGGGAGTCTATGTCGTCTCCAATGACAAGGACATCTACATGTCAAAGACGGTCGCAGACCTCTTCACACTGCAGACCAGGTCAGCGCTTAAGTTCCCAGACATCCCATCAGCTTCAGTGTTGCCCGAGGTGGAGAGCCTTGTGAGCAACATCCCGAAGGGACCGACTGACGGGTGCTTCTCTTGGGAGCCTATTCGAACTTATCTCGATCGTGCACAAGGCATCGCCAAACGCCTGGGCATCCCCATCAACGATGTTCCTCGCGATTGCTACCAGCGCGCCCTGCTTGAGCTTTCTGGTTCCAACTTTGGCGCTCCGCTAACTGCCGACCAGTTGGCGACCGCCAGCCCTGACGAACTACCATCGCTAAGAGTCTTCTTCGTGCCGGATAACACATCTATCGACCCCTTTGAAGCATCAACGGTAGTATCCCCAGGCAATCACAAGATGATTTGCCCCCCTCCAGATTGCTTTCAGACTCATGATAAAATCCGGTTTTGGATTCCCCTCGGCCTCGGCAAGACACTTCGCATCCGCGTCCACGTTGGAGACCAGAGCCAGTATGCGTCGACGCGCTTCTCGTACTCCCCACCGCGCATTGAAGAGTTGAACCCAGGTACTGTTCGTCTCAGTCGAAGTTTCCAGAATGCTCGTGGCGACGGCGTCGTCATTCGAGGATACAACTTTGGCGGCCGAGCGACGCTGTCCAGCGTTCTTATTAGCGGCCGGCCGTGCATCAATTCCGTTTGGACATCTGGCTCTACGACAGACGCTGATGGTCGGCCATACGTCAGTTGCGAAGCAGCACTCGACGTCGTCGGTCCAAAGTCCGTCATGCTGTGCATCGCCGGTCAGCTCACGTTTGAGCGTTTGTTCCGTACGGATGGTCCTGTTCTGCTCGCAGGCGAGGCTTCGGGCGCATGGAACACTAGCAAACCGTTCACAACCGACTATGCCGTCCAACTCCGCTCCCTGTCGCTTTCCCGATGCCCAACAGGCACGACGGGTCGTCTCTATGAGCTTTGCGTGGATTGCCCCAAGGGTGCCCAGTGCGAGGACGGTTCTTTCAGCGGTCCCAAATCCGACAAGTTCTTTTTTGACTATGAGGTGCCCACCAGGAATGCCGACGGCACAATTGACGAACGCGCCAAACAACTGTGCCAGCCTGAGTCGTACAACGTAACGCTGCTAGATGAGTACCCTGACCTTGTCCAACGCGAAACGTGCAACGCCTTCGTCGGTTGTGAGCCTAAGAGCGCGTGCATTGGCAACAGCCAGTGTAACTTCGGCTATGAATACGCCATGCCTACATGCTTGGCCAAGCGCGGCTACAAGAACGAGTCCACATTCCTGCAGATCACGCGAGAACAAGTCGCAGGAACGCCCAATGCGTGCAACGTGACCCTCAACCCGTACACGTTCGAGTACGAAGGCGTTGACGACGACTGTCGCGGTGATTTGCCCGCTGGCGCCACGTGCAACGCTGACAACCCGGAGTACTGCGCCAAGTGCACGGTGTTCAAGGACGGCACTGACTCGTACTATGGTGCTTGCGAATGCGTGCTTCCTGCTCGATGCTCTCTGTGCACGATTCGGACGCACTTTAGGCTCAACAACGAGTGCGTCCCATGCCCGGAGAACCCCGGCCTACTCATTGGTGGCCTCTTCGCCGCCGCCATTGCTGTTGCAATTGTTGGTTGGTATTTGCAGCGAGAACAAGTCAATCTTGCCTTCATCACCATTGGCATTGATTACTTCCAAGTCCTCGCCATCTTCTCATCGACCAAGGTCCCGTGGCCGGCTGCATTGCAGTCGCTGTTCAACATCATGAGTGTGTTCAACTTCAACATCGACATTGCCGCGCCAGAGTGTATTTCACCGAACCTTGATTATGAGGTCAAATGGTGGCTCCAAATGGCCCTTCCTCTCGCTCTTCTTGGTATTTTGGCAACGGTTTACTTTGGCTACGCCGGTGTTAAGATGGCCCGTTGGGGCATCCACCAGCCTCATGTTTACCAAAGCCATCTCTCAGCTTTGATTGCCATCTTCATGGTCGCCATGTACTACTTGTACCTCGTGCTTACCAAGAAGGCCTTGGAGGTGTTCAACTGCAACCCGGTCGACCCAGATGATGGATTCCTCTACACGGCGTTCACCTCGCTCTCGTGCGATGGCGGCGGACTTTGCCGATGCGGTGCTCCAGGAGGACCCCAAGTTCGTTTAGTCCCCTTCGCGATCACCTTCTTGGTCCTGTACACGTTTGGCTACCCAGCCTACATTGCGATTACCCTTCGTAGAAACGCTCTCTTGGTGCGCGAGGACCAGTATCTGCGCGCGTATGAAGTCGGGTACGTTCGCAAGACCAATCCAGACTGCTACGACATGCGCAAGCGATACAGCAAGCTCTACTACCAGTTCAAGCCTCGTTATTCGACGTTTTGGATTTTGGTGCTGCTGATGCGAAAGTTCTGGATTGCCTTTGCCTTTATTCTCTTCAGGGGCAACCCTTCCTTCCAACTTGCGGTCGTCCTTCTCGTGCTGTTTACGTCAATTGTCTTCCAAGTGCTCTGGCGACCCTTCCTCTCCACCGGTGATAGACCTGGCATTGTTCGTGAACTCGACGCAATGGCTGAGCGTTCCATAAAGGAACCTGTCTTTGCGCAGTACCGAGAGATTCAGAGGCGCGTTCAGGAGTGCATGACTTTGGATGTGGAACATCGTCGCCGGATGAAGCAGACCAAACAAGGCGCTCAACTCTTTAGCAACTTTAGTGAGGACTCTGGGAAGAACCTCGGTATGTCATTGGTGAACAAACCCAAGGAAAAGGTCTCCAGATCGGTGGCGGCTGCTCGTTGGTTTACCAATCTCAACACGCTCGAGTTCATCCTTCTCGGCTGTGGTATCTTGGTGTGCTTGGCGGGTATCATGTTCGAGGCAAGTGCTCGCGATAACCGAGCTCTTGTTCGCGGTCAGGTCGACGCTATTACTTGGATTGTTGTTATCGTTGTCATCTTCTCGCTCGTCTACTATGTTATCTTCTTCGCCGCTGAGGTCGCCCCTGCTGCGCTCTCAACCATCCTCTCGCTTTGCAGAAAGAAGAACAAGACGGAGGATGACAACGAGTACTACGACCCCAACATCAACCTGGAGGAGAATCCGATGTTCGCAGCTCCAAAAGTGGAGTTCGCAGACAATCGCGTCCTGCAAGCCGAGTTGGATCAACAACTCACGCAGCTCAAGCTTGCAGAGCAACAGAATCGGCGTTTACGCGAGGAGCTCAAGAACAAGAAGATGGAGGCTCAGCTCGACGAGACTGCAAACGCCAAGGTGACTGGACTGGAAGATGTCCAGCCTCAAAAGCAGCGCAAAGACTTTGCCCAAACGCGACTCACGCAGGCGCTGGTTGGACCCAATAGGCAACGCGCTCGTGGAGGTCGAAAAGTTCAAGAGGAAGAGGAGGAGGAGGAGGACGCTGAAGGGTTCAATCGCAACAGCAACCGACGGAGCGTGTTTTCCCGAATGTCGGTGTTCAATCGCAAGCCCAAGGGAGAAGACGAGCATTAGAGTGCTTGCCTGACTTAGTTGTGTTCATTCATCATCGTCATCATCATCATCGAATTCCGCGCATTTGTGTGTGTGTGTGTGTGTGTGTTTGCTTATAATGTGCGCGGATTCATCTATCGAAGTATTGTGTCTCTAATCGTTTAGTTGTATCGTGTGAATGAGATATCAGTAATTATAAAAAAGTATGTGTGTG
>Ga0170475_103987473_pt1 | contig 14386 bp, 10 predicted proteins | sample Soicark_Litter_5_FD_111474 | JGI IMG/M metagenome (GOLD analysis project Ga0170475, IMG submission 111474) | Avena fatua rhizosphere microbial communities from Hopland, California, USA. Combined Assembly of 48 SPs | reverse complement strand
GTCCAGCATTAGGATAAGAAAAAGTAAGGTGACAAATGATGCACTTTCCTTTGAAGACTGAAGTATCGGCCCAAACAATCTCCTCCAAGCAGCTTTACTTGAACTATACGCAATCACTTCTTCGTAATGCGGCTCGGTAAAGGCCATCCTGCCGACATGAGCCAGCTCATGGGCAATCAATTCAACTTTATCGTATAAGAAATAGTGTGCTTTATCTCGAAAACAGCGTCTCAACTGTAGGTAAGCAGAAATGGGACTTGTTTCATGTAATTGAAAAATTGTTGCGCATCCACCATGCCACAAAGATAAGCCTTCATTGCTAAATGCAACAGGAACCCAATTCGGCTCTATAGCATAAAGAGCCGACGTAATGGCATAGGCATCTTTTAAGGAAGGAATTTCCTGAGAAAAAAGATTAAAAGCGGAATTGCTTTGTCCAAGTTCATTAAGAGTAGATCTTATATTAAGACAATAACGCGCACGATCACAAAAAGATTCTTCAGACTCATCAGGACCTGGGATAATTCCCAGGTCATTCAGCTGCAAAAGAACGCAATCTGTGATCGGTACGTTTATTTTAAGCATGGCATCTAAAGGCCATTAGCGCACATCGAGCTGAGGTATTGATTCAAAATCAAAAACAAGCTCTTCGTCGTAGACGCGATCGACAAATTTCTTGACCAGCTTATGCCTCTCAAAGCCTGTACCGCCTGGGATAATATGCCCCATGATGACGTTTTCTTTAAATCCGTGCAGATAGTCCGTCTTACCAGCACAAGCCGCTTCTGTTAACACACGCGTTGTATCTTGGAAAGATGCTGCAGAAATAAAGGATTCTGTACTAAGAGATGCCTTAGTAATACCAAGTAAGACAGGAACTGCCTGCGCAGGCTTTCCTCCCTCAATAGCTACCTTGATATTTTCTTGCTCAAACTCTTTCTTATCAACTTCTTCACCATATAGCAAGCTCGTATCGCCTGGATCGACAATTCTGACTTTTTTAAGCATCTGACGCACGATAATTTCGATGTGCTTATCATTGATGTCTACACCTTGCAAGCGATAAACTTCTTGAACTTGATTTACCAAGTACTTTTGAAGTTCGCGAACACCGCAAATCTCTAATATTTCATGCGGAATCACAACACCGCCAGTTAGCTGCTGACCCTTCACAACATGGTCGCCTCTTTGAACGACTAAGTGCTTAGTATGAGGAATCAGATGCTCTTCTTCCATACCCGTTATTTCATCGCGAACAACGACAATACGTTTGTTTTTCTGAACACCTCTAAAGTCGACAACACCATCAATCTTGGCAATTTCAGCAGAATCTCTCGGTTTTCGTGCTTCAAAGAGCTCTGCGACGCGAGGTAGACCCCCTGTAATATCCTTGGTTTTCATCGCAGCACCGCGAGGCAAACGAGCTAAAAGCCGTCCGGCAGAGGCATACTCGCCTTCTGCAACTGAAATGATGGCCCCCGATGGCAATGGGTAAGTACCAATTAATTCTGCATACTGCTCATCGGCATAAATGACGATTTGAGGATGCAACTCTCCACGATGCTGCTTGACAACAAGCTCTGATTGGTTCGTCTGCTTGTTGATGTTGCGCTCAGTCGAGATCCCTTCAACGAGATCCTCATGCTTTACAAAACCTGGTCTGTCGCAGATAATTGGAATATTGTGCTGCTCCCATTCTGCAACCTTTGTCCCAATTTTGATTTTAGAGCCATCAGGCAAAAGAATTTTAGTGCCCAATTCCACATTAAATGTTTGAAGCGCTTCAATCGATTTGGTGCTGAGAAGCTTTTTGTACTCATCTAAAGTTCTTCCCTCATCAGCAACAATGTTCAGTGTTCCATTCTTATTGAGAGAAATCCAATTGCCTTCATCGTTATGTACAACACGAAGACCTAGATAGACTAGAACGCCGTTTTGTTCAGCCACAATTTCTGGACTTACGCCAGCAGACGCAATACCGCCCAAGTGGAAAGTACGCATTGTAAGCTGCGTTCCCGGTTCACCGATCGATTGCGCTGCAATAATTCCCACAGCTTCGCCAAGGCTTGCTTTTCTTCCATTGGCCAAATTAATGCCATAGCATTTTGCGCAGACACCACGGCGTGTTTCGCATGTTAAAACAGAACGGATTTTAACACTTTCAATCCCGGCATCATCAATTGTTTCAGCTTGCTGAATTGTCAATGTATCGCCTGATCGGGCAAGCACCTTTGTGCTATCTCCAGGTAAGAACACGTCATCGCAAACTGTTCTACCAAAAAGCCTGTCTTTCAAGGTAAGAAGCTCTTCTGTTCCTTGTTTGATCGCAGAAACTTCAATCCCGTTTAACGTATGGCACTCTTCTTCAGTAACAATCACATCTTGGCCAACATCGACAAGACGCCTTGTCAAGTAACCGGAGTCGGCAGTTTTGAGCGCCGTATCAGAAAGACCTTTACGAGCTCCGTGCGATGAAATAGAAAATTCAAGAACTGTCAAACCTTCACGAAAATTCGACGTAATTGGCGACTCAATAATGGCACCCGATGGTTTTGCCATCAAACCACGAAGAGCTCCTAACTGCTTGATCTGAGATTTATTACCCCGAGCACCGGAGTCGAGCATCATGTAAAGAGGATTCATCCCTGTAGGAGTCGGCTCGCTAATTAAACCAAAAAGATCTTCGGACAAGTTTTCTGAAACTTCTGTCCAAATACTAATTGTTTTCGACTGCCGCTCACCATCAGTAATGATACCGTCTTCATACTGCTTTTTAACAATCGCAACGCGCTCTCTTGCCTCACCTAAAATTTCTTGCTTATTGCTTGGAATGCGCACATCCGTAACACCCATAGACAAAGCAGCTTTTGTCGCCTCAGAAAAACCAAGAGATTTCAAATTATCTAAAAAGCGGACAGTAGCCTCTAGGCCTACTCTCTTGTAGCACTGCATGACAAGCTCGCTCATTTTTTTCTTTGGCAAGCTGTAGTTTTGAAAACCTAGTTTTTCAGGAACAATTGTATTGAAAAGAACTCTTCCAGGAGTTGTCTCAATAATACCATTTTTCGTTCTAAGCTTAATCAACTCATGAATATAAATGCCGCGATTGTAATAACAAGAAGTCGAGCTTTCTACAAGCTTTGGATCGTACCAATTATAGCTACCGCTGGCATGAAGAGCCATAAGCACTTCTTCACTATTTGCAAAAATGCGCGTCTTTTTGCCATGTTTTTCGGGCATATAAAGAGGGTCGCTCATCAAGTAGTAAAGACCAAGCGTCATATCTTGCGAAGGAACAGCAACAGGTTTTCCCGAAGAAGGTAAGAAAATATTATCTGGCGCCATCATCAAAAGCTTAGCTTCTAGCTGAGCCTCAATCGACAATGGAACATAAACTGCCATCTGGTCGCCGTCAAAGTCTGCGTTAAAGGCTGCGCAAACAAGAGGGTGAACACGGATAGCTTTTCCTTCGATCAGGACGGGTTCAAACGCTTGAATACCCAGTCTATGCAAGGTAGGAGCCCGGTTAAGTAGAACCGGATGGCCTTTAATGATTTCTTCAAGAACGTCCCACACTTCCGGAGCATGGCGGTGAATCATTTTTTTGGCAGACTTGATCGTATAGACATAACCCAAATCTTTTAGACGTTTGACGATAAAGGGCTCAAAAAGTTCTAGAGCCATCAGTTTTGGCAAGCCGCACTGATTTAACTTTAATTCCGGACCGACAATAATGACAGAACGACCAGAATAGTCAACACGTTTTCCTAAAAGGTTTTGACGGAAGCGCCCTTGCTTTCCTTTTAAAGCCTCGGAAAGAGACTTTAATGGACGATTACCCGCTGCCATAACAGCATGACCGTGACGGCCATTGTCAAAGAGTGCATCTAAAGCTTCTTGAAGCATCCTTTTTTCGTTACGGACAATAACTTCTGGCGTCTTTAGCTTCAAAATCGCCTTAAGGCGGTTATTTCTATTGATCACGCGACGGTAAAGGTCGTTTAAGTCAGATGTCGCAAACCGACCGCCATCTAAAGGAACTAAAGGTCTGAGTTCAGGAGGAATGACAGGGATAGTTCCCATCACCATCCAATCTGGCTTATTATCTGATGAAACAAAACTTTCTACAATTTTAAGCCTCTTAGCAAGCTTAATACGCGCTTGTTGAGAACGCGTTTTTCTCAGTTTATCTTTCAGATCAATAAGAAGTGTTGGAAGATCTTCTGAAGAGAGCAAATCACGAATCGCTTCTCCGCCCATCTTGGCAATAAAAGCATCTCTTCCCCATTTTTCTTGGGCTTCACGATATTCGACATCGTTTAAAAGCTGCTTTTTGGCAAGATCTGTGTGACCTGGCTCAATTACGACATACTCTTCATAGTAGATGACACGCTCTAGATCTGAAGATGACATACCCAAGACATTACCAATACGAGAAGGCATTGTCTTAAAGAACCAAATATGTACGCAAGGAACTGCCAAGTCAATGTGCGCCATTCTTTCGCGTCGAACCTTGGAAAGCGTAATTTCAACGCCGCAACGATCGCAAATAATGCCTTTATGCTTGATCTTTTTGTACTTACCGCAAGCGCACTCCCAATCGCGTGTTGGGCCAAAAATCTTTTCGCAGAATAATCCGCCTTTCTCCGGTTTGAACGTTCTGTAGTTGATCGTTTCAGGCTTTTTGATTTCTCCGCGAGACCATTGGTTACGAATTACATCTTCAGAGGCAATTTTAATTGTCAATTTATCAAATTGCTGCTCTCTCTGCTGACCTTCTGCCATGCTGGCTCCTAAAAATAAATAATTGAAATATAGGAATAGCCTTCTTTAACTTAAAAGCGACTTAACGTTTCTGCAAAAAATTGCTCACTTTTTGACTCAAAACTAATAACACTTTCAAGTTAAAGAATTCTCGTATTTTGGAAATTTTAGGTGGGCTAAAAAACCCACTTTCTCCTTCACTCAGGAAGGACCATTTCCGTCCTAACGTCAAGACCCAAGCCTTGCATTTCTTTAATCAGTACGTTAAATGACTCAGGCGTTCCGGACTGGAGCAAATTGTCTCCCTTGACAATTGACTCGTAAATACGAGTACGTCCTGCCACATCGTCTGATTTGACTGTAAGTTGTTCCTGAAGACAGTAAGCTGCTCCATAAGCTTCAAGCGCCCAAACTTCCATTTCTCCAAACCGTTGACCCCCCATTTGAGCTTTACCACCCAAAGGTTGCTGAGTCACAAGCGAGTAAGGGCCTACGGCCCGAGCGTGAATTTTATCTGCTACAAGGTGCCCTAGCTTCATTAGGTAAATGTAACCGACCACGACCGAGTTATCAAAGCGCTCTCCGTTACAGCCATCTGAAAGAAAGAATTTACCATTTGCTGGCAGGCCTTGTTCTTTCATCATCTCCCAAATTTTTTCTTCTGGAAAACCTTCAAAAACTGGACTTTGGACATAAATGCCAGCCTTCTTAGCGGCAAAACCCAAGTGGGTTTCAAAAAGCTGTCCCATGTTCATCCTCGAAGGAACCCCAAGCGGGTTTAAGATGACTTCAATAGGCGTACCATCATCAAGATAAGGCATGTCTGCTTCTGGGACAATTTTGGACACGACCCCTTTGTTACCGTGGCGGCCTGCCATCTTATCACCAACTTGCAACTTTCTCTTGGAAGCGACATATACTTTAACTTGACGAATCACTCCAGGCTCTAAGTCAGTATCTCCGCGGCGCATAAATTCAATTTCAGCCTTGTACTGTGTTTCAAGCGTTTGGAACTGAATTTCATAGTCGCAAAGAAGTTCTTTTAGCGTTGTATACAAATCATTGTCAGGCATTAATAGATCGGCAACGTTTTCATTTTCCAAAGCCTCAATCATCTCTTGCAAGATGATGGAACTTTCTTCAATAAGAACTTCTGCAGAACGTCTGTGTACAATTGTCGCAGGAGCTATTTCATTCAGAAGTAAAGCCCCAAGTCTTTCATGCCTTTCGGTACGTAGTGCTAAAACATTGGCTTTGTAATTTTTTTGTACTTCTTTTAGACGCGTCGCTTCTTCAACAAGTTCATCATCACTCTTAGGTAATCGATCCCTTCTGCTAAAGACTTTAACATCCATAACGATGCCCTCGGTCCCTGGAGGAGCAACAAGAGAGGCATCTTTAACATCTGCTGCCTTTTCACCAAAAATGGCGCGAAGCAATTTCTCTTCTGGAGCAAGTTCTGTTTCAGATTTAGGTGTGATCTTTCCGACAAGGATATCACCGGATTTAACTTCTGCTCCGACGCGAATAATACCATCGTCATTCAAATTCACTAAAGCTTCTTCTGGAACACTTGGAATATCGCGAGTAATCTCTTCTTTACCAAGTTTTGTATCCCGAGCAGTCAACTCGAATTCTTCAATGTAAATAGACGTGTAGGCATCTTCTCGCACAAGCTTTTCTGAGATGATGATCGCATCTTCAAAGTTATAACCGTACCAAGGCATAAACGCCACCAAGACGTTCTTTCCAAGGGCAACTTCTCCCCTATCTGTTGCAGGACCATCTGCAATCACATCGCCTGCGGTAATGATATCACCAACTTGGCATAATGGCGTTTGGTTAATGCAAGTTCCTGCATTGGAGCGAATAAACTTTTTCAGAAGGTAAGTTTTTTTCTCCATCGGATTGTCATTTGGAGCAATGACAATACGGAAACCATCGACATACTCAACACGGCCATTTTCGTTAGCTATCACAACAGCGCCTGAGTCTCTTGCGGCACGCGCTTCAAGTCCGGTTCCGACCAAAGGAGCTTCCGGTTTTAACAATGGAACGCCTTGGCGTTGCATGTTAGAGCCCATAAGCGCTCGGTTAGCATCATCGTGCTCAAGAAACGGAATAAGACCTGTAACGATCGAGACTAGCTGCTTTGGCGAAACATCCATGTGAGTCACTCTTGAAGTCTCTACTTCAAAAGGCTCTCCTCTGTAGCGGGCCCAGCACAAAGGCTCGCAAAACATGCCATATTCATCAAGTGCCGCGGAAGCTTGCGCAATGACGCATCGTTCTTCTTGGTCAGCAGTCATGTAGGTGATTTCTTCAGTAACGACACCATCATGTACAATTCTGTAAGGCGTTTCGATAAACCCGAATTCATTAATTTTTGCAAACGTGGAAAGGGAAGTAATCAGACCAATGTTTGGTCCTTCCGGTGTTTCAATCGGGCAAATCCTTCCGTAGTGGCTAGGATGAACGTCTCGCACTTCGAATCCTGCACGATCTCGATTCAGTCCGCCTGGCCCTAAAGATGAAAGCCTTCGTTTATGCGTAAGCTCTGCTACCGGGTTTGTCTGATCCATAAATTGTGAAAGCTGCGAGCGGCCAAAGAAATCTTTCAGTACGCCTGAAAGGCCCTTTGAGGAGATAATCTTTCCGGGCGTCAGCGTATCTGAGGAAAAATCAAACAAATTCATTCTTTCACGAATGATTTTTTCCATACGGGCAAGCCCGATGCGGCATTGATTCTGAATCAATTCACCTACAGAGCGTACGCGCCGATTTCCAAGATGATCGATATCATCAACATAAACATCGTCATGGCCTGATTTCAAACGAACCAAGTATTTTAGGGCTCCAATGACATCTTCTTTTGAAAGTGTCACAGTCTGCAGAGTTTCATCGTTAACTTCTACACCCAGCTTGGAATTTAACTTGTAGCGACCCACTCTACCAAGATTATAACGCTTTGGATCAAAGAAAAGACGCATAATCGCCGAGCGGGCATTCGATAAAGTAGCCGGCTCGCCTGGACGTATTTTACGGTAAAAATCTTTTAATGCCGACTCGTAAGAATCAGTCGTATCCTTTGCAAGCATTTTGATGATAGGACTGCTTTCATCGGCATCTTCTGCAATCTGTATTGTGCCAATTCCTGCATCTAAAATTCTTTTAAGCATAGCTGTAGTTAGCTTTTCACCAGCTTTACCAAAAAGCAGGCCGCTTTCTTCTTCTGTAATATCTTGAGCTAAGATTTTACCAACTAACTTAGGGAATTCTTTTTCAGATTTGAGTTTCACTTTGCTTGTCGCAAAGAATTCTTCAATAATATCAGAATTAGAAGAGTAGCCAAGAGCTCTGATAAATGTAGTGGCAAGAATTTTTCTTCTGCGCTTTTTTCTGTCAATATAGATGTGAATCAGATCATTCGTATCAAACGCGCCTTCTAACCAGCTGCCACGATAAGGAATAATACGGAATGAGTAGATGACAGTACCGCGAGCGTGGCGTTCTTGTTCAAAACAAATTCCTGGAGAACGGTGCATTTGAGAGACGACGACGCGTTCGGCTCCATTGATAACAAAGGTTCCTTTGTCAGTCATTACAGGAATTGTTCCCATGTAGACTTCTTCTTCTTTGATACCCGTTTCATCGGTGAGGCGGAATTTTACTTTCAAAGTAACGCTGTAAGTAATACCCCGGCGAATACACTCTTCTGGAGAATACTTGGGTACGCCTAAGCTATAAGAAACAAATTCTAAAATTGTTTTCTCATCGTACGACTTAATAGGAAAAATTTCGCTGAAAACTTCCTGTAAGCCTATATTCTCTCTTTCGTCTGGGAATTTATTCAATTGTAGAAACTGATTATATGACTTAACTTGAATCTCGATAAGATTCGGAAGGTCGATGATTCCCTTCTTTTCAACAAAACTCACGCGCTGTGGCGGCCGCTTCGACATCCTAAAAGGCTCCTGGTATAGCTTTGACTTTAAAACGCAAGGGACAAAAATTAATTTGGGCGGGAAGATAACGAACCAATAGATTTCTTCTCTAGCATTTCACTCGGTTGCTCATGAAATGTTATCTCATTTTAACAATTAAAGTGAAGCATTTAAAAATTCGAATCAAAATTCGAAAGAAATCTAGTTGGTAAGGTAGTTTGCAAAGACAAACTGCAACTTATCGCAGTAAAAACACTCGTCAATTATTCCACTACTTATAAAGTTGCATAAATTCATTGAATAATTGTTTACTACTGCGACAAGTTCGCCACCTTAACCTCTTGAAGATCCTTAATTTATTTTAAGTCTTGCTTCAAGAGGCTCTTAAAAGTCTTATAGACCTTTAAGTGTTACCTTAGCACCAGCTGCTTCAAGCTTCTTCTTGATGTCTTCAGCTTCAGCTTTAGGGGCTGTCTCTTTAACAACTTTAGGTGCGCCTTCGACTAGATCTTTTGCTTCTTTAAGTCCAAGACCTGTGATTTCGCGAACAACTTTAATGACGCCGATTTTTTTATCAGCAGGAGATTCAGTTAAAGTCACTTGAAAATCAGTAGACTCAATAGTTTCAGGGGCTGCACTTGCAGCAGGAGCTGCGGCAAACATAGGAGCAGCAGCGGCTTGAACGCCCCACTTTTCCTCAAGCATTGTCTTCAGTTCAGCCATCTCTAAAACTGTCAGCTGGCTAAGTTCTTCAACTAAAGTTTCAGTATTCTTTTTGGACACGGTATTACCTCTTCATTTTCTTCTGTTAATGGATTATTCCGACTTTGACTTGTTTTCCAAGCAATGCGGCACGCTAGTCAAAAGTGCGTTTATGACCGCGAGAGTTTGAGCCATCGGCGCTTCAAATACTGAGAGAAGTTGAGCGCGCATTTGGTCTTTGCCCGGAAGTTGAGACAGTCTAGTGACTTGTTCGCCACTGTAAAGCTGCCCATCAAAACGGCCACCGACAACTTGGATGACTTTGCCATTATCTTGGCTAAACTTGAAAACATACTTGGTAAGTTCAAGAGGATCATGACCTCCGTAAACAAGACCTATATGTCCTTGCAAATCAAAGTTGTCTAAACTAACGTTGGCATCATTTGCCGCTTTGCGCAAAATTCTTTTGCGCATCATTTCAACATCTCCGCCCATATTCATCACGGCACGGCGAAACTCACAAGCTTTGTTTGCTGTAAGCTTTTGATAGCGCATAACGACGAAAGAACCATGTTTTTCAATTTGACATTTGATTTCGTCTAGTAGAAATTGCTTTTCCTTAATCATGCAGCCCCTCCAATATCTCTAGGATCAAGTTTGATGCCTGGTCCCATCGTTGAAGAGATGACTGTAGAGCGAATGTATTGTCCCTTTGCAGTCGCAGGTTTAGCTTTCATGATAGCTGCGCCTACTGCAAAGATGTTTTCTTCGAGTTTCGCATCATCAAACGACAACTTGCCGACGAGGATATTAATCACTCCGTGCTTATCGAGTTTGAATTCTACTCTTCCCGCTTTAAGCTCTCCAATTGCTTTTGCAACATCTGTTGTCACAGTGCCGATTTTAGGATTCGGCATCAGACCTCTCGGTCCAAGAACTTTTCCTAATTTACCGACATCTCGCATCATTTCAGGGGTTGCAACGACTGCGTCAAAATCAGTCCATCCCCCGATAACTTTTTCTAATAGTTCTTCGTTGCCCGCATAATCCGCTCCAGCATTCAAAGCCTCTTGAACTTTGTCGCCTTTTGCAAAAACAAGCACTCGCACTTTTTTACCTGTACCGTTCGGTAGGGATACAGTAGCACGAATGTTTTGATCAGATTTACGTGGATCAACGCCCATTTTTAAAGAAATTTCCACCGATTGGTCAAATTTAACCGACGGCCATTTTTTTAAAATAGCGATAGCATCTTGGAGCGTGTATGATTTTGTAAAATCATACTCCTTTGCTATCTCCCGAGTTCTTTTATTTTGATGAGCCATATTGATCTTTTTTATCCATTAGCTAAGTTCTATGCCCATGGAACGTGCTGTTCCAAGTACGCATTGCGTAGCAGCGGCTAAGCTGTTGGCATTCATATCTTCGATTTTCTCTTTAGCGATTTCTTCAGCTTGCGCCAAAGTTAATTTAGCTACTTTATCACGATTAGGCACCGCAGAACCTTTCGTAACTCCTGTTTTCTTTTTCAGCATTTCTGCAACAGGAGGTTTTTTACAAATAAATGTAATACTCTTATCAGCATAAACTGTTATGACTACAGGTAAAATTTCGCCAGCCTGAGCTGCGGTACGAGCATTGAATTCTTTACAGAATGCCATAATATTGACACCTGCACCACCCAATGCTGGACCAATCGGTGGAGCCGGATTAGCCTTTCCTGCAGGAATTTGCAGTTTGATGTATTTAATGATCTTTTTCGCCATAGATTCCTCAAGAACTATGCTGAGTCGTTACCTTCAGCAATTTCTTCAATTTGATTAAATTCTAAATCATCGACACGTGTATCACGGCCAAAAATGGAAACGAGCACACTCACCCGGCCCTTTTCGTGCGAAACGTCAGTGACGACACCGCTAAAATTGATAAAGACACCCTCGATGATCTTTACCTTGTCGCCCACTGCAAAATTGTGCTTTTGCGTGACTTTTTTCTTCTTGTCTTCTAAATCTCTTAAGATTTCTTCGACTTCAGAATCTCGCAATGCCGTTGGTTTTTCCCCTCCGGCAAAACCAAAAACACCCGGAACATTTTTTATGAACTGCCAAGATTCGTCTGTAATAACCATCTTGATAAGCAAGTAACCTGGCCACATACGTCTTTCAACGACACGTTGCTGGCCTTTTTTCACTTCAGAAACGTTTTCGGTGGGCAATAGTACTTGCTCAATTAGATCGTCCATTCCTGAAAGAGATTTTTGGTCTTCGATAGCTTTTTTGACCTTTTTCTCTTGCGACGAAAAAACTTGGACAATATACCATTTTAACATTCTTTACCTCGTTGAAACAAATCAGCTGTAAGCTTAGAGTTTTTCACTTAAACTCTTAAGTTTTAACCAAAGACTGCCTTAAATAACCCACTTATTACAGCTAATCCACCTTGAATGACCAGATCAATTGAGTAAATAGCCAATCCCAAAAGGAAAGTCGCTGCGACAACGACTTTAGTATACAACCGGAGTTCCTCAGGAGAAGTCCATGTAATTTTGCTGAATTCTTCTTTAATGTTTCCAAAAAAGGCTAGCATTTTAAAACTACGTACCTCAGATCCTTTAGTTGCAATCAAGGGTTCATGCTTTTTTACGTCCATAGCTTTTAATTCCAATGTCACGCTTGACTCCTTGTTAGTGCAAAAAGATCCGGCCATACTCTTTTGGCTTAAGACTACAAATACAGCTGCAACGGAAGTCTATCCATTTTCGTGAAGATCTTAAGCTAAACAAATGTTTGTTAACTTTAAAAGGTCATCGAGTGCGGAGGGGATCGAACCCCCGACCGGCGGCTTTGGAGACCGCTGCTCTACCAGCTGAGCTACACACCCAAAAAAGACAACTTTATACTTTTTAAAGAACTAAAATTGTTATCAATTACAGTCGCTTTAACTCGGCCCTGTAATACAGAGCCGAGTTTTAGAAAAAGCATCTTACGTACTTTATTGCTCATAAAACAGCAAGCCAACAAAGCGACGTAAAATCTGAAATTATTCCTTAAGCAATAATTTCAGAGACAGTACCAGATCCGATTGTACGTCCACCCTCACGAATCGCAAATCTCATTCCAGTTTCGAGCGCAACCGGCGCAAGCAACTGTACTTTGATCTCTACGTTATCACCAGGCATAACCATCTCAACGTTTGCAGGCAATTCGATAGTACCTGTAACGTCTGTTGTACGGATATAAAGCTGAGGACGATAACCGCTAAAGAACGGCTTATGACGACCACCCTCTTGCTGCGTTAGAACGTAAACCAAACCTTTGAACGTTGTATGAGGCTTGCAAGTTCCTGGAGCTGCTAGAACCATTCCGCGTTCAATATTGTTTTTATCAACACCTCTTAAAAGGATACCGATATTTTCGCCGGCTCTTCCTTCATCTAGAGATTTATTAAACATTTCAAGACCTGTACATACAGTTTCCTTTGTGTCTCCTAAACCAACAAGCTGCAATTTGTCGTTAAGACGTACAATTCCTTGCTCGATACGGCCAGTCGCAACTGTTCCACGGCCAGGAATTGAGAAGATATCTTCAATCGGCATCAAGAACGGCTTATCAATTTCACGTGCAGGAAGAGGGATCTTTTCGTCTACAGTGCTCATCAACTTAAGAATACTTTCTCTGTACGTAGCATCGCCTTCAAGTGCTTTCAAAGCAGAACCACGGATAATTGGGGTATCATGATAACCTTTGGATTCCAAAAGTTCATGAAGTTCCATTTCCACTAAGTCAAGAAGTTCTTGATCGCTTTCGTCAAGCATGTCGCACTTGTTTAGGTAGACAACAATTGCTGGAACTTGCATTTGACGTGCAAGCAAAATGTGCTCGCGAGTCTGAGGCATAGGACCGTCAGTTGCTGCAACAACCAAAATTGCGCCGTCCATCTGAGCGGCACGAGTAATCATATTTTTGACGTAGTCAGCGTGACCTGGGCAATCTACGTGAGCGTAGTGACGTGTTTCTGTTTCATATTCAACGTGGCTTGCGTTAATAGTAATTCCACGTGCTTTTTCTTCAGGCGTATTATCGATCGAAGCGTAGTCTCTAAACTTAGCTCCGCCAAGCTCGGCAAGAGTCTTTGTGATTGCTGCCGTTAGTGTGGTTTTGCCGTGGTCGACGTGGCCAATTGTGCCGATGTTGACGTGCGGCTTTTTCCGCTGAAAGGTTTCTTTTGCCATTTTCTTCCTCCGTTAATCCAATCTATAGGCTCTTTCACATTCTTTTGTGATGAGCGCTTGCTTCTTTCTCTTTTTGCGAATTCGAATTCTCTTTCGTCCGCATTGTCTAATTTAAATGTGCTAGCCTTAAAAAGACTTGAGCCTTATTTATTGCCTCATTTTACGTACCGTAAGAAGTCCTAGCACTGAGGCAAAAAAAATAAAAACTATTTAAAGCTTCACTTTCACTGTCTGCCCAGAATAGGAATTGAACCTACGGCCACTTGCTTACCATGCAAGTGCTCTACCACTGAGCTATCTGGGCATAAGATTCAGGCATCGATTTGTTACCCAAATCGGCTATAATCTTACTAAATCACTCTAGCCTAATTAATCTCAGGAAATTAATCAAGCAAAAATCAAGCTTTTTAACGCTCTCAAACAAGAACGCTTAGCTTAAAGCTAGGCCTTTTCAAGCATGGTTTACTCGCTTGAAGCAAATTTGCTTTGCTATTTTTGCCTGAAAATTATGCGAGCTTTTGAAAGATCGTAAGGAGACATTTCAACTGTTACGTTATCTCCCGCTAAAACTCGGATATTTTTCATACGCATCTTACCGCAAAGATGAGCAATAACTTGCCTACCATTTTGCAGAGTCACTCTAAAGGCCATGTTAGGCAGTAGCTCTTGAACGAGACCTTCGAGTTTGATTGTGTCTTCTTTAACCATATCTCCCTTAAACGCGAAAGATTAAGCCCGCGACTTT
>Ga0170475_120079856_pt1 | contig 14406 bp, 18 predicted proteins | sample Soicark_Litter_5_FD_111474 | JGI IMG/M metagenome (GOLD analysis project Ga0170475, IMG submission 111474) | Avena fatua rhizosphere microbial communities from Hopland, California, USA. Combined Assembly of 48 SPs | reverse complement strand
CATGCAGCTCGCACGGGTAATCGGCCAGATCGTGTCAAGCATCAAGGATCCGAACCTGTCGGGCACGAAGCTGCTCGTCCTGCAGCCGATTGATGTGGCGGGAAAGAGTGCGGGACGAACGCTCGTCGCCCTCGATTCCATCGGCGCTGGGACCGGCGAACACGTCTTCTTCGTACGTGGCCGCGAAGCCGCATTTCCGTTTTACCCTGCCGAACCGCCGACCGATGCGTCCATCGTCGGGATCGTTGATCATTGGGACGTGGAATAGCGATCGGTGATGGCAGCTCGCGATGCCGGGATCCGGCGATCTGCGATCCGGGATGCGATCGGGACGAAGCGGGACGCTGGAAGCTGATAATGCAAATCTGCCGCGTCGTCGGAACCGTGGTTTCGACGCAAAAGAACCGCAAGCTCGAAGGGGCAAAGCTGCTGCTCGTGCAGCCGCTGACGCTCGAAGGAACGGCACGCGGGGTTGCGCTGATTGCGATCGACGCGGTGGGCGCCGGTGTCGGCGAGCGTGTGCTTGTGGTGATTGAAGGGAAAGCGGCCGGCGATGCGCTCGGGAAGAAAGCGGCGGCGGTAGACGCTGCCGTGATCGGCATCGTCGATCATCTCGATTATCAGGACGACGTATGAATGAAGACCTGCTGCGGCAGATGGTTCGCGAAGCAGTCGCGAAGCGGCTGGTGGGCGGCGATGACACGGTTGAAGTCCCGTTGGACCTCGTCCGCCACTCGAGCCATTACCGCTACAGCCTGCCGCCATCGGGCGGTCCCTGCGTGATAGAGCCCAAGGTCCAGTGCAATCATTGCGGGTATTGCGAGTCGCACGGGCACTGAAGAAGTGCTGAATGCTGATTGCTGATTGTTGAATGGCGAACGAAGAATAGCTCGAATTCAGCAGTCAGCAATTCAGTGACAGTAGGCCTCGCTTGAACAAGCCACCAGTACTATTGACACGTCGTATCCCGTCCGCTGCGTTCTCGCGTCTTGATGCGGCGTGCGATGTCGATCTGCACGATGGGCCGACGCCGCTCACGCCAGACGAGTTGAAGCAGCGAATCAAAGGCAAACAAGGACTCGTCTGCCTGTTGACGGACCGAATAGACGGTGCCGTGGTCGATGCGGGTCTTCCGGATTTGAGAATCGTCCAAACGTGGCGGTTGGGTACGACAACGTCGACGTGCCCGCCGTGAAATCGCGAGGGGTCGTGTTTACGAACACGCCCGACGTTCTCACGGAAGCCACCGCCGAACTCACATGGGGCTTGATCCTGTCGCTTGCGCGCCGCGTGACGGAGGGAGATCGACTCATCCGACGCGGAGGGTGGCGCGGCTGGGCGCTCGATTTCATGCTCGGGATGGAGTTGCGTGGCAAGCAGCTGGGCCTGATCGGTCGCGGCCGCATCGGACGGGCGGTGGCGGCAAAAGCCGCCGCGTTTGGGATGACGCCTGTCTTTGACAAGCACGACATGTCGTTCGACGAACTGCTGGTGAGTTCGGACGTCATCTCGATTCATACGCCGGCGACGTCGGAGACGAAGCACCTGTTCAATCGCCGAACACTCGCGCGGATGAAGCGCTCCGCTCTTCTCGTGAACACCGCCCGCGGATCCATCGTCGACGAGGATGCGCTCGTGTGGGCGCTGAACGAACATCTGCTGGCAGGAGCGGCGCTCGATGTGTTCGAGAAGGAGCCCTCCGTCCATCCCGGACTGCTTCCGCTCGAGAACGTCGTGCTCGTTCCGCATCTCGGGAGCGCGACGCGGGAGACTCGCACCGCAATGGCCGACCTCGCCGTGCAGAACGTGATCGCTGTCCTGTCCGGCAAACCGCCACTGACACCCGTATGACCGTTCTACGGCAGTCGCTCCTTTCGCGCGGCCGCGTCCGCGCGGTGATGCGTCGTCTCGCCCGCGCGATTGACGGCCTCGAGGAACCGGCGATCGAAAAGATCGCTGCGGATCAGAAGGAAGATCCTTTCCAGGTCCTGATCGCCACGATGCTGTCCGCGCAGACGAAGGACGCGGTGACCCATGCCGCGTCCACGCGATTGTTTCGTGTGGCTCGTACGCCACGGACGTTGGCGCGAGTGCCGGTGAAAGAGATCGAGCGGCTGATCTATCCGGTGAGCTTCTATCGCAACAAGGCCGTGCACGTCCAGCGCACCTGCGAGCAGATTCTGTCGCGGTACGGCGGCGTCGTGCCGGACACGATGGAGCAACTGCTCACGCTGCCGGGGGTGGGTCGCAAAACGGCGAACCTGGTGTTGATTCTGGCGCACAGAAGCCCCGACAACATCTGCGTGGACACGCACGTGCACCGGATCTCGAATCGTCTCGGATGGGTGACAACGCGAACGCCGGAAAAGACCGAACACGCGCTCTACGCGGCCGTCCATCGAAGGTGGTGGCCGCTGATCAATCTCTATCTCGTGACCTGGGGCCAGAATGTTTGCCGGCCCGTGTATCCGATATGCGGGAGTTGCGTTCTGTTCGATCTTTGTCCGAGAATCGGCGTCACGCGCGTGGGAAAGGAAGCCTCATGACACTTCGGATGACCGTTCTGTTGAGCCTGTCAATCTTTGCGCTCGGACTCGCTCCGGTGCGACAGACGTCCCCCGGCGCCGGTCCAGTGATCGTCCTGGAAACGGCGAAGGGAAACATCGAATTCGAGACCTACCCGGAAGAGGCGCCGAAGACGGTTGCGCAGATCGTCGGCCTGGTAAAAAAGAATTTCTATATGGGGCTCCGATTCCACCGCGTAGAAATCGGAATCGTTCAGATCGGTGATCCCCAAACGCGCAATATGCTGATGAAGGACTACTGGGGCCGAGCCGCGAGTGGCAAGCCGATCGGTGCTGCCGAAATCACGAAGAAGCGTCGCCACGTCCGCGGCGCGGTCGCGATGGCGTATCCCGGAACCGATCCCCGCTCGGCCGACAGCCAGTTCTTCATCGACATCAAGCCCCACCCGGAGTGGGACGCGAAGTACACGGTCTTTGGCAAAGTGATCAAAGGGATTGAAGTCGTCGATAAGATCGAGGTGGGCGACGTCGTCAAGAAGGCGTACGTAAAAGAGGGTCCGCCAGCACCCTGACGAGCCCTTTGAGATCCGGATAGCGATCAACGAACTCCTGCGGGTATTCGCCGTCGAGGGATTGTCCGAGGTCGTGTTTCAGAATGGCGGCGTTCGCGACCGACTTCGCCGAAAAATGATTGTTCGCGTACAGATAGGCTTTCTTCACCTCGCGAGCGGCCTCCCGGGCGGCGGTGGCGAAAGGCTTCAGCTCCTCGGCTGAGTATAGATAGTTGTACCGATCTTCGGAGGAGTCGTGCTTCCACCACTGCGCCGCGTTGCGGCCGTGCAGTCGCAGATAGTAGAAGGTCTTGACGTTCGGCATCAGATTCTGCCGGATCGAGCCGCGAAATTTTGGTTCATCGATCTGCACCCACGCGGCACCGAACGCGTCGAGCAACTGCAGCAGTTCGTCTGGCTCATCGCTCCAGCTCCGATGTCGTAGTTCGAGAGCGAGGGGATACTCCTTGAATCGCTGCAGGAGCCACTCGAGGTAGCCGCGTGTATCAGGCTCGTTGCGGAAGCTGACGGGAAACTGCGCCAGGAGCGCGCCTAGTTTTCCTTGCGACGCGAGCGGCTCGATCGCTGATTGGAACTCACCGACGTCCTTCTCATCGAGCGTCCACGGATCGCCGCCAGTGGCTTTCCGAAACATCTCGGGATGCGTGAACTTCTGGAAGAGCTTCAGCGAGAACTCGAAGTGCGGGGGCGTTCGCTCAGTCCATCCGCGAACCGCCGCTTGGGTAGGCACGCGATAAAAAGTGGAGTTGATTTCAACAGTATCGAAGTGTTCCGCGTAAAAGCGCAGATCGTCGAACCCGCCGCGGCCGCTCGATCGACGTCCGGGTGGAACGGGATAGAAGATTCCATTCCACGTCCCTTTGCCGGAAGGATAACTCCAGCCGGAGGTTCCGATCCGAATCTCACCCATTCTTCTATTCTTCTTTGGCTTTGACGGCGTTGTGGGCCGGCCCTGGATACGCGTCCTTGTCGAACCCGAAAGTCACCTTGGTTCCGCGAATGAGGATCGGCCGCCTGATGAGATTTGGCTGCTCCATCATCAGGTCGATCGCTTCCTTCTTCGATCGGGGAAGCGGTCGCTGTTTGAACACAGGACTCCGAGTGCTCACGAAATCGAGGAACCGGTCCGCGTCGATGTGCTTCTCCAGGAACGCTCGCCTCGGCGGTTCTTTATTGATGTCGTGCTCTTCAACGTCCACGTGCTGCTGGTCCAGATAACTTCTGGCGTTGCGGCACGTGGTTCAGGTCGGCTTCCAGTAGAAGATCGGGCGCGTCATGCCCGTATTCTACCCGCGGCCGGCTCAATGTTCGCTGCAGGTAGAATGATAGAGCCTGTTCGAAAGAGCAGCGTGGCGCTAGCGAACGAGCGCGCGAGTGAGCCCACGCGAGCGAGCGTGTAGGCGAGTCCCAAGGGCGAAGCCCATCGGAGTGATCGACGTGCTGACGATCAACGAAATATTCCACTCAATCCAGGGGGAATCGACGCACACGGGGCGTCCGTGCGTGTTCGTCCGGCTGACCGCTTGCGACCTCAGGTGTTCGTGGTGCGATACGCCGTACGCCTTTACAGAAGGACGCAAGATGTCGATCGACGAGGTGCTCGCGCGCGTGGATGACTACCACTGCGATCTTGTGGAGATTACCGGCGGCGAGCCTCTGCTGCAGCGGGACGTTTACCCGCTGATGAAACAGCTGCTCGCTTCGGGAAAGACGGTGATGGTGGAAACCGGCGGTCATCTGAGCATCAAAGACGTGCCGTCGGACGTGATCCGGATAATGGACGTGAAGTGTCCAGGCAGCGGCGAATCGTCAAAGAATCACTGGGAGAACCTTGACGTGTTGGCGCCGCGGGACGAGGTGAAGTTCGTGATCCGAGACCGCACCGACTATGAGTTTGCGAAACACGTGGTGGAGCGGCATCGGCTGACGGATCGCACAGCCGCCGTGTTGTTCTCGCCGGTGCACGGCGTGCTGCCTTCGAAGGATCTCGCCGCGTGGATCCTCGCCGATCGGCTGCCGGTACGGCTGCAACTTCAGGCCCACAAGTACATATGGGATGCAAACACACGGGGAGTTTGACTAAGCAAAAAGGCGTCACGGCCGTCCTTCTTCTTAGCGGCGGACTGGATTCCTACACGGCCGGCGCGATCGCGCGCCGTGACGGGTACGCGCTGTGCGCGTTGACGGTGCGCTACGGCCAGGTGCACGAGCGCGAAGTCGAGGCCGCTCGCGATGTCGCACGCGATCTGGGTGTCGTCCGGCACATCGAGTTGAACGTGGATCTTGCGGCATTCGGAGGCTCGACGCTCGTTGGTGATGGCGCGATCCCCAAGGATCGCGATCTCGACGGACCTGGGATCCCCTCCACCTATGTGCCGGCGCGAAATACGATCTTTCTGTCGCTTGCGCTCGGGTGGGCCGAAGTGCTCGGCGCCGAGGCCATCGTGCTCGGTGTAAACGCGCTCGACTACTCCGGCTATCCGGACTGCCGGCCCGAGTACCTCCAGGCGTTCGAGCGGCTCGCGTCGCTGGCCACACGTGCGGGAGTCGAAGGCGGACACCTGCAGATACACGCGCCGCTCGTGCGAATGTCGAAGGCGGACATCATTCGCGAAGGACTACAGCTCGGTCTTGACTATGGCCTCACGCACAGCTGCTACGATCCCGATCCGTCCGGAGCGCCCTGCCAGCGCTGCGACAGCTGCCGGTTGCGCGCTCGCGGCTTCGCCGAGGCTGGCGTCGCCGACCCCGCCCTCGATCGCGTCGGTCCGCGATCGTGACCGATCGCCTCTACTACTCAGACTCCTATCAGACCGAGTTCGACGCCGCCGTCGTCGGGATCGTCGCACACGAAGGACGTCAGGCGGTCGTGCTCGATCGCACCGCTTTTTACCCGACATCAGGTGGACAGCCGTTCGATACCGGCCGATTAGGTGCGGCACAGGTCGTCGACGTCGTCGAGACGGATCAGGGTGACATCCTCCACATCATCGAAGGCGAATTACCGCTCGCAATGGAGGCGGTTGGCGATCGCGAGCGTGGAGTGGTACACGGCATCATCGATTGGGACCGGCGGTTCGAGCACATGCAGCAGCACACCGGTCAACACGTGCTCTCGGCTGCCTTCGATCGCGTTGCGGGTGCACGCACGGAGAGCTTCCATCTGGGATCCTCTTTCTCCACGATCGATCTCAATCGAACACTGTCGCAGCCGGAGATCGATCGCGCTGAGGAGGAAGCCAATCGAATCATCTGGCAGGACCTGCCTGTTGGTGTGCGATTCGCGAGCGCGGAGGAAGCTGCAGCGCTTCCGCTGCGAAAGGAGTCCGCGCGGACTGGAACGCTGCGGCTGGTCGAAGTGCCAGGCTTCGATCTCTCCGCATGCGGTGGCACGCATGTCACGAGAACGGGGCGATCGGTGCAGTCGTCACTGCTTCGTCGGAGCGTTTCCGCGGCGGGACGCGAGTCGAGTTTCTCTGCGGCGTTCGCGCGACAAGAGGATATCGGATGCTGCGCGACGCCGTTGCGGCGAGCGTGCGGCTCGTGTCGGTGCTGCCCGCCGAGTTGCCTGCGGGGATCGAGCGACTGCAGGCGGAGATGAAGGACGCGAAACGGTCGCTGAAGGATCTGCAGAGGCGACTGGCGACGTTCGAAGGTTTATCTCTGGCCGCTCGGGCGGAACCGTTCGGTCCATTCCGTGCCGTAATCGCGGCAGTCGAGGGATGGGATCAGAATGGACTGAAGTCACTGACCGGCGCAATCACAACTCGTCCTGGCCATCTGGCTGCGCTGTTCAGCGCCGTGGGTCCCTCGGCAGCGGTGATCGCGCGCGCGCCGGAGGTGACGATCGACTGCGCGTTGATTCTGAAGAAGCTGATCGACCGATTCGGTGGCAAGGGAGGCGGCCGACCCGATCTGGCGCAGGGTGGGGGGCTTCAGGGCAATCCACACGACATGGTCGCGTTCACGCGAGAAATCATCGCATCCCACCCGTGAACGTTGTGGCTTCTGGCTTTGGCCGGAAGTCAGTTTACTTTGCTTGCAGCTTGACCAGCGTCACTCCGGCTTCGCGCGCCACCTCAGGATCCGGATCAGCCGCCGCCTTTCGCAGCGCAGGAATGGCTGGCGCCGCGTCTCCGCCAAACGATCCGAGCGCGGCTGCCGCCGAACGCCGCACATCGATTTCCTGATCCTTCAGTCCAGTAACCAGCGCGTCCACGGCTTCCGCCCCTCCTTCATGAATGATTCCGAGATACGTCACGGCGACCGCGCGGACCCCGGGGTCGGAATCGCCGACCTCTTTAATCAGCAACGGAATGACGGCGCGCGCGTCGAGCGGCGCACGGTCCTTGAGCTTTCCGATCGACCGCAGCGCCTCGCGACGCACGACCGGGTCATCGCTCGAGAGCGCATCTCGAAGCGGACCGAACGCGCCCCGACCCATGAAGCTCAGCGCGACCGCGGCTTCGGGGGTCAATGTGGGATCGGGCAGCTGCTCCGCTACTTCGGGAATCGCCGGCGCTGCCACCGGGCCAAGTATCGCGCACGCCTTCAAGGCGGCCTTCACGCGAGGCGTTGATGCGCCCGGGTCCTGAAACGTCTGGTGGATCAGCGGCAGAGCGCGCGGACCGAGCTCGTGCAACTGCCGGGTGGCCGCTTCCACTTCGGCGGGGTTGGCCGTGTAGAGTTGATCGATCCACGCATTCTCATCGGTAAGTTGCACGGCGGCAGGCGGCGGCACAGCATGGACTGCTCTGTAGTACCAGACAAGTCCCACGCCGCACGCGATGAGGCCGACGACGGCGGCAATGCGTAACACGAAATCATTGTACCGGCTGCTTGTCCTTCCGCCTAAAGGCGGCAAGCCACAGACAGTGCCAACATGTAAGTGTTGATTGCTGAATTCTGAATGCTGATTGATCGGGACGAGTCCTTCAGCATTCAACATTCAGCACTCAGCATTTCCGAATTCACCTAATGTCGGGTGAAGTTAGCCAGCGTTTCCACTGCGAGATCCGCCATTCTGGTGATCATCGACGATGGAATGACGAAGTCGTTCGCGAGAATCGAGAACACGATCGTCTCGCTATCTCTGGTCTTCACGACACCCGACAACGATCGGGCGTTCGAGATCGAGCCGGTCTTCGCGAGCGCGTTGCCTTCGGCGCGCGTGCCGCGCAGCCGCGTGGCAATCGTTCCATCCTTGCCGGCAATCGGCAGCGTCGCCAGGAAGGCGTCACGATGCCGGGGGTCTTTGTACAGGTGCTGCAGCACGTCGGCGATGGTCGTGGCCGTGACGTAGTTGTACCGAGACAGGCCCGAACCGTCGTACATGACATACGAATCGGGCTTGATGCCTCACGCCGAGAGCGTCTTTTGAGCCGCAATACGGCCGCCTTCCGTTGTTCCCAACCCGTTTTGTGCGGCAGCGATAGCCTTCAACAGTGTCTCGGCATAAAGGTTTTCACTGACCTTCATCAGGACCCTTGCGATGTCGCGCAGTGGCGGTGACTCTGTCTTCACGATGACAGTAGACATCACGCCATTCGCGCTGAGGTGGGTATTGCTGTCCGCCGCGAACTCGGGGGCCAGGTCATCGAAATCAGCGGCTGGTCCACTGACCGCAATTCCGCGCGCCGACAATTCGCTCTTGAGCGACTGCGCGAAGAACAGCGTAGGATTCACGACAGCGACGGTGCGTGTGTCGGTCGCTGCCGCCACGGGAATGGATCCCGTCACCTCGAGAACCGCGCGATCCAGGTGGCGCCGGTAATCGATTGTATTGTCCGACCCCGGCAGGCCGGTCGCGGCGCTGTTGACCAGCTCGAGTCCGGAGCCCGCTTCCAGTCGCACGATCGGCCGCCCGCCGGCATCAGGCGCTGGAGTAACCGTCAATGTCGCGACGTCCTCGTTGTACTCCAGCGCACCCACTGGCGCCGCGTAGTCGTACTGCAGGTAATCCCACGCCCAGCCTGCACCAATTCCCTCGTCATCGAACGCCTGATCGTCGCCGATGATCCGGCCGTCGATCGACTCAATCCCTGCCGCGCGGAGCGCGTGCGCCCAGTCGTTGAAGACCGCCGTCGCGCGTCCGTCGCGTGTGTTGATTGTCGGATCGCCGTTGCTCGTGACGATCAGATCGCCATGCAGGACGCCGTTCGAAACGGCGCCGCGCGCTTCGAGCGTAGTCGTGAATCGATAGTCCCAGTCGAGCGACTCCGCAGCGGCCGCGAGCGTCAAGATTTTCATGTTCGACGCCGGCATCATCAGGCGACCGGCATTGAGCTCGAACAATTGTTCGCCAGTATCAATGGAACGGATGTCGACCGCCCAGACACCCCGTTCATTGATGCGGGAGTTGAAGATGGTATTCAGGTCGGCGCGCAGCTCGCGAACCGCCGCTGCCGGTTCGGCGGCCGCCGTTTTCACCGGCTGATGCGCCGCGCAGCCTGCCATTGTGATGGCGCTCGCAGCGAACGCGGCGCGAAGGGCGTTGAGGCGAGCGGCTATTTCACGTCCCCGAGCGCTTTGACAATGCCGTCGATAACCGAGGCGTCGACCTTTGCGGCGCCAGGCGAGCCAAGGCGCGCGGCGTAGGCGGCATCCTTCGTGCGGGCGAACGTGACGCGTTCCTCTTTGCCCTCGTCGTATTTGAAGGCAACCGTCAATTCCGGTTTATCCAGTCCGGTCTTCGCCGTGGTGTCAACGAATCCCGTTGCTCGCGCGCCGGTCGCCGCGGTAATCAGCGCCTCAACCTTCGACGCGTCGACATCCTTGGCTGCCGGCGCAGTCTGCTTCCACTTTTCTTCTTCCTTGCCGTCCTTGTTCTTGACCTTCGTCTTTTCGAACGCAGTTGTCTGGTTGTCGTGGACGATCTCCAGACGGCTGGTGTTGAACGACCGGGCGTCGAACAGATCCTTCTGACGGTACTCGGACGCGTCCTTCTTCAGATCGTCGGCGAGGGAGGATTCGATGGTGAACACCGTCGGCCGCGAAAGATCCTTCGCGTAGACGCTCCCCGATTCCGCGGCGCTGCCAATCGCCAGCGCAGCCTGTGAGGAGCCCGAACCGAGCCGAACGGTCGCGGCGGGTTTGTCGAGGCCGAACTTCTTCAGATCTGTCGCGTCGGGAACGATGGATTTCATCTGGACCGAGCTGACCCGCGACACCAGCCCGTCGACCGCACCAAACTCGGCGCGGCCGGCGGCAGGTTGCGCGATCTGCCATTCGCCGTTCTTCTTGTCAAAGCGCATGGTGCGATCTTTGGTCGCCACTTCCAGGCTATCCACCTTGTCGCGATCCACTTTCAGCACCGACTTGTCTCTGAGATCGAACGTGCTCCGATTGAAGGTCGAGTCGAGGAACGACGGAATCAGGAAGACGCGCTTGCTGTCCGGCAGCTTGGCGTACACGTCCGACCCGGCCGGCGTTTTCTGCCCAAGCTGCAGCCGGCGCGGCTGACCGTTTGCCTTGAATGCGACTTCGACCCGTGGAGAAGCGAGGCCGTACTCCTTCAGATCCGGTGGGTTCTCTTCGATGACGCGCTGAATCTCGGCCGATGCCAGGTTCGAAGTGATTCCGGAGACCGCTGCCTGATCAGACGCAGCCGTGATCGGCTGAACGATTTCCCACTCGTTGCCCTTTTTGCGTAACGTCGTGCGATCCCCCGACTCGGACTTCACTTCAATTTCGTCGATCTTGTCCGGCTCGATGTTGAAGACCTTGTCCTTTTTCGGCGTGTCGTCGACCGGCCCCTTCTTCGAGTCGTAGTACGCGTACCATCCGAGTGGGATGGCAATGATCAGCAGGATGAGAAACCTCATGCCGCGCATCTATCGCCTCCGCCACCAGGTCTGGACGCCGCCGGCGAGAATCAAGCCTGGAATGATCAGGATGGACAGCCAGAAAATAAGCTTCGCCTGATCCGATGTGAGGGTGACGCGTCGATCTTCGGGATCTTTGGGGGGATCGAGATCAGGTTTTCCTGTTGCGCGAGCCAGTTCACCGCGTTGAGGAACAAATCGCGATTGCCGGGAATTCCGAGATACCCGTTCGTGACGAAGTCTGAATCGCCGAACACCACGACGCGTGACTCTGCTTTGGGGGCATCGCTGGCCTTGTTCGCGGAATCGCCCGGAGCTGGCGCCGGAGGCGGAGCATCCGTCGCGGCTGCGGACACAGCCGCGGCGAGCGATACCGGCCCCGGTTTATCGCCCTTGTCGACCTCACGCTCGACTTGACCGCTGGTGGCGAGCCGCTTGATGTCGGTCTCCGCCCAGCTGTTCTTGCTCGTGTCGACCAGATTCTGCGCGCTATGGCCGTTGACGCCTCCTTCGATCGAGCTCACCGAACGAGCCAGCGGGTACGCGGTCAGCAGATTGAATCGATCGGTGATCGGGTGCGTCTCATACTTGGCCGCGACCGGCACAGACACATCCGTGCCGAGTAACTGACCCATGCCGCTCACGTCGACCACGATGTTGGTGCCGACGTCGATGCCCCAGTCCTTCGTCAGTGCGATGAGGTTTGTCAGCGGCGGGGAATCGGCACGATCGGGTGGATCAAGGAGAAACATCACCTTCCCGCCCTTCGCGAGATACTTCTTGAGCATCTCGACTTCGGCAGGGAAAAAATCCGTCTTCGGCCCGGCGACGACGATCACCGAGGCGTCCTCCGGAACCGCTTTCTGCTGCGCGAGCACAATGCTGTCGGTTTCGAAGTTGTCGTTCTTCAGCGATGACGCGATCGTGCTGTAGCCCGTCCGATCGCTGGTCTCAGGCGAACGTTCACCGTGGCCCTGGACGAAGTACACCTTGTGCGTCTTGCCTTGAATGACCTTGATCAGGCCGTTCGTCAGCTCCTGCTCGCCGTCGGATGTCACGCGCTCGGTTCGCCCCTCGTAATCAATGACCACGGTGCCGGGCGTCTGGATTTTGAGTTCGTTTGCGAGCGTTGGTCGCTTTTCGAGATCGACGTATTCGACGCTGATCTGTTTCGACGCGTATTGATATTCCTCCAGCCGTTCGCGGAATCGCGCGAAGCCCTCGCTGCGGTCGAACACGCGGATGTGTACGGGTTTCTGCAGGCCCTGCAGTACCTTCCTCGTCTGATCCGACAACGAGAACTGCTTGGCCGCCGTCAGATCCCACCGTTTGTTATGACGGGAGGAGAGATAGTTGATCGCGAAAAGAATCGCCAGGACGACGGCAACGCTGCCGGCCGCGAGCGATCCCAGCCGTGCCTGCCGGCCGGAAAACGATCGTGCAATCTCACGCCATTGACTCAGGATGTAGAGCAGCGTGCACGCGAGGCCCGCGAGCGCGAGGCCGTTGTACCACTGCTGCCATTCAGGACGGGTGAAACGGATCGCGACGGCGGCGAATACCAACGCCACGCCGAGCCATCCGAGAAGGCCGAGAACTCGTTTCAACATATTCCGCTATCCACGCCACCGTTCGCTGTCGACCGACTTGGCCGTCAGGAAGAGTCCGAAAAGAATGAAGCTCAGGTAATACACGACGTGTTTCGTGTCGATGATCCCTCGCGCGAAGTCGTCGAAGTGCTCCGTGATGGACAGGTAATTCAGCACCTCGCGTGTCGTCGGGCTCGACGACTCGCCGAGCCAGTTGATGATCCACAGCATCAGGAACGTCGCGAACGTCAGGAATCCGGCAACGATCTGATTCTTGGTCAGGCTTGAAATGAAGAGCCCGGTTGACAGGAAACAGCCGCCCATCAACAGCAGGCCGAGATAGCCGGCGCCGATCGGCCGCCATTCAGGGTTACCGATCTTGAACAGGATCAGGATGTAGAGCATGGTCACCAGGAGCATTGCGGCGTACAGCCCGAGCGCCCCGATGAACTTGCCGATGATGATCTCCAGGTCGGTCACGGGAGACGTCAACAACAGCTCTATGGTGCCAGACCGTTTCTCTTCCGAGTAGGTCCGCATGGTGATCATCGGCATGACGAACAGGATGATCACCGCTGTGTTCTGAAACAGCCCGCGAACCATCATCTGATTCACGTTCGCGCCGCCCCCTCCGCCCATCTGCATCATCTGCTCGCTCTGCTGCACGAAGGCCATCAGGTAGACGTAGAAGAACCATCCGAACAGCAGCGAGAAGAGACCGATCAGGATGTAAGCGATAGGAGAGGCGAAATACGATCGGAGTTCCTTCTCCGCGATCGCCAGGACATTACGCACGTGGCGCCTCCTCGGGAACTTCCTCGGTTGTGACCTGGAGGAACACGTCTTCCAGGCTCATTCGAACCGGCCGCAGCTCCAGCAGCCCCCAACCGCGGGTGACGACGATGCGCGCGAGATCGCGGCGGATGTCGACGTCGGGTTCACTCTCGACCTCGAACGCGAGCGGACCTGACGACACGGGAGGCACGGCATCCGGCCCCAACGGCGCGCGCGGCTGATCCGCGCTCGTCACGCGAGTGACGCCACGGACCGCGGCCAGCGCGGCGCCCGCATCGGCGCCCGGCGCATCGACCTGGATGTACAGCGTTGCGGCTCCCTTCAGCCGAGCCGTGAGATTTTCAGGAGTGTCGACCGCGACCACGCGTCCCTTGTTGATAATGACGACTCGCTGACAGGTCTGCGCGACCTCGGGCAGGATGTGGGTGCTGAGCACGATGGTGTGGTCGCCCGCGAGACTCCGGATCAGATCCCTGGTTTCGATGATCTGTTTCGGGTCGAGCCCGGCCGTCGGTTCGTCCAGAATGAGCACGTCCGGATTGTGAATCAGGGCCTGTGCCAGCCCCACTCGTTGCCGGTATCCCTTGGACAGCTTCCCGCAATGACGGTTCGCCATGTCGCTGATGCGCGTACGCTCCATGACCGCGTCGACGCGCGCCTTGCGCTCGCTGGCCGGCACGGCTTTGATCTTCGCGACGAAATCCAGATACTCGCGCGCGGTCATCTCCGGATAGAGCGGGGGAGTCTCGGGCAGATACCCCGTGCGCCGCTTGGCTTCGATCGGATGGGTGAAGACATCATAACCAGCCACCACGGCGCGCCCCTCGGAGGGCGGCATGTAGCCAGTAAGGATCCGCATCGTCGTGGTTTTGCCGGCGCCGTTGGGCCCGAGAAAGCCGAGAATCTCTCCACGTTCGACGCGAAAACTGACGTCGTCTACTGCGGTGACACGACCATAGTGCTTCGTGATGTGCTGGACCTCAATCACACAACTACTCCGTATTCATGCGCCAAGATGATAAAGGGAACCGCTCCCCGTTCTTGCTAGCGCGAAGCTTGCCGTTCCGGTTCCGCCTGCGTAAGGTATAGATAGAAGGCCGAT
>Ga0170475_123108471_pt1 | contig 14413 bp, 15 predicted proteins | sample Soicark_Litter_5_FD_111474 | JGI IMG/M metagenome (GOLD analysis project Ga0170475, IMG submission 111474) | Avena fatua rhizosphere microbial communities from Hopland, California, USA. Combined Assembly of 48 SPs | reverse complement strand
CCGGTACGCAGAGCCGAGCGACGACAAAAAGCTGCCCCGAACTGCCGGCAAGCGCAGGGGGCAGCGCCGCGCGACAACGAGGGGGGTGCATCCATGGCAGGTTCATTGACCGGACACACCGGCATGCCAGCGGCTTGTGGGCTGGAGGCATGGCAGGCGACGCGGTCGCAGACCCACATCGCCACGCAGATCGCGGGCGGTGAAACTGACTACCTGACGGCCCGGATCGATGCCGGCAAGATCGGCCGCCATGTCGGCGGGGACCAACACGAGCTGTTCGTCTCCTGCGATGCAGCCGAGGCCATGCATCAGCAGCTCGATCACCTGCGGCCGGACTACATCGCGCTGCATGACCTGGGCACCACGTCCAGCCGCACGCTGCTCGCGGGTGTGGCCACGGCCACACAGCGTTCGTTGCAAAAGCTCGTGATCCGCCGCCAAGGCTACGGCACGCCGCTGGCCACGCTCGAGTTCGTCGAACTGCCCGCGAGCGAGCGCACGTCTTTGCGCCTGTACACCACCCATTCCGACGCCGACACCCAGACCCGTCAACGCATCGCCAAGGCGTTGCTCGCCTACAGCCGGCTCGGCGTGCTCATGGTGGGCGACATGCCGCCGCACTTGCTGAAGTCGTCGCTCCAGTCCCTGCAGGAAGCGATCGTTACGGGCCCGTGGACCAACCGCAACTTGCTCCTTTTGCCGCTCGGGTCATCGGCGACGCTCGCGCACGAAGGGATTTCGCTTGCCCGGGGCACCGGTGTGCAGGTGCGCACGACGCCCCAGGTCACGCGGCCAGCGGATGCCTGGTCGTTTGTCAGCGGCACCTGGAACAAGCTGCACGAACCGTCGAAGCCTGACTTGACAGCGTCGGTCGGGCCGCCCGCGGTGCGGCCCGCAGCGCCACCCGATATCGCGCCGCCGATGGCGCCCATGCCGGTAACGCGCCGATCGGCCGCCGTGCCGCTGGTGGAATCCACCCTGGGCCGCTACGTCCGCCTGCTGGCCGATTTGCCGGGCATGGTGAGCTGCTCGGTGTTCGACGTATCAAACGGGCGCCCGCTGGTGCACGCCGGCGCCCGCCCGGGCCCCGACGAACTTGCCAAGCACGGCTGCACCATGCTCGCCGCGCTCGGCGCTGCAAGCCGCTCCTTGGGGCTGGGACACGCCGTGCCCGAGGCCGCCATCACGCTCGGCGCGCACCATCTGCTGCTGCGCAGCGTGCCCAGGCACCCCGGCGTGGCGTTGCATGCGGTCCTCGACAAGACGCACTCGAACCTCACGCTCGTGCGCCTGCAGATCGGCCGCATGGACGCGTTGTTCGACCAGCCGCCGGGTTGAAGTCCCCGGCTTCGGCCGGACCTCAGTGCACCACTCGGCTGAACGTGAACTGGCCTTCTTCCACATCGACCGGGATCACGTTCTTGGGCCCGAACCGCCCTTCCAGAATCAGCTTGGCCACCGGGTTCTCGATGTGCTGCTGGATGGCCCGCTTGAGCGGGCGGGCGCCGAACACCGGATCGAAGCCGGCCTTCGCCAGTTCGGCCAGCGCGCCGGGCGACACATCGAGCTTCATGTCCATCTTCTCCAGGCGCAGCTCCAGCGTCTTCAGCTGGATCTTCGCGATGGCCTCGATGTTGGCCCGGTCGAGCGCATGGAACACCACGGTCTCGTCGATGCGGTTCAGGAACTCCGGGCGGAAATGCTGCTTCAGCTCCACCCATACCGCCTCGCGAATCAATTCGTCCGGCTGCCCCGCCATCTGCATGATGTGGTGGGAACCGAGGTTCGATGTCATCACGATGACGGTGTTCTTGAAGTCGACGGTACGGCCCTGGCCGTCGGTCAGGCGGCCATCGTCAAGCACTTGCAGCAGCACGTTGAACACGTCCTGGTGGGCCTTCTCGACTTCGTCGAGCAGCACCACACTGTACGGCTTGCGGCGCACCGCCTCGGTCAGTTGGCCGCCCTCGTCATAACCCACGTAGCCGGGCGGGCACCGATCAACCGGCTTACCGAATGCTTCTCCATGAACTCGCTCATGTCGATGCGGATCAAGTGGTCCTCGCTGTCGAACAGGAACCCGGCAAGCGCCTTGCACAGTTCGGTCTTGCCCACGCCCGTGGGGCCGAGGAACAGGAATGAACCGGTGGGCCGGTTCGGATCGGACAGGCCGGAGCGTGAACGCCGGATGGCGTTCGACACCGCGGCGATGGCCTCGTCCTGGCCGACCACACGCTCGTGCAGCTTCACCTCCATCTGCAACAGCTTGTCGCGCTCGCCCTGCATCAGCTTGGCGACCGGAATGCCGGTGGCACGCGCCACGACCTCGGCGATTTCCTCGGTGCCCACCATCGTGCGCAGCAACTGCGGCCGGCCTTCCGGCGAAACGCCCTTCCTCAACTCGGTCGCCTGCGCATCTTTGAGCGTACGCTCGAGTTCGGGCAGCCGACCGTACTGCAGTTCGGCCACCTTGTTGAAGTCGCCTTTGCGCTTGAGGTCCTCGATCTGCGTGCGAATGCGATCGATCTCTTCCTTCACGTGGGCCGAGCCTTGCGCGGCGGCCTTCTCGGCCTTCCAGATTTCGTCGAGATCGGCCGCCTCGCGCTGCAGCTTCACGATCTCCTCTTCGAGCAGCGCCAGACGCTTCTGCGATGACTCATCTTTCTCGCGGCGCACCGCTTCGCGTTCGATCTGCAGCTGGATCAGCCTGCGGTCGAGCCGGTCCATCAATTCGGGCTTGGAGTCGATTTCGATCTTGATCTTGGCCGCCGCCTCGTCGATCAGGTCGATGGCCTTGTCGGGCAGGAAGCGATCGGTGATGTAGCGGTGGCTCAGCTCGGCCGCGGCAACAATGGCCGGGTCGGTGATCTCCACGCCATGGTGCACCTCGTACTTTTCCTGCAGGCCGCGAAGGATGGCGATGGTGGCCTCCACCGTGGGCTCGCCCACCAGCACCTTCTGGAAGCGGCGTTCCAGTGCGGCATCCTTCTCGACGTACTTGCGGTATTCGTCGAGCGTGGTGGCGCCGATGCAATGCAGCTCCCCGCGTGCCAGCGCCGGCTTGAGCATGTTGCCTGCGTCAATGGCGCCCTCGGCCTTGCCTGCGCCCACCATCGTGTGGATCTCATCGATGAAGACGATGGTCTTGCCTTCGTCCTGCGCCACCTCCTTCAGCACGGACTTCAGCCGCTCCTCGAAATCGCCACGGTACTTGGCGCCTGCGAGCAACAGCGCCATGTCCAGCACCAGCACGCGTTTATTCTTCAGCGAATCGGGCACCTCGCCCGCCACGATGCGCTGAGCCAACCCCTCAACGATCGCGGTCTTGCCGACGCCGGGTTCGCCGATCAGCACCGGGTTGTTCTTCGAACGACGCTGCAGCACCTGGATGACGCGGCGGATCTCGTCGTCGCGCCCGATGACCGGGTCGAGCTTGCCCTGGCGTGCACGTTCGGTCAGGTCGAGCGTGTACTTTTTCAGCGCTTCACGCTGCCCCTCGGCCTCCGCGCTGTCCACCTTCTGGCCGCCCCGCACCGCGTCGATCGCAGCCTCGAGTGACTTGCGGGTCAGCCCATGGTCCTTCAGTATCGGGCCGATCGCGTTCCTGCTGTCGGTGGCCGCGAGCAGGAACATCTCGCTGGCGATGAACTGATCGCCTCGCTTGGTGGCCTCTTTCTCGGCTGCCTGCAGCAATGCGCCGGTGTCGCGGCTGGCCTGCACGGGCTCGCCACCCTGCACCTGCGGCAGCTTGCGTGCCTCTGCGTCGAGTGCAGACTGCAGCGCACCGGTATTGACGCCGGCACGTTGCAACAAGGCTTTCGGACCGTCCGGCTCGGCCAGCATGGCCGACAGCACGTGCACGGGTTCGATGTACGGGTTGTCGCGCCCCACGGCGAGGCTCTGCGCCTCGGACAGCGCAGTCTGGAATTGCGTGGTGAGTTTGTCGAGTCGCATGAATTCGATCCTCCGGTTGCCCATCATGTGAGGAGCGCGGATGCGTTTTCAAGCCTCGAACGCCTACGCGTCACGGCGCAAACCTGCCCTTCAGGCCGCCGGAACGACCCACCAGGTCCGGGCGGCCGCGGCGCCCAGGAAGGCGCAGCCAAGGGACCCGAGCACATGGGCCAGCGTGTGGATGAACGCCCAGCCGAACGCGCCCCGCTGCAGCAGGGCAAGCGACTCGCCCGAGAAAGCCGAGAACGTCGTCAAGCCGCCCAGGAACCCGGTCACCAGCAGCAGGCGCAGCATCTCGTTGGGCACCCGACCAAAAGCCACCAGTGCAATCCCGATCAACAACCCGCCCACGCAGTTGACGAGCAAGGTGCCGACCGGCAAGGCCGCCCCGGGCGTGTTGAACCAGACGCCGGCCAACCAGCGCGCCACTGCCCCCACCGCGGCACCCGACGCCACGGCGACCATTTGCCACCACGACAACCCGGCAGCGCTCATGGGGCGGCGTTTCCGCTGTCCAGGCCCCAGCGCCGGAGCGCCTCGTCGTCATCGGCCCGCGCGTCCACCCAGCTGGCGCCCTCCGGCGTGTACTCTTTCTTCCAGAACGGGGCCTGGGTCTTGAGATAGTCCATCAGGAACTCGCAAGCCTGAAAGCACGCGCCGCGGTGCGCGGACGACACCGCCACCAGCACGATCCGATCCCCCGCGTCGAGCAGGCCCACGCGGTGGATCACCCGCGCCGCGCGGATGTCGAATCGGGCCTGCGCCGCATCGATCATTGCCTCGATGGACGCCTCCGTCATGCCGGGATAGTGTTCGAGCTCCATGCGCAACACGCCCTGCCCGGCGCTGACGTCCCGCACGGTGCCGACGAAGCTCACCACCGCACCGACCCCACCGTCACCGCGGTGCAAGCCAGCCACCTCGGCCGAGAGGTCGAAGTCGGCAGTCTGGATGCTCACGCGCGGCGCCCCCATGGGTCAACCTCCCGTCACAGGCGGAAAAAAAGCCAGCTCCGCACCATCGGACACCACCGTGGAGTCTGGACAGAGCACCTGATTCAGCGCACAGCGCAGCGCGCGGCCACCGGCCAGCGCCTGGGCATGGGCTGCATCGCGCGCCTGCAGCAGACGCCGCACGTCGGCCACCGTGGCACCCTCAGGCACGTCCAGCATGCCACCGGTTCCCAGGGCCTCGCGCAGGGATGCGAAGAACCTCAAGGTCACCTTCATGCGAACCACTCCGAGAACGGCACGTAGCGCACGAAGTCGCCACGGCGGATCGCGTTCTGAGGCGGGTTGTCGACCAGGCCGTCGCCCCACACGGCCGAAGTCAGCACCCCTGAACCCTGGTTCGGGAACAGGTCCAGCCCCCCTTTCGCGTTGCGGCGCACCCGCAAAAATTCGCGGCGGCGGTCAACGGGCCAGTCGAAGTCCGCGCGCAGGGACAGCGCTTCCGGCAACGCGGCACTGGCCCCCTGGAGCCTGAGCAACACCGGCCGCGCCATCAACAGGAACGTGACGAAGCTCGACACCGGGTTGCCTGGCAGCCCGATGAACCATGCGCTGCCGCCCCCTGCCTGGCGCACGCTTCCGAAAGCGAGTGGCTTGCCGGGCTTGATGGCCAACTGCCAAAGGTCGAGCGTGCCTTCGGCCAACACGGCGGGGCGGAGGTGGTCTTCTTCGCCCACCGAAACGCCACCGCTGGTGATGATCAGGTCATGCCCCTCGGCCGCGAGGCGAAGGGCTTGCCGCGTCGCATCGAGCCGATCCGGCACGATGCCGAAGTCCGTGCAGTCGGCTCCCATCGCCTGGATGAGCGCGCGCAAGGTGAACCGGTTCGAGTTGTAGATGGCACCAGGTTTCAGCACCTCGCCCGGCATCGCGAGTTCATCCCCGGTGGAAAAAAGGGCCACGCGTGGGCGGCGAACCACGTCCACCGAGGCCGCGCCCACCGACGCGGCCAGGCCGAGTGCCTGCGGCGTGAGCCGCGTGCCGGCCAGCAACACGACGCTGCCCCGACGGACATCCTCGCCCCGGCGGCGGATGGCCAGACCGGGCGCGGGCACGATGCCGATGCGCACGGCACCGTCGACTGCCTCGCACTGCTCCTGCATCACCACCGCATCGGCGCCGTCCGGCACGGGGGCACCGGTGAAAATGCGCGCGGCAGTGCCGGGTAGCAGCGCGGTGGCCACCTGGCCTGCCGCGACGCGCTGACTGATCGGCAGCACGCTGCCGGCCGACGGCACGTCGGCGTGGCGCAGGGCATAGCCGTCCATCGCACTGTTATCGGCGGGGGGCACGTCCACGCCTGCCACCACATCGCGGGCGAGCACGCGGCCCAGGCCGTCGAACGTGGACACCGACTGTACGTCGGTCGCAGGCAACGGCGACACGGCGCCGGTCAGCCGCGCCAGCGCGTCATCCAGCGGCAGCAGCGCCGGGCGGGAACTCGGGGAAGGTGTATTCATATCGGTCCGGATCGCTCAGCAGGAATGCGGCCACCGCGTCCGCGTCGCCGATGTCCAGCAGCGGCAGGCCAGTGCGTTCGGGCAACCGGGCGGGGTCATCGGCGGCGATGGCGACGATGTACGGATCCACCGGATATTGCACCGGATGACCCGTTTGCGCACGCCAGACCTCGATTTTCGGGAGGTCAGCGTGCTTGAAGCCCTCGACGAGCGCCCAATCGCAGGCGGACAATTCGGCCAGCATGTGGTGCACGCTCGTGTCCACTTCGACCTCGTATTCGCGCACCAGTGCCAGACGCCTGCTGGACGCGATCACAGTCTCGAACGCACCGGCCCGGCGATGGCGGTACGAGTCCTTGCCGGGGTGGTCGATGTCGAACGCATGGTGCGCATGCTTGAGCACCGACACCCGCAGGCCCGCGGTCCGCAGCGCCGGGATGAGGCGCTCGATGAGCGTCGTCTTCCCGGCACCCGAACGGCCGCAGAAACCGATGACCTTCACGCGTGCCGGGCGATGAACTGCTTGACGCGCTCCGCGTCGGCCGGCATCGCTTCGAAACGCTTCGGCAGTTGCTCGATGCCGTCGAGGGCGGCCGGCCGGTCGGGCACGCGTCCCAGCGCCTCGAACAGCGTGTCGGCGAACTTCACCGGCAGCGCCGTCTCGAGCACGATCATCGGCACGCCTGGTTCGATGAATTGCTCCGCCACCTTCAGGCCGTCGGCCGTGTGGGTGTCGATCATCGTGCCGTACCGGTTGAACGTGTCGCGGATGGTCGCCAGGCGGTCTGCATGCGTGCTGTGGCCCGACTGGAACCCGTACACCGCGATGCGCTCGAACTGTTCCGGCGACAGCGTGAAGTGCCCTTGCGCTTCGAGTAGCGTCTTGAACAGCCGATGGGTGGCCTTGCCGTCCCGGCCCAGCAGGTCGAACACGAAACGCTCGAAGTTCGACGCCTTCGAAATGTCCATCGACGGGCTTGAAGTCTCGAAGGTTTCCGCGCTGGCTCGCGGACGGTACGTGCCCGTGCGAAAGAATTCATCGAGCACGCGGTTCTCGTTGGTGGCAAGCACCAGGCGCTTGATGGGCAGGCCCATCATCCGCGCCACGTGCCCGGCGCAGATGTTGCCGAAATTGCCCGATGGCACCGCGAAGGTGACACGCTCGTCTTCACTCTGCGTGGCCTGGAAGTAGCCGGCGAAGTAGTACACCCCCTGGGCCAGCAGCCGTGCCCAGTTGATCGAGTTGACCGTGCCGATCTTGTGCCGACGCTTGAACGCGAGGTCGTTCGAGACGGCCTTGACGATGTCCTGGCAGTCGTCGAAGACCCCTTCGACGGCCAGGTTGTGGATGTTCGGATCCTGCAGGCTGAACATTTGGGCCTGCTGGAACGGGCTCATGCGCCCGAGCGGCGACAGCATGAAGACATTCACGCCCTTCTTGCCGCGCATCGCGTACTCGGCCGCGCTGCCCGTGTCACCCGACGTGGCGCCGAGGATGTTGAGCGTCTCCCCGCGGCGGCCCAGTTCGTACTCGAACAGGTTGCCGAGCAGCTGCATCGCCATGTCCTTGAAGGCCAGCGTGGGGCCGTTCGACAGCGCCTCCAGGTGCAGGCCAGGCCGCAGCGTCTTCAGCGGCACGATGGCTTCAGTGCCGAACACTTCTCGGGTGTACGTCTTCTCGACGATGGCGCGCAGGTCCGGCGCCGGAATGTCGTCGATGAACCGCGACAGGATCTCGAATGCAAGCTCCGCGTACGACAGGCCTCGCCATTGCGCGAGCGTGGCCTTGCCGATGATCGGATAGTGCGTGGGCAGGTACAGCCCGCCATCCGGCGCGAGGCCTTCGAGAAGGATGTCGGAGAAACCGCGCGGCGCCTGTTCGGCCGCTGGGCAACGGGTGCTGATGTACTTCATGTCAGCTCAGCTCTTCCTTGCGGATGCGCACGATGGGCGCCAGCACCGTGGGCAGCGCCTGCATCGCGGCGATGGCCCGGTTCATGTCGCCCTCGCGGGTGTCGTGCGTCAGGATGATGACGTCCGTCTTGGCTTCGCCCTCGGCCGACTCTCGCTGCAGCAGCGCGTCGATCGAGATGTTGCCCTCGGCCAGGATGCCGGTGATGCGGGCCAGCACGCCGGCCTGGTCGGCCACCTGCAGGCGCAGGTAGAACGCCGTCACCACGTCTTCGATCGGCAGGATCGGCGTGTTCGCGAGTTCGTCCGGCTGGAATGCCAGGTGCGGCACGCGATGGTCCGGGTCGGCGGTGTGCAGGCGAGTGATGTCGACCAGGTCGGCCACCACGGCCGACGCGGTGGGCTCGCTGCCGGCGCCCTTGCCGTAATACAAGGTGGTGCCGACGGCGTCGCCATGCACCACCACTGCATTCATCGCACCTTCGACGTTGGCAATCAGGCGCTTGGCCGGCACGAGCGTGGGGTGCACGCGCAGCTCGAATCCGGCTTCGCGGCGCTTCGTGATGCCCAGCAGCTTGATGCGATAGCCGAGTTGCTCTGCGTACGTGATGTCGGCAGCCGCAAGCTTCGTGATGCCTTCCACGTGCGCGCGGTCGAACTGCACCGGATACCGAACGCGATGGCGCTCATCAGGGTGACCTTGTGGGCCGCGTCGATGCCTTCGATGTCGAACGTGGGGTCGGCTTCCGCGTACCCGAGGCGCTGCGCTTCCTTGAGCACGACGTCGAAGTCCAGGCCCTTGTCGCGCATCTCGGACAAGATGAAATTCGTGGTGCCATTGATGATGCCGGCCAGCCACTGGATGCGGTTGGCCGTGAGGCCTTCGCGCAGCGCCTTGATGATCGGGATGCCACCGGCCACGGCGGCCTCGAACGCCACCATGACCCCCTTGGCCTGCGCCGCCGCGAAGATCTCGGTGCCATGCACGGCGAGCAGCGCCTTGTTCGCGGTGACGACATGCTTGCCGGCTGCGATCGCTTCCATCACGAGCGCCTTGGCAATGCCGTAGCCCCCGATCAGCTCGACGACGATGTCGATCTCGGGGTTGGCGATCACCTGCCGGGCATCCGATACCACTTCGATGTCGCTGCCCACGACGGCACGCGCACGGGCAGTGTCGAGGTCCGCGACCATCGCAATGCGAATGCTGCGGCCCGCACGGCGGCGGATCTCTTCCTCGTTGCGAAGAAGCACGTTGTACGTGCCGCTGCCGACGGTGCCAATGCCCAACAGGCCGACTTGGATGGGTTTCATGGTCAAACGGGCCTCGTGGGCCACGGTAAAAAAGCTCGAAGTGGAGCGGGAATCAGGATGCCAGGCGCTTGCGATAGCCGTGCAGGAACCGGGCGATGCGGCCGACGGCCTCCGTCAAATCGTCAGAGTTCGGCAGGAAGACGAGGCGGAAGTGGTCGTGGTTGATCCAGTTGAAGCCGGTGCCCTGCACGATGAGCACTTTCTCCTCGGCGAGCAGGTCAAAGGCGAACTGCTGGTCGTCGATGATCGGGTACACCTTCGGGTCGAGCCTCGGGAACATGTACAGCGCGCCCTTCGGCTTCACGCAGGTGACGCCTGGTATGTCGGTGAGCAGCTGGTGCGCCAGGTCGCGCTGGCGGCGCAGCCTTCCGCCCGGTGCGACGAGGTCGTTGATGCTCTGGTAGCCGCCGAGCGCGGTCTGGATCGCCAGCTGGCCCGGCGTGTTGGCACACAGGCGCATCGACGCCAGCATGTTCAGGCCCTCGATGTAGTCCTGCGCGTGGCGCTTGTCGCCCGATACCACCATCCAGCCGGCACGGTAGCCGCAGGCACGGTAGTTCTTCGACAGGCCATTGAACGTGACGAACAGCACGTCGTCGGCGAGCGATGCGATGCTGGTGTGCGCATGGCCGTCGTACAGCGTCTTGTCGTAGATCTCGTCTGCGAACACGATGAGCTGGTGCTCGCGGGCGACCTGCACGATCTCCAGCAGCAGGCTGTCGGGATACAGAGCGCCGGTGGGATTGTTCGGGTTGATGACGACGATGCCCTTCGTGCGTGCGTGACCTTCGCGCGGATGTCGGCGATGTCGGGCATCCAGTCGGATTGTTCATCGCAGATGTAGTGCACCGGCGTACCGCCTGACAGGCCCACCACCGCCGTGTGGAGCGGGTAGTCGGGCGACGGGATCAGCAGTTCGTCTCCGTCGTTGAGCAGTGCGTTCATGCTCATCGCGATCAACTCGGACGCCCCGTTGCCCAGGTACACATCATCGACCCCGACGCCTGCGATGTTCTTTTCCTGCGTGTAGTGCACCACCGCCTTGCGGGGGGCGAACAGGCCCCTGCTGTCCGTGTAGCCGGCTGCCACCTGCGACGGCAGGTTGCGGATCATGTCCTGCACGATTTCATCGGGCGGCTCGAGGCCGAACGCGGCCACGTTGCCGATGTTCAGCTTGATGATCTTGTGACCCTCTTCCTCCATCAGCCGTGCCTTGTCGAGCACAGGCCCGCGGATGTCGTACGCGACGTTGGCGAGCTTGCCGGACTTGAGGATGGGCTTCAACGGTGTCTCCCGGAGGGCTGTATGGTGCACGAGATCTGCCGCACACCTGAGATAAACCTACAATTTAACCATATGAAACTGCATGCCGACCGCCTCGAAGGCGTCAACGCCGTGTTCGGGCATGGCCCGGGCGAGATCTCCATCAACAACGCGGTGTTCCGTCACAGCGTGATCGTGCCGTGGCAAGGCGACATCCGGGCGTGGGACGTGGCTTCGTTCGAGTCGCTGACCCCAGACCACTTCCTGCAGGTGGCGGACCTCCGGCCCGAGCTCGTGATCTTCGGAAGCGGCACGCGCATCCGCTTTCCCGCAGCGGCATTGCTGCGGCCGTTGATCGAACGCGGCATCGGGGTGGAGACGATGGACACGGGCGCCGCCTGCCGCACCTACAACGTGCTGGCGGCCGAGGGCCGATCGGTTGTGCTGGCCGCCGTGCTCGCCCCAGCGGCGTGAGCCACCGCTATCCCCCTAACTGGCGACCGGGTTGGGGCGGATCGATACGGCCCAGGGCTTATAATCTCGGGCTACGCCTCTGCACCCGAAGGCGCAACTTTCCCGAAATTCTTCATGACGCCAGCCCTCAACAAACCCCTCCCGGAATTTGAAGCGCTTGCAACCGGTGGCGTGAAGTTCACGCCGCAGGCTTTCGCCGGTCAAACCGTCGTCTTGTACTTCTACCCGAAGGACAATACTCCCGGATGCACGACAGAAGCCATGCAATTCCGTGATCGACACAAGGATTTCGTGAAAGCCGGCGCCATTGTCTTCGGCGTATCGCGCGACAACATGAGTTCTCATGAGAAGTTCAAGCAAAACCTGGAGCTTCCATTCGAACTCATTGCTGATACCGAAGAAAAACTGTGCCACATGTTCGGCGTGGTCAAAAACAAGATCATGTATGGCAAGAAGGTCAAGGGCATCGAGCGCAGCACGTTCCTGATCGACGGCGGCGGGGTGCTCCGCGCGGAATGGCGCGGCCTGAAGGTTGCAGGGCATGTCGACGAGGTGCTGAAGGAAGTCAAGGCGCTGAAGAAAGCCGCTTGATTGCCGCAAGCCCATTGCGCTTCCGTGAAAAGCCGGCTTTGCCGGCTTTTTTCATGCCCATGGATCAGCGACCTGCGTGTGAACCCGCGCACAGCCCAAGGCGGCTTCGGCGATCCCCGCTTGAGCGATCACCCAACTTGTGCATAATCAAATCATGTTTGTGAGCCGTGAGACCACGCAACCTCCTTCGAAGCCGCACGGGCGACCGTGCGGCTTTTTTGTTTCCCAGCCCGCCTGAACGCCCATGCCACTGCCCAAGCCGCCTGCCAAACGTGCCAGTCTCCTGACCCCCGCCGACTTCGAATCGCAGGCCGCGCCCAAACCGGGCAAACGGACCACCCAGAAGCACCCCGCCACCGAACCTGCTCCAGACACGCTCAATCTGTATGAGCCGCCCCGGGAAGCCGCGCCGGTGATCGCGCCGGTGGTGGCCCGCGCTGCCACGGCGGCGCAGCGCCCCGCGGCGCAGCCGAAGCCACGCAGGCCGCGCAGCACCGGGCCGTCGAAGCTGTTCGTGCTCGACACCAACGTGCTGATGCACGACCCGATGTGCGTGTTCCGCTTCGAGGAACACGACGTGTACCTGCCGATGATCACGCTCGAGGAACTCGACGATCACAAGAAAGGCATGTCGGAAGTCGCTCGCAACGCCCGCCAGGTGAGCCGCGATCTCGACGCCCTCGCAGCCAGCCTTGCAGACAAGCCGGACGGCGACATGGCCGACGGCTTGCCGCTCGCACACACGGGCCACCGCGAAGCCGGCGGCAAGCTGTACTTCCAGACCACGCTGCTCGAGGTGGACCTGCCTCGCGGCCTGCCCCAGGGCAAGGCGGACAACCAGATCCTCGGCGTCGTGAAGGCCTTGCGTGACCAGCACTCGGGGCGTGAAGTGGTGCTGGTGTCGAAGGACATCAACATGCGCATCAAGGCCCGCGCTCTGGGCCTGGCCGCCGAAGACTATTTCAACGACAAGACCCTCGACGACGGGGACCTGCTCTATACGGGCGTGCAGGCCTTGCCACCCGATTTTTGGGACCTCCACGGCAAGACCATGGAAAGCTGGAACCAGGGCGGCCTCACGTACTACCGCAACAGCGGGCCGCTCGTGCCATCCCTGCTGATCAACCAGTTCGTGTTCCTCGAGGCGCCCGGCGCCACCCCGCTGTACGCGAAAGTCACCGAGATCACCGGCAAGACCGCGGTGCTGCGCACGCTGCGCGAGTACACCCACCAGAAGAACGCCGTGTGGGGCGTCACCGCGCGCAACCGCGAGCAGAACTTCGGGTTGAACCTGCTGATGGACCCGGAGTGCGACTTCATCACGCTGACGGGCACGGCAGGCACTGGCAAGACGCTGATGACGCTTGCCGCCGCACTGTCGCAGGTGATGGATGACCGCCGATACACCGAGATCATCGTCACGCGCGTGACCGTGCCGGTGGGCGAGGACATCGGCTTCCTGCCGGGCACCGAGGAGGAAAAGATGTCGCCATGGATGGGCGCCTTGGACGACAACCTGGAGGTGCTGTCGAAGACCGATGGCGGCGCCGGCGAATGGGGCCGCGCAGCCACGAACGACCTGGTGCGCAGCAAGATCAAGATCAAGAGCCTGAACTTCATGCGCGGGCGCACGTTCCTGAACAAGTTCGTCATCATCGACGAAGCACAGAACCTGACGCCCAAGCAGATGAAGACGCTGATCACGCGCGCGGGCCCCGGCACGAAAATCGTGTGCCTCGGCAACCTCGCCCAGATCGACACGCCCTACCTCACCGAAGGCAGCTCCGGCCTCACCTGCGCAGTAGACCGGTTCAAGGGCTGGCCGCACAGCGGTCACGTCACGCTCGCCCGCGGTGAACGTTCGCGCCTGGCCGACTTCGCCTCCGAAGTGCTCTGACGGAAGAGGTCCTCTACCGCCTCGAACGCCCGGCCATGGCCGGGCGTTTTGCATTTGCGTGTCGCGAAGCTTTTCATCGGCACGGCGTTCTTTCGCTTGACTTCTGCATGAAGGTGACGATCGAATTCGATCGATGGACGCATTACACGGCGCCCCCTTGTGGAATTTGCCGCATATTGGCCTTACTCAGGCCCTCAAACGTGCCATTTGGTAACGGCCTCGTTGCATCTGAGGGGGTCAAGCCCCGATGAATGTCGCCATAAAGTGACAGCACCCCACGTTTGCGGGGGGATGCACCCTCGTGAGACCGTGATTCGGCGGGGCGAGTCGACCCGCCCAGGGTTCACCGAGGCCTCGTTACATCGTCACAGTGCCGTTACGGCCCCTGATCGCCGGGCCGTTAACCTTCGGTCTGCATTTCATGCCGCAGGTGTTCATCAGCGCCGAGACGCCCGTCTCGCAACCACCTCCGGCAGTGCCTTGCGATCACGCACTGCGTCCACCGATTCCGTCGGTTCCTTCGCCTCAGCACTGCTAAT
>Ga0170475_114315877_pt1 | contig 14417 bp, 13 predicted proteins | sample Soicark_Litter_5_FD_111474 | JGI IMG/M metagenome (GOLD analysis project Ga0170475, IMG submission 111474) | Avena fatua rhizosphere microbial communities from Hopland, California, USA. Combined Assembly of 48 SPs | reverse complement strand
TGAGTATGCTGGCGTTTTCATAATAGGTGCGCGCGGCGGCAAGCTGCGGATGATCTGCCGCCACGCACAGCGTGAACTGGCTGGCGGGTGGGCTGGGCCAGTCTATGAAGCGGGCAATTTTCTCGATGATGGAAACTTTGACGAGATCAGCCTTCTCCGGCGGCGCAGCCATTGCTTTCCCCGCCAGCATGATCGCCAGCAACAAGTAAAGGGAGGGAAGGCGCAAACGCTTGGTCAAAAGCGGGTCTCTATCTGGGCAAGGAAGCTGCGTGCCGGTATTTGCACATCGTCGCTTTTCCCCGCGTTCAACACCGGGACGTAAGAGCTGCTGCCCAGCAGGTTGTGGATGGCGAAAGACATTGAGGTGCGCTTGTTGATGTCGTGGCGCAAAGTCGTGTTGACGATCTGCAAGGAGCCAAGGGGCGGTCGTGGATCGGGATTGGCGCGCGAACGGTCCCAATAGCCTTCCCAGCGCAGGTTCAAGGCCCAGGATTCCGTCGCTCCCCAATCCATGCCCAGCTTGACGCTTTTACGGGGCGTATAGGGCACCTGCTGGCCCGTCTGCAGGTCTTCCACCGAGGCTAGGGACAGGGATGATTCGAAGCGCAGCATCGGCGACACCAGCCAGCCCAGCTCCAGTTCGCCGCCATGCCCTTGCTGGCGTGACGCCACGGCATTGGGGCCGCCGAAGACGAACAGGTCTTTGTCCCGGTAACGATAGATGTTCAGCGCCATGCGCAACTGCTCGTTGGGCCGGTAATCGAAGGCCAGTTCCGTGTTGGTGAGGCTCTCCGGCTGCGTCAGCGCGGATTTGGGCTGGTTGTTGCCGGCGAAGGTGGGCGGCCGGAAAGCCTGTCCCCACAAGAACTTGCTGGTCAGCGTCGGGCTGGTGTTCCAGACGAGGCCGAGGCGGGGATTTCTGACCGTGCCGAAGTCGCTGTAGCTGTCGACGCGCACGCCGGCTGTCAGCTCCCAGTTGGGGGCGAAGGCGTATTCGTCCTGTACCAAGGCATGGCGGCCGTTGCGCGGGTCGTATAGTGCGCCTTGCTGTTCACCGGCACGTGGCACCCGCTCGTCGCGCGCTACGCCGACGTTGACCCGTAAACGATGCTCGCCGGCGATGCTGTGCGTCAAGGTGGCATCCAGCGTGTTGTGCAGCTCGTCGCTGTATTTGTCGGTGGGTATCCGTGGCGGTTGGTTGTTGCCGCCGTTGCTGGCCGGGTTGGGCGACAACTGGCCGGTGACGATGTCGACATAGTTCATGCGCAGGTATTCCAGCTTGAGCTGGGTATCTTCGCCGAAGCTTTCCGTGTAGGCGAGGTCGATATGCCGGTGCCGGCTGTCATCCGTCACGCGTCTCCGGGGATTGGTGATATCACCTGTTTCCAGTTTCGCGTAATTCAGCGCCCAGAAGTTGGCTGAAAAAGCGCCCTTCGTCAGTTTCAGGTTGATGTCCCGGTAGTCGCGCTCGAAATACTGCGTGTAATACAGGGCAGGGCGCGGTGCAGGCGGCATGGGCGGACCGGGCATGGGCAAGGGCGGTCCGCCCGGCATGACCTGCTGGGTGCGCGTGGGCTGGCCTTCCGTGCTTTTCGCATAGGTGCTCAATATTGCCCAGCTCAGCCCGTCCATGTCTGCGGATTTGCCGGCCCAGGCGCTGCGTTGCCCGAAAGAGCCGAGGCTGACACCCGCTTCATTCGGATTTTTCTTGGTGATGACGTTGACGGCGCCAGTCAGGGCGTCGGCGCCATAGACGGCCGAGGCCGGCCCGCGCATGACTTCGATGCGCTCGACAAGATTGATGGGAATGCGCAGCACTTCCGGCATGGTGACGCCATCGATCTGGCGCAGGGGCCGGCCATCGAGCAGGAACAACACGCTGCCGCCCCGTTCGCTGTAGTTGCCACGCATGTCCGCCGCCGGCTCGTTGACCTCGGCACGGATGCTGTATACGTAGAAACCGGGCACGCTCTGCAATACCTCCAGCAGATTGCGCGCGCCCAGGCGGGCGATATCGTCGGCGCTGATGGCATAAGCCACGGCCGGCGCCTGGCGCAGGAATTTACTGGTGCCGGTGCCGATATCCACCTCCAGCACATCCGACAGCGACATCTCGCGCAGCGATGCCAATTGCAGGTCGTCGCTGGCTATGGCGTAGTGCGACAGCAAGGCGCCCGCCATCAGTAATTTCGGTAACTTCATAGCCGTTCTCCACTTGATCTGCTGCAGGCCGCCAGACGTTGTACAGGCGATAGGTTCGTCGCGAGCAGTGCAGGGTCGAGATCAGTTTTCGTGCGTTAGGGAATCTCTGAACAATTCGAAAAACCCAGCGGGCAGTGCCTTGCCCGGGAAACCCGGGCACGAATCGGCATCTTGAACCCACTGTTTTTTTCGCTGTTCTATTCCACTCCCCCCGCCCTCGCCCCCATACGGGGGCGAGAACCTCTACGAGGCCGCCGCGAGGGAGCCTCGCTGGCGCTCGTTCAGTGAGGTATTCAGAGGTTCCTTAGCTTCCTTTGGGGGCTTCGTAAAAACCTGCAGTGCCAGGGCTTTTACGAAGCGCCTTTGCCACCGGATTTCAATTCCGTCTGATTTCAATTCAATCTGATTTCAATTCAACGACATCCAGCGGTCCGCCACCACGCGGTTGCGGCCGCCCTGCTTGGCCGCATATAGGGCGGCGTCGGCGCGGCTGATCAGCGAGGCGAAATCACCCGTGCTCTCGCGTGCATCGGCCACCCCTATGCTTACGGTGAAGGAGATGGTCTGGTCTTCCCATATCACCGGTTCGGCGGCAATGCACGTGCGGATGCGCTCGGCCAGATCCATGGCGCGCGCCAGATCGGTCATCGGCAGGATGATGGCGAACTCTTCGCCGCCCAGGCGCCCCACTGTGTCGCTGCCACGCACGATATCATTGCAGCGCGTCGCCAGCGCCTTGATCACCGCGTCGCCCGCCGGGTGGCCCCAGGTATCGTTGACGCGCTTGAAGTGGTCGATATCCAGCATCAGCGCCGCCAGTGCCTCGTTGGAGCGGTTGCGCCGCAGCACTTCCTTTTCGCCCACTTCCATGATGCGCCGCCGGTTGGCGACGCCAGTCAAGGCATCGGTAACCGCCTGCTTGCGCAGCTCTTCTTCCATCATCTTGCGCTGGGTGATATCGGCGTGGATGGCAACGATATGCGTGACATGCCCGTCCTCGTCATAGACGGGCGAGCAGGAAACGTCTTCCCACAGCTCGCTGTCGTCGGCGCGGGTATTGCATACCTCGCCGCGCCAGGGGCGACCGGACATCAGGCTCATATGCAGGTCCAGCCCTTTCTCGGGCGATTTGCCAGGCTGCAGCAGCTCGGGAATGCTGCTGAGCAGATCGGGCTCGGAGATGCCGCGCGCCGCTGCGAACGCCGAGTTCACATAGTCTATCCTGGCAGCAGCGTCGGTAATGGCGATGGCGGCGGAGCTGCAGTCGACCGCCGCCTTGAATTTACGCAGGGCGGCATTGGCGTCGCGTAGTGCTGCGTTGGCTTTCATCAGCGCCAGGTGGTTTTTCACGCGCGAGCGCACGATGGCCGGCACGAAAGGCTTGGTGATGTAATCGATGGCACCGAGGCTCAGCCCTTTCTCTTCTTCGCTTTCGGCATCCGCGCCGGTGATGAAGATGATGGGCGTCTCGCAGGTGGCCGGGTCCGCTTTCAGGCGCCGGCAGGTTTCATAGCCATCCAGTTCCGGCATCATCACGTCCAGCAATACAATATCCGGCCGGTGCAGCGATGCCTGTTCCAGGGCGCTCAGTCCATTGCGGGCAAACACTACCTGGCCGAAATCCTGCAGCAGGTTTTTCAGGAGGCGCACGTTCTCTATGGCATCGTCGACGATCAGGATCACAGGCATGGCTTTACTCCGCATTCATGAGGGCTAGCCCGAAAGCGCACGGGCATCTCGTAGAATAGTAGCGGATGTTGTTTCGTGGCTCATCTATTCAGGTCTCGATGCGGATGAAAAAAATATGACATGGGTGATTGAGCCATGTTAATTGGGGAATGTGGATGAAAAATGGATGGCCGGCGCAATGTTCGCGCCACACGCAGGCAGCGGAGGGTAAAATCCGCCATGCGTGATGTCGGCCATTGCCCGCCCCCTGGTTTTCCATTATTTTCAAAGGCAAGGTTGCTCTGGACAAGCTTGGCGGCAAGTAACTCATCGGGTCGCAATGACACAGCGGCCGTCGCAGTATTGGGGAAAGCAATGAGGCATTATCTTCGGGTGGCCAGTGTGCTGTGCGCTGGCTTGTTGGCATGCAGCGCTGCCGCACAGGAATCCTTGACCTTACGCAAAATCCGCGAGGCGGGCATGGTATCGCTGGGCTATCGGGATCTCTCGGCGCCTTTTTCCTACCTGGATGAAAAGCAGCGGCCTATCGGCTACTCCATGGATATCTGCTATCGCATCGTCGATGCGATCAAGCTCAAGCTCAATATGCCCGGCCTGCAGGTGCGGCTTACGCCCGTCAATACGGCGAACCGTATACCGCTGGTGGCCAATGGCAGCATCGACCTGGAGTGCGGCGTCACCACCAATACGGTCGAGCGGCAGAAGCAGATGGCGTTTACCGTCACCACTTTTGTGGCGGCATCCCGTTTTGCCGGGAAGAAATCGGCGAATATCAACAGTCTCGCCGACATGAAGGGGCGCTCGGTGGTATCCACGGTCGGCACGACCACCATGCGCCATCTGCCGGAGTTGAGCCAGACGCAGGACCTGGACATGGACATCATGATCGCCAAGGATGATGCGGAAGCCTTCCGCATGATGGAAACGGGCCGCGCCGATACCTTCGCCATGGATGACGTACTGCTGCGCAGCTATATTGCGACGTCGAAAAACCCTGGCGAGTTCATGGTTTCCGAAGAGGCGCTGTCCGTGGAGCCGTATGGCATTGCATTGATCAAAGACGACCCCGGCTTCAAAAAAGTGGCAGACGACGCCATTCTCGCCCTGTTCAAGAGCGGCGAGATCATGCAGATATACCGCAAGTGGTTCCAGATGCGCATCCCCGGCAAGGGCATCAATCTGCAATTGCCTATGAATGCGGCTTTGAAGAAAGCCATCGCCAAAGGGCTGGATTCCGGGGACCCGGCTGATTATCGCTAGGGCAGGAATCGGCAGCATTTATTCGCTTGCCTCCCCAGCTTGCCAGTCAAGTAATGCCACTCGAAACACATGGCTACGCGTCTTATGGCGGGCTATCGTTAAAGCAGGGCAAGGTGCTGACGGCAGCCCTGCAGCCCATATCCCGTTATCCATGGGGAGATCGGCATATGCTTACGCTCGCAGACTTGATGGCTTATTGGTCGGCCAACCTCCTCACGGCCAATAGCATCATCTTTCTGAATATCCTCGGCGCCTTGCTGCTGGGCCTCTTGGTCGGCTACGAGCGCTCCTACCATGGGCGAGCGGCGGGCATGCGCACCTATGGCCTGGTGTGCATGGCCTCGGCGGCGCTTACCGTGTTCGCCGGCTATCCGCAGTTGTGGTACGGCGGGCATCATAGCCTCGTCGCCACGCCCGATCCCACCCGCGTCATACAGGGCGTCGTCACCGGTATCGGCTTCCTGGGTGCCGGCGTCATCATGAAGGAAGGGCTGAATATCAGCGGCCTGACCACGGCGGCTTCGTTGTGGGCCTCGTCGGCCATCGGCGTCATGGTCGGGATCGGTTTTTATGCGGCAGCCATCTTGCTGGCGCTGCTGTCGATGACCTGCATGATGTGGATTTCCAAGCTGGAAGCCTGGCTGCCCTCGCGCCATGCCATCGGTGTAAAACTATGCTTCGACCCAGGCTTCTCGCCCCAGGAAAGCGAGCTGCGCTCGGCGGCGCTGCGCCGTGGCTATGAAATTGCCGGCGGCTCGCTGTATATACGCTGCCTGGACCACCGCATGGAATGGCATTTCGTGGCGGTGGCGCTGGACAAGAAGCACCATGCGTCGCTGACGGCGCTGGCCCAGGAGCTGTCTACTTTTTCCGGCGTCGCCAGCTTTGAACTGGGACATGCGCGAAATTAGGCGGCTGCAAATGCCTGCAGAAAGCGCTTCACCAGCGACGACGCATGCGGTGTGTCCCGCGTCTGCGCCAGTAGCGTATCGATCTGTGCGCCTTCCTTGCCGTAAAAGCCCCGGTAGTGATCAAGGTGGCTACGCACAAAGTCCGCTGTGAATTCCGGGTGGAACTGCGTGGAGTAGATATTGCTGCCGATACGCTGCATCTGGTGCGGGTCCATGGCCGAGCGGGCCAGCACCGTGGCGCCGGGCGGCGGCTCGATCACCACTTGCGCATGCAGCATCTGCGCGTCAAAACTGGCTGGTAGGTCTTGCAGCAAGGTGTCGCCCTCGGCCGCCGGCGTTTTCTCCAGCGTTTGCGTGCCCAGCGCGCGGCCTGCCGGGTTATAACCGACCTTGCCGCCCAAGGCATATGCCAGCAGTTGATGGCCGTAGCAGACGCCGAACATCGGTAGACCCTGCTGCGCCGCCATGCGTAGCCAGGCCGCGGTTTGTTCACTCCAGGCTTCATGGTCTGTGACCATGCTGGGTGAGCCGGTAATCAGCGCTGCCCGGTAGCATTCCGGCGAGCGCGGCAAGGCAGCTTGATACACGGCGACGATTTCCGTCTCGGCATCGCTGAGGCCGGCGACACGCTGCAATTGCCGGGCATAGCCGCCGTATTGCGCACGCAGCGTTTCGGTGGCCTCGCCGGTATGCAGGATCAGGACAGGCAGCATGCGCTCAGACCACCGCGACGCGCTTGTCTTTTTCGATGAGTGCGTAAGCGGAGTGATTGTGGATGGACTCGAAATTCTCTGCTTCCACGATGAAGGCGGCGATGCGTGGCTCGCGGTCCAGGGAGGCGGCAACGTCGCGCACCATGTCTTCGACGAACTTGGGGTTGTCGTAGGCGCGCTCGGTCACGTATTTCTCATCCGTGCGCTTGAGCAGGCCCCACAGCTCGGAAGAGGCCTGGTCTTCCACGAGGCGCAGCAGCTCTTCTATCCAGATATGCTCGCGGATGGTGGCGGTGATGGTCACATGCGAGCGCTGGTTGTGCGCGCCGTAAGCGGAGATTTCTTTGGAGCAGGGGCAGAGGCTGGTGACGGGCACCACCATCTTCAGGGTCTGCACAAACTGGCCGTCCTTGATCTCGCCGATGAAGCTTACGTCGTAGTCCATCAGGCTTTGCACGCCGGAAATGGGTGCCGTCTTGTTGACGAAGTAGGGGAAGCGCATTTCGATATAGCCGGTATCTGCCTCCAGGCGCTCCACCATCTCGCGCAGCATCACCTCGAAGGAGGAGACGGAAATCTCCTTCTCGTGGCTGTTCAATATCTGCACGAAACGCGACATGTGCGTGCCCTTGAAATGCTGGGGCAGGTAGACATACATGTCGAAGGTGGCGATGGTGTGCTGCACGCCATCGGCGCGGTCGGCGACCTTGACGGGGTGGCGTATCGACTTGATACCGACCTTGTTGATGGCGATATTGCGGGTATCTGCGCTACCTTGCACATCGGTGAGTGGCGCTGGGGCGAGAGGTGTGCTGACAAGTGGCGCGTTCATGGCGGAAATCCTGTGTATCGTTGTTCTTTGCAAATAGCCGAGTAATTTCATCGGGAATTATGTGGGTAGTATTGTCTATTTCAAGCCGAGTAGTGATTGATTGTGCATATGGGCTTGATAGGCATCCCTATTGCCGGCTATTGGTCCTCGTCACAGCGCATAGGCCATGTATTTCACCGAGAACGGCAGATGGCTGAAGCGCTTGACCTCGCCATCCTTGAAGCCGAGCTTGCGATACCAGTCCTGCAAGGCCGTATGCTCGCCGATCACGCCGATGCTGATTGTCTGCACTGCCGCCTGCCGGGCCTGTTCAATGATGTGCTGCACCAGGCGCTCGCCGATGCCCCGCTTGCGGTAGGCAGGCAACACGGACAGCCGGTTCAGATAGGCTACGCCAGGGCGCGGACGCTCAAAGGCGACGCAGGCTATCGCTTGTCCGTTCTCTTCAGCGATGAAATAGGCTTCGCCCCGCTGCAAATCGGCGGCGACCCAGCTTTCCGTATAAAACGACGGATGCTTGGGGCAATTTTCCCCATTCAGGCCAAACGCCTGCGCCACGTCCTGGTTGGAGACGCTGACCAGGGTGGCAATCAGGGCAAGATCGTGCGCGGTCGCGGGTCTGATCAACATGCGCTCAATCCTCGCCCGCGACGTGGCGGATGCTGGCTTCAATACCGGCTGCATTCAGCCCGCATTCGGCGAGCTGTATGGAAGGGTCGCCGTGGTCCGTGTAATGATCCGGCAGGCCCAGTTGCAGCACGCGCTGCGCCCGGCCGGCGGCGCTCAGCGCTTCCAGTACGGCGCTGCCGGCGCCGCCCATGATGGCGTTTTCTTCTACGGTAACCAGCAGGGCATGCGTCTGCGCCATGTTCAATACCAGCTCCACGTCCAGCGGCTTCACCCAGCGCATGTTCACCACGGTGGCGTTCAGCGCTTCGCCGGCAACCAGGGCTGGCGCCAGCATGGAGCCAAAGGCGAGGATGGCGATCTTCTCGCCACGGCGGCGCACCTCGGCGCGGCCGACGGGCAGAGCGGTAAAGGCGGCTTCGACGGCGACGCCTGGCCCGACGCCGCGCGGATAGCGCACGGCGGTGGGCTGGTTCATCTGGAAGGCAGTGTAGAGCATCTGCCGGCATTCGTTTTCATCGGCAGGGCAGAGCAGGGCCATGTTGGGGATGCAGCGCAGGTAGCTGATGTCGAAGCTGCCGGCATGGGTGGGGCCATCGCCGCCCACCAGACCGGCGCGGTCGATGGCGAACACTACCGGCAGGTTCTGCAGGGCCACGTCATGTATCAATTGGTCGTAGGCGCGCTGCAGGAAGGTGGAATAAATCGCGACCACCGGCTTGATGCCTTCGCAGGCCATGCCGGCGGCCAGCGTCACCGCGTGCTGCTCGGCGATGCCGACATCGTAGTAGCGGTCGGGGAAGCGCTTTTCAAATTCGACAAGACCGGAGCCCTCGCGCATGGCCGGGGTGATGCCGACGAGGCGTTTGTCTTTCGCCGCCATATCACACAGCCATTGTCCGAATACCTGCGTATAGGTGGGCTTGCCGGCCGGCTTGGCATGCATGCCATCGGCGGGCGTGAAGGGATTGACGGCGTGGTACTTGACCGGATCACCCTCGGCCAGCTTGTAGCCCTGGCCCTTCTTGGTGACGATATGCAAAAACAGGGGACCACTCAGGCTGCGCAGGTTTTCCAGGGTAGGCACCAGCGCATCCAGGTCGTGGCCGTCGATGGGGCCGATGTACTGGAAGCCGAATTCCTCGAATAGCGTGGACGGCGTGAACAGGCCCTTGAAGTGCTCTTCGCCGCGCCGCACCAGCTCGTGTATCGGCGGGATATTGCCCAGCACGCGCGAGCCGGTATTGCGGAAGCCCTGGTAGAACTTGCCGGAAATCAGCTTGCACAAATAGGAATTGAAGGCGCCGACGTTGGGCGAGATCGACATCTCGTTGTCGTTGAGTATCACCAGCAGGTCGGTGTCTTTGTCGCCGGCATTGTTCAAGGCTTCATAGGCGATGCCGGCTGTCATCGCGCCGTCGCCGATCACCGCCACGCATTTGCGCGGTATGCCCAGGAGCCGGCTCGCTTCCGCCATGCCGGCCGCCGCGCCGATGCTGGTCGAGGAGTGGCCGACGCCGAAGGTGTCGTATTCGCTCTCTTCGCGCTTCGGAAAGCCGGCGAGGCCCTGGTGCTTGCGCATGCTGTCCATGCGTCCCTTGCGGCCGGTGAGTATCTTGTGCGGATAGGTCTGGTGGCCCACGTCCCAGACGATACGGTCATGGGGCGTGTTGAATACATGGTGCAGGGCAATGGTCAGCTCGATGGTGCCGAGGTTGGAGGCGAAATGGCCGCCGGTCTTGCTGACGCTGGCCAGCAAAAAGGCGCGTAGCTCGTCGGCGAGCTGTTTCAGTTGCGGGCCATCCAGGGCTTTGAGATCGGCCGGGCGGTTGATGGTGTCTAGCAGGGGATAGGACATCGTCACTCTTCTTGGTATGCCTGGCACTACACCAGGGATCGGGACATGGTGAGACTTTGCGTGCGCAAGCCTAGGCGGGTGTAGAAGACCTGAGCGTCGCGGTTGGACTCCACCACGTGCAGGCTCAATATCGTTGCCCCCTGCTGCCGGGCATGCGTTTCGAACAGCCCCATCAGGTCGCCGCCGATGCCATGGCCGCGCCAGTCCAGGGTCACACCCAGGCTTTCGATCAATGCCTTGCGGTGCGGACGTATCAGTACGCTGCCCGGCACATCGTAAATGCGGCCGAGCAGGTAGCCGACAGCCATATTATCAGCCTCTGCCAGCCATAGCCGTGCGCCGGGCTGCGACAGCCGCTCCTGCAGATAATCCACCAGCACGCAGGGCTCGTTGGGCACCACGAAAATGCTGGGGTCGGCATCCGCATCCCACTGCGCGGCCTCGTGCAGCAGGGGCAGCGTCACGCCGATATCCACGGCGCCGGCGCAGCGCAGCGTGAAGGCTTTACGCAGCATCAGAATGCCCGGTGCACGATGAAGTGCGCCAGCGCGCGCAGGCGGGTGGCCTTGTCGCCGAATTCGCTGAGGCAGTCCAGCGCCTGGGCTTCCAGTACCGCTGCGTGCAGCTTGGCTTCCTTGAGGCCCAGCAGCGATACATAGGTGGGCTTGTCGTTGGCGGCATCCTTGCCCGGCGTCTTGCCGAGCGTGGCGCCGTCTGCTTCTACATCGAGAATATCGTCCACCACCTGGAAGGCGAGGCCGACCAGCTTTGCGAAGCGGTCGAGACGCTCGCGCGCCGGCGCCGGCAGCGCTTCGCCGCAATAGCTGCCGAGCAGAACGGACGCACGGATCAGGGCGCCCGTCTTGAGGATGTGCATCTGTTCCAGCTCCGGCAGCGACAGCGCCTTGCCCACGGAGGCAAGGTCGATGGCCTGACCACCGGCCATGCCGGCGGCACCCGCCGCATTTGCCAGCAGGCGCAGCATCTGCACATGGTCTGCCGCTTCGTCGCATACCTTGTGCCCGGCCAGTACTTCAAAGGCGGCCGTTTGCAGGGCATCGCCGGCAAGCAGTGCGGTGGCTTCGTCAAACTCGACATGCACGGTCGGTTTGCCACGGCGCATGGCGTCGTCGTCCATGCACGGCATATCGTCGTGTATCAATGAATAGGCATGGATCAGCTCGACGGCAGCGGCGGCATATTGCAGGCGTTCGGCGGGGGCGCCCACGATATCGCCAGTGGCAAACACCAGCAAGGGGCGCACGCGCTTGCCGCCGCCCAGCACCGCATAGCGCATGGCATCGTGCAATCGTTGCGGGTGGTGGTTTGCCGGGGGCAGCACGGCGCCCAGCGTCATTTCCATTTGCTGCTGTATGCTGAATGACCAGCGTGCGAAATCGTCGCTCATGGTGTCGCCTCGAATGGCTTGAGTTCTCCGCCGTCCAGCACCTTGATCTGCTGTTCGGCGGCTTCCAGTTGACCCTGGCAGAATTTAAGCAGCTCGCCGCCGCGCTGATAGGCGGCCAACGAGGCTTCCAGCGGCATCTCGCCCCGTTCCATTTCGGCGACCAGCGCCTCCAGGTCGGCAAGGGCGGCTTCAAAGGTCTGGGTTTTGGCGGGCTTGACCATAGGTGTTTACAGGCCTGATAGACGACAGGACGTTGATTTTACCTTGCGTTGTGGGTATGACGCCAAACAAACCCTAAAAGAATCGGGGGATTCGCTGTGCGGTAGTGGTGATTTTTGTTCCGCCAGTCGTGGAAATCCGACACAGGTGGTCCAGTAACTTAGCCACGCTTTCTCGGATTTGCAGGGCAGCAGGTGAGCTACATCTTGTCGATGAATTGCTGGATACGGGCCAGGATCTCACCCAGGCCTGGCTGCCCGTTGTAATACAAGGCAGACGTTTTTCGATACTCGTGGGCAAACCGGGTGCGTTCTTCTGGGTCATCCAGTAAGAAAGCGGGGTTTTTAGCAGCAACCAGCTCATCTCCGCTTCGAAACCGCTGCACCTTACGTGCTTCATAGGCAGGCGTACCGATAAATGCCTGAACTTCGGGTAAGGTCAGCAGGCAGTAGATATCGTAATAATGGCGCATGAAGTTAGCCGGGAATGCCTCCCCCGTCTTCTGCAGCCGATATTTGGTCGATACCGTCTGCAATTTCTCAACAAATGTGTAGGTGGGCAAGTAGCACAGCACATCAATGGCGCGATTGTCATGAGTCTGCACGCCGGCGCCGACGGCTGCATCGTAGGCCCAGGACGAGATAGTGACAGGGCGGTTTGGTGCCGTGTCGTCAAACCCAAGCTCCAGCAAGATGCCGTCCTTGACGCCACGCTGCTGGCCGAGCCGGTTGGGATAACGCAAGCGAATCCCGGCGCTGCGCATTTTGTCGTCATCAAAGGCCGTGTCGCGCTCGACCGTGTCGATGCCGGAAATGGCGATGTTCTTGGCGAGCCATTCGTAATAGGTCCGCCGGGATTCAATATGCGCGGGCTTTTCTTGGTTGCGTCCCACTTTGACCTGTAAGTCAGCGGGCGGTTCTATGCGGATATCTATGTCCTCTGAAAACCGTTGGATAATGCCAAAGCCTTTCGATAGCGAAGTGCCGCCCTTCAACTCAAGCCGGAACTTTGCAGCCTGCAAGCCCCACAGGCAATGCATGATCCAGTAGTCCTTTTCGACCAACACGGGATCAATCCCGCGCTGCTCGGCCACGATAGCCAGAAGCTCGCTGAAGTCGCTACGCGCGTGCAAGAAGTCAGGCATCAAGCCACCGCATGAAGCGTTTCCTGGTGGCGACGGAGCCGTATTCAGAAACGGCACACTTCAACTTATCCAGGTGGAATTCCGACAGTTTGCGCTCCACCATCTGCAGTACCTGGTTCTTGTTTTCAGCCAATTCATCCAGATTGTTGATTAAATCGACCAGCAAGAACTCTGGCGTGAGCTTCTTTGGAAAACGCGGCTTCACTCGGAAGTCGAACTGACGATTTCCAAAAGAAAAGAGACCATGCCGCTTGTGGTTGTACACAAGGGTCTTGTTATAGAGCTGCGATGTTCCCAAACCCAGTGCGTTGTAACTGGATGGAGAGAACACCAGGAAATGCTTGTCTCGCAGGAACGTGGCAACCAACTCGTTATCGTCAGGGGGCAATGTGCCGAACACGGATTGCCTGGGGGCGTAATAAAGCCCCTGGGCCAACCGTTTCAGCATGCCACCAGCAACAAGCTCTCGAAGATGGCGATCAACGGCATTGGAAACTTGCGCCAAATCTTCCCTGCGATACACCTTGCCGGCGTGCAGTGTCCTCGCTACTTGATCGAGGGCGTATTGCCTGGTCGGTAGCGGTGGGCTTGAGAAAGAAGTGGCGGTGAGATCCACTGAATGAATCCTCATTGATGTTTCATGCAGATTATAGCTGGCATGCGTGACCTTCGCCACTGATCGGCCATACTCTCTGCGTTACCCGAAACTATGAAAAAAACGCGCCCTGGATCACTCCAGAGCGCGTAAGTACCCAAGCGTAGGCAGAGACCACAACGTCACGCCGGCAAGCGAACCTGCCCGCGCCCAAAACCATCGGTAGCCTGGACCCCGCTATGAGCAACAGGGCGACGTGCCTACTTTACCGATGGCGGTAATTCCTGCAGTCAGATCAAAACGCAAAGTCCTCGGCATCCAGCGCCATTACCGGCTTGGCGCCGCTGGCGAGCTTGGCCATCAGCGCGTGCGTTTCCGGCATCAGCTTGGTGAAGTAGAAGCGTGCCGTGGTGACTTTTGCGGCATAGAACTTGTCGGCAGTCTTCGGCAGGCTGATCGCCACCATCTGCGCCCAGAACCAGCCGTATACGAGATGGCCGACGAGCCGTAGGTAGTCTGCCGAGGCGGCGCCCACTTCATCCTTGTTCTGCAGGGCGGACATGCCGATCTTCATGGTGATGTCGCCGACCTGCTTGTTCAGTGCCATCAGCGGCGTGACGAACTCTTCCATGCCGTCCACGCCTTCTTGTCCTGCGCAGAATTTGTGTACCAGCTTGGTGAACTTACGCAGCTTGGCTCCCTGGTCCATCATCACCTTGCGGCCGATCAGGTCCAGCGCCTGGATGCCGTTGGTGCCTTCGTAGATCCGCGAGATACGCGCGTCGCGCACGAATTGCTCCATGCCCCATTCGCGGATGAAGCCGTGGCCGCCCAGCACCTGCACGCCGTGGTTGGTGGCTTCAAAGCCGTTGTCGGTCATGAAGGCCTTGGCGACCGGGATCAGCAGCGCGACGAGGTCGGCGGCATCCTGGCGACGGGCAGCATCGTCGCTGTTGTGT
>Ga0170475_117055913_pt1 | contig 14418 bp, 18 predicted proteins | sample Soicark_Litter_5_FD_111474 | JGI IMG/M metagenome (GOLD analysis project Ga0170475, IMG submission 111474) | Avena fatua rhizosphere microbial communities from Hopland, California, USA. Combined Assembly of 48 SPs | reverse complement strand
GCCGCGTTTGTCAGGTATGTCGGGGAGATCCACGCATGAGTGTTCAGGAAGGCGACGTCGCGCCTGACTTCGAGATGCCGGCGAGCGGAGGACGCACGGTCAGCAAGCGGTCGCTGAAGGGCAAGCCATTCCTGCTGTATTTCTATCCGAAGGCCGATACACCCGGTTGCACGAAGGAGGCATGTGCGTTCCAGGAAGCGCTGCCCCAGCTTGGCAAGGTCGGCATCGACGTGATCGGCGTTTCTCCGGACAAGATGAAGCCAATCGAACGCTTCGCCGAGAAATACAAACTGACATTCCCGCTGGCGTCGGACGAGTCGCATGCGGTGGCCGAGCATTACGGAACGTGGGTCGAGAAGTCGATGTACGGACGCAAGTACATGGGCATGGAACGCAGCACGTTCCTGATCGACAAAGGGGGAAAGGTCGCCAAGGTGTGGCGCAAGATCAGCGTCACCGGCCACGCCGCCGATGTGCTGGAGGCTGCACAAAGATTAAGCTGAGCACTCCTGGCCGGCTCACTGTGAGTGACTATCGATGCGAGGGGTTGAGGCATTATGCGAGGATGGATCCTCCGCTTTGGCATATCCCCCACGTGCTTCCGCTCAGTCCGTGTAGAATTTCTCGACCGTCATCGTGACCCCGGCGGATCGAGCCTGATTTCTCCCGACGCGAAAAACTGAGTCGCGACTTCTCCGTATCGCACGCGCGAGTGACGAACCATGCGCTGCTCATCAGGCCATACAATCAAGTAATGCTGGACGGACGGAAGCCTGAAATAGCACGCAGCTTGGTCGCCCGATCCCGAATTCCACTGTCCGGGGACAATACCTCAACCAACACGAAAGGGTCAGAAATGTGAGTGGCCTCGCGCGGAAGCTCTGGTCCGCAACGCATTTGAGCGTCGGGCTCAAAGTCGCTGTCATCGGCGCGAACCGCCATACCATCGGCGAACACCTCGCAGGATTCTATGGCCGCCTCGCTGAGCGCGCGTCGCAATGCCCGCACGCTGCGCGCTTGCGCCGGTTGTGTGAGGCACGCTCAGGCGCCATTGCCACCACGATCCCATCGATCCGCTCAAACCGCCCGGTGGGCTGCTGCTCTGCCCAAACCAGGAACTCGTCCCGGGTCATCGGTGTCTCCGGCTCGTGGGTCTGGGCGCCTGCCATTGCGGGCCTCCGAGTATCCACCGGGGCGCAGTGTGGTCGTGTGGCCGGGTCTGCGCCAGAGCGATCGAACGGTTGAGCCGCCACTTGGGTGAGCCGCCCTGCGGGCGTCTGCACCGACGCGACTGCTGCGCGTAGCCTTCTAAATCGGTGTCGCCGTCAGTACGGCACGGCCCGCATTGTCGGTCTCTGAGCCAACGACAACGCGTGCCCCTGTCTGGCAGCTTTCCGCCAGGAAGCATACAGCTGTGGGCCCCGCATCGAGGCGGACCAGGCCGACACGCAAAGGCAGGCGCAAGCGGAGGTGCGTGTCGTGGCTGTTGTGCAGTGTCGTTGTTGCCAACACTTCAGCTGGTTCATGGTCACTGACTCGCCACTCCAAATCATCGCCGAGGCAGCGCCAGCATAGTTCGCGCGGCGGATACTGCATCGCACCGCAGGCCGTGCATCGCTGCAGCGCAAGTTTGCCCGCCTTGGCATGCACACCCATCTCGGCGATCGGGGTCATCGCGCAAGCACTGCCGCAGCGGTGCAGAGACCCCGATCGTAGTTGATCATGCCGAAGCCGCCGACCAGCGCGTGACGCGCGTCACTCGCGAGTTGCCGCAGCGCCTCCACCAATCCTAGAAATCCGCCGGCCGCTCCCGCCTGGCCGCACGAGAGCTGACCGCCACCGGTGTTGTGCCGCAAGCTGCCTCCAGGGGTGAAATCATTGCTACGAATGAAGGCGGCGCCATCGTCCTTGGCGCAGAACCCCAGGTCTTCGAACTGCAGCATCGAAATCACGGGATAGTCGTCGTAGGTCTGCACCACGTCCATGTCGGACGGCCCCAGCGCGGCCTGCCTCCATAGTGCCTCGGCGTCCATCGCCCAGCCGCCACGCCACTGGATCGGGTCCTCGAGAAACGCGTTGTGCCGCTCGATCGTCGCCAGGATGCGCGCGCACGGCAGCCCGAGCGCCTGCGCGCGTGATCGGCGCATGACCAGAAACGCGTCAGCGCCGGCGCAGGGCATGACGCAGTCGAACAAGTGCAGCGGTTCGGCGATCGGTCGCGCCGCCAGGTAGTCCTCCAGCGTCAGCTCACTGCGAAGCAAAGCCAACGGATTGCGCTGCGCCCACCGACGCTGGGCGACGCACAGCTTCCCAAAATCCTCGCGTGTTGCCCCGGTGCGGCGCATCGCATGCTCGGTGAGCAGCGCAAAGCTTTGGTTGGGGCCGCCGGCACCATAAGGCCAGACGCAGTCACGCGAGAAGCTGCTGAACTGCGAAACCAGATCCTGGAAACTTGTCGGTCCATTGGCATTGCCCGCGATACACGCGACGATCTCGGCATCGCCGCACTGCACCGCCCGGGCGGCCCGCCGCAGCGCCATGACCCCACAGGCGCCTCCGGTCGGCAGAAATTCCAGAAAGCGCGGCGATAGTCCGACGTACTGCACGAATGGCGCCGGACCATCGGGTGCCAGCGTGAAGCTGGACAGGCACAGGCCATCGATCTGCGCTTTGTCCAGGCCACTGACTTCCAGCAATTTGCGCAGCGCGCTACCCAGCCACCAAGCCGCGCCTTTGTCCGAACGGCGCACATAGGGCACGGTAACAGGAGCGCAGGCTACGGCATCGCCATAATCCATTGCTGGCATCGCTGTGGACCGCCTGCGGACGCGGCCTAGGCCGGACTACAGCGGATCCCAGTTGAACACCTCGCCCGAACGATCCAACGGCATGTAGGCCGCGTTGAGAGCCGGTGCCGCTTGTTCCGCGATCGCCTCGGGTGTCCAGCCATCTGCTCGGTGAATGATGCGGATCGGCCGCGGCGAGCTGAACAGGATGATTTCGTTCATCCGCGTGCCGAACACCTGGCCGGTGACACCCTTGGCCGCATCCGACGACAGGAACACCGCCATCGGTGCGTTCTTGTCCGGCGTCATCTGCTGGATCTTCGCCACCCGCGCCTGCTGCTCGGGTGTGGTGGCGGGAATCGAGCTGGTCATCCGGCTCCAGGCGAACGGTGCGATGCAGTTGGAGCGCACGTTGTAGCGCTGCATGTCGAGAGCGATCGACTTCGAAAGTGCAGCGATGCCGAGCTTGGCAGCCGAATAGTTCGCCTGGCCGAAATTGCCGATCAGGCCCGAGGTAGAGGTGATATGCACGAACGTGCCGCTCTCCTGCTTGCGGAAGTGCTCCGCTGCGGCGCGGGAGACGAAGAAGCTCCCGTTCAGATGGACGCCGATCACCGCCAGCCACTCCTCGGGTGACATGCGATGGAAGATCACGTCGCGCAGGATGCCGGCGTTGTTAACCACGCCATCGATACGGCCGTAATGGTCCAGCGCGGCCTGCACGATCTTCCGCGCCGAGCCCCACTCGGCGACGGAATCGGTGCTGATTTCGGCGCCGCCGCCGCGCTGCTCGATGAGCTGCTTGGTCTGCTGAGCGGGCGTGGCAGACTGGCCTTCCCCGGACAGCGAGGCGCCCACATCGTTAATGATGACCTTGGCGCCGGCGCGGCCATGGCGAGGGCGATCTCGCGGCCAATGCCGCCGCCGGACCCGGTGACCACCACGACTTTGCCTTCCATCATGCCCGCCATCGTGCCCTCCTCTGCTGGCTGGCGTCTCCCTACTGGTGAGTATCAATTGCAGCAACCCCTTGACGCTTCGTGCGCGATACGCCATCTCCCGCCAATCAGGACCCAATTAGTCCGATTAACTGCATACCAGAGTGCGAGGGGTTTCGCAGACCATGCTCAGGCTGTCGAAGCTGACCGATTACGCCATTGTGGTGCTGGTACGCCTTTCGCGTGAGACGGGGGTACAGACCTCCCCTGGCATTGCGGCAACGACCGGCATTCCCGAGCCAACAGTGGCCAAGGTGCTGAAGATCCTGGCGGCCCGCGGGTTGGTTGCCTCCCAGCGGGGGGCCAGGGGTGGCTACCGACTGCTGCGACCGCTCGGGGCCATTCCGGTCTCCGATGTGATTGCCGCCGTGGACGGGCCGATCGCGCTGACCGCCTGCGTCGAGGGCTCGACCGTCGAATGCGAGTCGCAATGCCTGTGCCCGATGCGAGGACGCTGGGACCCGGTGAACGAAGCGATCCAACAAGCGTTGAGTACGATCACGCTTGCCGACATGCACGAGGCGTCGATCCCGCGGGCCTTCCGCGTCCCAAACTCGACTTCCGTGCCCGCCGCTGAATAGGCAGAATAGGACGACTTGATGTCTGCATCGACCCAAACACGCGACACCGTCCAGTCAGTCACCCAGTCCGGCTACAAGTGGGGGTGGGAGACAGAGATCGAGATGGACCTCGCGCCCAAGGGGCTGAACGAGGACATCATCCGGTTGATCTCTTCCCGCAAGGAAGAGCCCGCCTGGCTGCTGGAGTGGCGACTGAAGGCCTACGCGGCATGGCAACAGATGACCGAGCCGCACTGGGCGCGGGTCGAGCATAAGCCCATCGACTATCAGGACCTGCATTACTATGCGGCGCCAAAAAGGAAGCCAGGCCCGAAAAGCCTGGATTAAGTCGATCCCGAGCTGCTGAAGACCTACGAGAAGCTCGGTATCCCGCTAAAGGAGCGGGCCATTCTCGCCGGCGTCGATCCAGAAACGATCCAGGGTACGCAGGTCGCAGTGGACGCAGTGTTCGACAGCGTCTCGGTGGCAACCACGTTTCGCCAGACGCTCAAAAAGGCGGGCGTGATCTTCTGCCCGATCTCGGAGGCGGTACGGGACCATCCGGACCTCGTGCAGCAGTATCTTGGTTCGGTGGTTCCCATCTCGGACAACTTCTTCGCGGCATTGAACTCGGCGGTGTTTACCGACGGCAGCTTTTGCTACGTGCCGAGGGGCGTGCGCTGCCCGATGGAGTTATCCACCTACTTCCGCATCAATGCGCGCAGCACCGGTCAGTTCGAACGCACGCTGATCATCGCGGACGCCGGTTCTCACGTGAGCTATCTGGAAGGCTGCACCGCGCCGATGCGCGACGAGAACCAGCTGCATGCCGCGGTGGTCGAATTGATCGCGCACGAGGATGCGCGGATCAAGTATTCGACAGTGCAGAACTGGTACCCGGGCGATGCTGAAGGCCGTGGTGGCATCTACAACTTCGTCACCAAGCGCGGCGCATGCCGCGGTGCGCGGTCGAAGATCTCCTGGACCCAGGTCGAGACCGGTTCGGCGATCACGTGGAAATATCCGTCCTGCGTTCTGGAGGGCGATGACAGCGTGGGCGAGTTCTACTCCGTCGCGGTGACCAACAATCACCAGCAGGCTGACACCGGCACCAAAATGATGCATATCGGCAAGCGGACAAAGAGCACCATCGTCTCCAAGGGCATCAGCGCCGGCAAGTCCAACAACACCTATCGTGGACTGGTGCGGGTGCTGCCGCGGGCCTCGGGCGCGCGCAACTATACGCAATGCGATTCCTTGCTGATCGGTGATGCATGCGGTGCGCACACAGTGCCGTATATCGAAAGCCGCAATCCAACCGCCAAGGTGGAACACGAGGCGACCACCTCGAAGATCGCCGATGATCAGTTGTTCTACTGCCGGCAACGCGGCCTCAGCGAAGAGGATGCAGTCAATTTGATCGTCAACGGCTTCTGCAAGGACGTACTGAAGGAACTGCCGATGGAGTTCGCCGTCGAGGCGCAGAAGCTGCTGGCGGTGAGCCTGGAAGGCTCCGTAGGTTAGAGGAACGCATTCATGTTGGAGATCCGCGGCCTTTTTGCCGCCATCGAGGACAAGCCGATCCTGCAGGGCATCGATCTGACGGTGCCGCAGGGCGAGGTCCACGCGATCATGGGGCCGAACGGCTCCGGCAAGTCGACGCTCGCCTATGTGCTATCGGGGCGCGAGGACTACGCGGTGACCGCGGGCTCGGCGACGTTCGACGGTCATGATCTGCTGACCATGGAGCCCGAGGCGCGGGCCGCGACCGGCTTGTTCCTGGCTTTCCAATATCCTGTAGAACTGCCTGGCGTCGGCAACGCGAATTTCTTACGCACCGCACTGAATGCGCAGCGTCGCTCACGCGGTGACAGTGAACTGGACGCTGTGCAGTTCCTAAAGGTGGCGCGCGCCGAGACGAAGCGCCTGGCGATGCCAGAGGACATGCTGCGTCGAAACGTAAATGTCGGCTTCTCCGGCGGCGAGAAGAAGCGCAACGAAGTGCTGCAGATGGCTATCCTACGTCCGCGTCTGGCGATTCTGGACGAGACCGACAGCGGTCTCGACATCGACGCACTGAAGATCGTGGCGGATGGCGTGAACGCGCTGCGCGGCCCTGACTTCTCAGCGCTCATCATCACCCATTATCAGCGTCTGCTCGACCACATCGTGCCGGATCATGTGCACGTGCTGGCCGGTGGTCGCATCGTCCGTTCCGGTGGCCCTGAACTGGCGCATGAGCTGGAGGCGAAGGGGTATGCCGGCATGATTGCGGAGGCAGCGTGACCGCAGTCGTTCGCAGCGGTGTAGACGGGTTTCTCGCGCGCTACGAGGCGTTGCGCGACCTGCTGCCCGGCGATCCGCGCCAGCGTTCAGCCGCAGCCGAAGCATTTCGCCGCGCCGGGCTACCGGGCGCAGCGGCCGGACGACGCGAGGAGGCATGGAAGTACACCGCCCTCCGCCCGCTGGCGGATGCGTCATTCGGGCGAACCGCTTCGCAGGCGCCTGCCGATAGTAGAGCCCTGGCGAATCTGCCGCAGATCGAAGTACCGCGCATCGTTTTCATCGACGGGATGTTCAGTCCGGGGCTGTCGATTGTCCCGTCCACGCTTCCGTTTGCGCGCTTCGCCGATCGTGCCGAGTTCGGGTCCATCGCGCGTTCCGACAGCGAGCCGCTCGTTGCACTGAACACCATGCTGGCGGACGACGGCGCAATACTCGAAGTGCCCGCGGGGACGGATGCTGGGCTGCTGGTTCTCGTCAGCGCCGCCACAGACCGAGCCGCATTCCATCCGCGTCATACGATCCGGTTGGCGACTGGCGCGCGCCTGACGTTGCTCGACCTTGCGTGTGGCGACGGCACCTATCTGCACAATCCGGTCTTTGAGGTGAACGTAGCGAAAGATGCCGTGCTGAGCCACGTGCGCCTGCAGAACGAGTCGACGTCGGCCTTTCACCTGTCGACGCTTTATGCGGAGATCGACGAACGCGGCACCTATGACAGCTTCGTGCTGAACCTGGGTTCCCGGATCGCGCGGACCGAGGCACATGCGCGCCTGATTGGGGGAAAGGGCGTCACTCATCTGAACGGGGCTCAGCTGCTGAGCGGTATGCAGCATGCCGACTTCACCACCGTGGTTCGGCATCAGGCGCCCAGCTGTGCTTCCCGTCAGACCGTCAAGAACGTGTTGGCGGGCCGCTCGCATGGCGTGTTTCAAGGACGTATCGAAGTTGCGCGCCATGCGCAGAAGACCGACGGCTACCAGATGAACCAGGCATTGTTGCTGTCGCCGGAAGCCGAGATCGACATCAAGCCGGAACTTGAAATTTTTGCCGACGACGTAAAGTGCAGCCACGGCGCAACTGTCGGCGAACTCGATGCCGATCAATTGTTCTATCTAAGAAGCCGCGGCATTTCGGACGCCGAAGCGCGGTCTATCTTGGTTCGCGCGTTCCTGGCAGAGGCGCTGGATGCTGTGAGCAACGAGACCGTGCGCGAGATTCTGGAGCAGGCGGTCGAGGGCTGGTGGGAGAAGCAGGCAGCATGAACGTCGAAGCCAAGCTCTCCCCGGGCCGCCCCGCCCTGCTGGACGTCACGTGCATCCGCGAGGATTTCCCGATCCTGCGGCAGAAGATACGCGGCAAGCCGCTGGTGTTTCTGGACAGCGCTGCATCGGCCCAGAAGCCGCGTGCCGTGATTGAGGCGATGCGGGAGGCGATGGAGACCCAATACGCCAACGTGCATCGCGGCCTGCACTGGATGAGTGAACGCACCACGGACGCGTACGAGGGGGCGCGCGAGGCGGTGGCGGCGTTGATCAACGCCAACGACACCCACGAGGTGGTGTTCACCCGCAACGTCACCGAGTCGCTGAACCTGATGGCGCACAGTTATGGCCGTGGCATCTTGAAGCCAGGCCAGGCGGTGCTTGTCTCGGGTATGGAGCACCACTCCAACATCGTGCCCTGGCAGTTGCTACGGGATGAGCGCGGCATCGAGTTGCGCGTCGTGCCGGTCACCGACGCCGGCGAACTCGACATGGGCGCATTCGAGGCGCTGCTTGCCGACGGCAAGGTCGGATTGGTGTCGATGACGCACATGTCCAACGTGCTGGGCACCTACACACCGGCGGAACGTATTGTGCGAATGGCGCATGCATACGGCGCCAAGGTGCTGTTCGACGGCGCGCAGGCGGTGGTGCATCGGCGCATCGACGTGCAGGCGTTGGACTGCGACTTTTATGCATTCACCGGGCACAAACTGTATGGCCCGACCGGCATCGGCGTGCTGTGGGGCCGCCGTGAACTGCTCGATGCAATGCCGCCTTTCCTGGGCGGTGGCGAGATGATCTCGTCGGTTACCTTCGAACGTTCGACCTGGGCCGAGGTGCCGCATAAGTTCGAGGCTGGCACACCGCCGATTCTGGAAGGCATCGGTCTCAATTCCGCGATCGATTACGTGCAGCAGATTGGCTACGATGCGATCGCGGCGCATGAGACTGCACTGGTGGATCATGCGTTAGCGCGGCTGGGAGCGATCGAAGGCGTGCACATCCTTGGCCAGGCACAAGACCGTGGTGGCGTGGTGTCATTTGCACTCGACCGCGCGCACGCGCATGACGTGGCGACGTTGCTGGACCGTCAGGGGATCGCCGTACGCGCCGGCAATCACTGCGCCGAGCCGCTGATGCATCGATTTGGTCTGGACAGCACGACGCGCGCCAGTTTCGCCATCTACACCACGCATGACGAGATCGATTTCCTTGCCGACTCGCTCGTGCGTGTGCGGGAGTTCTTCAAGTGAGCGACTCGTTCGACGATCTGCGCGACCTATACCATGAAGTGATCCTCGATCACGGCCGTCGACCTCGCCATGCGCGACGGCTGGAGAGCTTCGACGCAACCGCGAAGGGTGACAACCCCATGTGCGGCGACAGAATAGAGGTTTGGGTGAAGCTCGGCGCCGACGGCGCGATCGCCGATACCGGCTTTCAGGCGCGTGGCTGCGCAATCAGCGTTGCCTCCGCTGACCTGATGGCCGAAACGGTCATTGGCCGCAGCAAGGCAGATACACATGCCCTGTTCGAGGCGTTTCGCGAGATGGCGCGGACCGGCAAGTGTCCGCAGTGCGACGGCGCGCTGGCCGATCCGCTGGAACGCCTGGAGCCGCTGGCCGGCGTCCACGAATATCCATCGCGCGTGAAGTGCGCGACGCTGGCCTGGCACGCACTGATTGCCGCCCTGGAGGGGGGAAAGGAGGCGAGCAGTGAATGACGTAACTCAGCCGCACACTGCGTGGACCCCGGATGGGGAAACCACGGCGAGGCCGACCGAGGATACAATCATCGCCGCGATCGCCGAGGTCTATGACCCGGAAATTCCCGTGAACATCTACGAACTTGGGCTGATTTACGCGGTTGAAATCGCCGATGACGGTGCGGTCAAGGTCGAGATGACGCTGACCGCGCCGGCGTGCCCCTCCGCTCAGGAATTGCCCGAGCAGGTACATAACGCGGTGATGACGGTGCAGGGCGTGACGTCGTGCGACGTGGAGACGGTGTGGGATCCGCCTTGGGACCCGAGCCGTATGACCGAAGAAGCCCGCCTGCAGCTGAACATGTTCTAGTGACACAGATATCGAGCCGATCATGAGCACAACGACCACAGCTCCCCGGAAGACCCGCGCCCTGCCGCCGCTGATGACGCTGACGGACGCCGCGGCGGATCGCCTTCGCGCTCTGTACGCCAAAGGTGAACAGGGCAAGCTTTTGCGCATCGGCGTGAAGACGAAGGGCTGCTCTGGCCTGTCCTACGATATGAGCTGGACAGATGAGCCAGCGCCCAGCGATGAGGTGGTCGCCGATAAGGGGCTGACGGTCCTGGTGGATCGCAAGGCCAGCCTGTTCCTGATCGGCACGGTCATGGATTACGAGACGAAGGCACTCGCCTCAGGCTTCACCTTCACCAATCCGAACGAAAAGGGCCGTTGCGGCTGCGGCGAGAGCTTCCACGTTTAGGCGTGGCTAGACTCATCTCTCTTTTGTGAGTGAGCAGCCCTGATTTCGCCGCGTTGCTGCGGCGCAATCAAGGCGTGCAGACGCTGCTTCCAGTTCGCTGGGACGAACTCCTCAGCCAGAGCCTCGCTTGGCTGCACGAGAACGTCCTCTTACCGGCGCTGCTTGCTCAGCTGATTTGCGCGCTGGTCTTTGGTTGGGCTGACACGCTGGTTCGCTGCGGCGATCCAGCACGGCTGTCTGCATCTTGCCGACGCGATCCCGGCCGGCCCACCGCGGTCCATAGGCATCGCCTTCTCTCGCGTCGCCGATTGGGTCGGTTTGCTGCTGGCGCTCTGGTTCGCGCGCGCTGCCTTCGAGGCAAGCGGCCATCGTACCGATATGCTTCGTCTGGCAGAAAGCCTGGTGCTGGTCTGGGTGTTGATCCGGCTCAGCTCGATGCTGGTGCGCGACGAGCGCTGGGCGCGTGCCATCGCAGTCCTCGCCTGGATCATTGCGGCGCTGAACATCGCCGGATTGGTGACACCGGCGATGAACCTGATGGACGCCATGGCCGTGCCGGTCGGCAATTTCCGCATCAGCGTGCTCTTGGTGCTGAAGGGAGCGATCGCGCTGGCGATCTTCATCTGGATCGCCAACGCGCTGTCACGGCTGCTGGATCAGCGGCTGCGGCTGTTCGCGCCCCTGACGCCGGCGGTCGAGGTGCTGGCATCGAAGCTCGTCCGCATGACGCTGCTGACGCTCGCCGTGGTGCTGGCGCTCGGTTCGATCGGCATCGACCTCACGGCGTTTGCCGTGTTCTCGGGTGCCGTCGGTGTCGGGGTCGGCTTTGGATTGCAGAAGGTTGTGTCCAATCTGGTGAGTGGAGTCATTCTGCTGCTCGATCGTTCCATCAAACCGGGCGACGTCATCGAGATCGATGGCACCTACGGGTCGGTCAGCACGCTCAACGCGCGCTATGCATCGGTGCTGACCCGCGACGGCAAGGAATATCTGATTCCCAATGAAGACCTAATCACCCAGCGAGTCACGAACTGGTCGTTCTCCAATGACCTGATCCGCCTGCATGTTAAGGTGGGAATATCGTATGAGTCTGATCCGCACGAGGCGATCCGGCTGGCGTTGGACGCAGCACGAAACGTGCCACGCGTCCTGAACGACCCGGCACCGAATTGCCTCCTGATCGAGTTCGGCGATAGCGCTGTGAACCTCGAGCTGCGGTTCTGGATTCGTGACCCGGTGAATGGAACGACGAACATCCGCAGCCAGGTGATGTTGAACCTGTGGGATCTCTATCATCAGCACGGTATCGGGATGCCCTACCCACAGCGCGACATAACCTTGCGGAACCCCGACGCGCTGGCCGGCCTGCTGTCGGTGCGACAGGCTCAACAGGCGACCTGAGTATCAGCCAGGTCTGCGGCGAAGCTCCGCCACCTGTTCAGGCGTCAAAAAGCGAACCCGGTGACCTTGCAGCAGGAGATACAACCGCGCGGTCTCCTCCAACTCCTCGATAGCACCGGAAGCTGCCGACAGTGACGTGCCAGCCACGACCGGCCCGTGGTTCGCCAGCAACACCGCATGGTGCCTGCCGACAAACGGACGCACGGCCTCGGCCAGTTGCATGTCACCCGGCGGGAAGTAAGGCACCAGCGGGAGGCGACCGACCCGCATCACGTAATAGGCGGTGATCGGCGGCAGCACGTCATCTGGGTTCACGTCCGCCAGGCAGGAGACCGCAACGGAATGCGTCGAGTGCAGATGCACGACCGCACCCGCATCCCGCCGGCCCTCAAACATCACCCGATGCAGGAATGCCTCTTTGGTCGGTGGATCACCACCGAGCAGGCTGCCATCTTCGGCGATCCGCGACAGCCGCGCCGGATCCAGTTCACCAAGCGAAGCATTGGTCGGCGTCATCACCCACCCACCTTCGGCGACCCGCGCGCTGATGTTGCCGGACGAGCCGAACGTCAGCCCGCGGGAAAAGATGCTGGCCCCCAAGCGGCAGATTGCTTCACGTGCCGCATGTTCCGTCAGGTCAGGCATAAGCGCCCTCCACTATCGCACCACTCGTCCCTTCACCGCGTTCGCCCGCGCGCTGCAGGTGATCCGCCCCGACGGGTCCGTCGACAGCATTGCCTGCACGTGCTGCTTGAGCCGTTCGACATCACTAGCCGGCATCGCAGCAAGGGTGGGGCTTATGCTTCCCGACGCCGTGCTCTTCGTCCAGAAGTCGTTGAAGTCATCGAAGGTGCGGCGCACGCTGATTTCGCGCGTCTCGATCGAACCTAACCCTGCGGTAGTCCATAGATCCCGCAATGCGTCCATGCGTGATGCATCGACACTCGGTGGCGACAGCGGCGTGAACCCGAAGTCACGCAGACCAATCCGGATCGGCTCAAACGGAAAGCCTCCGCCCGACATGTCCCAGGCATACGCGGCGACGATCCCGCCTGGACGGACCACCCGCACCATCTCGGCAACGCCTTTGGCGGGTTGAGGCACGAAGAAGATCACCAGCGCCATCACCGCTGCGTCGAACCGATCATCGGTGAACGGCAATTCGGTCGCGTTGCCAACCTGGAAGACCGCGTCCTTTACCGACGATCGCTCGCGCGCGAACGCCAGCTGCGCATCGGATGGGTCGATGCCCTGCACTTCTGCCGGCGCGCATCGTTGATACAGCAGCTCGGTGAAAGCGCCACTGCCGCAGCCCACGTCAATCCATTGCGCGCCACGCTGCGGCGCAATCCAGTCCAGGAATACTTCGCCGGCGAGCAGGCTCCAGCGCCCCATGCCCCGGTCATACGTTGCACCGTCCTCGAAGCGGATTGCCGGCTCAGCCATGGTGAGCACTCCCTCGCAGCCTGGCGCCGATGGGCGCCAGATCACAGTCAGTCTGAGTCCTGCAACGCTAGCGCCGGAGCAGGCTGACCGCGAGTGCTGGTGCCAAGCTCTTCCGGCACCGCCGCGATCTGACGCTCACACAGCCACTGACCGAATCGGGGATCGGCCGTCAGCACGCAGAGCGGGATCGACACCAGCAGTCCGCCCGCAAGCGGCAAGGCCCACAATGTTGCCGTCCACCCCGCCGTGGCGAAGACGCCAAACGCCACGACCCCAAACACAGTCTGTGGCCAGAGCAGCCGGGTTGCTTCAGCCCAACCCACCCCACGGTCGCTGCGGTTCTGGCTGTTCCATGCGATGCGCCCACCCAGGGCCAGACGCAGCATCGCGCCGGTCTTGGCCACGATCGATACGGCATCAAGCAAGAGCGTGAAGCCGAACTCGGTGGCGACGCCGACGCCGAAGCGACCGGCGCCACCATAGCGAGCACGTTTCTCGGCTGATAACGCGACCTCCGCATAGCCAAGCAGTTTCGGTGCATAGAGCGCGCCCAACCACGCCCCTGTCAGCGCCAGGGCCCACTCGGCAGGAAATGCTGACACATCATCTGTGGCAGCGGCCACTGCGGCGGCAAGCAGGAACAGCAGGTAAAGTGGAGCCCCCGCGAAGAGCAGGATCGCCTGGATCAGTTGCCATCGTCCCATTGCGCTTACGCCAGGCAAGCGCAGCAGGTGCCAATATTGCATATTGCCAACAACCCAGCGTGTCTCGCGGCGCAGGAATTCGGGCAGCGCGGGCGGATTCGCTTCCCAGGATCCCGCTTCGTCCGCGATCACCCGTACGCCCCATCCCGCCGCACTGAGCATCACGGCCTCAACCTGGTCGTGCGATAGAATGTGCCGACCGCTCGGTAGCGTCGGCAGGCGACAATGGAGCCGAAAGGGCGCGATGCGCACCACCGCGTTGTGACCCCAATAGGGACCTTCGTCACCTTGCCACCACGCCAGCCCGGTCGCCCAGATTCGCATGCCGGCGCGCATGCAGAACTGGAAGAGCCGCGGGAAGGCTGATGATGCAGGCAGACCCACGGTGAGATGCTGGGCGACCGCGAGCGTCGGCTCAGCCTGCACGAGCCGGATCAGACGCAGGACGGCAGCCGCGGACATCTCCGAGTCCGCATCTAGCGTCAACATCAGTTCATAGCCATGGG
>Ga0170475_116976988_pt1 | contig 14418 bp, 12 predicted proteins | sample Soicark_Litter_5_FD_111474 | JGI IMG/M metagenome (GOLD analysis project Ga0170475, IMG submission 111474) | Avena fatua rhizosphere microbial communities from Hopland, California, USA. Combined Assembly of 48 SPs | reverse complement strand
CGTTCGAGCTTCTGCGCCACTTCGACGGCCGCGCGCCACGCGCGTGACCGTTCATGCAGCGTCAGCAGGGCCAGCCTGGCCTCGGTGTCGAAGGCACTGCCGTCAAGTGCGTGATAGGCCTGCTCGGCACGGTCGAAGAGGCCGGCCTTCATGAAATCCTGTGCAAGGGCGTACTGCGCGCGGTCACGGTCGCTCTGCGGCAGGTCTGCACGTCCGAGCAGGTGTTCGTGCACCCGCACCGCGCGTTCGTATTCACCTCGGCGGCGGAACAGATTGCCGAGGGCAAAGTGCAACTCGGTGGTGTCGGGATCATGCTGGACCGCTTCGATGAAGGCGTCGATGGCTTTGTCCTGTTGTTCATTGAGCAACAGGTTCAGGCCTTTGAAATAGGCATTCGGCGATTCACGCTGCTCGCGTTTCCACTGACGAAGGTCAAGGCGCGAGGCGAGCCAGCCGAGGGCGAACGCGAGCGGGAGGCCCAGGAGGAGCCACTGGAAATCAAACACCATGGCGGGCGGGTTCAGAGTCGATCGGGGGTGGGGTGTCCGGGGCAGGGGCGTTGCTGTCGGGCGGCAGGTCAGCCACGATGCGGGCCTGGTGTTGGCGTGCGGCTCGCCGCTGACGCCACCAGCTGGGGGCCATCGCGAGACCGCCCACCATGCACCCGAGTGTGAACGCGGCCAGCACGATGAAGACCATCGGCGCACGCCATTCATGGTTGAAGAACCAACGAATGGCGACCTGGTGCTGGTTGTTCAACGCAAACGCGAACAGCGTGAAGAAAAGGGCGGCTCGAATGAGCCAGACAAAGATTCGCATTGCAACTCCCAGGCGGATTCTAGTGTGGTGTATTCCACGCCGTGCGGCACGATGGGGCCCTCTGATTGGGCTTCGGGCATGGCGCGAACCACAGCGATGCCTGTGGTACCACCGCAAATGACCTGGTTCCCATCGCATCGATATACGCGCCCAGGTTGAGCGCGGCGAGGTGAAACCCTGGCGGCGCCATCGACTTCCACAAGAAGCGGTGACAGATGTCACCCTCGGTGTTCAGGCGTCCTGCGGATCCGGAGACGGCGTCGCGGGTAGGGCAGGAGAGATGGCGGGGGGCGCGGAGGCGGAGGGCAGCACGCCATCCACCGGTACCTGGGCATCGACGGCTTCGCGAAGCGCTTTGCCGGGCTTGAAATGGGGGACGAGCTTTTCGGGGATCACCACCTGCTCGCCGGAACGGGGATTGCGCCCCATCCGCGGCGGGCGGCGGTTGATCGAGAAACTGCCGAACCCGCGGATCTCGATGCGATGCCCGCGCGCGAGGGCGTCGGACATCGCGTCCAAGATGGTCTTGACGGCGAACTCGGTGTCGCGATGGGTCAACTGGCCGAATTGTTCGGCCAATTGGGTCACGAGGTCGGAACGGGTCATTCAGTCCTGCTGGATCCTGGGGTTCGGCGCCGGAACAACGATCAGCTGTTGTTCTGGTTGTCGAGCTTGGCACGCAGCAGCGCGCCGAGGCTCGTGGTACCAGCGTTTTCACGCTCGGTCGTGGCCGACAGGCGCTGCATGGCTTCTTGCTGGTCGACGTTGTCCTTGGCCTTGATCGACAGCTGGATCGAACGCGTCTTGCGGTCGACGTTGATGATCATGGCGTTGACTTCGTCGCCTTCCTTGAGCATGTTGCGTGCGTCCTCGACGCGATCACGGCTGATTTCCGAGGCGCGGAGGTAACCCGTCACATCGGCGTTCAGTTCGATCTCGGCGCCACGGGCGTCCACGGTCTTGACCTTGCCGGTCACGGTCTGGCCACGGTCATTGACCGAGGTGTACGACGTGAACGGATCGGAGTCGAGCTGCTTGATGCCCAGCGAGATGCGTTCGCGTTCCACATCGACGGCCAGCACGACGGCTTCGACTTCCTGGCCCTTCTTGTAGTTGCGGACTGCGGTTTCGCCCGGCTCGTGCCACGACAGATCGGACAGGTGCACCAGGCCGTCGATGCCGGCCGACAGGCCGACGAACACGCCGAAGTCGGTGATGGACTTGACGGGGCCCTTGACGCGGTCGCCGCGCTGGACCGTGCCCGAGAATTCTTCCCACGGGTTGGTCTTGCACTGCTTCATGCCGAGGCTGATGCGGCGCTTGTCTTCGTCGATCTCGAGGACCATGACTTCGACTTCATCGCCGAGGGACACGATCTTGTTCGGGGCGACGTTCTTGTTGGTCCAGTCCATTTCCGAGACGTGCACCAGGCCTTCGATGCCCGGCTCGATCTCGACGAACGCGCCGTAGTCGGCGATGTTCGTGATCTTGCCGAACAGACGGGTGCTGTTCGGGTAGCGACGCGACACGCCGTGCCACGGGTCGTCGCCCAGTTGCTTGATGCCCAGGGAGACGCGGTTCTTCTCGGCGTCGAACTTGAGGACCTTGGCTTGCAGCTCTTGCCCGACCTGAACGACTTCGCTCGGGTGGCGGACGCGGCGCCAGGCCATGTCGGTGATGTGCAGCAGGCCGTCGATGCCGCCGAGGTCCACGAACGCACCGTATTCGGTGATGTTCTTGACCACGCCGTTGACGATGGCGCCTTCGGACAGGGTGCTCAGCAGCTTGCTGCGCTCTTCGCCCATCGACGCTTCGACCACGGCGCGGCGTGACAGCACGACGTTGTTGCGCTTGCGGTCGAGCTTGATGACCTTGAACTCCATGGTCTTGCCTTCGAACGGGCTCATGTCCTTGACAGGGCGCGTGTCGAGCAGAGAGCCGGGAAGGAAGGCGCGGATGCCGTTGACCAGCACGGTCAGGCCACCCTTGACCTTGCCGTTGACGGTGCCGCTCACGAATTCACCGGATTCCAGCGAGTTCTCGAGGGACAGCCACGACGCCAGGCGCTTGGCCTTGTCGCGCGACAGGATCGTGTCGCCATAGCCGTTTTCGACGGCGTCAATCGCCACGGAGACGAAGTCGCCGACCTGGACTTCGAGTTCGCCTTGGTCGTTCTTGAACTCTTCGATGGGCACGTAGGCTTCGGACTTGAGGCCTGCGTTAACCACGACGAAATTGTGTTCGACGCGAACGACTTCTGCGGTGATGACCTCACCGGCGCGCATCTCTGATTTATTCAGAGATTCTTCGAACAGGGCGGCAAAGGATTCCATACCTTCGGCAGCGGCGTTTTGAGTTGGGGACATGGGGGACGATCCAGTTGCAGCGGAGGCTGCGGGTTAGGTTGAACAATCCGCCGCTTCGGCGCGCATGCAGCGCAGGAGGGAAAGCGACGGGATGAGCGATTGGAACTCTCGGGGCGACCGTCGCTTCTTTCGAGGTCAGGGCGCCTGGAATTCCTGCTTCGCGTTCCACCACTCGAGCACACGGGCGACACACTGGTCGACCGACAACTCGGAGTTGTCGAACAGCTTGGCATCTTCGGCCGGTTTGAGGGGGGCGACGGTGCGAGACTGGTCTCGCAGGTCACGTGCTTCCAAATCAGCGCGGAGACTGTCAATGCTAGCCGGAATTCCCTTCGAAATCAATTGCTTATGTCGACGTTCAGCCCGCACGGCGGCACTTGCGGTGACGAAGACTTTCAAATCGGCACCCGGAAAAATGACGGTTCCCATGTCACGCCCATCGGCCACCAAACCGGGCAGACGGCGGTGCGACAGCTGGAGGGCGCGAAGCGCCTCCCGAACAGCCGGAAACACCGACACGCGGGACGCCATGGCACCCACATGCTCCTGGCGCAGGTCATCGCTCACTTCGGTGCCGTCGAGCCAGATTTGATGGCCGGAGAACTTGAGCCGCAGCGCCGAAGCCACCCGGGCGAGGCCCGTTTCATCCGTGTCTGCCACGCCGCACTGCATGGCTGCGAGGGCGGTGGCACGGTACAGCGCGCCCGAATCGAGGAAGTGATAGCCGAGGGCCATCGCCACGGCGCTTGCCAGCGTGCCTTTGCCAGAGGCCGTGGGCCCGTCGATGGTGAGTACTGGCACGTCGGTGGTGGCGCACTCGACCACGGAGAACAGCGTTTCGAAATAATCAGGGAAGGTCTTGCCGACGCAGCGGGGATCGAGGATGCGGACGGGCACGTTGCCGGCAGGTCGGGCAAGCGGGTTGAACGCCGCCAATGAGAAGCACATGGCGACACGGTGGTCGTCATACGTGTGGATCTCCGCGCGCTGCCAACGGGCCGGCGCTGTGACCTGTATGAAATCGGCCCCTTCGACGACCGCCGCACCCAGCTTGCGCAGTTCGGCGGCCATCGCGGCGATCCGGTCGGTCTCCTTCACGCGCCAGCTGGCGATGTTCGTCAACCGGGTGGTGCCGGTGGCGAACAGGGCCATCACGGCGAGCGTCATCGCAGCGTCGGGGATGTGGTTGCAGTCGAGGTCGATGGCCTTCAATGGCCATGTCCCGCGGCGCACCTCCAGCCAGCCCGGTCCGCTCGACACCTGGGCGCCCATCGCACGGGCGGCGTCGGCAAAGCGGATGTCGCCCTGGATGGAGTCGCCACCGACCCCCTCGATGCGAATGGCTCGGCCGTCGAGGGCCGCGATCGCGCCGAGTGCGATGAAGTACGAGGCCGACGACGCGTCGCCCTCGACATGAATGCTGCCGGGAGAACGGTAACGGCTGCCCTGCGGGATGGTGAAGCGCTGCCAGCCGTCGCGCTGGACGACGATGCCGAAGCGTGCGAGAAGGTTCAGCGTGATCTCGACGTACGGCTTGGACGTCAGCTCGCCGTCCACGGCGATGGTGACCGGGCCGTCGGCCGAGACGAGGGGCAAGGCCAGCAGCAGCGCGGTGAGGAACTGGCTGGAGACATCGCCGCGCACCCGGATGGGCGTCGACGTGTCGAGCGCACCCGTGCCGGGACCGAGGCGCAGCGGCGGGTAACCGTCGTTGCCGAGGTAGTCGATGGGGCAGCCAAGCTGGCGCAGCGCATCGACCAGGTCGCCGATGGGCCGTTCGTGCATGCGCGGGATGCCCTCCAGCTCGAAGGTGCCATGCTGCGTTGCCGCCAGCACGGCCAGCGCGGCGGTCAGCGGGCGCATGGCCGTGCCCGCGTTACCGAGGAAAAGTTGGGCCGCCTTGACCGGCAATCGCCCGGCCAGGCCGGTGACCTGCCACTCGGTGCCGCAGGCCTCGATGCCGCATCCGAGTGCACGCAGCGCATCGAGCATCACGCGGGTGTCGTCGGAATCGAGCAGATCGTGGACGACGGTGGTGCCTTCGCTCAGCCCGGCGAGCAGGAGCACCCGGTTCGAGATGCTTTTGGAGCCGGGCAGCCGGACAGTTCCCTGCGCGGCGCGCAACGGGGGGATGTCGAGGAACGGGGTGGTGAACATGCGACGCGGGAAGGGGCTGCGGGGAGGGGCGGTGTCGAACAGGCGCGACCGGGCGGTTTACCCGGTCAGCGGCCGGAGCCGGGCTTGGCCGCGCCCATCTGCCAGCCGGTGCGCGCCTCCGAAGCATTGCGGATCAGGTCCTCGAGCGCCTCGACGTTGCCCGACTTCATCACGTGTTCCATCGCGTCGAGCGTATGCCGGAAACGCATGGACTGCTTCAGGATTTCCTCGCGGTTGGACATGAGGATGTCGCGCCACACTTGGGGATCGCTCGCGGCAATGCGCGTGAAATCGCGAAAGCCGGGGCCGGCGAGCGAAAGAAAGTCGCGCCCGGCCGGTTGCTTCGCCACGGAACTGAAGAAGGCAAAGGCGAGCATGTGCGGCAGGTGGCTCACGGCGGCGAACGCGGCGTCGTGGTTCTCCGGCGTCATGCGCAGCACTTGCGAACCGATGGCGGACCAGACGTCGGTGGCCTTCTGAACGAGGTCCGGATCGGTCTGCGGCAGCGGCGTCAGGATGACTTGGCGGCCCGTGTAGAGCGACGCGTCGGCGTGCGCGATGCCCGCCACTTCCTTGCCTGCAATGGGGTGCGCGGGCACGAATGAGGCAAGGCGATCCTTCAGCACGCGGCGGGCGGCGTCGACGACGTCGCGCTTGGTCGAGCCCACGTCCATGAACAGCACGCCCGGTTCGACGAGGTGACGAATGGCGCGGAACGTGGCTTCGCTTGCCGAAACCGGTACTGCCATCAGCACGATGTCCGAGCCGGACACGGCGAGCAGCGCCGATTCGGCGGTGTCATCGATCACGCCAAGCTTCTTGGCCCGCTCGGTCGTCGATGGCGATTTGCTGTAACCGATGACCCGCTTGACGAGGCCGGCACGTTTGAGCGCGAGCGCGAAGGATCCGCCCATCAGGCCGCAGCCGATCAGGCCAAGCTGATTGAACATCGTGCGAGTGCTCTCTGTGTGTTGGTTGTTTTCGTGGAAGGAGGCCGGCGTTCAGTGAACGTCGACGGGGTAGGTGCCCAGCACCTTGAAGTACGCGCACGTCTCGCGCAAAGCCGCCAGGGCAGTGGCCACCTGGGGCTGCTCGGGGTGGCCTTGCAGGTCGATGTAGAAGTAGTACTCCCATTGGCCCGAACGTGCCGGGCGCGACTCGAAACGGGTCATCGACACGCCGTGCTCCTTCAGTGGCACGAGCATGTCATGTACGGCGCCCGGGCGGTTGGCGACCGACACCACGAGGCTGGTGCAGTCGTGGCCTGACGCCTGCGGCTGGGGCTGGCTCTGCGGGTGCGCCACGATGGCGAAGCGGGTGCGGTTGTGCGGATCGTCCTGGATGGCCGGGGACAGCGTGTGCAGGCCGTACTCGCTGCCAGCACGGTCGCTCGCGATGGCGGCGAGCGATGAATCCATGCTGGCCAGCCGCGCGCCTTCCGCGTTGCTCGACACCGGGCGGCGCTCCACGTTGGGCAGATGTCTGCTCAACCAGCCATGGCATTGCCCGAGCGCCTGCGGGTGCGCGCAGACGGCCTGAATGCCGTCGAGGTCGTTCTCACGGCGCAGCAGGTTGTGTCGTACGAGCAGACTGGTTTCGCCCACGATGTGCAGCGGCGTGGTCAGGAACAGGTCGAGTGAGCGCGCGACGACGCCTTCAGCGGAGTTCTCCACTGGCACGACGCCGAAATCGGCGGCGCCAGCGGACGTGGCGCGAAACACCTCGTCGATGCTCTCGCACAGCACGCGCACGATGGACGAGCCGAAGAAGCCGAGCGTCGCCTGTTCGGTGAAGGTGCCCGCGGGGCCAAGGTAAGCCACGCGGGTGGGCGTCTCCAAGGCGCGGCAGGCCGACATGATCTCGCGCCAGATGGGCGCGACGCTGTCGGACTTGAGCGGACCCCGGTTCGCCGCCTTCAAGCCATCGATGACCTGCGCTTCCCGCTCGGGGCGGAATGTCGCCGAGCCTTCGCGCTTTTTCATCTCGCCCACTTCCTGGGCCAGCCGCGCGCGGCGGTTCAGGAGGTCGAGCAGTTCGCGGTCCACCGCATCGATGCGCGTGCGCAACGACAGGAGATCGGGGTTCACGGGAGGTGTCGATTCAGCCATGGCGGGTGGCAAATTCTCGCATGTGGCCCACCAGGGCTTGGACCCCGGCAAGCGGCATGGCGTTGTAGAGACTCGCGCGCATGCCGCCGACGGATTTGTGGCCCTTCAACTGCAGCAGGCCCTTGGCGCGTGCTTCCGCCAGGAATGCATCATTGAGCGATTCGTCCTTCAGGAAGAAAGGGATGTTCATGCGGGAGCGGCAGGCCTTGTCCACCTTGTTCACGCAGAACGCGGAGCTGTCGATGTAGTCGTAGAGGAGCGATGACTTCGCGATGCTGCGCGCTTCCATCGCGGCCACCCCGGTGGCCGAGCCTTCGGTCTGGCCCTTGAGCCACTGGAACACCAGCCCGGCGATGTAGATGGCATACGTCGGCGGCGTGTTGAACATGGACTCGTTGTCCGCGACGATGCGGTAGTCGAACGCGGACGGGCACGCGGGCAGCGCGTGGCCCAACAGGTCCTCGCGGACGATCACGATGGTCACGCCCGCCGCACCGATGTTCTTCTGGGCTCCGGCAAATGCCAGGCCCACACGTGACCAGTCGACGGGGCGCGACAGCACATGCGAGGAGAAGTCGATCACGAGCGGTGCCTTGGCCCCGAGCCGGGCCAGATCGGGCAGCGCCTGGAACTCGACCCCGTGGACGGTCTCGTTGCTGCAAAGGTGCACGTAGGCGGCATCCTTGCTGAGCTTCCAGGAGGCCGGGTCGGGGATCGTGGTGTGGTGCGTGGTCGCATTGGATGCGATGGTGCGCGCCAGGCAATAGCGCTGCGCTTCCTTCTGCGATTTCTGCGACCACGACCCCGTGACCACGAAATCGGCCACCCCTCCCCGCGACAGGTTCATCGGCACGATGGCGTTTTCCGCCAGCCCGCCGCCTTGCATGAACAGGATGCGGAACTGGGACGGCACCGCCAGCAATTCTCGCAGGTCGGCCTCGGCCTGTGTGAGGATGGTGTGGAATTCGCGGCCGCGATGGCTCATCTCCATCACGCTCATGCCGCTGCCGCGCCAGTCGAGCATCTCGGACGCAGCCAGCGTGAGCACCTCATCGGGCAGCGTGGCCGGACCCGGGGCAAAGTTGTAGGGACGTGCCTTCGTCATGTGATCGGGGCCAAGGGTGTGAGTCTGAGGAGTTATTTCTTCGGCTTGGCGCTGCCTTGGCCCTTGCCCTTGCCGGGCGCAGACGCCCCGGATTCACCGTTGGCAGGGACGCCGAGGGCTTGCAGCAGATTCTGGTCGAGCGCCTTGAGCTTTGGTTCCACGACCGGGCGCAGTTCGTTCACAGCCTGCGCGCGCAGCGCGTTGCTGATCTCGGGCATCGCGGCCTGGTACTTCTTGAATGCCGGGTTCTCTAGGGCGACAAGCAACTGGCGCAGTTCGTCTTCCGAGAAGCGCTCGTGCAGCAACGGCAGCAGCGCCGACTGTGCGAGCTTGGCGGACTTCTCCTTCGCGACGGGGCCCACCTCATCGGCGTACTGCTTGAACAGGCCTTCCACGCGGGCGATGGTGGCTTCACGCTTGCTTTCGGGCACCCGGTCGATGGCCTGCTGTGCGAAGGCGGACATCTGTTGCACCGGCTGGAGCGTCAGGCCGCGCGCCAGGTCGTCGAGACCCGGTTGCTGCAGGGCCACCAGGCGGTCGAGGAGCGTTTTCTTGGCGGCACTCGGCGCTGCAATCGGTGCCGGCGACGACGCAGGGGCTGCGGGCGTGACCTGGGCCTGGGCTTGCGTCACCACGGCGCCAGCGATCAGCGCGGTCAGGAGGATTTTTTTCATGCGTTGTTCTCGTCAGTGGGCAGCTCTTCGCCTGCCTCGGGGTTGGCATCGTTTTCAGCGACGCGTTGCAAACAAATGAGCTTGGTTCCGTTATCGAGCGCGATCAGCGTGACACCTTGCGTGGCGCGTCCCAGTTCGCGGATCTCCGACACCCGGGTGCGCACAAGCACACCCTTGTCGGTGATCAGCATGATCTCGTCTGCCGGGCGCACCAGCGTGGCGGCGACGACCTTGCCGTTGCGCTCGGATTGTTGGATCGCAATCATGCCTTTGGTTCCACGGCCATGGCGGGTGTACTCGACGATGCTCGTGCGCTTGCCGTAACCGTTCTCCGTAGCGGTCAGCACGCTCTGCGTCTCGTCTTCGGCGACGAGCATCGCGATCACGCTCTGGCCTTCGTCGAGCGTCATGCCGCGCACGCCTCGCGCGTTGCGGCCCATCGAGCGCACGTCGTCCTCGTCGAAGCGAACGGCCTTGCCGCCGTCGCTGAAGAGCATCACGTCGTGCTTGCCGTCGGTGAGTGCGGCACCGATCAGGAAGTCGCCGTCGTCGAGGTCGACCGCGATGATGCCGGCCTTGCGCGGGTTGCTGAACTCGTCGAGCGAGGTCTTCTTCACGACGCCTTGCGCGGTGGCCATGAACACATAGTGATCGGCAGGGAAGCTGCGGAAGCCGTCGGTCAACGGCAGCACGACGTTGACCTTCTCGCCCGGCTGCAGCGGGAACATGTTGACGATCGGGCGCCCGCGCGAGTTGCGCGAGCCGGTGGGCACCTCCCACACCTTGAGCCAGTACACGCGGCCGCGGGTGGTGAAGCACAGGATGTAGTCATGCGTGTTCGCGATGAACAACTGGTCGACCCAGTCGTCATCCTTCGTTTGCGTGGCCTGCTTGCCCCGTCCGCCGCGTTTCTGCGCGCGATATTCAGACAGCGCCTGGCTCTTGATGTAGCCCGTGTGGCTGAGGGTCACGACCATGTCGGTGGGCGTGATCAGGTCCTCTGTGCCGAGATCCTGCGCGTTGTGCTCGATCTGGCTGCGGCGGGCGCCCAGCTTCGTCTGGCCGAACTCCAGCTTCAGTGCGGTCAGTTCCTCGCCGATGATGGTGGTCACGCGCGACGGCGTGGCCAGGATGTCGAGCAAGTCGGCGATGTGCGACATCACGTCCTTGTACTCTGCCACGATCTTGTCTTGTTCGAGGCCGGTCAGGCGCTGCAGGCGCATCTGCAGGATTTCGCTGGCCTGCTCCTCGGAGAGACGGTACAGGCCATCGGGCTGGAGGCCGAATTCCTTCGGCAGGCCCTCGGGGCGGTACGCAGCGCGGCCGCCAGGCGTTTCGCCTTCGGCCCTCACGAGCATCTCGCGCACGAGCGACGAATCGAAGGTCTTGCTCATCAACGCGGCCTTGGCGGCCGGCGGCGTGGGCGACGTCTTGATCGTCTCGATGAATTCGTCGATGTTGGCCAGGGCGACGGCGAGGCCTTCGAGGAGGTGCCCGCGTTCGCGCGCCTTGCGCAGCTCGAACACCGTTCGGCGGGTGATGACCTCGCGGCGATGTTCGAGGAACACCGAGATCAGCTCCCTCAAGTTGCAAAGCTTGGGCTGGCCGTCGATCAGGGCCACCATGTTGATGCCAAACGTGTCCTGCAGCTGGGTCTGCTTGTACAGGTTGTTCAGCACCACCTCAGGCACTTCGCCGCGCTTGAGCTCGATGACCACGCGCATGCCGGACCGGTCGGACTCGTCCTGGATGTGGCTGATGCCCTCGATCTTCTTCTCGTGGACCAGCTCGGCCATGCGCTCGAGCAGGGTCTTCTTATTCACCTGGTACGGGATCTCGTCGACGATGATCGCCTGGCGTTGGCCGCGGTCGATGTCCTCGAAGTGCACCTTGGCGCGCATCACGACCTTGCCGCGCCCGGTTCGGTAACCGTCGCGCACGCCGCTCGTGCCATAGATGATGCCGGCCGTCGGGAAGTCGGGCGCCGGGATGATTTCGATCAATTCGTCGATCGTGGCCTGCGGGTTCTTCAGCAGATGCAGGCAGGCATCGACGACCTCGTTGAGGTTGTGCGGCGGAATGTTCGTGGCCATGCCCACGGCGATGCCGCCCGAACCGTTGACGAGCAGGTTCGGCAGCCGCGTGGGCATCACCAGCGGCTCTTTCAGCGAACCGTCGTAGTTGGGTCCGAAGTCGACTGTTTCCTTGTCGAGATCGGCCAGCATCTCGTGGGCGATCTTGGACAGGCGGATTTCCGTGTACCGCATCGCTGCCGCGTTGTCGCCGTCGATCGAGCCGAAGTTGCCTTGGCCGTCCACCAGCATGTGGCGCAACGAGAAATCCTGCGCCATGCGGACCGCGGTGTCATACACCGACTGGTCGCCGTGGGGATGGTATTTACCAATGACGTCGCCGACGATGCGGGCAGACTTCTTGTAAGGGCGATTCCAGTCGTTGTTCAACTCGTGCATCGCGAACAACACACGGCGGTGGACGGGCTTCAGGCCATCACGCGCGTCGGGGAGGGCGCGGCCCACGATCACGCTCATGGCGTAGTCGAGGTACGAGCGCCGCATCTCCTCCTCGAGGCTGATGGGCAGGGTTTCCTTGGCGAACTGAGTCATTCGGTCTCGGCGTCAAAGCGATCGGGGAAGCGCAGGCGGGCTTGCTTGCGCAATCCGCGATTCTAAGTCGGCTGCGATGTCGTGCTTGCGCAACAGCCGCCAAGACAATGAACAGGCGGGCGCCCAAAATCCAGTGGGTTGAAGACCCTATGGCACAATCCGCCGGTCGGTGGTGATCCCTCGAGAAATCGATGCGTCGCCTGTACTTTCCGATTCCGGTTTGGACGTTTTGCAGAACACTGCACCTTCCTTCAGAGGAGAATCATGAAGAAACTCAATAAAGTCGCATCGCTCTTCGCAACGGCCGCTCTCGCTGCTTCCGCTTCTGGTGCTTTTGCCCAAAACTGGGTCGACAGCTCCGGCCAGGCATGGAAGAACGGCTCGGGCGAATACTGCTACCGCAATAACTTCTGGACGCCGGCCAACGGCAAGCAAGGTTGCGATGGCGTCCCTGCGCCGGCTCCGATTGCCCCCCCCGTCCCTGCACCGGCCCCGATCGCTCCGGCGCCTGTCGCTCCGGTCGTTCCCGTCGTCCCGCCCGCACCAGTGAGCGAGAAGGTCACGTTCGCCGCTGACGCCTTCTTCGACACCGCCAAGTCCGTGCTGAAGCCGGATGCCCGCGCCAAGCTGGACGACCTCGTTGCCAAGACCAAGGACGTCAACCTCGAAGTCATCATCGCTGTCGGCCACACCGACTCCGACGGCTCCGATGCCTACAACCAGAAGCTGTCGGTCGCTCGTGCCGAGTCGGTCAAGAAGTACCTGGTGAGCAAGGGCATCGAAACCAACCGCGTCTACACCGAAGGCAAGGGTGAAAAGCAACCCGTCGCCGACAACAAGACCAAGGAAGGCAAGGCGAAGAACCGCCGCGTCGAAATCGAAGTCGTGGGTACGCGCGCCAAGAAGTAATCGACCTCGCGTCGTCTTGAAACCCCGCTCAGGCGGGGTTTTTTGTTTGCTGCGCCGAAAGGGCGCATTGAATTGCATGGAGGGCCAGGGGCACCTCGCCTCCTGTCCGATTCAAACGTTTGGCGCGACCAGAGGTACCATCGAAACCATGACGAATGCCGATCCTCTAGAACTTGCCAAATTCAGCGAACTGGCCCATCGGTGGTGGGACCCCGAAAGCGAGTTTCGCCCGCTCCACCAGATCAACCCGCTGCGCCTCGATTGGATTGATGGGTTTGCCCGCCTGAGTGGCAAGCGCGTGCTCGACGTCGGCTGCGGCGGCGGCATCCTGGCCGATTCGATGTCCCGCAAAGGTGCTGATGTGCTGGGCATCGACTTGGCCGGCAAGGCGCTGAAGGTGGCGCAATTGCATGCCATGGAAGCAGGCACGCCATCCGTCCAGTACCGTGAAGTGGCAGCCGAGGCGCTGGCCGCGGAAGCGCCGGCACAGTTCGATGTGGTCACTTGCATGGAAATGCTCGAACACGTGCCTGATCCATCCTCCATCGTGCGTGCCTGCACCACGCTCGTGAAGCCTGGCGGCTGGGTGTTTTTCTCCACGATCAGCCGCAATCCCAAGGCCTTCCTGTTCGCCATCGTTGGCGCCGAATACCTGCTCAAGCTATTGCCGAAGGGCACCCACGAATACGCGCGGTTCATCCGCCCGAGCGAACTGGCGCAGTGGTGCCGCGATGCCGGCCTGCAAATGGAATCCACGCGCGGCATGGAGCACAACCCGCTCACCGGGCGCTACTGGTTGTCCGACGATACGAGCGTGAACTACCTGCTCGCGTGCAGGCGGCCCGCATGAGCGCGAGGTTGCAGGCTGTCTTGTTCGACCTCGATGGCACGCTGATCGACAGCGCCCCGGATCTGGCCGGTGCGGGCAACGAGTTGCGCGCGGCGCGAGGGCTCGACCCGCTGCCCTTCGCACGCTTTCGGCCGCTGGTAGGCACCGGCGCACGCGGCATGGTGAAAGTGGCTCTCGGCGTGGGTCCCGAGCATCCGCAATTCATCGACCTGCGCGAGGAGTTCCTCTCGCGCTACGAGGCCCGCATGACCACCGAGACCGCGGTGTTCGCCCACGTGCGCCCGGTGCTCGACGCGTTGCGCAAGCGTGGCGTGCCCTGGGGCATCGTTACCAACAAGGCGGCGCGGTTCACCGCGCCGCTGGTCAAGGCCCTCGGCCTCGACCTGGAGGCAGTCGCGGTGGTCAGCGGTGATACGACGCCGCATTCGAAGCCGCACCCGGCCCCGTTGCTCGAAGCGGCTCGGCAGATGCACCTGGCGCCGGAGGCTTGCATGTACGTCGGCGACGACCTTCGCGATGTGCAGGCGGGCCGGGCCGCAGGCATGCGCACCGTTGCCGCATCGTGGGGTTACCTCGGCGCGGGGGAGGCCATCGGCGAGTGGGGCGCCGATCACGTCATCGATTTGCCAGATGAGCTCTTGAAACTGCCCGGAATCGCCTAAACTACGGACTTCCCTGGGGCCGACCTGGTTTCGACGCGGGTGCGGAGTTGGAACAGGGCATGCCGAGGACCAGTCACCTCGTAAATCCATCTGGATCAAAGTAACTGCGAACGACTCTACGTACGCCCTCGCCGCTTAACACCG
>Ga0170475_106645466_pt1 | contig 14420 bp, 18 predicted proteins | sample Soicark_Litter_5_FD_111474 | JGI IMG/M metagenome (GOLD analysis project Ga0170475, IMG submission 111474) | Avena fatua rhizosphere microbial communities from Hopland, California, USA. Combined Assembly of 48 SPs | reverse complement strand
GCCCAGGTGCACCACGTGCCACCAGCTGCGCAGGTAGCGCCCCAGCCTGGCGCCCCACGGGCCCGGCCTGGCGTGGAGATCGGCGGACCGGCTCATTGGCGCCGCGCCTCCCGCACCCCCGTCACGTCGGTGATCGCCGACAGCGCCCTCTGCAGCTGCGCGGTCGACCCGATTTCGGCGGTAAAGATCATGCGCGCCTGCCCCTTGAGGGTGTGCGTGTTCACGCCGGTCACGTTGATCTTCTCGCGCGAGAACACCTCGGAGATGTCGCGCAGCAGGCCCTGGCGGTCGCCGGCCAGGATGAACAGGTCGACCGGGTAGACCGTGCCGGCGCCGGTCGCGCCCCATTCGGTCTGGATCACGCGCGCGGGGGCCTTGGCGCGCATCTCGGCAAAATTCTTGCAGTTCGCGCGATGGATCGCCACGCCCTTGCCGCGCGTGACGAAGCCGACGATCGGATCGGGCGGCGCCGGTTTGCAGCATTTGGCCAGGGCGGTCATCAAGCCCTCCGTGCCGACCACCAGCACGCCCGACTTGGCGCCCTGCTCCACGCTCGAAGCGCGGCTCTTGTTGATGAGCGCCGCGTCGTCCGGCGGCGGCGCTTCCACCGTCTCGTGCAGGGCCGCCTCCACGTGGCGCAGGCTGAAGCTCTCCTTGGCGACCGCGATGAACAGGTCGTCGACCTTGGCGAAGCCCAGCTTGTGCGCCAGCGCTTCCAGGTTGACCGCGGTCTTGCCTTCGCGCTGGAGCGATTTCTCCACCAGCGCGCGGCCCTGCGCCAGCGTCTCGGCCAGCTCGAGCGCGTGGAACCAGGCGCGGATCTTCGAGCGCGTGCGGCCCGACACCGTGTAGTCCGGGTTGAGCCAGTCGCGCGACGGGCCGGGGTTGCCCGCCCGCCCCTTGACGGTGATGATCTCGCAAGTCTGCCCGTTCTTCAGCGGCGTATTGAGCGGAACCATCACGCCATCGACCTTGGCGCCGCGGCAGTGGTGCCCGACCTCGCTGTGCAGGTGGTAGGCAAAGTCGATCGGCGTGGCGCCCGCCGGCAGCTCCAATACCCGGGCCTGCGGCGTGAGCACGAAAATGCGGTCGTCGAGCGTGGTGGCCTTGAGCTTTTCGACCCATTCGCGCTGCAGGTCGTCCTGGCCGGTGACCGCGTCGGCCACGTCGCTTTTCCACGCCAGCAGCTGGCGCAGCCAGGCGATCTTCTCGTCGTACTTCTGGCCCTTGAAGTTCGAGCCGCCCTCCTCCTTGTAGCGCCAGTGCGCGGCCACCCCGTACTCGGCGAAGTGGTGCATCTCCTGGGTGCGGATCTGCACCTCGAGCGGACGCCCGTCCTCGGCGGTGACGACCGTGTGCAGCGACTGGTAGCCGTTGGGCTTGGGGCGCGAGATATAGTCGTCGAACTCCTTCGGGATCGGGGTCCAGATGTTGTGGACCAGGCCCAGCACCGCGTAGCAGGTCTTCACGTCCGCCGCGATCACGCGGAAGGCGCGCACGTCGTACAGTTCGGTGAAGTCGAGCTCCTTGCCGCGCATCTTGTTCCAGATGCTGTAGATATGCTTCGGCCGCCCCGACACTTCGGCCTCGATCCCGGCCGCCGCCAGCTCGCGCCGCAGGCGCTCGATCGACGACTGCACGAAGCCCTCGCGCAGCATGCGCTTTTCCTCGAGCATCTTGGCGATGCGCTTATAGGTCTCGGGCTCGAGGAAACGGAACGACAAGTCCTCCAGCTCCCACTTGAGCTGCCAGATGCCCAGGCGATTGGCAAGCGGCGCGTACAGATCGAGCACCTCGCGCCCGCAGGCGCGGCTCATGTCGTCGAAACGCTTCTGTTCGGCGAAAAAGCGCAGGCTCGCCAGGCACGAGGCCAGGCGCACCAGCACCACGCGCATGTCCGAGGCCATCGCCAGGAGCATCTTGCGCAAGGTCTCGACCTGGGCCCGGGCTTCCTGCGCGGCGTTCTTGCCGCGTCCGACCGGCTGCCGGACGGCGGCAGTCAGGTCGCGCAGCCGGATCAACTGGTACACCCCGCTCGCCAGGTCGGATACTTCCTTGCCGAAGCGCTCCTCGATCTTTGCGGCCGCTCCGGGATCGGAGATCGACAGTTCGAACAGCAGGCCGGCGATGCGCGTTTCGGCATCGCTGCGCAGGTAGGCCAGGATGCCGGCCATGCCGAGCGAGAACTCGAACGCGTTCTGGCCGGTGAAGGCGGTGCGATGGCCGTAGGCCGTGCCCGCGTAGTCGAGCGCGGCCTGCACGCGCGCGGCGTCCTCGGCCCCCAGGCCGTGAATCAGCTTGTTGGTGGCGTCACCAAGTACGGCGGTCGGAACCATCGCTTAGCGCAACGCCGCGGTGACGACGATCTCGACCAGGTTCGCCGGATGGGCCAGCCTTGCTTCGACGGTGGCGCGCGGCGGCGTATGGCCGGACGCGACCCACTCGTCCCACACCTTGTTCATGCCCGCGAAGTGCGCCATGTCGGAGATGAAGATCTGGCACATCAGGATGCAGGTCTTGTCGCTGCCCACTTCGCCCAGCAGGCGGTCGACATGGCCCAGCACCTCGCGCGTCTGTCCTTCGATGCCTTGCGTGGTGTCTTCAGCGATCTGGCCGGCCAGGTACACGGTGCCGTTATGAACGGCGGTTTCGGACAAGCGCTTGCCTACGTGAAGTCGTTTGATTTCCATATTCTCTTTCTAAAACTGGCTGGGCTCAGCCGATCAAAAATTCTCGCGCAATCGCGATCTGGTCGTCGTGGATGAAGGTCGGCGCATGGCCGACGCCCGCGATTTCCACGACCTTGGGCCTGGGGCCGCGCGCGGCCATCTCCTGAACGGTCGCGCGCGAAAGCAGGTCGGAGAGCTCGCCGCGCACGAGCAGGGTCGGGCACCGGATCGCATCGTAGGCGGCCCACAGCACCGCCTGGTCGCCTTCCGCGCGTTGGGGCGTGATCGCGCGAAACGGCTGGGCCAACCCGAGGTCGTAGTGGCGCACCCACGACCCGTCGGCGTCCTGGCGCAGCACGTCGCTGGCCAGCTTGTGCCACTCGTCTTCCGAATGCGGGCCGAACGAGGCCGACACCTGGCGCACGAACTCGGCGCCGTCCCCGAAGCTGGCAAAGCGCAGATCCTGGCCGATGTAGTCGCCGATGCGCTGCATCGCCTCCTGGTCGAGCACCGGTCCGATATCGTTGAGCACGAGCTTGCGGACCGGGCTGCCTTCGAGCGAGGCCAGCACCATGCCGATCAGTCCGCCCATCGAGGTGCCGAACCAGTCGACGCCCTCGTCCTCGCCGTTGGCGGTAACGCGCGCGATCAGCGTGACCATGTCGGCCACGTATTGCGGCACGGTGTAGAGGGCGGGATCGCGCAGGCGGTCGGAGCGGCCGCGGCCCACCACGTCGGGGCATACCACGCGATAGTGACCGGAGAGCGCCCGCGCCAGCGAATCGAAGTCGTCGGCGACGCGGGTCACTCCATGCACGCATACCAGCACACGCGGGTTGGCCGGATCGCCCCACTCCTTGTAAGCCATGCGGTGCAGCCCCGCGGGTGAGCTGCATTGCACATATTTCAATCCTGCTTCAATCATCCCGCGCTCCGTCATACAATACAATCATCAGGTTAAGCTTGAACCCGCCATTTTAGCGGACGTTGCAATTAAAATTCTACCCATCTGGCATTCCCCTCGCCAACCTTCATTACAGAGGACTCCATGAAATCCAGCATGTTAAGCGGTAAAACTGCTCTCGTCACGGGATCGACCTCGGGCATCGGCCTTGGCATCGCGCGCGCGCTGGCCGGACAAGGCGCGAATATCGTGTTCAACGGCTTCGGCGACGCGCAGCAAATCGAGAAACTATACACCGCCGTCGGCCAGGAATTCGGGGTGGACACTATCTACCACAACGCCGACATGTCCAAGCCCGCCGAGATCGAGGCGATGATGCAGTTCGCGGCCGAGAAGTTGGGTGGCGTCGATATCCTGGTCAACAATGCCGGTATCCAGTACGTGGCCAATATTGAAGATTTCCCGCCCGAGAAATGGGACGCGATTCTCGCGATTAACCTGAGTTCGGCGTTCCACACGATGCGTCACGCACTGCCGGGCATGAAGCAGAAAAACTGGGGACGCATCATCAACGTGGCCTCGGTGCATGGCCTGGTCGGTTCGGCGCAGAAGTCGGCCTACGTGGCGGCCAAGCATGGGCTGGTGGGCCTGACCAAGGTCGCGGCGCTGGAAACGGCGCACACGGGCGTGACCTGCAACGCGATCTGCCCGGGCTGGGTGCTCACGCCGCTGGTGCAAAAACAGGTGGACGACCGCGCCGCGCACGAAGGCGTCAGCAATGACGAGGCGCGCAAGGCCCTGCTGGCCGAGAAGCAGCCGTCAGGCCAGTTCGTCACGACCGAAGAGCTCGGCGCGCTCGCGGTATTCTTCTGCAGCCCGGCCGCCGAGCAGGTGCGCGGCGTAGCCTGGAACATGGACGGGGGCTGGGCGGCGCAGTAAAAACACGCCGGCCTGGAACGTGGGCAGGCCCCTGCCCACGGTTCAGACGCCCTACACTTCGGAAACGTCCAATTCGGCGCCGGTCGCGGCCTGCACCTGGTCCTTGGTCACGCCTGGCGCAAGCTCCACCAGCTTCAAGCCGGCGTCGGTGACATCGATGATGCACAGATCCGTGATGATGCGGTCGACCACGCCCAGGCCGGTCAGCGGCAGGTCGCACTTCTTGAGGATCTTGTGCGAGGTCGTGCCGTCCTTCGCGGTCGCCACGTGTTCCATCAACACGACCACACGCTTGACGCCGGCCACCAGGTCCATGGCGCCGCCCATGCCCTTCACCATCTTGCCTGGAATCATCCAGTTCGCCAGGTCGCCTTGTTCGGACACCTGCATCGCGCCCAGGATCGCCAGGTTGATCTTGCCGCCGCGGATCATGCCGAACGAATCGGCCGAGCTGAAGTAGGCGGCGCCGGGTAGCGCCGTGACGGTCTGTTTGCCGGCGTTGATCAGATCGGCGTAGACCTCGTCCTCGGTCGGGAACGGGCCGATGCCGAGCAGGCCGTTTTCCGATTGCAAGAACACTTCGATATCGTTCGGGACGTAGTTCGCCACCAAGGTCGGCAAGCCGATCCCCAGGTTCACATAAAAACCGTCCTGCAGCTCCTTCGCCGCGCGCGCGGCCATTTCATCACGAGTCCATGCCATGTTGTTCTCCGAATACCTGATCTTAGTTGGTCCGCACAGTGCGCTGTTCGATGCGCTTTTCCGGGGTCGGATTGTGGACGATGCGGTGCACGAAGATGCTCGGGGTGTGCACCAGCTCCGGATCGATTTCGCCGACTTCGACCAGTTTTTCGACTTCCACGACGCAGATCTTGCCCGCGGTCGCGACATTCGGATTGAAATTGCGGGCGGTCTTGCGGTACACCAGGTTGCCGGCGCGGTCGGCCATGTAAGCCTTGACCAGCGAAACGTCCGCCGTCAGGCTGCGTTCCATGACGTAATGCTCGCCGTCGAATTCGCGCACTTCCTTGCCCTCGGCGACCACCGTGCCATAGCCAGTCTTGGTGAAGAAGGCGGGAATGCCGGCGCCGCCGACGCGCAGTTTTTCGGCCAGGGTGCCCTGCGGGGTGAATTCGAGTTCCAGTTCGCCGGCCAGGAACTGGCGCGCGAACTCCTTGTTTTCGCCGACGTACGAGGAAATCATTTTCTTGATCTGACGCGTCTCGAGCAGTTGGCCGAGACCGAAACCGTCGACGCCCGCGTTGTTCGAAATGACGGTAAGGTTCTTGACGCCCGAATCGCGCAGCGCTCCGATCAGCGCCTCCGGAATGCCGCACAGGCCGAAACCGCCTACGGCGATGGTCTGGCCGTCTTGGACGATACCGGCCAGCGCCGATCTCGCATCAGGATAAACTTTATTCATACGCGTCCCTTGTGTTCCTTATATGAGTTAAGCCGAAGATCTCTTCGTGTACTGCCGAGTCGAATCTCAGCATAAAATAGGCCGCACCAAAGCACAATACGGTAGAAATACCGGCACTAGCGATCCCTGGAGCAGCCGGCTTACATCAGATGAACGCATCATACGCCATCGATTACGAAATGATTTTTCAGCATGCCCCGGTCGGCATGTGTGTTTCCGTAAACCGCGTGATGCAGTCATGTAACGAGGCGCTGGCGTCGATGTTCGGCTATGCGCGCGGCCATCTCGATGGCCAGTCATTCAGCGTACTGTACCCCACGATGGACGAATTCCTGCGCACGGGCGACCGCATCATCCCCATCATGAACGCCAAAGGGCGCTATTCGGACGAGCGCATCATGCGCCGCGCCGACGGCGACTTGTTCTGGTGCCACGTGACCGGGCGCGCGCTGGACCCGCTCCAGCCGCTGGGCCCAGGCGTGTGGACGTTCGAGGATGTCAGCGAGAAGCGGCCGGTCACGGCCGAACTGACGCCGCGCGAGCGCGAAATCGCGGCGCTGCTGGTTGAGGGCAAGACGAGCAAGGTCATCGCACGCGAGACCGGCCTCAGCCCGCGCACGGTGGAGATGCATCGCGCCAAGCTGATGCGCAAGTTCGTGGCATCGACCTCGTCCGAGCTGGTGCACAAGCTCGTCGGCGTGTCGCGCTAAAGCTTGGGCAACCGCTCACGCGGAGAGCAGGAAGGCGCGCAGCGCATCCGGCAGGGGCGCCGACTTTTCTTCCAAAAAATTCATCCAGACGAGCTTGGCGCCGCCCTCGGCGTGCAGGCCGCCCGCCCGGCCATCGGCGCCGACCAGCCTGATCTCGTAGGACATCTCGAAGCTCGATCGCCCTGGCGGCCCCACGTAGGAGCTGACCTCGATCTCGCCCGGATAAGTGAGCTGCTTGAGGAAGGTGCAGTTCGCCGTGACGACCACCGGCCCTTCCCGCCTGGGGTCCGGCATGATGCCGGATTGCTCGAGCCAGGCAATGCGCGCATTCTCGATATAGCGGAAATACACCGTATTGTTGACGTGCCCCATCGCGTCCATCTCGCCCCAGCGAATCGGCATCCGCATCACATGCGCCAGCTTCCGGTTAGACATTTCCCTATCCTTATTGCGCCGTCATGCCATCGTCGGCGGCGATGATGGCGCCGTTGATGAAGTGCGCTTCTTCCGCCGCCAGCAAGAGCAACAGGCCATCGAGGTCTTCCGGCTTGCCGGGGCGCTTACGCGGCAGCATGTCGATCAATTTCCGGCCATGTTCAGTCTCGAAATACGCTTCGTTCATTTCGGTGGAAATATAACCGGGGCAAATCGCATTGACGTTGATGCCGTAGCGCCCCCACTCCACCGCCATCGCCTTGGTCATTTGCACCACGCCGGCCTTGCTCATGCAATAGACGCCGATCTGCGGCAGCACGCGCAGGCCGGCCACCGAGGCGATGTTGACGATCCGGTGCTGTTTGCGCGGATCGCCCTTGGCACGCGCGATCATGCGCTTGGCCGTCTGCTGCGCCATGAAGAATGCGCCGCGCAGATTGGTGTCCATCACGAAGCTGTAGTCCTCCTCGGACACGTCCAGCAGGCGCTGGGTGCTCGCGACGCCCGAGTTGTTGATCAGGATGTCGATCGGCCCCGCTTCCGTCTCGGCGTGCGCGATGGCCGCCTTGATGCTGCCCAGATCGGTCACGTCGAGCGACACCACGTGGGCGGCGCCGCCTTCGGCTTCGATTTCCGCCCGTAATTCCTTCAAGCGCTCGATGCTGCGCGAGGCCAGCACCACCTGCGCACCCGCCCCGGCAAGCGCCTTCGCGAAGCGCGCCCCCAGCCCGCTCGACGCTCCCGTCACCAGCGCGATTTTTCCTTCAAAATTGACTTCAATGCCCACGTTCGGCTCCTGTGCTAATGTGCTGGGTGCGTTGCTTGCGAAGGCATAATCATTACACAAATTATCAATATTGGATTGCCGCACTTGAGAGTGTTGGACTGCCACACCTGAGAACGCCCGTATGGATGGCGGCAAGGTTGCAATCGCGAGCAAAAACCAGCACACTCGTGCGTAATTTTTTTTCAATCAACATCGACACCATGACAGAGACAATCAACATCCTCGAACAATACGGACCTCGCGAAGCCATGGAGTACGACGTGGTCATCGTCGGCGGCGGCCCGGCCGGGCTGTCCGCGGCGATCCGGCTCAAGCAGCTTGCCGCCGAAAAAGGCCAGGAGGTGACGGTTTGTGTTCTGGAAAAAGGCAGCGAGCTGGGCGCCCACATCCTGTCCGGCGCCGTGATGGACCCTCGCGCGCTGACCGAACTGATTCCGGACTGGAAGGAGCTGGGCGCCCCGCTGAACACGCCGGTCACCGAAGACCGCGTGCTCTTCCTGACCGAAACCAAGGCATACCAGACTCCAGGCTTCATGGTGCCGAAGTGTTTTGAAAATCATGGCAACTACGTCATCTCGCTGGGCAATGTCGTGCGCTGGCTCGGCCAGCAGGCCGAGGCGCTCGGCGTCGAAATCTTCCCTGGCTTCCCGGCGGCGGAAATCCTGTACAACGACGACGGCTCGGTCAAGGGTGTCGCCACCGGCAACATGGGCGTGAACCGCGAAGGCCAGCCGACCGATGCCTTCCAGCTTGGCATGGAGCTGCACGCGAAATACACGCTGTTCGCGGAGGGTTCGCGCGGCCACCTCGGCAAGCAGCTGATCGCCAAATACGACCTGAGCAAGGGTAAAGACCCGCAGACCTACGGCATCGGCATCAAGGAACTATGGGAAATCGATCCGGCCAAGCACCAGCCGGGCCTGGTGATCCACACCGCCGGCTGGCCGCTCGATGCGCGCACCTACGGCGGCTCCTTCCTGTACCACCTGGAAAACAACCAGGTCGTGGTCGGCTTCGTGGTCGGTCTCGCTTACGAGAATCCCTACCTGTCGCCGTACGAAGAATTCCAGCGCTACAAGACGCACCCGGCGATCCGCACCTTCTTTGAAGGCGGCAAGCGCGTCTCGTACGGCGCGCGCGCGATCACGGCGGGCGGCCTGCAGTCGCTGCCCAAGCTCGTCTTCCCGGGCGGCGCGCTGATCGGCTGCGACGCCGGCTTCTTGAACGTCAGCCGCATCAAGGGCAGCCACGCGGCGATCAAGAGCGGCATGCTGGCCGCCGATTCGGCCTTTGCCGCGCTGGCCGAGAACCGCCAGCACGACGAACTGCTCACCTACCCGGCCGCGTTCGAGCAGTCGTGGCTGCACGAGGAACTGCACGTCGCGCGCAATTTCAAGCCCTGGATGGCCAAGGGGTTGTACCTCGGTTCGATCATGACCGGCATCGACCAGATCGTCTTCCGCGGAAAGGCGCCGTGGACCCTGCACCACCAGCACGCGGACCACGAATGCCTGCGGCCGGCGGCCAACTTCAGGCCGATCGCCTATCCCAAGCCGGACGGCAAACTGACCTTCGACCGCCTCTCGTCGGTGTTCATCTCGAACACCAACCACACCGAGGACCAGCCAGTCCACCTGACACTGAAGAACCGGGCCGTGCCGGTCGAGGTGAACCTGTCGAAGTTCGCCGGTCCAGAGCAGCGCTACTGCCCGGCCGGCGTGTACGAGTTCGTCAAGACCGACGAGGGCAAGGACCGTTTGCAGATCAATGCCCAGAACTGCGTGCACTGCAAGACCTGCGATATCAAGGATCCGACCCAGAACATCGTGTGGGTGACGCCCGAAGGCGGCGGCGGCCCGAACTATCCGAACATGTGAGGCGGAAAAGGGCTTCGTGCGCCGGGACCGGCGATGCCGGCGGCCCGCGGCGCATCCCCGTCGCGCCGCCTAATGTTGCCGATGCCCCCTGTTCAGGCGGCGCTCGGCGCGGCGCTGCAGGTATTCGAAGAACAGGCTCAGGCTCCAGTAGATCACGGCGGCGGTCAGGTACAGCGGCAGCGGCCGGAAGGTGGTGGCGATGACTTCCTTGGTCGCGAGCATCAGTTCGGTCATCGTGATCACCGACACCAGCGAAGTATCCTTGATCAAGCTGATCAAGGTGTTACTCATCGACGGCGCCGCTATCCGCAGCGCCTGCGGCAGCACGATATGGTACAGGGTCTGCCAGTAACCCATGCCGAGGCTGAAGCCGGCGCGCCACTGGCCCTGGCCGATGCTGTGGATCGCCCCGCGCAGACTTTCCGACAGGTAGGCGCCGGCGTTGAGCGACAGCGCCAGCACGCCCGCCGTCACCGGATCGAACTCGATGCCGACGCTGGGCAGGCCATAGTAGATGACGAAAATCTGCACCAGCAGCGGGGTGCCGCGCATCACGCTCACATATAACGCGGCCGGCCAGCGCAGCGCCGTCCAGGGGACGATGCGCATCAGCGCCGCCGGAAAGCCCAGCACCAGGCCGCCAGCCATCGACGCCACCGCGAACAGCAGGGTGTAGCCGGCGCCAGCCAGCATGGCCGGCGCGGCCTCGCGCAACAGGTCCAGTAATTCCATCGATCAGTTGTTGTTGTCGTTAATGGAAGAGCAATGCCGGGCAAGCCATCCGGCCCGGCCCGCCGTCATTGGGGAGGAAGGGTGGCGTCGGCGCCGAACCATTTGAGCGAAATCTGCTTCAGGGTGCCATCGGCCTTGGCATCGGCCAGCACCTTGTCGAGCGCGGTCTTGAACTTCGGATTGCCTTTTCGAAAAGGAATGCCCACGCGCACAACGTTGCCGATGCGCGCGCCGGCCTTGATCGGCAGTTGGGAAGTCTTGAGCAGGTAAGACACCATCAGGCCGTCGTTCAGAGCGGCATCGATGCGGCCGAACGCCAAATCCTGCAGGTTTTCCGGCGCCGCCGGGTAGCTCTTGACGTCGATGCCGGGCACGGCCTTGGCTTGCTGCTCGTACACGGTGCCATGTCCCACGCCGACCTTCTTGCCCTTCAAGTCATTCAAGCTCGCATAGCTGGCGCGATCGTCCTTGCGCACGATAAGCTGCGGACTCGAAAAGGTATACGGCTCGGAAAAATCGAAAATCTGTTCGCGCTTGGCCGTTATCGCGACCTGGCTGACGATCACGTCGTACCTGGCCGCGCCGAGCCCCCCCAGGATGGCCGCCCATTCGGTCGATACGAATTCAGGCTTGAGCCCCAGCTTCGCGGCCACCAGCCGGGCGACGTCGACATCGTAACCGGCCAGTTGCCTGGTTTTCTGGTCCGTAAAGTTGAAGGGAGGATACGTGCCTTCCAGCGCGATGCGCAGGGTGCCGCGCGCCTTGACCTCGTCGAGCAGGTCGGCCGCCGCCGCCGGCAATACCAGCCCGGCAGCGACAACCAGCGCGCCCAGTTTGATCGCCCGGCGGCGGAAATGATGGTGTGAATCCTTGCGCATGACATCCCACTCCCGTTTCAAACAAGCTAAGAATGCTTTTATAACCGAAAAAACGCTTACTTCCGAAGAAAGTTTATTTCAATACATCAATTTTCTCGCGTGTGCGCCGAAGTTGTGCCCGGTAACGAGGATAGTGCTTTCGACCAGGCTCGACAGGCCGATGATCAATTGAACCAGCTTGTCGTCCGGCAGCACCCAGGTCCGACCGCGCGGTTGCGCGGCGCCGGTGGCCGCCACGATCAGCGGCGCGATCCAGGCCGCATCCGGCTCGACCTCAAGAATCACGGCATCGGCCACGGTTTGCATGAAGACATTCCCGCCGGCGGTCAGGGCGAAGCACACGCCGTAACCGGTTTCATGAGGGCCAATTAGTGCCTGCATGCAGCGGTTATGCTCATCAATCCAAAGCTCGGCATCCTGCGGCGTTTCCAGAGGAGTCCAGGGGCGTGGCCGAAAGCGCGGCGCGGTATCGTTTGGGGAGTTCATCTCGTGCGGCGGGGAAAGCGTTGTCGCCGCGTATCCTACGGCATTTTGCCGCGCCAGTACATGCCGAACTTGCGCGCCCCGCGCAAGTCTTAAAGATAGAGGGTATTGAAATGAAACGGAAAGAACAAGCTTACGGCAAGCGCAGCAAAGCTTATGTGTCGGAATTCGAGCAGTTCCTTGCCAACTACATGACGGACCATCCGGGCGTGGAAAAGGATCAGCAGCGCGGTTGGTACATCTGGTGGGACCGCCCTGTCAATTTCGACGAGCTGGAGCGTGAACGCCGGGATGCCGTGCCGCTTAAGGCGTATTACTGCGAATAAATACGCGCATAAACAAGCGGCGCCGAATAAGCCGGCTACGCATCCAAGGTCACGATCCGGGCCTGCACCTTGTCTCCCTCGATCAGCAGCTCCCCTGCCGAAATAGGCAGGTTGAAGCGTCGTTTCCCGGCGCTGCCTGGATTCACATACAGCACCCCGTCGCGCAGCACGCTGGCCGGCTTGTGCGAATGGCCGGACACGACCACTCGCACGCCGGCGACGCGGGGATCGAAATCAAGCCGCTTCAGGTCGTGGATCGCAACCGCCTCTACTGCCCCCAAACGCAGCAACGCGGTCTCGGGCAGTTGCGCGGCCCAGGCGCCGGTGTCGTTATTGCCTCGCACGGCAGTCAGCGGCGCGAGCGCGGCCAGTTGCTCAAGAATGCTGCCCTCGCCGATATCGCCGCCGTGGATGATGTGATCGCTCCCCTCCAGAAAGGCTAGCGCCTCGGGCCGTAACAGCCCGTGGGTGTCGGAAATCAACCCGACCCGCATGCCGTCTCAGGTTTTCTTGCCGCTCGCCATCTTGGCGGCCGTGTAGATCGAGTAAAGGGCGGCAAGGCCCACCACCACGTAGACCAACCGCGCGGCAGGACTGCGGACGCCGAACAGGCTGGCGACCAGATCGATATTGAACAGGCCGACCATTGCCCAGTTCAGACCGCCAATGATCAACAGCGCCATCGCCGTGTAGTCGAGGCCCGACATCGTGGAATGTTGCCTCTCGCGCAAGGCGAGGCGCCGTTCCGGAGTCACCCTGCGATCCATGGTTGGTGCGTTCATAGTTGCCATCATAGTCTCCTCGTGAAAGTGACACGGCCCGGCAAGAATGCCGTCGCTGCTACATACGACCGCAAATCTTGACGGAAGTTTTACGCGCCGGGTCAGCCCTTCCAGGTGCGATTCAGACCGGTATCGGCATGAATCCAGCCGCCGCGCGGGCCGGAACGGTAGTAGTAGCCGACGCCGCCCTGGCGGAAGCTGCGGACCAGTCCGCCCAACACCTCTTCATTGAGACTGGAGATGCGGATGTCGGCGGCCCGCCCCTCCATATGCAGCGATTTGCGCGCCGCCGGCACACCCGCTTCCTGCAGGCGCCTGTTCGAGGCCGCCGTGCGGTAGCCGGACAGGATTTCGAGCGGCTCGGTCAGGCCGTAGCGCGCAATGAAGGCTTGGGTGCCCCACAGCATTTCGAGCAGCTTGGGGTCGATCGGCACCGTTTCCCGGTCGGTCACGTCGCGCAACAGATGGCACAGTTCCTCATAGGCTGCATCGATCAGCTCGCCGTCTTTCCAGTACAGAACCTTGGCGCGTTCGCCGCTGGCCGGACGCACCAGCGACAGGGTGCGCGGCTTGACCCAGAAGTCGATGTCGAGCAGCTGGGCGTCGAACAGGTCCGGCGGCGGCTCCAGATCGGTGGCGGGAGCGCTCGCGCCGGCCGTCTGGGCGCGAATCAGGGAAGTGCCCAGTACACCAAGCGCGGACAGGCGCACACCGCGTTGGAGAAATTGTCTGCGTGTAGCCATAACGTGCTCATCATTTCAAGGGCACCTACTATAGCGCAACACGCGGACGGAAAAAAGATTGTTACGCTTCGTTATTGCCCACACTGACAAAAGCGCTTCCCCTGCGCCGGCGCGCCGGCGGCGCCGAGCTGCTTCCACAGCATATGGCATTCGAGGCCATAGCAGGCTTTGTCCTTGCCGGCATTGGTATAGCCGTGGCGCTCGAAGAAGGTGCTCGCGCTTGGCGGGCTGTGCAAATGCAGCTTGCCGATGTTCCAGGCTCGCGCCTGTTCCTCTATGCCAGCGAGCAAGGCGCGGCCGACTCCGAGGCGCAATGCTTCCGGCAACACGTAGCACAAGGCCAGCTTGCCGGCCTGGGTCAGCAGGGCCAGGCCGGCAAGCTGGCCGTCACGCTCGGCGACCAGCGCGTAGTTGCTGGGGGAAGAAAACCAGGTGGCGACGTTCTCCGGCGTCTTGTTGCCGAGCCAGCTGTCGAGCACGCCGGGCTGGCACCGGTGGTCAGGTTCGCAGCATTCGGCGATCGAGCGCCGCAGCAGGCTGCAGGCCGCAAGCGCGTCGCCTGGCACGGCCGTGCGAATTTCAATACCCATTGACATCAGCGTGAATACCAGTAGAGAACAACATGAACCGGAGCGCCTGCGCACCACCTGTCTCGACTATACACCCAAAGGACCGATCTCCGCTGTGCGCCATGCATGCCCGGACCGGTCTAAGCATATGACCAAAGTATCG
>Ga0170475_129532124_pt1 | contig 14427 bp, 1 predicted proteins | sample Soicark_Litter_5_FD_111474 | JGI IMG/M metagenome (GOLD analysis project Ga0170475, IMG submission 111474) | Avena fatua rhizosphere microbial communities from Hopland, California, USA. Combined Assembly of 48 SPs | reverse complement strand
GTGTATTTGGAGAGGAAACAAGTCATTTGAGTGTATTTGGAGAGGAAACCACTCACAGAGAAACAGTGTAAACTTCTCTTTCCTTCACGGCCGAAAGTACATTTTTGACAAAGGCAAACTTGAACCAGGACACACAAGCACTAGCCAAGTCATTTTGAGAAAGAAAACAGGCAAAATAAAACAGAGAAAAAATTTCAAGTCACTACACAACAGCAAACAGCTGACAAAGAGAGAGAGAGAGGGTCGAGCAGAGAAAACCACATTACTCTCTGCGGATCTGACGAGGAGCAAACTGCATTTGGAACATTTCATCATTGTCGTTGTCGCCGTTGTTATTGTTATGGGCGTGTCCGTCGCCTACGTCGATCGCAGGCTCATCCCAAGTGTTCTGAGGCTGAATGTGCTGCGAAGCCGAGCTGCTCATTGGCATCTGCAGAGCCGATCTTGATCTGGCGTCGGCATTACCGAGTCCTTCGTTGTAGGCGTTCTTGCGTTCGTCGTCATCATAGCCCTCGCCGTCGGTCTCGGTGTCACCTTGAGAATGTTCTTCCATCTGACCCGCGGTGTTACCACCGGTCTCAACGTCATCGTAATCGAATTCCTCTTTGCGTTCGTCCGCGTTGGCCTCGAAGAGCGGATTGCGGGTCATGAGGGCGTTCTTGGGCAGACGGAGGGCACGCAGGTCGTTAGTCATTTCGAGTTGAGCGTCCTCGTTCTCGAGCTGCTTCTCGCGCTCTTTCTTCTCCTTCTTACGGTCAAACATCTTCTTGAGGAGAATGCCGATCTGATAGAGGAACATGAGGAGGAGGCCGAGCGACACCACGATGAGAATAACAGACATGGCGACATCAGAAGTAGTGTCGAGCGTGCTGGTTTGCATAGAGTAAAAGATCCATCCGGCGAGCAGAATCATACAGATTTCCAACTGAGCGAAGAGGTGGAGACGGTCATCACCCTTTCGGATATAAGGCTTGAGTATCAGCAGAATGTCAAGGTATAACACCGCCCAGCCGAAGCCAATTGGCATCTGAACGTCTGCTGGTAAGAATGCGATAATTGAAGTGAGAATGAGCTTATTAGCCATATCGATCAGCTCAAACCACCACATTTGGGCCGTGTAGGCCTCATACAAGAAGCCCAATTGTACACGGACATCAGGGAAGCGGAGCTTAGTGCGATTGCTGTAAATCATGACCCAGAAGAAGAACGGAATGCCGATGGGATAAAGAGCGATGAAGAAGATGTCGATTAACGCGTAGGTACGCCATTCGGAAGTGCCGCATTCCACGGTAGAGTCTGCCAATAGATAGTTGACACCGTTGATGTCGCGGCAGACGAAGAGGCGGAGTACCGTGGAGGAGACTCCGGGGTAGATGAGGAACAAAGTGAATAAGAACAGCTTCCAGAACTGACGGCGGGAACGCTGCTCGGCACCTCGACGCAGTTCGTAATCCTGTTCGGTCTGGACGCTTCTGATGTAGCGAGGGACCCAGTAAAACAAGAAGACGAGAACAAGGATCGCGAGCGGCGCCATGGTGATGGCAAGGAACTTGGTGTAGAAATGAGTCGAAACCACACAGCCTACACTAGACCACTGGATGAAATCGAAGTTGAGCATGGTAAACTGAGTGATGAACTGCTGGTAGGCAGTGGGCCATGGGATATCGAGCGCGAACGCCAGGTTGGTGGTGATCTGGAAGAAGCCGAGCAGAATCTTGAGTTTGTACGTGAAGTTCGGCTTGGCGCGCGGCACAGCTCCCAGAGTTGCGTCTTTTTCGAATAGTTTCTTTTGGATTTCCTCATTCATGTAATCGTCTTCGAACCAAGCCCACTCATTCTCTCTTCTCTTCTTCTGCAACTCCTTGGCCTCAAGCATGAGCGTGCGATCCGTTCGAAGAACGATCCAGTACATCACGAGAATCAGTACCAGGAAGATTACCAAGATCGTGATGGAGGTCGCGTAGGAAGTGGTGCGGTCAGGGCATGGCTGGCAGTCGCCGGTACCACTGGGAGAGCTGTATCCTTCTTCACAAACAGCGCAGATGGGACCGGTGCGGTGTCCGCTGCAAGGCGAGCCGTTGGCGTCAGCCAATCCTCTGTTGCATTGAGTGCGAATGAGACATCGGTAGAAGCTGGGTGGCCAGGTGGTGTTGTCGGCGCGCCACCAGCCAACTTCCGTTTCCAAATTCTCCCAAACAGTGCCGTCCTTGTCGCAGACGGCTCCGGATGGACAGTCCCAACAGAGGCCGTGCTCCGCAATCTTGTCCAATGGAAGACGATACATTCCAGAAGGACAGACGCAGTCCGTAAGAGCATCATTGGATACGGCGGGAGTAACACAGGCAATACATTGAACTGTGCCTGGGGTCGGGGCGACACTATTGGCGGGGCAGGGGTCGCACGCAGAAGATTCTCTTTGACTGTACGTTCCGACTGAGCAGGGCTTGCAGAGCTTCGACGCTTCGACTTGTTCAGAGTAGGTACCGGCAAGGCAGACGGCACACTCGATAGTGGTGATGTTGGGAGTGTATCGACCGGCGGCGCACTTGACGCATTCAGCGCGGTTGGCGACGTTGTCGTTGCTCTGTTCACCGGGGTTACACGATTGGCAGTCACTGGATCCGGGGTTAGATTGATGCTTGCCATCAGCGCAGAACTCGCAGGTAGGCAGACCACCGGGACTGAATTTACCAGCAGCGCAATCGAGGCAGATACTGGACTGGGCCTCGCTGTACCGACCGGGATTGCAGTTGATACATTCAGAAGCTGAGCTGCCTGCGTAAGTACCGGCTGCGCAGATACTGCAGTCCCTTGAGCCGTTGATGTTCGCGAATCGACCAGCAGAGCAAGGGGCGCAGCTGATGGAGCGATTGCCGGCAGCGAATTGACCAACGCTGCAAAGCTCGCATTGAGGCAGACCCCTAGAGCTGGCGAAGCTTCCAGGAGGGCAGTTCTGGCAGTCGGAGACTCCAGTAATGTTGGAGAAGGTGCCGGCGGGACAGAGAGTACATTCGACTGCACGAGGGGCGTTTGAGAATTGGCCAGCGGGACACTGGACGCATGAAGTCTGTCCGTTTTGAGGCTGGTAATTTCCAGCGGTGCATTCCTCACAAGTTGTGAGTCCTGTGTCGTTAGAAGCTGTTCCGCGTTTGCAGTCTTCGCAGATAGTGGCTGAGTAAATGGATGAGAACTTTCCTGAGCCGCAAGGAGAGCAGATAGTTGAACCGGGGCTATTTGCGAATGTACCGGGGGTGCATGAGTTGCATTCAGTGTTTCCGGTAGTGTTGGCAAACTTTCCGAGGTCGCATTCGTCGCAAGTGCTCTTGCCTTCAATGTTTAGGAAGCGTCCAATCGGACACGGGTCGCAGGAGTTACGTCCGAATGACTCGGTGAAGGTTCCAAGACCGCATCCTGGACACGCTGTTGGAAGTCCAGTGTGGTTGTTGGCAGTTCCAGGAGTGCATTGGACACAGAGTAGAGAGCCGTTGACGCTTGAAAAGCTTCCAATGTCGCAAGGATTGCAGAAAGACTTGCCGACGCTTGTTTGGTAAGTGCCGGTGGGGCACTGCTGGCACGTAGTCTGGTTGTATCGTTCGTTGTAAGCGCCGGCGGGGCATTCGAGACAGGTGAGGGCTCCAGAGCCTGGCGAGTACTTTCCGTAGCCACAAGAGAAGCAAAAGGAGGAGCCAGTGGCGTTTTGGAATGCTCCAGCGGCGCATTTGGAGCAGACGGTCTGCTTCTGTTCGAGTTGGTACTCTCCAGTCGGACACTCCAAGCACACGAGCTGTCCGGAGAAGGGAGCGAAGCGTCCGACATCGCAAGGATAGCAATCGCTTTGTCCAGTTGTGTTTTGGAAGGTTCCAGGATCACAGCGTTGGCAAACGGTCTTCTCGAGCTCTCGGTTGTAGGTACCGGTAGGGCACTCGATACAAGCGAACGATCCATTGGTGTCCGTGTACTTTCCTTCTGAACATTGCTTGCATCCAGGCTGTCCAGTGACATCTTGGAACCGTCCAGCCGGACACTGCAGACAGGTGCTCATCTTCGCGTCCGGAGCGTAGTATCCAACCTTGCATTCCGGACAGCTCGGCTGACCAGCAACGTCCACGGCGCTTCCCTTGGTGCAGGAAGTGCAGACTTGAGCTCCCTTCAGAGCCCCTGAAGAAGGATCAGTTGTCTTGGTAGCGTAGGTGCCGGGGTCGCATTTGACGCATACGGTGAGGCCTGTGGTGTTGCTGAAGGTACCGTCGTCGCACTCGACACACACGATTTGTCCGCGGGCGCTGACTGCAGTTCCTGGTGGGCATTGACGGCAGCCGCTCATTTCATCTTGATCGTTGAACCATCCGGCGTCACAGAGCGTGCAGACGGTATTGCCGGTGCCGACGCTGTAGGAGCCTTTGGAGCATGGCGTGCAGCTCTCTTGTCCAACACTTGCAGTGGCCTTGCCGACTTCGCAAGGATCGCAAGTCGTCTTGTTGAATCCTGGTTGTTTATATCCAGCTTGGCACGCGTAGCAGCCAGTGGCGGCTGATGTGTTGGAGAAGAAGCCGGATTGACAGGCGATGCATGTTCTGGCTGCAGATACGACGGAATAGGAACCTGCTGGACAGGGTTGACAGGATTGTTGTCCAGGATCTTGAGCGTAGTAACCAGCAGTACAAGAATCGCAGACAGTGGCTCCAGAAGCGTTAGAGAATCGTCCGACTTCGCACTGTTTGCACGAAGAAGAAGCAGGGGCGGAAGCATAGTATCCAGCTGTGCAAGTATCACAGCCAGTGCTGCCAGCTAAGCCTTGAGCTCCAGCTGGACAGTTGTAGCACATGATGCTCGCGGTAACGTTAGCGAATGTGCCGAGGGGACACGCCGCGCAGAAGTCGGTGCCGGGGAAGGAAGCGGCGGATCCGGTGGCGCAGGCCTGGCATGTCGGCTGTCCAGAGCGACTCTGATTGTAACCGGGCTGACAAGGCTCGCAGGTGGTAGAGGCTGAGACATTGGTAGCACTACCGACAGGACAGTCAGTGCATCCGATGGAGCCATTGCCTGAAGCAAAGGTACCAGGTAGACAAGGGCTGCAGCTGGTCTGCCGAGGCTGGGGCTGGAAGGAGCCTGTGGAGCAGAGGTCACATGATGTGGCGTTCTCCTTCTTGGAGTAGGAGCCCGGAGCGCAGTCCTCGCAGTTTCCTTGTCCGGTTGCCGATTGGAAGCGGCCGGGAGGACAGGCATTGCAGAAGGTTTGACCGGTGCTATTCTGGACCTTTCCGGCGTCACAAGGAGCGCAGATGGTGGAGCCAGGAACGATGTTGTAGCGACCAGCATCACAAGCCTTGCAGACTAGAGCGCCGGTAGCGTCCGTGTACTGACCAGGGGGGCAGACTTTACACTGGATGTTGATAGGGTCGGGAGTAGAAGAGTAATTGCCGGCAGCGCATGCCTTGCAGCTGGATAGACCTCTCTGATCACCGTAGGTACCAGCAGGGCAGAGGATGCACGCGATTTGACCGCGGGCGGGGTTGTATTTGCCGACGTCGCAGAGGACGCAGTCGGTTTGGAATGTGTTCGGTTGGTATGAACCTTCGGGGCAGAGAACTGCAGAGGTTGCATTGGTGGTGTTGGTGAATGAACCGCGGTCAGCTGGCTGGCAGGTTAACTGGGAGGAAACTGGGGAGTAATAACCGGGAGTGCATGGGACGCAGGTGTCGTTAGCGCTGTTTGGTTGAACGAATCCGGCTTCACAAGCCACGCAACGAGTGGACTTGCGCAAGAGCTCGGAACGGAAACCTCCTTGACACGGCAGGCATGCAGCTGTACCGAATCCTCCAGCCTGATATCCAGGATTGCAATCGACACAAGCGGTCGAGCCGTTGATAGAGGTAGCAGTACCGGGATCGCAGAGCTTGCACGAAGTCTCTCCTCCAACATCAATGTAGGAGCCTGGCGAGCAGAGTACACAGTCCTTCTGGCCTTGCGATGGCGCGATGGAACCAGCGGGGCATGGGACACAGGTGGTGGTGTTGAAGCCGTATGAGCCCGGAGCACAAGGCTCGCAGGTGAGGGAGCCGCGGGTATTGCTGTAAGTGCCGAGAGTGCATGTGGTGCATTCAGATTGAGCGACGGTGTTAGAGGCGGTGCCTAAGGGACACGCCGTGCAGTTGGATGCTCCCGGTTGGTTCTGGAAGGTGCCAGCTGGACACGGCATGCAACTGGTTGCGTTGGTAACGTTATTGAATGTGCCGACAGAGCATGACTGGCATTGAGACACGCCGGCTGATGAAGAGTATTGACCGGAGCCACAAGGCAGACAGCCGGAGGCTCCTTGCCTGTTTTGCATGGTACCAGCAGGGCAGGAAAGACATCCGCTCTTCCCTGTATCGTTTTGGAATGTGCCGACATCGCAGCTGAGACAGGTGGATTGAGCGTAAGAAGAGACGAATTTGCCAACACCGCATGGTGTGCAGCCGGTTGCTTCGAAGCCACTGGTTTGTCCTGGAGGACAGGAGAAGCAATTCTGGAGACCGGTCACATTGGAGAAATAACCGGCGGAGCAAGACACGCATGATGATTGGGCAGAGAAGGCATTGGCAGTGCCCGTGGGGCAAGGATCGCAGTGATCTGCGAAGCCTCCACTGGAGATAGAGCCGGCTGGGCACTCGAGACAGGTCGAGGATCCCGTAGAGTTGGCGTAGCGACCGCGAGAGCAGCCGCTACAAGAAATGGAGGCAGTGTTATCAGTGAACTGACCAGCGGAGCAGTTGGTGCACGCGGTCATGCCTGGGACTCCAGCGAAGGTGCCGACAGCACACGCGTCGCAAGGGATGGTGCGACCGGTATTGTTTGACGCGGATCCAGCAGCACACGACTGACATTCAGTTTGAGTATCGACTGGATTGTAGGTGCCGGGCTCACAGGGCACGCATCCAGTTCCGGCAGTGTCCGCGTGGGTGCCTTTTGGACAGCCTATGCACGCTGCTGAACCTCCTCCGTTGGTGGTACCGGACGCGCATTTGGTGCATGAGCCTACTTGACCGTCGACGCTGAATTGACCGGCTGGACAGGGTGTGCAGGCGTAGTCAAAGTCGTTTGCGCTGTAGTTACCGGCTTTGCATTGCTGGTAGGAGACGAGGACAGAGGCGGTTGAGATTTGACCGCGCTCCTGGATCATGAAGAGGTTCTTGGATAAACCGGTTCCTGAAGGGAGAGTGCAGACCACTTGGGCGTGAGGCACGCCTTGCAGAGCGACGTTTGGACACACAGAGCCTCCCACGACGACGAGTTGATTGGCGGCGCCGAAGTTTGAGCCGGTGATAGTGACAAGGACGTTGCCGTAGCGAGGGCAGTTGGTAAGTGTGAGATCAGAAGCGCTGACGCAGCCAGGGCTGGTGACTTTAGTGATGTTTGGAGCGGCATAAGATACGAGAGTGGCGGCGGTGGAGAAGAGTTTGTTGGCGAATACAGTGACCGGAATGTTGATGCCTGTTCCGGATGGCAGAGCGCATGTGTAGGTATCGGTAGGGTTACCGGAAGAAGTGATAGGCTGTTGGCACGCGCTGAGACCCACAGTGATACTAGTTGGGTTTTCGACAAAGTTAGATCCTTTGATGGTGATGATCGTGCCGCCTGAGGTGGAGCAATCAGCTGTTCCGTTACCAGAGACCGAGGGACAACCAGTGATAGAGTAAATGATCGGTTGCTGAGGATAGCTGTAGGTATCAGTGCCTCTGGGAGAATCATAATTACGTCCGGTCAACACAAAGCGCAGTCCGCTTCCTTGACCAGCTTGAGTGACGCATGTGATGTTGGTGATACCAGTTGATCCCCAGGACGAGGCCGCAGTAACACTGCACGCATATTGTTTTGGTGCAGTGTCATCACCGTAGTGAAGCTGGAGAAGAGAGGTATCGGGAAGAATGTTCGTCGCTGCCATAAACAGCGTCTCTCCCGCGCTCTGATCGCCTTGAGTGCTGGATTTGGGGAAGGCCTCACCCAATCGGTAGATAGAATTGCTGACGAGTTGCGGCTGAGGGAAGGTAATGGTGTCGACAGAGGGAGGGGAGACTTGTTCAGAATCATTGAGCACAAGCGTGAAGTTCAAACCCATAGTAGCGGGGAGAGTACAGGTAACTGCAGTAGCAGTTGCGGCGGTGACTGTGCATTGGAGAGTGGTAGTAACGCCAGATACGCGGAGGTATACAGTGGGATCGGGCCCAGCGGCGAGACGTAAGAACTGTCCGTTGAATGTAACACTATCTCCTCCTTGCACTGTGGTGGCGAGTAAAGTGGTTGATAGAGTATTGGTGGGGTCAACACCACCCGTTGGGATGGGACCTCCAGCGAAGCGAAGGGAATTGCCGTAAATTCTTGGTCCAGAATAAGCGAGTTTAACAGAATTGGATGTCTGTCCATCCACCAGAATAGAGACGGGTAGATCAAATCCGACACCATCAGGCAGAGGGCAAGTGACTGCAGTGTTGAGTTGAGACATGATCGCTGGAGCGCACGCCTTTCCATTGACTGTGACCTGGGCTTTGGCGCCATCGGTTCCAAAATTATATCCATTTACCGTCAGAGTAACAGTGCCGGCTGGTTGAGTCGGGCAGTCGGTAAGGCCTCCGTTGCCATCGGACACACAGGTACCACCAGCAGTGAGGAATGAGATGGAGGGAGGACGATAATTGACAGCGAATGTGTTGCTGGTCTGAGACTGGACGGTGGCTTGGATCAGACGGTTCTTTCCTGTTCCACTGGGAGCGGTGCAGGTAATGCTGTGGTGATCCCAAGCGGTTACGGCACACGGAAGATTAATTGATAGCATAGAGACAGTGACCGAGGCTTGAGGGGAGCCAAAGCTTGTACCGGAAATGACAAGAACGTCAGTTCCGTTCGTGGAAATCAAAGAGGGAACAATGTTGGTGATGGTCGGCGCTTGGTAGTTGTAGAACACTTGCTGTTGGCTGACCTGGCCACTAACGATGACCTGCACCAATTGGTTGAGTCCCTCACCTTCAGGGACCTGACACTGAATCTGCGTCTGAGTGTAAGATGTCGCAGGGGGACCAGGGAATGTGCAGAAACGACTTCCGATTTTCACAGTGCCTGATGTACCGAAGTTCTGTCCATTGATGGTAAGGATATTGCCTCCGTCTGTGTAGGCAGCTGCAGCGTCCCATTGAAGGGCCACGCCGCCGGATGGGGCTTGGATCACTGGAGCGCCGTATGAGTAATAAGCAGGTGTGCTGACCTGACCGGCAACGGATACTGTGGTGTTCAAATTGGCGCCTTGGCCGACAGGCAGACGACAGAGGATGGTGTATGTGTTGAAGCTAACGGTTGATAGACTGACTTGTGGCTGAGAGCAGGCGTTGTTGTCAATAAGGACGGTGATCGAAGAGGTGGAGAGACCGAAGTTTTGGCCGACGATAGTGAGGAGATTAGTACCGGTTAGGAAGCCTTGAGTGGTTGCGTTCTGAGGATTGATGCTTTGAATCACAGGGATATCATAGCTCCAACCGTAGCTGTTGCTGGTCTGACCGGTTGTAACAACTGTCACGTTCTGATTGGCTCCAATGCCAGCAGGAAGGACGCAGATGATTTTAAAGTGTGTGTAAGACACAACAGAGCTGCAAGCTGTGGTACCGACATAAGCGACACCTCCTCCCTCAGGCAGGAGAGGGTCACCGAAGTTAGAGCCAGTGATAGTGAGCTGGGTGGGAGTGCCGGGGGTGGGACCGTGGTTGGGGTCGACCAGATCAATCTTGGGACCATCGTAATTGAAGGCGCCAGTTAGTGTGACTGAACGAGATACCAGGGTGCCTGTGGATGTCGTGGTAACTAAGAACACGTCTTTGTTCCGACCTTGGCCCGCTGGCAGAGTGCAGTTGATTTGACCGTCGGTTTGAGATACGATTAGGCATTGCTTGCCGCCGATGTACACGTTAGAATACTGGCCGAATGACGTTCCGTTCAGTACGATAAAGGTACCTCCGCTGGTGGGTCCGTTGGAAGGAGTTACTGCGGCGATTACTGGGTTGTCATACTTGAAAGTGACAGTATCACTCGGTTGAGAGGAGACGGTGATTTGAACTGCCTGGTCACCAGCAGAAGGGGGGACAGTGCACACAACGGCGGTGTGGTTCTGGGTACCGGGGAAGATGGGGCAAGGCAAGTTAGCGACAGTGACAGTGAGCGAGCCTTCCGAACCGAAATTTGTACCGATCAGAGTGAGATTATAACCGCCGTTAGTTGGGCCGTTAGGCGGGATCAGATAAGAAATGGTTGGCTTGAGATAGCTGACAAGCACTTGGTTCGAGCTTAATTGTCCTGAGATATTCGCGACAACTAACTTGCTGGTGCCTTGGCCGAACGGAGCAGTGCATGACACTCTAGAGTGAGGGATAGTCCAAATGGGGTTAGAACAGACACGGCCGCCGACAGTGAAGATACCGGAGCCGGATGGACCCAGGCTAACACCAGTGATAATGAGAGTATCGACACCTTGTGTGTTGATAAGGGTGGGTGTGACTGTTTGTATAGAAGGAGGCTGGTATGAGTAAGGAGAAGCGAGAGACAGAGCGCTTCCGACTGTGGTAACGACGATAGGCACGCCAGCACCAGCTCCAGCAGGTAACTGACAAGTAATCTGAGTGTGAGAGTACGTGAGGATGGGGCAGTTAAGGGAGTTTACCGACACGGTTCCCGAAGTATCGAAGCTTGTACCAGTAATAGTGAGATTAACTTGCTGACCGCCCGCAGTTAGAGCAGAGGTTGAAACAGTTCCAGATACAGGCAGCACGCCGGTTATCGCCGGGTTTGCGTAGTACAGGAGAGTAGTCGATACGTTCCACTGCCCGGCGACGGTAACGTTAACTGCGATGTTTGAGCCGCGGCCAACCGGAGTGAAGCAGACGATGGAGAAGTGGGAGTTTGCAGAGGCGAGAGGACAGGGGGCGCCTCCAACTGTGACTACAGGGGCGAAGGAACCGCCAGTTCCGAAGTTGGATCCTGTGATTGTGAGACGGGTCGCGATACCACCAGTCGGCATTGCAAGCGGATTGGCGGAGTCAAAGTCAGTTTTCAGTGCGGTAATCGCAGGCGGCTTGTAACTGAAAGAGGTGGAGGCGGATTGACCGCCGATAGAGACGTTCAGGGTCTTGTTGGTGCCTTGTCCCGCGGGAGTGAGACAGACGATGCGGAAATCGCCATAGATTGAAATACTACAGATCTGATTGTCGATTGTGACAGAGCCGCCAGATGCGCCGAAGTTGCCACCAAGAATCTCGATGCTCTCAGAGCCGGCAGTTGAACCGTTGCTTGGGTTCACAGCAGTAATGAAGGGCGCATCATAACTGAAGCGAACGGAGTTGCTTGTCTGCGCTCCAAAGCTTGAAGAGACTGTGAGACTGAGCAGCTTGTTGGTTCCGGTGCCGGGACGGAGGGTGCAGAGAATCGTAGACGAGTTGTGAGACGTGATATCGCATTGATCGACAGTGTTTCCCGCGACCGTTAGAAGACTAACTGAACCACTCGAGCCGAAGCTTGTACCCGTAATAGTGATAGTAATGCCACCCTGAGTGGGTCCATTAGCCGGGTAGATCGATGCGATGATAGGAGCGTTGAAGGCAAAAGTGAAAGTGTTGCTGCCTTGGCCATTGACATTGACAGAGAGGGTGTTGGAGATACCAGAGCCCTTCGGCATTACGCAGATGATCATACTGTCGTTCATTACGACGATGGGACATCCGCCGCTGACTGAGTTGAGGACGACCGTGGTTACGGCTGGGACACCGAAGTTTGTACCGGTAATGGTGACGTTGTATCCACCCTCAGTGGACCCGTTGGCGGGCTTGATGCCTGAGATGCTGGGTTTGTCGTAGTTAAAGGTCACGGCTGTGCTCGACTGGCCAGCAACTGTGACGACGAGGGAGTTTCCAGTTCCGGTGCCAGCTGGCAATGTGCAGTTGATTTGACGGTGCGACCAGGAGGTGAAGGGACACGGCGTGTTGGTGTTGATCATCACGGTGCCTGAGGTTCCGAAGTTTGAACCGCGGATCACCATGGTGACTTGGCCCGCGGTTGGGGTACCGAAAGGGAACACGAGCGGAACCAACACGGACGGTGCGTCATAAGTGAAGAAGATGGCATTAGTGCTGATCTGATTCGACACATTCATTTTGGTGCTGAGTGATTTGCCTTGGCCAATGGGCAGCGCGCACAAGAGCTGATCTTGATTAGAGGAAATGGAACCAGGGACTACGGGACACACGACGTCTCCGATGGTCACGGTTTGGGACAAGCCAAAATTGGAACCGGACACCAGAATCTGGACTCCGGCATCAGTGGGTCCGTTCGCCGGGACGATGCTGCTGACTGTGGGACCGAAGAAGTTCCATGTGGTCGAGGGAGTGACTGTGCTGAGCTGACCGTATCGCTTCACCGTGATCGGGATGCCAGTGCCCTGGCCGGTAGGGACGTTGAAATACAGGGTACCAGGAGAGACAAACCAAGTGATGGGCGAGACTGCGATTCCATTGAAATACACAGTGACCGAAGCAGCTGTCTGATCATCTCCGCTCTGTCCCAAGTTATCACCGCTGATTTGCACACTCGGCACTCCGACAGTGGCACCGCTGGTGGGGGTGACGATGATGTTAGAGGGGGCGTCGGGGAGAGCGGAGACAAAGAGAGAGTAAGATTGGCGTGTGGCAATTGGAGTCGGAGAAGAGGGGCTGATATCTGCTGGTGCGAAGATGCCGATGTAGTAAACGGCGCCGCTAGTCGGGGTAGGCTGAGTCACGATGTAGCTGCCTGCTGCGTTTGGAGCGAGGGTGATTTGGTCGTACTCCGGGACTGAGTTCAGAGAATCAATTGATGGCAGAGTCGCTTTGCGCATAGCCACTCGGAGATAGGGCTGGGTGAGGCCGGGAGTGGAAACATTGACGCGGAAGTTGGTGTAGGCAAGATCGTTAGTCAAAGCGAACCACTTCCAAGAGTTGAGAGCCACGGAGCTCAGCACTGAAGTGCCGTATCCAAGCGTTTGGAAGTCAGAACCAGCGTACAACCGGAAGGTGAAATTCAGATTGAACAAGTCGTTCTGATAATTAGTTGAGTTGACATAAAAAGTCACGAGCCACAGCGAATACTGCGGGTTCAGAATTGTAACCGAGACATATCCCGTCCGCGACGTGCTGAGTTTGTAGTAGTTCTGACTGTTGGCTAAGTTGCTGGTCGACGATGATCCGTTTGGAGTCACGTACACGGAAATGTTTGCGTTGGTTGGCGGGTTTGTCAAATAACCAGATATCTGCAGCGCTTGGACCGTGGACAATTGGTTTGTGATAGTCACTCGATGGACTGATTGTAGACCCATGGGATAGGGCACATTATCGACCGAGCCGAGGCTGTAGCTCTTGGTCGAAGCATAACCGAGGACCGTGGCGTTGGAGCGGGTGAGAGTGGTGCCGCCTACGGACCAATCGGACACTCCGACAGTGACGGAGAAGTTGTCGAACCACGCGTACTGATTGCGAACGGTGATGGCACCAACGGTTCCGTAGGGAATGAAGTTGGGGTCATTGACGGTTGCCATCAACTTGTAGTCAGACTCAGCGCCGAGGAGACAGTTGGCAACACATTTGGAGTACAAACTCAATCGAGGGCCGAAAGCATCAACGCGGATAGAGTACCACGCTGAGTTGTTCATAGGCAGACCAGTATCCATCCAGAGATCCGTATAAACACCATTGACTACCTTGCGGAGTCTTCGTTGAATCGGACGGATTTGGTTCGGGTACGAAAACCACATCAGAGCGTAGTAATTGTACGCGTCTTGGAAACGAAACACAGTTCCAATTTCCGTGTTGGCGAAGAGCTGTGCCATGGAGATGGTAAACTGATAATCCGTCCATTGATTGGTCAAACCAGGCTGATACCAAATGATAGTACCGGTCTCGTTGTTATTCGTACGAGAAAGACTAAAGTCTTGTGTAATCGGTGACTTTTGAGCGAGAGCGGTGATGGTAGAGACACCACCAAAGTCTGTTGGCGCTCCTCCGTTCTGTACGTTTGTCGACCAACTTGATGCGATGGTCGCTGAAGGAGCATCCCACCAAGGCCAGTTTGATGTGCCTCGGATCTGCTCAGGCGGCTGAGTGAAGTGCATGCCGAAGATGGAGTAGTTCGAGGACGAGCTGAGCGGAGGCGCGGACTGAACAAGACTCAGCAGACATACTAACGTCACCAAAGCTAGCACAGATGCCCTCATTTGTGCTGAGCCGGGAAGCGACGCGATGGCGGCTGAAGATGACGAGGAGGTTTGCCGATGTTGCGAATAGATCAAAAGACCGCAACGCCTGCTAACTATGCCTCCGCGCTTCTCTCAGCAAACGAACCACCAAAGTTGCGTAGTTCTCGAAAAAAACCAAAGGCAACACG
>Ga0170475_107640930_pt1 | contig 14432 bp, 13 predicted proteins | sample Soicark_Litter_5_FD_111474 | JGI IMG/M metagenome (GOLD analysis project Ga0170475, IMG submission 111474) | Avena fatua rhizosphere microbial communities from Hopland, California, USA. Combined Assembly of 48 SPs | reverse complement strand
GCCGCTGCTGCCGGGTTACCTCTCGTACGCGACCGGCCTAGGAGCCGCGGAGGTCGTCGAGGGGTCACAGCACCGCGGCCGGATGCTCGCCGGAGCATCGCTGTTCGTGCTGGGATTCGCGGTGATCTTTGTCATCACCGGGGTGGTCGCCGGCTCGGCCGGGCGGCTGCTTGCCGAATATCGGGATGTGATCACTCGGGTGCTCGGTGCTTTGATCATCGTGCTCGGTCTGATCTTCGCGGGCGTGCTGCGCTTCGGGCAACGTGATCTACGGATTCATCGGGTGCCCGCGGTCGGTGTTGCGGCAGCCCCGCTGGTCGGTGTGGTCTTCGCCCTCGGCTGGACGCCCTGCCTGTCACCGACCCTCGGTGTGGTCGTCAACCTTGGCTTCAACGAAGGCACTGCCGTACGCGGTGGCCTGCTCGGCTTTGTCTATGCCTTGGGTCTCGGCATCCCCTTTGTGATCGCGGGTCTTGCGTTTACCAAGATGGCCGGCGCTGTCGCTTTTCTCCGTGAGCGACAACAGCTGATCATGCGCATCGGTGGAGTCCTGATGATCATTGTCGGCGTGCTGCTGGTGACTGGCACCTGGAATATGCTCACTGGAGTGCTGCGGCAGTGGGCAGCCAGCTTTGAAACGGTTATTTGACGTGATGGGGATTTGACGTGACGGCGATCAAGACACGCGAGCCGGCGGCCGAATCCAGCGGTTCCACCGCACCAGCCGAGCTTCCCCGACTGGGGTGGCGTGGCGGACTGCGCTACTTGTGGACTCAGCTCATCTCGATGCGTACGGCGCTGATCTTGTTGTTCGCACTCGCCCTCGCGGCAATCCCCGGTTCGCTGGTGCCGCAGCGCAGAATTTCGCCGGTTCGGGTGAGCGACTTCATCAACGAACATCCCACACTGGGACCGATTTACGACAAGATCGGCCTCTTCAACGTCTATAGCTCGCCATGGTTTGCGGCGATCTATCTGTTGCTGTTCGTCTCCCTGATCGGCTGCATCGTGCCGCGCGTCGGCGTGTACGCCAAAGCGCTGCGGGCCCGGCCGCCGAAGACACCTCGCAATCTGGTCCGATTGCCGGCGTACGCCCGCGCAGACATTTCCGGTGATGATCATGACGTTCTGAAGCGCGCTGCCGTTGCGCTGCGCCGACGGCACTATCGGGTTGACGCCCACAGTGACAGCGTCGCGGCAGAGCGCGGCTACCTGCGCGAGGCCGGGAACCTGGTCTTTCACATCAGCCTGGTTTTCGTGCTCATCGGGGTAGCGATCGGGGTGCTCTTCGGATTCCGCGGCACCAGCGTGGTGATCGTCGGCCAGGGCTTTTCCAACAACCTCACCCAGTACGACGATTTCTCAGCCGGTGCTCGCTTCAGGGAGTCAGATCTGGCGCCGTTCAGTGTGACGGTTCAGGACTTCGATGTGAAATTCGAGACCGGGCCGGTGCAGCGGGGCGCGGCTCGCCTGTTTCGGGCGAACGTCGAGGTGACCGACCGACCCGGGGCGGCACCCCGCCAGGAGGTTCTCGAGGTCAACAAGCCGCTGCACATTGCTGGCACCACGGTCCATCTCATCGGCCACGGCTATGCCCCAAAGGTGACGGTAAAGGATGCACAAGGCAACGTCGCCTTCTCGGGCCCAGTCGTGATGCTGCCGCAGGACAGCAATTTCACCTCACTGGGCGCCATCAAGGCTCCGGATGCCCGGCCCGAGCGGCTGGCTTTCGAGGCCTTGTTCCTTCCCACAGCAGTGCTCAACGATCAGGGACCGCAGTCGATCTTTCCCGATGCCCTGAACCCAGCGTTGTTCGCCAACGTCTGGTACGGGCCACCCAAGGTGGAGGCCGGTCAGCCTGAAAACGTCTACTCCCTCGAGACCAGCGGTCTCAGCCAGCTCAAGCAAAGTGACGGTCAGCCGGTACGGATCGCCCTCAGGGTCGGAGACGGGGTCAATCTTCCTGACGGTAAGGGCTCTATCCAGCTCGATGGCTGGGTGCGTTGGGTCAAGCTACAGATCGGCGATACCCCTGGCGTACCGATATCTCTTATTGCGTTGGGATTTGCGGTCGCTGGCTTGTGCTTGTCACTGTTCGTTCGTCCCCGCCGGGTATGGATTCGAGTCCGAGACGGCGAGGCAGACCATAAGGTGTTGGAAGTCGGAGGCCTGGACCGTGCAGATGCCCGTGCCGGGCTGACCGATGATGTGGCCGAGCTCGCCGCGGAGCTGGCCCGTAGGCCGGAGGATGTGAGCGCAACGTGAGATACGAGTATTACTCCAATCTCGCGCTGGTGAGCTCGGTAGTCGTCTACGCGCTCGCCATGTTCACCCATGCGGCCGAGTGGGCAGCAGCACGCCGGGTCAGTGTGGCAGGAAGGACCGAGCCGGAGCTGGTCAATGTTGCGGCTGAGGACAGGCGTGCAGAGCCTGCTGAGATGCGCCCTGAGCCTATCGAAGGGCGCGACCAAGCAGACCCGGACAGCTCATCGGCTTCGAGCGCTCGAGTTGAGCAGTTCGGCCGCATGGGTGTTGCGCTGACGATCATCGGCTTCCTGCTGAGCGTCGCAGGCGTGGTGCTGCGGGCGCTTGCCGCGCAGCGGGCGCCCTGGGGCAATATGTTCGAGTTCACGATTACGGCGATGGTTTTCATCGTGGGCGCGTACTTGATCTTGCTATGGCGTACCGGAGTCCGCTGGCTGGGACTGCCTGTCACCTTGCTGGCTGCTATTGGAAACGGGCTGGCGGTGACCGTCTTCTACGTCGCTGTCGCGCCGCTTGTGCCTGCCTTGCACTCCGTCTGGTTCTTGATCCACATCGTGGCCGCAGCCATCTCAGGGGCGGCGTTCAATGTCGGCGGGGTGATGTCAATCCTCTACTTGATCAAGAAACGTGCAGAGGACCGTGGTGATGTGCGCGGCTACCTCGAGCGGCTTCCGAGCTCTCGCAAGATCGACTTGATCGCCTATCGATTCCTTGCTTTCGCATTCCCGTTGTGGACTTTCACCGTCGTGGCGGGCGCGATCTGGGCCGAGTACGCCTGGGGACGTTACTGGGGCTGGGACCCCAAGGAGACCTGGGCCCTGGTGACCTGGGTGATCTACGCGGGCTACCTGCACGCCCGGTCGACAGCCGGCTGGCGCGGCACCAGGGCCGCTGTGATCGCGATCATCGGCGTTGCCTCGTTCTGGTTCAACTTCGTCGGCATCAATCTGCTGGTCTCCGGCTTGCATTCCTACGCCGGAATCTGACCCCGGAAGCCGCCGGGTGCTGGGGCCGTTTTCGCGCTTTTGGTGGGAAACGCCCGCTCAACCCGCGCCCGAAGGACACTTTTCCGCGCTTCTGGCGCGAAACGTACCTCTACGCGCTCATGTCGAGTCCTGTCCGTAAAGGTGCCGTTTATGCTCGGGTGTCCACCTGGAGATGCGCACCAAAGCTAGGCAGACGCATCCGCACTCGCAATCTCCTGTCTCACTATAGGGAATATATGGTTATGCCTAGCCGTCATGCACAGCACGATAAAAGAGTCGGTGGTACGTGGCATTGTGGCGAGCGTGGACGACCTGGTACGGGCGATGGAGGCGGCTGCCAATCCAGACGATGCACGAGCACTTGCCAGATACTTCAAGGTGGATCCGGGCAGCTACGGGGAAGGCGATGTCTTCCTCGGCCTCAAGCTTGGCGACCTGCGTCGGCTGGCCAAGCCGTACGCCGCAGCAGCTTTCGAACCTGATCAATGGCTGCCGATGTTGCACAGCCCAACACATGAGCATCGCCTTATCGCGCTCGTCGTGATGAGTGAGCGAGCGAAGAAGGGCGTGAAGAAATCCACCAGTGATGGCGAGCTGAAGGTGATCTATGACACCTATCTCGGTAACACCAGCTACGTGAACAACTGGGATCTGGTCGACGTTAGTTGCGGCCCGATCGTTGGTGGGTATCTGCTGGATCGCGAGCGCTCACCGCTGTACGAGCTAGCCGGGTCCGACCTGTTGTGGGACCGTCGGATTGCCATGGTGAGCAGCCAGCACTTTCTTCCTCAGGGCGAGACCACCGATCTCTACCGCCTCGCCGAGATCTTGTTGCCCGATCGCCATGACTTGATCCACAAGGCCGTCGGCTGGTCGCTGCGAGAGGCCGGCAAGCGGGTGGATAGAGATGAACTTCGTCGTTTTCTTGATCAGCATGCGCCGGTCCTGCCGCGTACGGCACTGCGCTACGCCATCGAGCACTTCGAGCCCGCAGAACGTCAGCACTACCTCGCGATTCCGCGACAACGCGCGCCGAAGTAGCCGGGATCAACACCGCCGCCGAGTGCCCGGCGACATCACCGTAGAAAGATCGGGTGCGGTCAGGAAATGGCGATGTTCGGCGGCGAAAGCGGCCAGAATGCCTTTCTTGTTCCGGGTACGTCCTGGGTGCGGAATGTCGTGGAACTTTTCGTTGAACTGGATCGCCGCCTCGGTGGCCCGGTCCTTGAAACCTCGCAAGCTGCTTGCATCAACATGCAGCATTTCAGCGACCAGCGCCATGTCGCCGGCGGCTTCCCGAAGTGCCCGCCAGATGCGCACCCAAGAGGCGTCGGCCAGCAGGTTGTCGATAAGTGGCGCCCACTGCAGCCGCCGCTGCCAGGGCACTGGCGTCGGGTTGATGCCGTTGCAGATCGACTCCCGATAGTGCACCAGGGTGCCGGGGTCGTTTTTGATCTTGTCCATCAGCGCAGAGGCCTTGAACCAGTGATGTGCTGCTGCGGCGTACAGGGTGCGACCACTCTCGGTGAATTGGCTGTAGGTGACGATCTGGGTCGCGGGCCGCTCATGGTGAAGTCTGAGCAGGGCGGTCAGGCCGGTACTGGTTTGGGAGCTTAGGTTGAAGTCCACGAAGGCCAGGTTCCAGTTGAGCCCGCGGCGCAGCTGTTCATTCAGTTGGTCGATAGATGGCGCGACGGTGAGATCACGTCCAAACGCCTGCTCGAAATTCGCTCGCTCGCCAGGCACGTCATCAACCAGCAGCACGCCGTTTACGACCACCACTAGTCCTCCATGCCCTTGATCAATTGTGAAATTTTGATCATCTAGAGCCTTTGATCATCCTCGGATCCTTGATCATCTTCAGACGTGATCACTTACTTTCTGGCACCCAACAAGCAGTGACTGTTTTGGTGGTGCCGGTTTGTTTCGAGGTCAGCCATCCTGAAAGGTCTCCAAGACGAGTCTCCAGCCGGGCCGAACTCGTTCCCGGAGTCTTCCATACTCCGTTGGCCATAGGTGGAGCATCATCGGTCACTGAGATGGCGACGCGTCCATTATCGGGTGTAACTACCACACGGACTGCTCCGGCGCCGGCGTTCAACGCGTTCCCCACCAGGTCATTCAAGACCAGTCGGGCAAGATCACGATCCTCTGCGGACAGCGTTTCTACGTTGACGTATACGGCGGCCTTGGCTCCCACTGCGCGTGCCAGAGTAAGCACCGGAGCCTCGAGATTTTGCAAGTTCGTTGAACTGTCGCGGCCTAGCTGGGCAAGGGTGAGCGTCTCGCGCAACCGACTGTTGGCTGATACCGCAAGCTCATAAAGAGTTGGAGCAAGATCACGAAGCTGACGCGCCTGCTGCTCTATCAACCGAAGATTGGTGGAGAGAGCACCGTGCGTCTCGCTGATCACCAGTTCGCGTCCTGCGTGGGACTCCTCCTGCACCAGTCCCGGCAGCGTTTGCATGATCAAGTCGGTGTCTGAGATCCGGGAACCCACAACCCCGAGCGGCATCAAGCAGATTGCCAGTGCTGCAAGCCAGCCGTTCGGTCCCCAGTCGGCCGGAAGCGCGATCACACAAATCGGCAGTGCCGTAATAGGCCCGGCAATCAATCGGAAAATCTCATGCCAGGCTGGCGGATCCATCTCCTGGGGATTGAACCAGGTGTGGTCATTGAAGATCAGCAAGGATGTCGTGATCAAGAAGATGGAAGCCGCTGCCAACATGACGAGCCGTGCCCAGAGCGGATCGTCAGTGGCTATCCACGACGGGATCGCGATAAGAACGCACGCCTCAGGAATCTCGAAGTAGGAACCAAGGCTCAGTCGATGCCGGCCATCGGTCTTGATCACATTCCGGAGGTAAACCTGCGACAACCAAAAGCGCGGCTGCGTTCCATTTCTCAAGTGCCGCTCGTTTGTCCACAGCAGATAGCTGCCGATGGAGGCAAGCAGACACAATCCGATCGCAAGCATGCTACTGCGACTGCCAATGGACAGGCCGGCGATGATCACCAACGAGGCGACACGTGTGTACCACGCGTGCATGATGTAGTTGCTGGAGCGCCGAAGTAACGCCAGGTAGGAGATCCGGTTTCGGCGATGACGGCCCAGCTTGCCGCCGAGGCTTGTGCCACCCACTGCCTTATGGTGTCCCGATTTTCTGGTACGCGGCAAGCGCTACCCGTGAGTAACGCTAGGCGCCTGCTGGCACGATGGCGACGTGGGGCATTTTGACCTTTGCGTTATCGGCACCGGATCCGGTAACTCGATCATCGATGAGAGGTTTGACCATCTCGACGTCGCAATCGTCGAGATGGGCACATTCGGCGGGACCTGCCTCAACGTTGGTTGCATTCCCAGCAAGATGCTGGTTTATCTGGCCGATCTCGCCGCATCGACGATTCAGGCCAACAGGCTTGGGGTTGAGCTGGATCTTCAGGGCATCAGATGGCGGGACATCCAGGAACGCATCTTCGGCCGGATCGACCCCCAGGCTGCGGACGGCCGGGCTTACCGTCAGCAGAGCGACAATGTCACCGTCTTCGATGGGCGGGCACGCTTCGTGGGCCCACGGGAGGTGGACGTCGCCGCAGCGGAGACGATCACTGCTGAGCGGATTGTCATCGCTGCCGGCAGCCGTCCAGTGGTCCCGGATCTGCCTGGCCTTGGCTCTGTGGAGTTCCACACCTCCGATACGGTGATGCGGCTCCTCGAGCTTCCGCAGTCCATGATCATTATCGGTGGTGGGTATATAGCGGCTGAGTTTGCTCACGTGTTCTCCGCCTTCGAAACAGCCGTCACCGTGCTGAACCGCTCGGATGTGATGCTGCGAAGGGAGGATGCTGATGTCGCCAAGCGGTTCACCGAACTCCTCGGCCGCCGAGTTGATGTCCGGCTGAAGAGCAGTGTGGAGCGCGTTGAGAACAGCGGTGATGGCCGGATACGCGTCCATGTCAAGAATTCACAGGATGAATCTGAGCCTCTGAATGCCGAGGTTCTGCTGGTCGCCACCGGCCGGACGCCAAATGGCGACACCTTGGACCTGGCGCGGGGAGGAATCGATGTTGATGACGACGGGCTGATTGTGGTTGACCCTTATCAGAGAACCAGTGCCGAGGGCGTCTTCGCGCTCGGCGACGTGTCATCGAGAGAGCAGCTCAAGCACATCGCCAACAGTGACGCCCGAGTCGTACAACACAACCTGCTGCACCCGGAATCGATGATCAGCAGTGATCGACGATTCGTCCCTCGCGCGGTGTTCTCCATGCCGCAGGTGGCATCGGTGGGACTCACCGAGGCGGAGGCTGCGGAGCGAGGAATCGATTACGTCGTCTCAGTCCAGGATTATGGGGAGACTGCATTCGGCTGGGCCATGGAGGACACCGATCATTTCGTCAAGGTCATTGCTGATGCTCAGTCGAAGCTGCTTCTAGGCGCACATGTTGTTGGACCGCAGGCATCCTCACTGATTCAGCCGCTGGTCCACGCCATGAGCTTCGAGCAGGCCGCGCCAGAGGTGGCCCGCCGCCAGTACTGGATTCACCCAGCGATGACCGAGGTGATCGAAAATGCGCTCCTCGGCGTGAGCGACTAATCGCTTAAGCGACGTCAGCGAGGCTCGGTCAGCCGCTTGATCGTCTTGGCGACCCGGTCAGCACGGGTCTGGGGCTTCTTTCCTTCGTCGATCCACCGCGCGTACTCATTGCGATGCGTAAAGGGCAGTTTTTGGTACGCGGCCTGAGCTGCTAGATTCTCGGCAAGCGCCTGAGTGAGCTCGGGCGGTTCCACAACGACCCGCTCCTGACGATCCTCGGCGAGTTGATCTGTACCTCGTCGCCAGCCCCGACCTGGAGTTGCCGGAGCAGGTCCTTGCGAAGGCCGAGATAGCTCTGGCCGCCATACACCATAAGTCGTGAGCGATATTCCACGCCGTTGACGTGTGCCAGCACCTGAGGCCGTTTGCTACTGAAGGCTGCTGCGACCTCCTTGGGCACGGCGACGGCATGGCCGCCACCCTGCCCCGCTGAGAGAACCTCGGCTGTGAAGGCCATTGGCTGCGCTCTAGGAATCCTTGCGCGAATTGATGAGCTTCCACGTTCCCGGCAGCAACCCAGCAGCCAACAAGATCTTGATCGCGTCGCCAATCAGGAAGGGCAGCACCCCTAGGGCCAGCGCCTTGCCGAACGATAGGTGGGCTAAGATCATCAAGCCGGTCACGCCGAAGACGTAGATGACCAGGTTGCCGAGCGCCATCATGCCAATCGTCGGCAGCACGCGGCGGTCGGCGCCCCGTTCGGCGAGTCGGCCGACCAACCACGCCGCGGCCACAAAGCCCACGATGTAGCCGAATGAGGCGAAGGTCCAACCGCTCTGGTGATTGGCAAACCACGGCACGCCGGCCATACCGGCGAGCAAATAGAGGGCCATGGAGGCAGCCCCTCGGATACTGCCCAGCGCAGCGCCGACCAGCAACACGGAGAAGGTCTGCAGCGTCAAAGGAACCGGCGTGAATGGCAAGGGGATCGAGAGCTGGGCCGTGAGCCCAACGAAGATGGCACCGCCGATAACGAGCGCGATACTACGGACCAGGCCGCCGGGAATTACGTCGCCCAGAGTGCGTGGGCTTACGCTGGTGACGCTCGACATGGGGTTGTCCTCCAAACCGGGTGGGCGTACAGGTGTGGATGCGCCGCTGCGTCCTCACCGCGATGCGACAACCCTAGTGTCCGGATTGCTGTGGCCGCCAACAGGCTCGTGCGGTGAATTCCGACGGGATCGAGGTGCTGTGCGTCGAGCGAAGGGTGGTCAGCGGGCGTGGTTCGCCACCTGCGCGCTGATGATTCCGGCCGCATTGGCTGGATGCGGCGCCGTGCCCACTGCCGCGCCGCCGGTTGCTGTGACGCCCTCCGAACCGACCAGAAGTTCTCAACCGACGACTCCGCCACCATCCCCCGGCGGCACACCGACGCCAGAACCGGCCGAATCGTTCACGGTGGACCAACCGTGCGCAGAGCTGGTCCGGAAGATGAGCCTGTCTGAGCGGGTCGGCCAACTGCTGATGGTGGCCGTCAGCTCCAATGGGATCGGCGCGTCAGAGAGGGCGATTATCGACCGAACCCGGACAGGAAGCGTCATCCTGCTGGGCAATTCCAGGGCAGGCACGGAGACGATCCAGGGGATTGTTGGTCGAGTACGCGACGCCTCGCACAGCCCGGAAGATGTGAAAGTCATGCTGGCCGCCGATCAAGAGGGTGGGCTGGTACAGCGCCTCACAGGTCCTGGATTTACGACGATCCCCTCGGCAACTCGGCAGGCCAAGCAGTCCGACGGCCAACTTCGCGACAACGCTTACGACTGGGGTCGCGAGCTCAAGGAGGCCGGTATCGACGCCAATCTGGCACCGGTTGCCGATGTCGTGCCACGCGCAATGATCTGGATGAACCAACCGATCGGTCAGCTGCGTCGCGGGTACGGCAATTCCCCGAAGATCGTGGCTGCAAAGGTCACATCCTTTACCGAGGGTATGGATCGGGCCGGCGTAGCGACGGCCGTGAAGCACTTCCCCGGACTCGGCCGAGTGCGTGGCAACACTGATTTCATGACTCGGGTCATCGACCGTACGACAACGCGTCACGACCCGGCTCTGGCGGGGTTCAGTGCCGCGGTCAAGGCCAACGTCGACATGGTGATGATGTCGTCGGCGTTCTATCCCAAAATCGATGACGAGCATCGTGCCGCCTACTCGAGCGTGATCATCGAAGATATGTTGCGTGAAGATCTTGGATTCACTGGAGTCGTGATCTCCGACGATCTGGCGGCCGCTGCAATGCGAACGATCCCACCGGATGAGCGTCCGATCCGCTTCATTCGCGCCGGAGGTGATCTGTTGATCATCGGCGACGCAAGTTTGGCGATCACGATGGCGAACGCCATCAAGGACGAAGCCTCCGATGATGCGGACTTCGCGAAGCGTGTTACCCAAAGCGCCGCCCGCGTCGTTGCGATGAAGGAGCGTCGCGGCTTAGCGCGCTGCTGATGGCTGACGCTAGCTGCCAACATCGCATCGCTGCGTTGGGAAACTTGAGCAGGGCGAGTCGCGTTGAGCAGGATGCGCCGGTGACCTTCAGCTGCTGCCCTGAGCCTGTCGAAGGGCCCGCCTGGGCCGAGGTTTCTACCGCCTCAGGCCGAACTAGCCGTCGACCTTCAGATTCTTCAGAGCGTCCCGGGCTGGCTGGACCAGCTCGGGCGTGGTATCCGGTATCGACGCGTAGTAGAGACCTGACCGAGTGCCGGCGGAAACGATCGCGACAATGAGAAGCTCACCCTTGGTCTTCAGGCCCGTAATGTCGAAGGTGAGGTGTGACTCCACGAGCCATGCGTCATGGCCGTCGATGGTGGCCTTCTCATTCACCTTGACGTCGCTCTTGACGGGATTGTTGCCATAGAACTTGCCGAGAATGCATTTCACGACAATCTGAGAGCCCTGCTCCGGGGTAAAGAACCCATCGCCGGCCTGCAATTCACCAACAAGGACCGACGCGACCCAATTCGAACCGCTGCCGTCATAGTCCTGCTCCACCAACACGACTTGACTCTTCACATCGCTCCCGAACGGGACCCGACTCTCGCCTTGCGGTGCGCTCCACGGTTGACCGAGCATGGGATAGGAAACCGGCCCCCCGTGGACTCGTCCGTCGGCCGGATCGCTTGAGGGTTCGGCTGTCGGGGTCACCTCCGCCGGGCAGACGTCCTGCGAGGGCTGTCCGGACGGGACGCCACTAGTGCCGCTGCTGCCACCAGTAACGGCACGAATGGCAAGGACCGCAACGACGATGATGACGATCACGAGCGCGGCGCCGGCGATCCACCAGCCGACAGGGGACTTCTTCTTCTCTAACTCCTGATAGTTGGCGTACGCGTCATAGCTCTGGCCGTACGGCGAGGGGCCGTACGGCGACTGTCCACCCTGGCCATACTGCTGACCGTCCTGTCCGTACGCGGGTTGTTCGACCTGGCCATACTGTTGGCCACCCTGCGCCGTTGCGCTCGCACCGACCAATCCCTGGGTCGGCGGAGGTGCGCTCGGGTTAGGGGAGGTTGCCGCTGACCAGGCCTTGCCATCCCAGTACCGGAAGAGTCCTTGGCCCCCGCCCGGATCGGGATACCATCCAGCCTTCGCACTCACGGGCCCGAGTCTATGTTGCTAAGGGCTCCAGGCCAGGTCGCAAGGCCAGTCGTTACCCAATGCAAAGACTGCTGTCGGGTCGTCGCGTCACTTAGCACTAGTTACTGGAACTCAGCATCATCTCCAGTTGATGCGAAGTCCAGGTACCTGACGCGGAGTGGAGATAACCAGCCGTTTCGTCACAGCGGTCAAGACCGTCGGTGAATGCTAGCCAAACCGTCCGGTGATGTAGTCCTCGGTCGCCTTCTGGTCGGGATTGGAAAAGATCTTCTCGGTTGAGCCCATCTCGATGAGCCTGCCCGGCTTGCCTTGCGCGGCCAGATTGAAGAACGCCGTCTGATCACTCACCCGGGCAGCCTGCTGCATGTTGTGGGTGACGATCACCACGGTGTACTGCTCCTTGAGCTCACCGATCAGATCCTCGATGGCAAGGGTGGAGATCGGGTCGAGCGCCGAACAGGGCTCGTCCATCAGCAGCACCTGAGGTTCAACGGCGATGGCCCGCGCGATACACAGTCGCTGCTGCTGGCCGCCGGAAAGTCCAACGCCTGCCTTGCCTAGCCGATCCTTTACCTCGTTCCAAAGGTTCGCCGCCAGCAGGGACCGTTCGACGGCGTCAGCCAAGATCTGTTTATTCCGAACTCCATTCAGTCTTAAGCCGGAGGCAACATTGTCGAAGATTGACATTGAGGGGAAGGGATTCGGTCGCTGAAACACCATGCCGACAACCCGGCGTACCGCGACCGGATCCACGCCTTGCCCGTACAGTTCGGTGCCGTCCAGCTGGACGCTGCCCTTGACATGCGCGCCGAGAATTACCTCATGCATGCGATTGAGGGTGCGTAGCAGGGTCGACTTTCCACATCCGGATGGACCGATAAATGCTGTTACCGTGCGCGGCTCGACCGTCATCGAGACGTCTTCGACCGCGTGGAAGCCGCCGTAGTAGATATCAAGATTCTTAACATCGATTCGCTTGGCCATGGCTCATCTCTCCTTCAGCTTGCTGGCGCGGGCGATGGCCCGGGCCAGCAGGTTGAGCACCATCACGATGATGATCAAGGTCAGGGCGGCGGCCCAGACTCGTTCATAGCCGGGCAGCTGGGGTGCCTGGTCGCGCCCGGCGTTGATCATGGTTGGCAACGCACCCATGGTGTCGCTGGTCGGCGAGAAGTTGATGCCCACCGCGTACGAAACCAAGATCAGCAACGGTGCGGTTTCGCCCATCACCCGGGCCAGGCCGAGCATGACGCCGGTCATAATGCCGCCGAAGGCCGTCGGTATGACAACTCGGAGGATCGTCTTCCACTTAGGCACGCCTAGGGCATACGACGCCTCGCGCAGTTCCTGGGGGACCAGTTTGAGCATCTCCTCAGTGGATCTGAGTACAACGGGCAGCATCAGCAGTACGAGGGCGAGCGACACGGCAACAGCCGATCTGCCCAGACCGAGGATGGTAATGAACAGCGCGTAGATGAAGAGGGCGGCGACGATGGAGGGGACACCGCTGAGGATGTCCACCATGAAGCTCACGCCGCGGGCAACCTTGGTGCCCTTGGCGTACTCGATCAGGAAAATGGCCGCCATGATGCCCAGCGGCACCGCAATCGCCGCGCAGATCAAGGCCATCTCCACGGTGCCGACAATGGCGTGGTAGGCGCCGCCGCCCTCGCGGCGCGGAGTAATGCCACGCTGACTCTGCAGCCACCAGGTCGAGCTGAGGATGAGGCGAAGGCCCTTGGTGATCACCGTATAGAGCACCCAAATCAGCGGTATGACGGCGAGCACGGTAGCGATAGTGACGTAGACGGTGGCGAAGGCATTCTTGATGGTCCGGATACCGCTCGGTCGGCGGAAGGACAGCTGACCGTCGGTTGTTGTCGCCGTCATGACTTCGCCGCCCCACGCTCGGCGATCACCCGGGCCAAGGCATTCACCGCAAAGGTGACGATGAAGAGCACTAGCCCTGCGGCGATGTAGGCCCCGGTCTTGGAGGGACTGTCGAACTCAGAAGCATTGTTGGCGATCTTGCTCGCGAAGGTCTCACCGCCCGCGAAGATCGAAGGAGTGAACGCGCTACCAGCAGGTGGCGTCGTCAGAATGATCATGACGGCGATCGTCTCACCGAGTGCCCGGCCGAGTCCGAGCATGGATGCGCTGATGACGCCGGATCGACCATATGGCAGCACCGCGGTGCGAATCACTTCCCACCGCGTCGCTCCCAAGGCGAGCGCAGCCTCGATGTGGTCCCGAGGAGTTTGGGCGAAGACATCGCGTGAGATCGCCGTCACAATGGGCAAGATCATGATCGCCAGCACCACTGAGGCGACGAATACCGACCCTTTGGGATCGACGCTCCTGCTGAACAGGGGAATCCAGCCGAGGTTGCTGATCAGCCATCCGGCTGCTGGAGCCAGGAATGGTCCGAGGACGCTGAGTCCCCAGAGGCCGAAGACGATCGATGGTACGGCCGCAAGCAGGTCGACCACGAAGGAGACGGGGCCGGAGGCTCGTTTCTGCAAATACTGGGTCAGACACAGCGCCACACCAACGGCGACGGGAACCGCGATCGCCAAGGCGAGGACTGAGGACAAGACGGTGGTCCACAGCAGTCCGGCAATTCCGAACCGAAGCTCGTTGCCGGCAACTGTCCAGTTACGCGAGGTCAGGAAGTTGTCTTGGTCAGCCTGCAGGCTGGGCAGCGCGAGGGCCAATAAGAAGACGCCTACGAAGAGCACCAGCAAGGCGATCGCTAGTCCGGAGGTGGTGGCCAGGCTGCGGAAGACGCGATCTCCGGTCTTGCTGATCTTGGCCAGCTTGACGCCCCGGAACGGCCGCTCCGCATGATCGACGGTCTGCGGAGTAGTGACGCGGTGAGTCACGACCTTGGGAACAGGCGAATGCAGGCTCACCGGACTATGGTCCACTACGGGTGACAGGCTCGGATACTGCGTCGCAACCGGTTCCCGCTCAACCCTCTCGGTGGCATCCG
>Ga0170475_108288835_pt1 | contig 14433 bp, 25 predicted proteins | sample Soicark_Litter_5_FD_111474 | JGI IMG/M metagenome (GOLD analysis project Ga0170475, IMG submission 111474) | Avena fatua rhizosphere microbial communities from Hopland, California, USA. Combined Assembly of 48 SPs | reverse complement strand
GGGAGTGATACTGCTATAACCCTTTGAAGTTTTAAGGGTTTTTTTGCAAGTCCCCCAGTGTAAGTGGAAACGTTAGTTCTTGCGGTGCACTGCCAGTCGATTTCTCCTTCAGGCAATATCGCATTATATAAACGAAACCTATTGAAACATAAGGGTATATAAATGCCAACCATTAATCAGTTGGTCTCAAAGCCGCGCAAATCTGTTAGCAAGCGCAACAAAGTTCCGGCATTGCAGGCCTGCCCGCAAAAACGCGGTGTGTCACTCAGGTAAAAACCGTTACGCCGAAAAAGCCGAACTCGGCTCTGCGTAAAGTGGCACGCGTGCGTTTAACCAATGGGCATGAAGTGTTTGGTTACATTCCCGGTGAAGGCCATAACCTTCAGGAACACTCTGTAGTGCTCATCCGCGGTGGCCGCGTAAAGGACTTACCAGGTGTTCGCTACCATATCATTCGTGGCACGCTGGATACCCAGGGTGTGAAAAACCGTAAACAGTCTCGCTCCGCTTACGGCGCGAAACGTCCGAAATAAGGATTAGAACTATGTCGCGTCGTCACGCAGCTAAAAAAAGAGAAGTTCTGCCGGATGCAAAATTCGGTGACATCGTACTGACCAAGCTGATCAACACCATGATGTATGATGGTAAGAAGTCGGCCGCTGAAGCCATTACGTATGATGCTCTCGACATCATCCAGAAGAAGACCAGCTCCGATCCGCTGAAATTCTTCCATGATGCGCTGAACAACATCAAGCCGTCGGTAGAAGTGCGTTCGCGCCGCGTTGGTGGTGCAACCTACCAGGTTCCGACTGAAGTTCGCGAAGAACGTCGCCTGGCGCTCGCTTTGCGCTGGCTGATCGCCGCTTCGCGTGACCGCAAGGAAAAGACCATGCGCGATCGTATCGCTGCTGAACTGATGGACGCGGCTAATGGCCGTGGCGGTGCAGTGACTAAGCGTGAAAACACCCACAAGATGGCAGAAGCTAACAAAGCCTTCTCGCACTATCGCTGGTAAGGGACCTATTTACTTATGACACGTACCACTCCCTTAAAAGACTATCGCAATATTGGTATTTGCGCGCATATCGACGCTGGTAAGACAACGACCACTGAGCGTATTCTCTATTATACCGGTAAGTCCCATAAAATCGGTGAAGTGCACGAAGGTGCTGCCACCATGGATTGGATGGAACAGGAACAGGAACGCGGCATCACGATTACGTCGGCTGCGACGACCTGCTACTGGAAAGAAAAGCGCATTAACATCATCGACACCCCTGGCCACGTAGACTTCACCATTGAAGTAGAGCGTTCCATGCGCGTACTCGACGGTGCTGTTGCCGTATTCGACTCGGTTGCTGGCGTTGAGCCGCAGTCCGAAACCGTATGGCGCCAGGCTGACAAATACCACGTTCCGCGTATCTGCTTCGTGAACAAGATGGACCGTATCGGTGCCAACTTCCAGCGTTGCGTTGATATGATGATCGACCGCCTCGGCACCGTGCCGATGGTGATTCAGCTGCCGATCGGTTCTGAAGACAAGTTCGAAGGTATCATTGACCTTATCAAGATGAAGGAAATTCTCTGGAAGGGCGATGAGCTGGGCGCAAAGTTTGAAGAAGCGGACATCCGCTCTGACCTGCTGGCTAGCGCGAAAGCCGCCCGTGAGAAGATGCTGGAGACCGCTGTTGAAATGGACGATGCGGTGATGGAAAAATACCTCGCCGGCACCGAACCGACCGACGTGGAGCTGAAAGAATGCATCCGTCGCGGTACGCTCATATTCAAGTTCGTACCGGTAGTATGCGGCAGCGCCTTCAAGAACAAAGGCGTTCAGCCGATGCTTGATGCCGTTGTCGACTTCCTGCCAAGCCCGATGGACATTCCTCCCGTTAAAGGCATCGACGTAAAGACCGACGGTGAAGTAACCCGCAAGGCCGAAGACACTGAAAAGCTGTCCGCCCTCGCGTTCAAAATTATGACCGATCCGTTCGTAGGTTCGCTGACCTTCGTTCGCGTGTATTCCGGCAAGCTGGAATCCGGTTCGTATGTACAGAACACGGTTAAAGACAATCGTGAACGCGTAGGCCGTATGCTGCTGATGCATGCAAACAGCCGCGAAGACGTAAAGGTTGCTTATGCAGGCGATATCGTTGCTCTGGCTGGTTTGAAAAACACCACCACCGGCGACACGCTGTGCGATCCGGACAGCCAGGTCATTTTGGAACGTATGGAATTCCCAGAACCCGTTATCGAACTGGCTGTGGAACCAAAAACCAAAGCCGACCAGGAAAAAATGGGCATTGCCCTGCAGCGTCTGGCTTCGGAAGATCCTTCGCTTCGCATTTCGACCAATGAAGAAACCGGCCAGACCACTTTAAAAGGTATGGGCGAGTTGCACCTCGAAATCATCGTGGACCGCATGAAGCGTGAATTCAAGGTGGAAGCGAACGTAGGCGCCCCGCAGGTAGCTTACCGCGAAACCATCACGCAGAAAAAACAGATCGACTACACCCACAAGAAACAGTCGGGTGGTTCGGGTCAGTTTGCCCGCGTGATCATCGATTTCGAACCGCTGAAGGCAGGTGAAGGTTTCGTATTCGAAGCCAAGATCACCGGCGGCAGCGTTCCGAAGGAATACATCCCGGGTGTTGAAAAAGGTCTCGAAGCTTCGCTGTCTAACGGCGTAGTGGCAGGCTTCCCAATGATCGACTTCAAGGCAACGCTGGTTGACGGCGCTTACCACGATGTGGACTCCAGCGCGCTGGCGTTCGAAATCGCGGCCCGCGCTTCGTTCCGCGAAGGTCTGCCGAAATGCGGCCCGGTACTGCTCGAGCCGATCATGAAGGTCGAAGTGGTAACCCCGGAAGATTATATGGGTGACGTGATCGGTGACTTATCGTCCCGCCGCGGTCAGGTAACCGGCATGGACAGCCGCGGTAACGCGCGCGTGGTCGATGCAATGGTGCCCTTGGCTTCCATGTTTGGTTATGTGAACACCTTGCGCTCCATGTCACAGGGCCGTGCTCAGTATTCGATGGAATTCCATCATTACGAGCAGGTGCCAAGTGCAGTAGCTGAAGAAATTAAGAAGAAAGTCGCCTAACTAACGGCTTTTTGGAAATTATATTAACTATCGAACACTCATCGGAGAATTGAGTCATGGCTAAGGAAAAATTTGAACGTACGAAACCGCATTGCAACATCGGCACGATTGGTCACGTGGATCATGGCAAGACGTCGTTGACGGCAGCGATCACGAAGGTATTGGCAGAAACGGGTGGCGCGAAGTTCACATCGTATTCGGATATCGACGCGGCACCGGAAGAAAAGGCACGCGGTATTACGATCAACACGGCGCACGTGGAATACGAAACCAAGAACCGCCACTACGCTCACGTAGATTGCCCGGGCCACGCCGATTATGTGAAGAACATGATCACGGGCGCTGCGCAGATGGACGGCGCGATTTTAGTAGTAGCCGCCGATTCCGGCCCGGCTCCGCAGACGCGCGAACATATTCTTCTTGCTCGTCAGGTAGGCGTGCCTTCACTGGTCGTGTTCCTGAACAAGATGGATCTGGCTGACGCGGAACTGGTTGAACTGGTTGAAATGGAAGTTCGCGACCTGCTGAACAAGTACAAATTCCCGGGCGACACCACCCCGATCATCAAAGGTTCGGCTGTAGCTGCTCTTGAAGGCAAGAATGACGAACTGGGCAAGAATGCGATTTTGGCGCTGATGGAAGCGGTTGATACCTTCATTCCGCAGCCGGAACGCCCAATCGACAAGCCATTCCTGATGCCGGTGGAAGACGTGTTCTCCATCTCTGGCCGTGGTACGGTGGTAACGGGCCGCGTTGAACGCGGTATCGTGAAGGTCGGCGAAGAAATCGAAATCGTAGGTCTGCGCGACACCCAAAAGACGACCTGCACGGGCGTTGAAATGTTCCGCAAGCTGCTGGACGAAGGCCGTGCCGGTGACAACGTGGGCATCTTGCTGCGCGGCACCAAGCGCGAAGACGTTGAGCGCGGTCAGGTACTGTGCAAACCGGGTTCGGTTAAGCCGCACACCAAGTTCACCGCTGAGATCTACGTTCTCACGAAAGAAGAAGGTGGCCGTCATACGCCGTTCTTCAGCAACTACCGTCCGCAGTTTTATTTCCGCACGACCGACGTAACGGGTTCCCTGACCCTTCCGGCTGGCGTGGAAATGATCATGCCGGGTGACAACGTGTCGATTGAAGCCACGCTGATCAGCCCGATCGCCATGGAAGAAGGCCTGCGCTTCGCTATCCGCGAAGGTGGCCGTACCATCGGTTCTGGCGTTGTTGCTAAAATTATTGAGTAATCGCCGGTTAGAGCTAGAGAGTTAAAGTAAAGGATTAAGTATGCAGAATCAGAAAATCCGCATTTGGCTAAAGGCCTTCGATCACAGGGTGTTGGATCAGTCCACCTCTGAGATCGTATCGACCGCCAAGCGCACCGGTGCACAGGTACACGGGCCGATCCCGTTGCCGCTCCGTATTCAGCGTTTCACGGTGAACCGCTCCCCGCACATCGATAAGAAGTCGCGCGAGCAGTTCGAGATCCGCACCCACAAGCGTCTGATCGACATTCTTGATCCGACCCCGCAGACCGTTGACGCGCTGATGAAGCTCGATCTGGCGTCTGGCGTTGACATTAAGATCAAAGCGGAGGCAGCGTAATATGCGTACCGGACTCATCGCAAAAAAGATCGGTATGACCACTGTCTATACCGATGAGGGTAATGAAACCCCGGTAACCGTTCTGCAGGTTGAAAACTGCCAGGTGGTTGCTCAGAAGACCAAAGCGAAGGACGGTTACACCGCCTTGCAGCTGGGCGTAGGCAAAGCCAAGGCAAAGAACGTGTCCAAGGCGCTGCGCGGTCATTATGCAAAAGCCAAGGTTGAACCCAAGCGTAAGCTCGCGGAATTCCGCGTAGACGAAACCGCTCTGGTGGAAACCGGCACCGAAATCGTGGCCAGCCACTTTGTTCCCGGCCAGTTCGTGGACGTTGTTGGTAACAGCATCGGTAAGGGTTTCCAGGGTGTTATGAAGAAGTATAACTTCGCCGGTCTGGAAGCGTCGCACGGTGTATCCGTTGCTCACCGTTCGCATGGTTCGACCGGTCAGCGCCAGGATCCGGGCCGCGTATTCAAAGGTAAGAAAATGGCCGGTCATATGGGCACCACCCGTATCACCACCCAGAACCTGAAGGTAGTCTCGATTGATGAAGCCAACGGCTTTATCATGCTCAAGGGCTGCGTTCCGGGTGCCGACAATAGCTATCTGCTCGTTAGCGATGCCGTAAAGAAGGGTTCACACCCTCAGGCGCCGTTCCCGGCAGGTGTAAAGAAATCTGCGGAAGCTCCAGCGGTTGAACAACCCGCTGATGAGCAGCCACAAGCGTAAATAGGTGACCTATGAAAATTAAAGTCGTCACATTAGAAAATAAGGCTGCAGGCGAAATCGAATTGAATGATTCGATCTTCGGCTTAGAAGTCCGTAAAGACCTGCTTCACCGCATGGTTGAATGGCAGCGCGCCAAGGCCCGTGCCGGTACCCACAAGACTAAGGGTATCAGCGAAATCAGCGGTACTGGTAAAAAGCCGTTCAAGCAAAAGGGCACCGGTAACGCCCGTCAGGGTTCGCTCCGCAGCGCGCAGATGCGCGGTGGTGCAACCATTTTCGGTCCGGTTGTTCGCAGCCATGAATACGGTCTGCCCAAGAAAGTTCGCAAGCTCGCCCTGAAGGTGGCTCTGTCCTCCAAGCAGGCTGATGGCACATTGTTCATTCTCGATAGCGCGTCGATGAAGGCTCCTAAGACCAAGGAACTCGTTGATGCATTCAAGAAAAACGGTTGGGACGCTCCGCTGATCATCGACGGGACGCAGCTGGATGAAGGCTTTGCTAAAGCCGCTCGCAACATCAAGTTTGTTGACGTGCTGCCGCAGCAGGGTGCCAACGTATATGACATTCTGCGCCACAAGCAGTTGGTGCTGACCAAAGATGCCGTAAAGCATCTGGAAGAGAGGCTGAAATGAGAATTAATAAAAAAGCATTGGCAGCAAAGAAACAAACCACTGTCGCTAAGGCGTGGCACTATGATGTGATCGTATCCCCGGTTGTGACTGAAAAGTCCACCGCGGCATCCGAACAGAACAAAGTAGTGTTCAACGTACATATCGACGCTACCAAGCCGCAGATCAAATCGGCTGTTGAAACCCTGTTCAACGTAAAGGTTGAAAAGGTCAACACGCTGGTTCGCGAAGGCAAGACCCGCCGCTTCCGCAACACGCTTGGCAAGCTGTCGGATTCCAAGAAAGCCGTCATCACCCTGGTTGAAGGCCAAGTGATCGACATTAGCTCGGGAGTTAAATAACTATGGCACTTAAGAGCTTTAAACCTACTACCCCCGCGCAGCGCCAGCTGGTCATCGTTGACCGCAGCGAACTGTACAAGGGCAAACCAGTCAAGTCGCTGACTGAAGGTAAAACCAAGTCTGGTGGTCGCAACCATCATGGTCGTCTGACGGCTTTCCGCGTAGGCGGTGGTCACAAGCAGACCTATCGTTTTATCGACTTCAAGCGTCGCAAGTTCGATGTTCCGGCAACTGTAGAACGTCTGGAATATGACCCGAACCGTACGTCGTTCATCGCCCTGATCAAATATCAGGACGGCGAGCTGGCCTATATCATTGCTCCGCAGCGCATGGCTGTTGGCGATGTGATCGTTTCCAGCGAACGCGCCGACATTAAGCCGGGCAACGCGATGCAGCTGAAAAACATTCCGGTGGGTACCATCATCCACAATGTGGAAATGAAGGAAGGCAAAGGCGGCCAGTTGGCTCGCTCCGCCGGTACGTATGTACAGCTGGTGGGCAAAGACTCCGGTTACGCTCAGGTAAAGCTTCGCTCCGGCGAATTGCGCCTGATCCGTGCTGAGTGCCTGGCTACCATCGGCGCCGTGTCCAACCCGGACCATCAGAACGCTGTGATCGGCAAAGCCGGTCGCTCACGTTGGCTGGGTGTTCGCCCCTGCGTACGCGGTGTGGCAATGAACCCGGTAGACCATCCGCATGGTGGTGGTGAAGGCCGTACCTCGGGTGGCCGTCATCCGGTAACCCCATGGGGTAAGGGCACCAAAGGAACCAAAACGCGCTCGCGCAAGAAGAGCAATAAGCTCATTCTGCGCAGCAGGCATCAGAAGTAAGGAGTTAGGCAATGGCAAGAGCAGTATGGAAAGGCCCGTTTGTTGATGGCTATCTGCTGAAAAAAGCAGATGTGGCCCGTGGGTCGGGACGTAATCAGATCATCAAGATCTGGTCGCGCCGCTCAACGATTCTGCCACAGTTCGTCGGCCTGACGTTCGGTGTCTATAACGGCAAAAAGTTCATCCCTGTGTCGGTGAACGAAGATATGATCGGTCACAAATTCGGTGAATTTGCTCCGACCCGTACCTTCAACGGCCACAGTGCAGATAAGAAAGCGGAGAAGAAATAATGGGCAAGCAAGCATTAGAACGCCAATTGGCGCCCAATGAAGCGAAGGCGGTTGCAAACCGTCTGCGCATCAGCCCACGCAAGCTCAACCTCGTGGCAGGCATGATCCGCGGTATGTCCGTGACCAATGCCCTCACGCAGCTGACCTTTTCCAGCAAACGCGTAGCTGAAGAAGTCAAAAAGGCTTTGCAGTCGGCTATCGCTAACGCTGAAAACAACCACAACCTGAACGTAGATTCGCTCTATGTGAAGGAAGCGTATGTTGGCAAGAACCTGGTAATGAAGCGCATGCATACTCGCGGCCGTGGCCGCTCTTCACGCGTTCTGCGCCCGTTCGCTAACCTGACGCTGATCGTGCACGAAAAAGGCGAAGAAACCGCCTCCGCGCCGAAAACCGATAAAAAGGCCGCCGCTAAAAAGCCGGCTGCTAAAAAAGCAGCTGCCCCGAAAACGGCAGCTAAGAAGGAGAAAGCATAATGGGTCAGAAAGTAAACGCCATATCCTTACGCGTTGGCATCAACAAGACGTGGGATTCCCGTTGGTATGCCGGTAATGATTATGCCGACAAACTGCACGAAGACTTCAAGATCACCAAGTATCTGAAGAAGACCCTCGATGCGGCTGGCGTAAGCAAAGTAGTTATCGAACGTCCGACCAAGAAGGCCCATATCACCATTCACACGGCTCGTCCGGGTGTAGTGATCGGCAAAAAAGGCGCCGATATCGATAAGATTAAGAAGGATCTGTCTCAGTTCACCAAGGACGAAGTTCACGTGAACATCGTGCCGGTGGCTAAGCCGGAACTGGACGCAACCCTGATCGCCGAAGGCGTAGCTCAGCAGCTTGAAAAGCGCGTAGCATTCCGCCGTGCGATGAAGCGTGCTGTACAGTCCTGCCTGCGCCTGGGTGCACAGGGTATCCGTATCAACGTTTCGGGTCGCCTCGGCGGCGCGGAAATCGCCCGTATGGAATGGTATCGCGAAGGTCGCGTGCCGTTGCACACGCTGCGCGCTGACGTGGATTACGGTGTTGCCCGCGCTGAAACCGCCTATGGTACCATCGGTATCAAGGTATGGGTGTTCAAAGGCGAGATCGTTGGCAAAGAAAAGAAGTCGCAGGATATCGTGATCACTGAGATCCCGTCTTCCGACGTTCAGTCCACTGTTGAAGAATAAGGAAGTGTGAGTAACGCTTATGATGAGTCCTAAACGTACTAAATTCCGCAAGCAGCATAAAGGCCGTATCCATGGCAATGCAAAAGGCGGCTTTACACTAAACTTTGGCGAATATGGCCTGAAAGCCATGCAGCCGGAGCGTATCACCGCCCGCCAGATCGAAGCGGCTCGCCGCGCGATTTCACGCCACGTAAAGCGCGTTGGCCGTATGTGGATCCGCGTGTTCCCGGACGTTCCGGTAACCCGCAAACCCGCAGAAGTGCGCATGGGTAGCGGTAAGGGTTCGGTAGAATTCTGGGCAGCTCGTATTAAACCGGGTCGCATTTTGTTCGAAATCGACGGCGTGTCCGAAGAAGTGGCACGTGAAGCGTTCGATCGTGCATCGGCTAAACTGCCGATCAAGACGAAGTTCGTTGCCCGTCAGAAAGAAGGGGAATAACCGTCATGAAGATCGCTGAATTACGCGCAAAAAGCGCAGAAGAGCTGGTGGACGTAGTCCTGAGCATGAAGAAAGAACAGTTCAACCTCCGTATGCAGGCTTCGGTCGGCACCCTGGAGAATCCGAACCGTTTTAAAGAAGTACGCAAGACCATTGCCCGTGCAAAGACGCTTCTGAATGAAGCCCCGGGTAAGGTAGTTGCAAAAAAAGGAAAAGGTTAAGAAGGCCGCTGCCCCCAAGGCTGCTGCTGAAAAGCCAGCAAAGAAAACTGCTACTAAAGCGAAGAAGGGGTAACCATGCCAAGGCGTGTACTGACAGGTGTCGTTGTAAGCGACAAAAACGAAAAGACGGTAACCGTGCGCGTAGATCGCCGCATGCGTCACCCGATTTATAAAAAGACCATCCAGCGCTCCAAGAAATATGCAGCGCATGATGAAAAAAACCAGTTCAAGATTGGTGATAAGGTGCAGATCATTGAATCCGCCCCTATCTCCAAGAGCAAGCGCTGGCAGGTTGTGTACGAAGCGTAAGGTGTAGGAAACATAGGTTATGATTCAACAACAGAGCAATCTTGAAGTCGCAGACAATTCCGGTGCACGCCGCGTGATGTGCATTAAGGTATTGGGCGGCGCGGGCCGTAAGTTCGCATCCGTGGGCGACGTTATCGTCGTGTCCATTAAGGAAGCGATTCCGCGCGGTAAAGTAAAAAAAGGTGAAGTTCACCGTGCCGTTATCGTGCGCACCCGCCGCGATATCCGCCGTGCGGACGGTAGCACCATCCGTTTCGACAAGAACGCGGCTGTGCTTATCACCAAACAGAATGAACCCATCGGCACCCGTATTTTCGGCCCGGTAACCCGCGAGCTGCGCGCGAAGCAATTCATGAAGATTGTTTCGCTGGCTCCTGAAGTACTGTAAGCCAGAGAAAGTGTAAGAAAGAGCAAGTTATGGCATTCAAATATAAAGTAAAAAAAGGTGACGAAGTCGTCGTTATCGCTGGTAAGGAAAAAGGCAAGAAGGGCAAGATCATTAAGGTGATCACCGATGAAGCACGTGTGCTCGTAGGTGGTGTCAACCTGGTGAAGAAGCACACCAAGCCTTCGCGCACCTCGGCTGGCGGCATTGTGGAAAAGGAAGCCTCGCTGCACGTTTCGAACGTTGCGCTGGTTGATCCGAAGTCGGGTAAAGCAACCCGCGTAGGTTATAAAATCGAAGGTGATCGCAAGGTACGTGTTGCCAAGCGTTCGGGAGAAGTGATCAATGGCTAAGACCACAGCAGTTAAAAAAGAAGGCGCTTATACGCCGCGTCTGCAGGGCCTGTACGATAAAGAAATCCGTGCAGCTATGCAGAAAGAGTTCAACTACAAGAATCCCATGCAGGTTCCCAAGCTGGACAAGATCGTGATCAACATGGGCGTTGGCGAAACCGTGAACGACAGCAAGATCATTCAGGCTGCCGCTAACGAGCTGAGCCTGATCTCTGGCCAGAAGGCGATGGTTACCCGCTCGAAAAAGGCTATCGCAGGCTTCAAGCTGCGCGAAAACCTGCCGATTGGTTGCAAAGTAACCCTGCGCAAGCAGCATATGTATGAATTCCTGGACCGCCTGATCAATACGGCTCTGCCGCGCGTGCGCGACTTCCGTGGCGTTCCGAACAAGAGCTTTGACGGCCGTGGCAACTATGCCCTGGGCCTGAAAGAACAGATCGTGTTCCCGGAAATCAACTACGACAAAATTGATCAGATCCGTGGCATGGACATTATCATCGTCACAACGGCAAAGACCGATGCGGAAGCAAAGTCGCTGCTGGCTGGCTTTAACATGCCGTTTATCAAATAAGGAAATAGGCACATGGCAAAACTGAGTTCAATCAACAAAAACAATCGTCGCGCTAAGATGATCAAGAGCCAGGCACCCAAGCGTGCTGCTCTTAAAGCGCTCATCATGAGCAAAGAGCTCTCGTTTGAAGAACGTATGCAGGCGCAGATGGCGATTGCCAAACTGCCGCGCAATGGTTCAAAAGTGCGCTATCGTAACCGTTGTGAACTGACTGGCCGTGCCCGTGGTACATATCGTAAATTCAAATTGTCACGCATTAAGCTGCGTGAACTTGGTTCGTTCGGCCGTTTGCCGGGCCTGACCAAGTCTAGCTGGTAGGAGAGTACACCATGTCGATGAATTACCGTCTCGCTGATATGCTTGCGCAGATCCGTAATGGTCAGCAGGCTCGCCTCGCGAAGGTACATGTCCAGGCATCTAAGTTGCTTGGTAACGTACTCGAGGTTCTGAAAAACGAAGGCTATATCCGCGACTACCATAAAATGGAAAAAGGTCCGGGAAAGTCTGAGTTCGCAATCGAACTGAAATACCATGAAGGCGAACAGGTTATAAAGGAAATCACCTGCATTTCCAAGCCGGGTCGCCGCGTGTATTGCGAAATTTCCAAGCTGCCGAAATACTATAACGGCCTTGGTATCGCGATTTTGTCCACCTCACGGGGTGTGATGTCGGATTTTGATGCTCGCCATGCCAATGTTGGTGGCGAAGTATTGTGCAGTGTATTCTAGTTGAGAAGGTTGGGAGATTACCATGTCACGTGTAGGTAAGTTGCCGGTAGCGATTCCATCGGGTGTAACCGTTACGGTTGCAAACGGTGAAGTAGCTGTAAAGGGCGGCAAGGGTGAAATGAAGGCGCGTATTGTGCCGGAAGTTACCATCGAAGTTATTGACGGCAAGGCCTGGGTAAAACCGACCAGCAAGAGCACCCGCGCTCGTACCATGTGGGGCACGTCCCGCGCGCAGCTGCGCAATATGGTGGAAGGCGTTTCCAAGGGCTTCACCGTGAAGATGGAAATCCTCGGCGTAGGTTTCCGCGCGGCAGCCGATAAGAACTTCCTGAGCATGGCGCTTGGTTTCTCGCATGAAATCAAATACGCCATTCCTGCAGGTATTGAAATTAAGTGCGAAAAGCCGACCAACATCGCCATCAGCGGTTTCGACAAGAAGCTCGTTGGCCAGGTTGCCGCGGAAATTCGCAGCCTCCGTAAGCCGGAACCATACAAAGGTAAGGGTATCCGCTACGAAAACGAATATGTACGCATGAAGGAAGGTAAGAAGAAATAATATGAGCCAGGCAGTCAAATCAAAGGCGCTGTTTGAGCGCCGTCAAGAACGCACCCGTATTGCCATCAAAAAGAAGGCAGGCGGCCGTGTGCGTCTTTCCGTATTCCGTTCCGGCAAGCATATTTATGCTCAGCTGATTGACGATACCAAGGGTGAAACCCTGGCGTCCATTTCTTCGCTGGATAAGGATGTAAAAAGCAAACTGAAATCGACTTCCACCGTTGAAGCCGCTAAGGCCGTTGGCGAACTGATCGCTAAAAAGGCGCAGGCCGTAAAGGTGAAGGAAGTGGTATTTGATCGTGGTGGGTACCTGTTCCATGGGCGCGTAAAGGCTTTGGCCGACGCAGCGCGTGAAGCTGGTCTCTCATTTTAATAGGCATAGGTAGGATAGCAAAATATGGCACGCGAACAACGTAATGAAAGCCAGTCGAACCGCGAAGAAGGCAGCGAGCTGATTGATAAGCTCGTTTCCATTAACCGCGTTGCGAAAGTAGTAAAGGGTGGCCGTCGTTTCGGTTTTGCCGCACTCGTCGTCGTTGGCGATGGCAAGGGCAAGGTTGGTTATGGCTCGGGCAAGGCGAAGGAAGTATCCGACGCTATGCGCAAGGCACTCGATGATGCCAAGAAGAAGATGGTTCGCATCCCGCTGCGCGAAGGCCGCACGCTGCACCATGACCTCTATGGCCGTTTCGGCGCTGGCAAAGTCATCATCCGCACCGCTCCGGTAGGTACCGGTATCATCGCGGGTGGCCCGATGCGCGCTGTATTCGAAGCTCTTGGCGTGCAGGACGTTGTTGCTAAATCCGTTGGCACCAGCAATCCGCACAACATGCTCAAGGCAACCTTCGATGCGTTGCATACCATGAAATCTCCGCGTGCTGTTGCTGCAAAGCGTGGCAAGAAAGTTGGTGAAATTGTTGAACGTCGCGAAGGCGAAAAAGACAAGAAAGCCGGCAAGGAAACCAAAGAATAGTTTTTAAGTAGGGAATAGTTATGACTACCACGAAGACAAAGACCGCCGAGAAAGCTCCGGCCGCTAAAGCAGAAGCGAAACCGAAAGCAGCCGCTAAAGCTGCTGCACCGAAGGCTGAAAAGCCGGCTGCAAAAGCTGCGGCTCCTGCCAAAGCGCCTGCCGCTAAAAAGGACGTGGCTTCCGGCCAGGTAAAGGTTACGCAGGTCGGTAGCAAGATTGCCCGCCGTCATGACCAGGAAGCAACCTTGATTGGTCTGGGCCTGAACAAGCGTCACCGTTCGCGCGTTCTCGAAGATACGCCGTCGGTACGTGGTATGATCCAGAAGGTTCGCCATCTGGTGATCGTAGAAAAAGTTAGCTAACTAGATATTTTTGGATAGAACAAATGCAACTCAACGAATTACAAGGCAACCCAGGCTCCAAGAAACGCAGAATGCGCGTGGGCCGTGGTATTGGTTCCGGCAAAGGCAAGACTGCCGGCCGCGGTGGTAAAGGCCAGACGGCACGCACCGGCGTTCGCATCAACGGCTTCGAAGGTGGTCAGACTCCGATTCATCGCCGCCTGCCTAAGCGCGGTTTCAACAACTACACCCGCCATACCTATGAAACGGTGAATCTCAGCGATGTGCAAAAGGCAGTCGATGCCGGCAAGCTGGACACTAAAGGTACGGTTGATATTGAAAGCCTCAAAAAGGCTGGCCTGGTTCGCAAGGCCGGCAAGGAAGTCAAGCTGCTGGCTAAGGGGCAGCTGACCGCAAAAGTTACGTTGCAAGTCAACTTTGCATCGGAAGCTGCAAAAGCAGCTGTTGAAAAATCGGGTGGCAAACTTATATTACCGGCTGCCGCTTAATTTCAAAGAAATCCAGCCCCGGCACCCCGCCGGGGCTGTTCTTCTTCTAGCAACGCCCTTACAGTAGATTCATGAGTACATCCGCCGCCGAACGCCTCGCTTCTAACATGAACTTATCCGTACTCTCACGGGCTACGGAACTTAAAAAACGGTTATGGTTTGCGCTTGGCGCACTCGTGGTATACCGCCTCGGCACCTATATCCCGGTACCGGGCATTGATGCGCATATTCTTCAGGAAATTTTTGCCAAACACCAGGGCGGTGTTCTGGGCGTATTCAATATGTTCTCCGGCGGTGCGCTTTCGCGCATGACGATTTTCGCGCTTGCCGTAATGCCGTACATCTCGGC
>Ga0170475_134082867_pt1 | contig 14434 bp, 10 predicted proteins | sample Soicark_Litter_5_FD_111474 | JGI IMG/M metagenome (GOLD analysis project Ga0170475, IMG submission 111474) | Avena fatua rhizosphere microbial communities from Hopland, California, USA. Combined Assembly of 48 SPs | reverse complement strand
TGCCGTTAAGGTCGAGCGAGATGATCGAGGTGTTGGCCGCCAGGGCTTGCGCGCCCGCATCGCGGATCCAGTTGTGTGCCAGGTCGAGCGAGGTGATCTTGGTGTTGGCCGCCAGAGCTTGCGCGCCCGCATCGCCGATCCCGTTGTATTCCAGGTTGAGCGAGATGATCGAGGTGTTGGCCGCCAGGGCTTGCGCGCCCTCATTCCGAATGTTGTTTCTGGTCAGGTCGAGCGAGATGATCGAGGTGTTGGCCGCCAGGGCATGCGCGCCCGCAGCGCCAATCCAGTTGTGTTTCAGGTCGAGCGAGGTGATCGAGGTGCTGGCCGCCAGGGCTTGCGCGCCCTCATCACCGATCACGTTGTCGCGCAGGTTGAGCGAGGTGATCGAGGTGTTGGCCGCCAGGGCTTGCGCACCCGCAGCGCCAATGTTGTTGGCGGTGGTCGCAAAAGCTTGCGCACCCCAATAGTCAATGACGTTGGCCAGGTTGAGAGTGGTGATCGAGGTGTTGCCAGCGAGCACCCGCGCCCCTTCATCCGGAATGGAACATTGTTGTGCCGTGAGCGATTCAAGCCTCGGCAAGTTGTTCAATTGCGCCCATCCAGCAGCGGTAATGTGTGGGGCAGAGATCACTGACAACTCGCGCAAGGAGGGCGGCAAGGCTTGAAGGTCCTCGTCGGTGAAATCACCAAGCCCGAGTTCATCACCATGGTGCAATGACAGCTTGGCGATTTTCGCGCTCTCGTATGCTTTCAAAGCGCGCGCCAAATCATCTGAATTCCGCACCATCAGGCCCTGCACGGATGGCTTACCAACGGCGGCGGCAGCGCGACAGACCAGGCGAAACGCCGACCTCGTGTCCTGATTCATCCTGCCGGCCACGTCCAACCACAACTCTGTTGGGGGGCCCGGAAGTTCAGCCGGTGGTGTACTTGTTTGTGCGGATGATGGGCTCGCCACGTCCGCCTGCGCCGTGGAGGCGGGCACACTGGCACGCCACGGCGGGCTATGGGAATGTGTGGCCCCCTCTGGATCGTCCTGCGAGGAGGCTGGACGAGCGGGAATACCTGCTGGCGGTGTGGGCCGAGGTCTCGTGCCGGCACTCGGCGCTGAACCACTTGATGCTTGGTCCTGCCCTTCGGTCTGCTGCGGATTGCGACAGCAGAGCAACGAACGCACGAATCGATCCATTTCGAAGTCTTCTCTTCATTGACTTGGCAAAATTGCCTCTGAAATTACCCGCACGAGCAAGCAGCGATGTCTCGCCTGCCACATGACTTGCGAAACCCGCCCCGTCGACCGGGCTCTGATCCCTTTGGCCACCGCATCGAAAGATCGAAAGGTGAATCGGGAGTGACCAAAGTGTGCCAGCGCAACTCCCAGCCGAGTGCTGCACAGCGAAGCGAATCTCCTTTAACCGAAAGCGAGATCGGACGAAGAACTCGCCTCGGCGCCCTGCGGCGCCGCCCTCAGAATGGGACGCTCGATGCACGAGCATCGACACCAGGCAATGCAACGACGAGCAGGGGTCTTTTGGCGTGATGAGCGGGCATGATCGAAATACTCTCAGCCTCTCAGTCTTGCCCTTCCTTGGCTGACCGATCGGCTCTGCTACGGCGCGACTAACATAGCTGATGAATTCCTGCAGCCCACGGCTCTTTCTCGGGAGCATGGAGAATTCAGAAAACCACTCTCCCCCTCAGGCCATGAAAATCATCGAATTGCTCACGTGGCGCTATGCCACGAAGAAGATGGACCCGTCCCGTCCCGTGCCGCAGGACAAGGTTGATCGCATCGTCGAGGCTGCGCGCCTTGCGCCGACATCCAGCGGCTTGCAGCCGTTCGAGATAATCTCGGTGACCAATCCCGCTGTTCGCGTACAGATCCGCGAGATCGCCTGGAACCAGGCGCAGATCACCGACTGCTCACATTTGCTGGTGTTCGCGGCCTGGGACAACTACACCGCGGAACGTATCAACCACATGTTCGACTACACGAACGAGGTACGAGGCCTTCGCAACGAAGATTGGGAGAACTATCGCCAGCAGTTGCTCAATACCTATCCGAATCGTCCGGCGGAAGTCAACTTCCAGCATGCGGCGCGCCAAGCCTACATCGCCTTCAGCGCTGCTGTCATCGCTGCGGCCGAGGAACACGTCGACGCCACGCCGATGGAGGGCTTCGACCCGAATAAGCTAGACGACATCCTCGGCCTGCGTTCGCGTGGCCTGCGCAGTGCAGTAATGCTGCCGCTGGGCTACCGCCAAGCTGATGGCGACTGGCTGGTCAACCTGACGAAGGTTCGTCGGCCCCGCGAGTTTGTCACCGAAGTGCGCTGATCTCTGTGTGCGGGCTCGGGTGGGCGCAAACGTGTTGCCTCCGGGCCGGCCACAGCGCTACAGGTGACTGCTACTGCGTAAGGCTCGGCAACCAGTGGGACTGCCCGGGAGCCGACTTTCATGACCGACCGGCAACGTGCCACGGCCGCCTCACTGCGGCGCACGCCATTCCTGTCGGTCAACTCCACATCGAAAGGCAGGAACAGCGCGTTGATGCGCTCCTTGTCGTAGGCGGGTTCAGGATGGGCCGGGTCTGGCAGGCGCAGCGCGGTGTTGGCGAACGCCAAGCTGTTGGCCGAGCCCAGCCCCCCGTAGATCACCGGCGTTCGCTTGCCGGCCCCGCCCCAGTTCGGGCGACCGCGCTGCCGTCGCGCCGCCGGTTGGCTTCAATCGCATAGACCTCGGATTCGGGTGCGTGGCCAGCGCCTGCTGGCGTTGATGCTCGTTTTCCAGCACCGTGCCCATGTAGAAGCCCAGGATGCGCCCCTTGCTCAGCGTGGGGTACTGGGCCGGTTCGGCACGGGCGAGAGTGCGGGGGACTGCGGCGCGTCGTCAACTAAATTGGGCTCCACGTTCAGGTCGAACATCGGCCGCAAGGGTGCGGCGGAGCCCGGCAGATCGACCCGAACGGCTTGTGCGGCGCTGGCTGACGATTCGCCGCGGGGCAGGGCGCCCGGCAGCAGCAGTTGGTTGATCTCCTGAATCAGCCGGAAGAATTTCTCCTGCTCCTGCGGGGTGACAAGCTCGCCGCAGACAAGTCCAAGCTCAACGGCTTGGCATCGGCAACGTCGAAGTCTTTGATCGCGTGGGGCACCGGCACGCGAGGTGTGCACCTATGCCATCCCCTCAAGACCCCACCACTCGTTGAAATCGACAACGACGGGGTGGGTCAATTTCGTAACTCGCCGATCTGCTGGAACGTGGTGCCGTCCTCATGCATCCATTCGTCGTCGGCGAGATCGCGTGCGGGAGGCCTGAGCGATCGCTCGTCGATCCTCGAACTGCTGATGACCTGCCAGCCGTCGTGGTCCCCGAGGGAGAAGAGGTTCTCGCGTTCATCGAATGTCACGTCCTTCATGGCAAGGGCATCGGCTACGTCGACGTGCATCTTCTGGCGTCGGTGGTGTTGACCGAAGGGGCGAGCCTCTGGACGCGTGACAAGAGACTGCGCATTGCGGCCGAGGATGTGGGCCGCACATTCCGAGTTCGCTGAAACCACCTTGGTTGTCGCTGCAATCCAGTTGACCCGCACTCCCGAGCGAAGTCCCAGCCGCTCTACGCTCGCCAGCGGCATTGTTCGGCAAGACCTCTGCGTCCGCGCGGATTCGCGCGTGTTCTCAGCCGACCGCCTTCTTCGCCGCGGCCTTCTTCGCGGGCACCTTCGCCGCCCTTGGCTCGAACTCGAAACTCACCTTGCCTTCCTTCTTGTCGTAGGCAAGCCGCGCCTTGAATTTGCGGCGGGTCTTGTTGGACACAAAGTTTTCGAAAAGGTCTGTTTTGCCTTCGACCAGGAGCTTGGTCATCTGCTCTCGCACGACCGGCTGCTGCAAGATGATCTTGCCGCTCTTGAAGTCGCAGGTCACGTGGGCGCCAACGCTGTTTTCGCACACATAGGACGTGCCAAGTTCGTAGACGCGGCCCTGGCACTTCGGGCAGGCGCCCAGGCTTTCCTGGTCCGAGAAATCGACGGGCTCGCCGGATTCGCCATCTTTCTTCGCGTCCTCTCCGAAATCGAACTCGAGCTTCCAGTTTTTGATCTCGTCGTCGTAGCTCAACTTCAGCTCTGCCGTGAAAGGCCAGCCGGCCTTGGAACGGAAACCTTCGAGCGGACCTATCTTCTTGTTGGCGAGGAAGGCTTCCACCTCGGCGAACTCGAAGCTACGCCCCCCCGGGATCTTGCTGATCGAGAAACCGCAACCTTCAGTGTCTCCCGCGGCGCCCGAGGGGCTGCCTCCCTGCCCTTTGCCGGTACAGGAGAAGCGGCGATAGTTCTCCTTCACTACGCCGCCGCAATTCGGGCATGGCGTCTTCAGGGTCGCGTAGTCGCCGGGGATGGTGTCGCGGTCGTATTCCTTGGCCTTGGCGACGATGCGCTGCGTCATCGCGGCGATCTCGTCCATGAACTTCGTGCGGCTCAGCTTGCCCTTTTCCATCTCGGCCAACTGGAACTCCCAGTTGCCGGTGAGTTCGGGCTTGGTGAGCTCTTCGACCTGCAGGCCGCGCAGCAGCGTCATCAACTGGAAAGCCTTGGCCGTCGGGATCATTTCACGCCCCTCGCGGTGCATGTACTTTTCCATCAGCAGGCCTTCGATGATCGCGGCTCGCGTGGCCGGCGTGCCCAGGCCCTTTTCCTGCATGGCCTCGCGCAACTCGTCGTCGTCGATCAGCTTGCCCGCCCCTTCCATCGCCGACAGCAAAGTCGCTTCGGTATAGCGTGCGGGCGGCTTGGTCTTCAGCGCGAGCACATCGACGTGCTCGGTGCGCACCATCTCGCCGGCCTTCACCGCCACGAGGTTTGCATCGTCTTCCTGCACCTCGCGGCCATACACCGCCAGCCAGCCGGGCTTGACCATCACCTTGCCGTTGGTCTGAAAGCTGTGGCTGCGCCCCTTCGCGTTCACGGTACTGATTCGCGTGGTGACCATGAATTCGGCCGGCGGATAGAACACTGCGAGAAAGCGCTTGACGACCATGTCGTAGAGCTTGGCCTCGACCTCGGTCAGGCTCTTGGGCGCCTGCAGCGTGGGGATGATGGCAAAGTGGTCCGAAACCTTCGCGTTGTCGAAGATGCGCTTGTTGGGCTTCACGTAGCCCTCGTTCATCGCCTTCTTCGCATGCGCCGACAGCGGGCGCAACGGGCCGGGCATGTCCTCGTCGGACAGCATCTTCATCGTCTGCTTGACAACGTTGACGTAGTCCTCGGGCAGGAACTTGCTGTCGGTACGCGGGTAGGTCAGCACCTTGTGCTTCTCGTACAAGGCCTGCGCGATGCTCAGCGTGGTCTTGGCCGAAAAGCCGAAACGCGAGTTGGCTTCGCGCTGGAGGCTCGTGAGGTCGTACAGCGCCGGTGCGCTTTGCGTGCTGGGCTTGGCCTCTTCGGTGACGCTGGCCGGCTCGCCGCGCACGGCTTGCGCAATGGCCTGCGCATCGGCCTCGGTCCACACGCGGTCGGCGCGCAACTCGGGGTCGTCGGGATTTTTCTTCCACTTCGTATCGAACCACTTGCCGTCGTATTCGCCAGCCTCGGCCGCGAAGGTGGCCTTGATTTCCCAGTAGTCGCGCGACACGTGCTTGCGGATTTTTTCTTCGCGCTCGACCACGATGGACAAGGTCGGCGTCTGAACGCGGCCCACCGTCGTCAGGAAGAAGCCGCCGTCGCGCGAGTTGAAGGCCGTCATCGCACGGGTGCCGTTGATGCCCACCAGCCAATCGGCTTCGCTGCGGCTGCGCGCGGCGTCCGACAGGCCCAGCAACTCTTCGTCGCTGCGCAATTTCTCGAAGCCGTCGCGAATGGCCTGCGGCGTCATGCTCTGCAGCCACAAACGCCTGATGGGCTTGTTGATCGGCGCTTTGGCTGCGCCGGCAAACTGAACGATCAGGCGAAAGATCAGTTCCCCTTCACGGCCCGCGTCACAGGCGTTGATGAGTTGCGTCACGTCCTTGCGCTTCACGAGCTTGACGACTGCATTGAGCCGAGTCTTGGCCTTCTCGATGGGTGCAAGGTCGAAATGCGGCGGAATGACAGGCAGGTTCGCGAAGCTCCACTTGCCGCGCTTGACGTCGAATTCCTCCGGCGCCTTGATTTCCACGAGGTGACCCACGGCCGACGTGACGATGTGCGTGTCGTTCTCGAAGTACTCGGCAGCCTTCTCGAACTTGCCGACAACTGGCGTGAGTGCACGAACGATGTCCTGTGCGACGGACGGCTTTTCAGCAATGATCAATGTCTTAGTCATGACAGCACCTCGCTTGCGGAGTTCCGCGGTGTTCCGCGATCGATCCCCCGAGGGGATGGCGCCCGCTTGGGGCGGCCCGGCGCTCGGGCGTCATGACAGCCCCTCGCTCGCGGAGTCCCGCGATCGATCCCCCGAGGGGATGGCGCCCGCTTGGGGCGGCCCGGCGCTCGGGCGCCTTCAAATGGCTTGTCAGCGTCATGCTCATAGGTCTTTCTGGGCCTGCCCGCAAGGGTGGCGTTAATGCATCAATACAATCCGGGCTTCTCGCGCGCATACATGTACGCGCGCGCGCCCACAAATTCAATGTACCCAAAGAAGTCGATGACGCAAGCGAGAGCCGCCAAGCCCCCCCGCCAGGATGCCGCCAAGGTGTCCGCTCCCAGGAATGGAAGGCGCATCCAGATTCGCCGCTCCGGGGTTCACGGCAAAGGGGTCTTTGCCGTGGCGCCCATCCCGAAGGGCGACGTGATCATCGAATACAAGGGCGAAATCATCACCTGGCCCGAAGCGCTGCGCCGCCATCCGCACGACCCGAAAAACCCGAATCACACTTTTTACTTCCACATCGATGACAAGAACGTCATCGACGCGAAGTACGGCGGCAATGCCGCGCGCTGGATCAACCACGCCTGCGAGCCGAATTGCGAGGCTGAAGAGGTAGATGGGCGCATCTTCATCAAGGCGTTGCGTGCACTGAAGCCGGGCGAGGAACTCTTCTTCGTGTACGGGCTCGTCATTGATGAGCGCTACACGCCGAAACTGAAGAAAGAGTACGAATGCCGCTGCGGTAGCAAGAAATGCCGTGGCACGATGTTGTCACCAAAACGCTGAGCAGCCCCAAGGATCCAATGACTGACCATTCCCTCCGATGGGGCGCCGAAGCCCTCTGGGAGCAATTAACGCCCCAATTGCCGGGTCTGAGCGTCGAGGTGGTGGCGCGCATTTCATCGACCAACAGTGCACTGCTCGAGCGGGCACGGATCGTCACTCCGCCGTCCGAAGAGGGCCACGTGGCCCAGGTACGACGCAGCGTCGAGAGCACCGCCTTTGGCCGCCGTACCGCCGACCTGCAGCCCTGCTTGCTGGTGGCGGAGCACCAGACGCATGGTCGCGGACGGCAAGGCCGTCTATGGCAGGCGGCACCGGGGGCATCACTCACGTTTTCGCTGGCGCTGCCCTTGTCGCCAAAGGACTGGGGCGGCCTTTCGCTCGCCGTCGGTGTGGCCCTTGCGGAAGCGTTCGATCCGCTAGGCACGCCTGCTGAAAGCGCCGAATCTATTGAAGGCGGGCCCTCCACCTCCACCCGGGGACCGGGCCAGCGCCTGGGCGTCAAGTGGCCCAACGATCTTTGGCTGCTTGACGACGAGGGCGGCGGCCGCAAGCTTGGCGGCATCCTCATCGAAACCGTGGCTGCCGGTTCGCAGCGACTGGCAGTGATCGGCGTGGGGTTGAATGTGCTGCCAATGTCGACCAGCGAGGTCTCGACTGGCTATGCCTGCTTGCAGGAGATCGCCCCCGACACGACCGCGCCGAAGGTGTTGTCGCAGGTGGCGAAGCCGCTGGTCGACGCCTTGCGACGCTTCGAGCGCGAGGGATTCCAAGCCTTCGCTGCCACATTCGCTACGCGCGACATCCTGTTTGGCCGCGCCGTGCTGACCACCCACCCCGACGTTCCCGAAGGCATCGTTACAGGCCTTGCGCCCGATGGCTCGCTGCTTGTTCGTACAGATCAGGGGGTCAAGGAAGTCGGCAGCGGCGAGGTCAGCGTACGGCTCGCCCCGCACCAGAGTGTGTGATGCTGAGATCCATCGTCGCCTTCCTGCTGCTGGCCAACATCGTGTTCTTCGTGTGGTCGCAGGGCTGGGTCGATGACTTGGTCGGCGTGCGTGCAAGCGGCGACCGTGAACCCGAACGTCTCGCCAAGCAGGTGCGACCAGAATCCGTGCGCCTGTTGACGCCGCAGACTCTGGCCGCGGCCGCGGCCGCAAACGCCGCCGAATCCAAATTCACCTGCCTGGAGGCAGGACCCTTCGACGACGCGGGCATCGTTGCCGCGGAAAACACCGCGTCATTGGCCTTGCCCGCCGGCACTTGGTCTCGGCAGACGCACGAGCAACCGGCGCGCTGGATCGTCTACATGGGCCGCTACGCGAATCACGAAGCGCTGCAGAAGAAGGAACAGGAACTTTCGCGCATCAAAGTGGCGTACGAGGAAATCACCGGCTTCCCGGCGCTCGAACCCGGCTTGTCACTCGGCCGATACTCCAGCCGCAACGCCGCCGACGAAGCGCTGCAAAAACTTTCTCAGCACGGCTTACACACCGGCAAGGTGATCGAACTTGCGAAGGCGTCCACGCAATACACCTTGCGTGTCGCACGTGCCGATCAAGACCTTGCCACGAAGATGTCGGCGCTCAAGCTCGAGGGCCTGGGCAGGGGCTTCTCGGCCTGCATCACCCCCCCCTGAAACAAGCCATGCAGTGCGTGACGTAAGACGCCCAAACCAGGCGTACACGCCATCTGCTCAACAAGGGGATTCGTGCCGCATCAGACCTGATGTCGGCGACCCCGAGACAACGCGAGCACTGCCACAAGCAGACCAGTCAGCCATTCAAAGCCCATGGCGCCCCCGCCTCCGCCACCATCGCTCGGTGGTGGGGGTGTTGTATTCGCCGCCGCCGAGACCGCGCCGGCGGCATCGAGCAAGCCTGCACCGCAGGTCGTCGTTGTGCACACGCACTCTTCTTGCAAAGTCGTCGAGCTGGGGGGCTGGCATAGGGTAGACGTGTTGGAGCTCGATGCGGGGAAGGGCCGGGCGGAGTGCTGCAACGCACTGCGCACCTGCGTTGTCGTAAGACTTGGATTGACCGACAGCATGAGCCCCACCGTTCCTGCAACGAGCGGTGCCGAAAAACTCGTGCCGAGTGACGCATTGAAGCTGTCGCTGTAGACGCTGGCGGCGGGCGTCGTGGCGCCGCTGTCGGTGGTGGTCAGCAACGGGTGCAGGCACGCACCCGTCGCGGTCTCGCAGTTGCCGGCCGGTGCACTGATCGCCACTTCTGGCCCGAGACTGGAATAACCAACCTTGGTGCCTGCATGGCGCACTCCAGCCACCGCGATGACGCCGGCGCAATTCGCAGGTGCCGCCACCGCGTCCCCATCATTACCGGCCGACGCCACCACCGTGATACCCAAGGCAATCAATTCATCCACGACGGTTTGATAGGCCGATCCGCAAGATCCGCTGCCGCCGAGACTCAGGTTCACGACCTTGGCGGGGTACGGATTGTCGGGAACACCCGGCACCGATATGCCTGCCGCCCACCGCATCGCGGCCTGGATGTCGGAGTCGCGACCGTTGCATTTGCCGAGCACACGCACCGGAAGGATCATCACGTTGCGCCCCACCGAGGCCATGCCGATTCCGTTGTTCGTCGCCGCACCGATGAGACCCGCCAACTGCGTGCCGTGCCAACTGCTGTTCTCGCCGGAGTACTGACCCGTGGCGGGGCTAGGGTCGGTGCAGTGGTAGAACGGGCTGGCGGCGTCGTTCACCTCCAAAGGAGTCACCCAATCGCCCGGATCGGAAGCATCTGCATCGCGGCCATCGCCATCGTTGGCGCGCTGTGCGTCAGAGACGAAGTCATAACCGGGAAGGGTTTTTCCAAGCAGGTCCGGGTGGTCAAAACGAATGCCTGTGTCGAGAACGGCAACCACGACCGCGCTCGATCCGGTGGTCGTGTCCCACGCGGTCTCGGCGTTGATGGCCGACACATTGGTCGCAGTCGGCGCGCGCAAATACCACTGACCGACAGTGGGCGTCGCGGTGGACTGGAAGTCCGCATACAGCGGGTCGTTGGGCACCGAATGAATGCTGCGCGTGCGGTCCGGTTCGGCGAACTCGACATCGGCGTCTTTCGACAGCAGGGCGGCAAGCTGCTCAGACGTCATGCCCTGGGCGATGAGCACCTGGGACCTGCGCCCCGTCGGCTGGCCATCGGCCATGGAGATGCGCAGGCGTGACGAGAGCACCGCCGCGTGTCGCGGAATCGCCAGGGTGCCGCTGGTTTCGGTTGCGGACAGCGCACGCATCACGCTGCTGCCAGTCTTGTACTGGACGATCACTCGCGCCGTCTGTTGTGCCGTTGCAGACACGACCGGTGCATCGGTGGCCGCTTGCGCCATCGGCGCCCGGAGCACGACCGGCGCGAGTGTGAAACACAGGGCAGCCATGGCGAACAAGGGGTGACGCATGGTCGATGATCTCCGTCGAATTCGGTGTGAGGACCTGTACGGTGAACGCGGTTGCGCTTGTCTACGTGGACCTCAACTCCGCCTTGAGTTTAGAAGCGCCTTAATGCGTCTGCATTGCTGGCTTGTTCAGTGCGCGTAACCGAATGTTCTTTCGCGACGGCACGGTCATCAAGCAAAAAAGGGTAGCCGCCTTTCGGGGACCACCCTCTTTTTCGCCTCGCCTGGCGAAGCCCTGGCCTGCCAGCTTTACTTTGCGCCGACGAAAGCGACCGTCGTGTCAAGCATGCGGTTGCTGAAACCCCATTCGTTGTCGTACCAGCTCAGCACCTTCACCAGCTTGCCATCCGGCGACACGCGGGTCTGAGTGGAGTCGAAGATGCTCGATAGCGGGTTGTGGTTAAAGTCCACCGACACCAGCGGATCGGTGTTGTAGCCGAGGATGCCCTTCAACTCGCCTTCGCTCGCGGCCTTCAGGATGGCGTTGACTTCATCGACGGTCGTGGCTTTCTTGGACACGAAGCTCAGGTCAACCACCGACACGTTGATGACCGGCACGCGGATCGCGAAGCCGTCGAGCTTGCCGTTGAGTTCCGGCAGCACAAGGCCCACCGCAGCAGCCGCACCGGTCTTGGCCGGGATCATCGAGTGCGTGGCCGAGCGGGCGCGGCGCAGGTCTTCGTGATAAACGTCTGTCAGCACTTGGTCATTGGTGTAGGCATGGATGGTCATCATCAGGCCCGACTCGACGCCCAGCTTGTCGTGTAGCGGCTTGACCAGCGGAGCGAGGCAGTTGGTGGTGCACGAGGCGTTCGAGATGATGGTGTCGGTTGACTTCAGGACCTTGTGGTTCACGCCGAACACAACGGTCGCGTCCACGTCTTTGCCGCCCGGCGCCGAAATGATGACCTTCTTGGCGCCGCCCTTCAGGTGGGCCGATGCCTTTTCCTTGGTGGTGAAGAAGCCGGTGCACTCCATCACCAGGTCCACGCCCAGCTCGCCCCAGGGCAGCTCGGCCGGGTTGCGGTTGGCCAGCACGCGGATCTTGTCGCCGTTGACGACCATGTAGTGGCCGTCGACCGTCACGGTGCCGGGGAACGGTCCGTGGGCGGTGTCGTACTTGGTCAGGTGCGCATTGGTCTTGGGGTCGCCCAGGTCGTTGATTGCAACGATCTGGATGTCATGCTTCTTGCCACCTTCGTAGTGGGCGCGAAGGACGTTGCGGCCGATGCGGCCGTAGCCGTTGATGGCGACTTTGATGGTCATGGGAGGTCTCCGTAAGTTGCGTTGAAGATTGTGGCGGCTGATGGGTACGAATCGGCTTTAGGCTTTAGCTTGAATCCGATTCATGACCGGATGCACACGGCAAACGTGGCGACGTAAGGGACGGGTGCCGCGAATTTGGAAACGTCGTCGAAGTCGAATCTCATCGACAGCGCGGCCGCTTCCATCGCCGTGGCAATTTGCGGTTCGCCCACGCTCTTGAGCGTCTTCTGCGATCCCGGCGTCACGCCGCCGTCGGCCTGGATCAGCATCTGCACCGCCGCGCCGCTGCTTTGGACCGGCCTCGGGACCGACCCCGGCGGAAAGCTCAAGGGCGTCTTGACCCTCAAGCCGCGGGCCTGCAGTTCGGCCAGCGACTGGCCAACCGGGATGGCCGCCGTCAGGCTTTCCACCAGGGCCTTGCAAGCGTCGGCGGGAGACGGAGCAGGCGCTGGTGCCGGGGCGGGAGGTGGTGTCGTGCAGGCCGTCATGGCCAGCGCCACGCATACCACCGAACATGAAGTCAGCAAATGTCGCGACGCGAACGATGCGTGACGCGTCAGGGCGCTCATCCTCGAAGCACCTTCTGCACCGTTGCCGCCACGTTCTCCGCCGTGAAGTTGAATAGCTTGAACAGCACGTTCGCCGGTGCCGACTCGCCATAGGTGTCGATGCCGATCACTGCAGCGCAGCCGTACTTCCACCAGCCGTCGGTCACGCCCGCCTCCACCGCCACTCGCGGCAGCCCTTGCGGAAGCACGCTGCGCTTGTAGGCGATGTCCTGGCGGTCGAAAACGGTGGTCGATGGCATGGACACCACGCGCACTGCAATGCCTTGCATCGCAAGTTGCTGCTGGGCATGCAGTGCGAGCTGCACTTCCGTGCCAGTGGCGATGATGACTGCCTGTGGCTTTTTCTTGAGACCCACCTCGTTTGGCTCGGCGAGCACGTAAGCGCCCTTGGAGATGTCTTCGAGGCCGGCCTTCGGTCCGTAGGGCAGGTTCTGGCGCGACAACAGCAAGGCGCTCGGGCGGTTCTTGTTCTCGATGGCGCAGGCCCACGCGATGGCCGTCTCCGCCGTGTCGGCCGGGCGCCAGACATCGAGGCCCGGGATCAATCGCAGCGACGCAGCGTGTTCTACCGACTGGTGCGTCGGGCCGTCTTCGCCCAAGCCGATGCTGTCATGCGTGAAGACGTGGATGACGCGCAGCTTCATCAGCGCGGCCATGCGCAGGGCGTTGCGGCTGTAGTCGCTGAAGGTGAGGAATGTTCCGCCGTAGGGAACGTACCCACCATGCAGCGCAATGCCGTTCATGATGGCCGCCATGCCGAACTCGCGCACGCCATAGTTGATGTGGCGGCCGCCATTGGGTTCGCCTCGCTCGTCGAAGCGAAGCGCCGGCGTCGAGCTGGTGTTCGTGAGGTTGGAGCCGGTCAGGTCGGCCGAGCCTCCCAGCAGCTCTGGCAGCGACTTGGTGAAAGCTTCGAGCGCGATTTGGCTGGCTTTGCGCGAGGCAACCGTCTCGGCCTTGGTGTGCGCGGCGATCGCGGCGTCCACCGCCACCTGGCTGAAGTTCTTGGTCAGTTCGCCCTGCACGCGACGGATGAATTCGGCCGCGAGTTCAGGGTGCGTCGCGCGGTAGGCGGTGAACTGCTCGTTCCACTGCGCTTCCAACTGCGCACCGCGAGCCTTTGCGTCCCAGTGCTCGTAGGCCGCCTCGGGAATCACGAAGGGCTCGTGGACCCATCCGAGCGCGTCGCGGGTCTTCTGGATTTCTTCGACCCCAAGTGCTTCGCCGTGCGCCTTGGCCGTGCCGGCGCGCGTCGGCGCACCTTTGCCGATGGTCGTCTTGCAGATGATGATGCTGGGCTTGCTCTGGCTTTGCTTGGCTTCGACGATGGCCGCGTCGACGGCATCCACGTCGTGCCCGTCGACGGGGCCGACGACGTTCCAGCCATAGGCCTCGAAGCGCTTGGCGGCATCGTCGCCGTACCAGGGGCCGACTTGGCCGTCGATGCTGATGCCGTTGTCATCGTAGAACGCAATGAGCTTGTTCAAGCGCCACACGCCAGAGAGGCTGCAGGCCTCGTGGCTGATGCCTTCCATGAGACAGCCGTCGCCCATGAACACATAGGTGTGGTGGTCGACGAGCGGGATGCCTTCGCGGTTGAACTCGTGCGCGAGCAGCTTCTCTGCGAGTGCCATGCCAACGGCATTGGTCAGGCCCTGGCCAAGCGGCCCGGTGGTGGTCTCGACGCCCGGAGTGACCCCGACTTCGGGGTGACCGGGCGTCTTGCTGTGAAGTTGGCGGAAGTTGCGCAGCTCGCTCATCGGCAGGTCGTAGCCTGTCAGATGCAAGAGGGCGTAAATCAGCATCGAACCGTGGCCGTTGGACAGCACGAAGCGGTCGCGATCAGGCCAATGCGGGTTGCGCGGGTTGTGGCGCAGGTGCCGGCCCCACAGGGCAGCGGCGATTTCCGCCATGCCCATCGGGGCTCCGGGGTGACCGGAGTTGGCTTGCTGGACCGCGTCCATCGCGAGGGCGCGGATGGCGTTGGCCATGAGGAAGGTGGGGGGCTGGATTGCCATCGAGGCGAGTGCGGCGGCCATGCGGGGTCCCGGGAGG
>Ga0170475_126878766_pt1 | contig 14444 bp, 25 predicted proteins | sample Soicark_Litter_5_FD_111474 | JGI IMG/M metagenome (GOLD analysis project Ga0170475, IMG submission 111474) | Avena fatua rhizosphere microbial communities from Hopland, California, USA. Combined Assembly of 48 SPs | reverse complement strand
TGGACTGGTAGTAGATTTTTGGTCTAAACGCAGTCCGGTTTTTAACCGATGTCCCCGCGGGAAAAGTGGGGACAGGCTGACAATAGTCAGGAGCCTGTCGCGTATCACTCTATAAAACGCTGACGGGTTTTGTTTTTTCTCTACTCCATCCCCATAGACACACTACATATATGTTGCATGTGAAAACATGCGTAAAGATTTGAATTTGTTGCAACTGAAAAGAAGGTCTATCGATGCCAACATATAATCAACTCGTCCGCAAGGGCCGTATGAAGCAAACGAAGCGCAAGAAGAACAAGGATCTTCAAGGGAATCCTCAGAAACGCGGCGTGTGCACGCGCGTTTATACGACGACCCCGAAGAAGCCAAACTCCGCGTTGCGTAAAGTTGCCCGTGTGCGTATGACAAACGGCGCAGAAGCAACCTGCTACATCCCCGGTATCGGCCATAACCTGCAGGAACACTCTGTTGTTCTCGTGCGCGGCGGCCGTGTGAAAGACTTGCCGGGTGTTCGCTATAAAATCGTCCGTGGTGCCCTCGATACACAGGGTGTGGATAAACGCAGACAGTCTCGCTCCCACTATGGCGCGAAGAGACCGAAGTAATTTTGAGAGGATTGTAAAAAATGTCACGTCGTCATTCGGCTAAAAAACGCGAAATTCTTCCCGATCCACGTTTCCACAACTTGGTTCTGGCAAAATTTATGAACGCGATCATGGAAGATGGCAAAAAATCCGTAGCGGAACGTATCGTTTACGGTGCTTTGGATATCATCTCTTCCAAGACCAAGCATGACCCGATTGTTTTCTTCCAGGAGGCTTTGGATAAAGTGAAGCCGGCTGTTGAAGTGAAGTCCCGCCGCGTCGGTGGTGCAACTTATCCGGTTCCATCCGAAGTTCGTCCGGTACGCGCGCAGGCTGTTGCCATGCGCTGGATCAAGGAAGCGGCTGAGAAGCGCTCCGAGAAAACCATGGAGCAGAAGCTCGCAGGCGAGCTGATGGATGCTCATAACGAGCGCGGCGCCGCTGTCAAGAAGCGCGAAGAAACACACAAAATGGCTGAAGCTAACAAAGCTTTCGCACATTTCCGCTGGTAATTAATAAAGGGTAGTTAAATAAAATGGCTGAGATGAAGAAATATCCACTGGATCGCTATCGTAACATCGGCATCATGGCGCACATCGATGCAGGTAAGACGACAACGACTGAACGCGTTCTGTACTACACCGGCAAATCACACAAGATCGGTGAAGTGCATGACGGCGCGGCGACCATGGACTGGATGGAGCAGGAGCAGGAGCGCGGCATCACCATTACCTCCGCTGCGACAACATGCTTCTGGAACGACCATCGCATTAACATCATCGACACCCCGGGCCACGTGGACTTCACGATTGAGGTTGAGCGTTCGCTCCGCGTCCTCGACGGCGCTGTAACAGTGTTTGACTCCGTTGCCGGCGTTGAGCCTCAGTCCGAGACCGTCTGGCGCCAGGCTGACAAATACCACGTTCCACGCATCTGTTTTGTGAACAAGATGGACCGTATCGGTGCGAACTTCTACCGCACCGTTGACATGATTGTTGACCGCCTTGGTGCGGTTCCGCTGGTAACTCAGCTGCCAATCGGCACGGAGTCCGAACACATCGGTCTCGTTGACTTGCTGAAGATGAAGGCGATCGTCTGGAAAGATGAAGCTCTCGGTGCTGAATTCACCGAAATGGAAATTCCGGATGATCTGAAAGAAAAAGCCGCTGAATACCGCACCAAGCTGGTAGAGCTGGCTGTTGATATGGATGACAAGGCGATGGCTGATTACCTCGATGGTAAAGAGCCGGATATCGCGACCCTCAAGAAGTGCATCCGTAAGGGCACCATCACTTACAAGTTCGTGCCGATCCTCTGCGGCGCTGCGTTCAAGAACAAAGGCGTTCAGACTCTTCTGGATGCGGTGGTTGACTATCTGCCTTCCCCTCTCGATATCGGCGCTGTCAAAGGCACCAATCCTTCTAACGAGGCAGAAGAACTGATGCGCAAGCCTGATCCGAAAGAGCCTTTCTCCGGCCTCGGCTTCAAGATCATGAACGATCCTTTCGTGGGCTCCCTGACATTCGTCCGTATTTATTCCGGTACTTTGGAGAGCGGTTCCTACGTGATCAACTCCACCAAAGACAAAAAAGAGCGCGTTGGCCGTATGTTGCTGATGCATGCAAACAACCGCGAAGAGATCAAATCTGCATCTGCGGGTGATATCGTAGCGCTGGTGGGCATGAAAGATACCACCACGGTTGATACCCTCTGCGATCCAGATAAACCAATCATTCTCGAGCGTATGACGTTCCCTGAGCCTGTTATCTCTATCGCTGTTGAGCCAAAATCAAAGGCTGACCAGGAGAAAATGGGTATTGCTCTCGGTCGTCTTGCTGCTGAAGATCCATCGCTGCGCCTGCAGTCCGATCCTGAAAGCGGCCAGACCATCCTGAAAGGCATGGGCGAACTTCACCTCGACATCATCATTGATCGTATGAAGCGTGAGTTCAAGGTTGAAGCGAACATCGGTGCGCCTCAGGTTGCTTACCGCGAGACAATCACTAAAATGGGCGAGATCGACTACACGCACAAGAAACAGTCCGGTGGTTCGGGTCAGTTTGCCCGTGTCATCATCCGCTTTGAGCCGGGTGAACCTGGTTCAGGCTTCATCTTCGAAAACGATGTTGTGGGCGGTTCCGTACCAAAAGAATTTATCCCCGGCGTTGAAAAAGGTCTCGAAGGCCAGAAGGATACCGGCGTTATCGCAGGTTTCCCTTGCATTGACTTCAAGGCGACCCTTTACGACGGCGCTTACCATGATGTGGACTCGTCCGCTCTCGCGTTCGAAATTGCCGCACGTGCCGCTTTCCGTGAAGGTATCCCGAAGTGCAAACCTGCGCTGCTCGAGCCTATCATGAAGGTTGAAGTTGTGACGCCTGAAGACTACATGGGCGATGTGATCGGCGACCTCAACAGCCGCCGCGGTCAGATCGACAGCATGGACAGCCGCGGCAACGCGCGCGTCATCACCGGCATGGTGCCTCTCGCAAACATGTTCGGTTACATCAACACGCTTCGCTCCATGAGCCAGGGCCGCGCGCAGTACTCGATGGAATTCCATCACTATGCGCAAGTGCCTCAGGCTGTGGCTGAAGAAGTCAAAGCGAAAATGGCATAACTTTTAACAATCAACTCTAAAAAAACTAAACTTAATAAAGGAAGGAAAACTAGAAAATGGCTAAAGGTAAATTTGAAAGAAATAAACCACACGTCAACATCGGCACCATCGGTCACGTTGACCATGGTAAAACGTCTCTGACGGCTGCGATCACCAAAATTTTGGCTGAATCAGGCAAAGCGCAATTCACTGCGTATGACCAGATCGACAAAACACCGGAAGAGCGCGCACGTGGTATTACAATTTCTACCGCTCACGTTGAATACGAAACCGAAGCGCGTCACTATGCGCACGTTGACTGCCCGGGCCACGCTGACTATGTGAAGAACATGATCACCGGCGCCGCCCAGATGGACGGTGCGATCCTCGTTGTTTCCGCTGCTGACGGCCCGATGCCTCAGACACGTGAGCACATCCTGCTCGCACGTCAGGTTGGCGTTCCTGCCATCGTTGTTTTCATGAACAAGATGGACATGGCTGACCCAGAGCTGGCTGACCTCGTTGAAATGGAAATCCGTGAACTCCTGAGCAAATACAAATTCCCTGGAGACAAGTGCCCGGTAGTCAAGGGTTCCGCTCTCTGCGCTCTCCAAGGCACAAACGAGAAGCTCGGCAAAGAAGCCATCCTTGAGCTGATGAAGGCTGTTGACAGCTTCATCCCGACACCTGTCCGCGTAAAAGACAAGCCATTCCTGATGCCAGTGGAAGACGTGTTCTCCATCTCCGGCCGTGGTACGGTTGTAACAGGCCGTGTTGAGCAAGCTATCATCAAGGTTGGTGAAGAAGTTGAGATCGTGGGTATCCGCCCAACCATCAAGACCATCGTTACCGGCGTTGAAATGTTCCGCAAACTGCTCGATCAGGGTGAGGCTGGTGATAACATCGGTGCTCTGCTCCGCGGTACAAAGCGCGAAGAAATCGAGCGTGGCCAGGTTCTGGCTGCTCCCGGTTCCATCAAGCCGCACACAAAATTCAAAGCGGAAGCTTACGTTCTGACGAAAGACGAAGGTGGCCGTCATACGCCATTCTTCACAAACTATCGTCCGCAGTTCTACTTCCGTACGACAGACGTGACCGGCGTTGTTCACCTGCCAGCTGGCGTTGAGATGGTAATGCCTGGTGATAACATCACCATGGACATCGAGCTCATCTGCCCCGTTGCGATGGACAAAGGTCTGCGTTTCGCTATCCGCGAGGGTGGCCGTACCGTAGGCGCAGGCGTTGTTGCCTCGATTACTGAGTAAATAAATCTTCGCTTCCCCCTCTCCCCATGGGAGAGGGCGGAGTGAGGGTACTAAAAGTTAAGTGTTAAGAAGGAACTAAAAAAATGGAAGCACAAAATATCCGCGTCAAACTCCGTGCATATGATCACCGGATTCTGGATCAGTCCACGAAGGAAATTCTGAACACGGCGAAAAGAACCGGCGCGCAGGTGCGCGGCCCGATCCCGCTGCCGACGCGCATTGAGAAATTCACCGTTTTGCGCTCTCCGCACGTGGACAAAAAATCCCGTGAACAGTTTGAGATCCGTACGCACAAGCGTGTACTGGACATCATTGACCCCACTCCGCAGACCATCGATGCACTGATGAAGCTCGATCTCGCTGCCGGCGTGGATGTTGAGATCAAGTTATAAGGATTTTGGAAGGTAAGGACAAAAAAATGCGTACCGGTTTAATTGCACAAAAGCTTGGCATGTCCCGCATCTTCGATGCAAAGGGCAACCACGTTCCTGTGACTGTTTTGAAAGTGGATAACTGCCAGGTTGTCGCTGTACAGACAAAAGAAAAAAATGGCTATACGGCTGTTCAGCTGGGCGCAGGCGCGAAAAAAGCCAAGCGCGCCACCAAGGCTGAGCGTGGTCATTTCGCGAAGGCAAAAGTCGAGCCGAAAGCAAAAGTCGTTGAATTCCGCGTTGACGAAAAGAGCATCCTTGAAGTGGGCGCCGAACTGAGCGCGAGCCATTTTGTGGTCGGTCAGTATGTTGATGTCAGCGGCGTGACCATTGGTCGCGGCTTCCAGGGCGGTATGAAGCGCTGGAACTTCGGCGGTCTGCGTGCGACGCATGGCGTGTCCGTTTCTCACCGCTCCATCGGTTCTACCGGTCAGCGTCAGGATCCGGGCCGCGTTTTCAAAAACAAGAAAATGCCTGGCCACATGGGTGCAGCTAACCGCACCATGCTGAACCTGGAAGTAGTGGCGGTTGACGCTGAACACAACCTGATCATGGTCAAGGGCAATGTCCACGGCCACAAGAACGGTTGGGTCACAGTGCGCGACGCTGTAAAGAAAAAATTGCCCAAAGACGTGCCGATGCCGGCGGGTCTGAAAGCCAAGGCTTAAGATAGAGAAGGAATGCACCATGAAGGTCGCCGTAAAAAGTCTGGATAACAAAAAAGTGGGTGATATCGACCTGAGCGAGGCCATTTTCGGCCTGAAGCCGCGCGCCGATGTCCTGCACCGTATGGTCAACTGGCAGCTGGCAAAACGCCGCTCCGGCAACCACAAGACAAAAGATATCAGCGAAGTGAGCGGTACAGGCAAAAAGCCTTACGGCCAGAAGGGCACCGGCCACGCGCGTACGGGCTCCCTGCGCAGCTCACGCCACGTTGGCGGCGCTATCATGTTCGGCCCGGTTGTACGTTCCCACGCGATTGATATGCCGAAGAACTTCCGCAAACTGGCGCTGAAAGTGGCTCTCTCTGCAAAACAGGCAGAAGGCAAGCTGATCGTGCTTGATGCGGCCAAGGCAAAAACGCACAAGACAAAAGACATGGCACAGGCACTGGCCGGCCTGGGGCTGACGTCCGCCCTCATCATTGATGAGAACCTGGATCAGAACTTCAGCCGCGGCGCAGCCAACATCCCGAATATCGATGTACTGCCGCAAAAAGGCATTAACGTTTACGACATTTTGCGTCGTGACACCCTCGTTCTGACGAAAGAGGCTGTCGCACAACTGGAGGCGAGACTGAAATGAGCAAAGCAGCAAAGAAAAAAGATCCAAAGATCACCGAAACGCTCTATCAGATGATCCGTTCTCCGATGATCACTGAAAAGGCGACCATGGGCTCTCAATATAGCCAGGTCAGCTTCCGCGTGCCGTTGACTGCAGATAAAAGCATCATCAAAGATGCGGTTGAAGCCGTATTCAAGGTAAAAGTCGTGAAAGTCAACACTTCTACGAACAAAGGTAAAATGAAAGTCTTCAAAGGCCGTCAGGCTCAGAGAAGCGACACCAAAAAAGCAATCGTGACACTGGCTGAAGGCCAAACGATTGACGTAGCGACAGGGGTTTAAGCACCATGGCATTGAAATCATATCGCCCAACATCTCCAGGCATGCGCCAGATGGTCCGTGTGGACCGCAGCGAACTGTGGAAAGGCAAACCAGAGAAATCTCTGATCGACAAAGATCACCATAGCGCGACTGGTCGCAACAACCAGGGCCGTATCACGTCCTGGCATCGCGGCGGCGGTCACAAGCAAAGATACCGTCTTGTGGACTTCAAGCGCCGCAAGTTCGATGTGGAAGCAACCGTTGAGCGTCTGGAGTACGATCCAAACCGCACAGCCTGGATTGCGCTGCTCAAATATGCTGACGGCGAAATCTCCTACATCATTGCTCCGCAGCGTCTTGCTGCCGGCGACAAGATCATCTCCAGCGCAAAGGCCGACATTCTGCCCGGCAACTGCATGGAAATCAGGAATATCCCAGTTGGTACGCTCGTGCATAATATTGAGCTGACCCCCGGCAGAGGCGGTCAGATGGCGCGTTCCGCAGGCTCTTCCGTGGCGATCGTCGGCCGTGATGCAGGCTACACACAGATCAAGATGAGCTCCGGCGAACTGCGCCTCGTGCGCGGTGAGTGCCTGGCGACGGTCGGTACCGTTTCCAACGCAGACCATACCAACGTAAAAATCGGTAAAGCCGGTCGTAAACGCTGGATGGGTTGGAAGCCGCATAACCGCGGCGTCGTGATGAACCCGATCGATCACCCGCATGGTGGTGGTGAAGGTAAATCCTCCGGCGGTCGTCATCCGGTTACACCATGGGGCAAGCCGACCAAAGGCGCCAAAACACGTAAAAATAAAACAACAGACAAATACATCTTGCGTCGCCGCAAGAATAAACGTCTGGCACAAGGTTAATAGGAGTAGAGAATGGCACGTTCCGTAAAAAAAGGCCCGTTTATCGATGGTTATCTGCTGAAAAAAGCAGATAAAGCCCGTGGTTCAGGCCGTAACGAGGTCATCAAGACCTGGTCACGCCGCTCCACCATCCTGCCGCAATTCATCGGCCTCACCTTTGGTGTTTATAACGGTCAGAAATTCATTCCCGTGATGGTCACGGACAACATGGTCGGTCACAAGTTCGGCGAATTCGCGCCAACACGTCAGTTCGTTGCGCATACCGCAGCCGGCTGACAAGACCGCGACGAAGAAGGAATAACGACTATGTCCAAAATAGCCAACAAACCGCGCCGCGCAGATAACGAAGCCATCGCTAAAGCCCGCTACATCAAGGGCAGCGAGCGCAAACTGAACCTCCTGGCGCAGTTGATCCGCGGCAAGGCCGCTTCCCGCGCGCTGATCGAGCTTGAGTTTGCCCAAAAGCGTATGGCCCGCGAAGTGAAAAAAGTTCTCGAATCCGCGATTGCGAACGCAGAAAACAACCACAACCTGGATGTTGACCGTCTCTACGTGAAAGAGGCGACAGTCGGCCGCACCATGACGCTGAAGCGCTTCCACGCGCGCGGCCGCGGCAAATCCGCCGGTGTTGAAAAGCCCTTTGCCAACATCACGATCACCGTGAAAGAGAAAGGCGCTGCTGAAGAGAAGAAAGAAACCAAAAAAGCTGCGAAAGCTGCCAAAGGCGGCGCTTCCAAGGCCGCAGGTGCAGAGCGTAAAGCCGCTGCCGCTGCGAAAAAGACAACGAAAGCTGGAGAGTAAATATGGGTCAGAAAGTAAGCCCGATTGGTCTGAGACTTGGTATCAACCGCACCTGGGACAGCCGCTGGTATGCGGGCAAAGACTATGCGTCCAAATTGCTGCAGGATATCAAGCTGCGCGCGCATGTTTTTGAATCCCTGAAACAGGCAGGCGTTTCCCGCGTGGTGATCGAGCGTGCGGCCAACAAAACGGCTGTAACGATCCACACTGCACGCCCGGGCGTGATCATCGGCCAAAAAGGCGCCGGTATCGACAAGCTCCGCAAGGAACTGTCCAAGTTCACCGGCGGTGAAGTGACCCTGAACATCAACGAAATCCGCAAGCCTGAGATGGATGCCCAGCTCGTGGCTGACGGTATCGCGCAACAGCTCGAGCGTCGCGTTTCTTTCCGCCGCGCCATGAAGCGCGCCGTTCAATCCGCACAGCGTCTCGGCGCCGGCGGCATCCGTGTGAACTGCTCCGGTCGTCTTGCCGGTGCTGATATCGCGCGCCGCGAATGGTATCGTGAAGGCCGCGTTCCCCTGCACACACTGCGTGCGGATATTGACTATGCCATTTCACGCGCTTCCACCACTTATGGTGTGATCGGCGTCAAAGTCTGGATCTTCAAAGGCGAGATCCTGGGTCATGATCCAATGGCACGCGACAAGCGCATGCAAGATCAGCAACCATCCCGCGGTGAAAGATAATTATAAGAGTTAAGAAGGAAATACGACCATGATGTCACCAAAGAAAATGAAGTACCGCAAGCAGTTTAAAGGCCGTATCCGCGGCGTTGCGACTTCCGGCACTTACCTGGCCTATGGCTCCTTCGGCCTGAAGGCGATGTCTCCCGAGCGTATCACAGCCCGCCAGATTGAGGCTGCACGCCGTGCGATCACCCGCTGCATCAAGCGTCAGGGCCGTCTCTGGATCCGTATTTTCCCAGATGTGCCTGTATCCAAAAAGCCTCTCGAGGTGCGTATGGGTAGCGGTAAAGGTTCACCGGAATTCTATGTAAGCCGCGTGAAGCCCGGCAAGATTTTGTTTGAACTGGACGGCGTTCCACGTGATGTGGCCGAAGAGGCATTTTCACTCGCTTCTGCGAAACTGCCGATCAAAGTTCGTTTCGTAGCCCGCGATTAATTGAGGAAGATTAGGTCATGAAAACCGCAGATTTAAGAGCAAAAACATCCGACGAGTTGAAGCAGCAGCTGCTCGACTTGCGTAAGGAACAGTTTAACTTCCGGTTCCAGAAGGCAACCGGCAAGATCGAGAACACAGCGCGTATCCGCATCGTCCGCCGTGACATTGCGAAAATCAAGACACTGCTGGGTGAGTTGAAATCAGGCAAGAAACCCGTTGCTGCCAAGGCCGCTGCTAAAAAAGCGCCGAAAGCCGCCGGCTCTGCCAAAAAGAAAGCTAAGGAGTAAGTAAATGCCACGTCGTGTACTTGAAGGCAAAGTTGTCAGCGATAAGTGCGATAAAACCGTAACGGTCATCGTCGAGCGCCGTGTGAGAGACCCTCTCTATGGCAAGATTATCCGCCGCTCCGCAAAATATGCGGCGCATGATGAGAAAAATCAGTGGAAAGTAGGCGATGAGGTGGCCATTGAAGAATGCCGTCCATTGTCCAAATCCAAGAGATGGCGCGTGATCCGCGGTAAAGCTTCCGGCGAGAGCCAGGCGAAGACAGTGGATGACGCAAACTACGGCAAAGTTTCCGTGAAACGGAACCTGGAAGCAGAGCCGAAAAAAGAAGTCAAGGCAGAGGCCAAAAAGCCGTCCGCCAAAAAAGAGAAGTAATTAGTTAGGAAAGGTCAAACAAATGATACAGATGCAAACTAATCTGGATGTTGCCGATAACAGCGGGGCGCGCCGGGTCCAGTGCATCAAGGTGCTGGGTGGTTCTCATCGCAGAACAGCCGGTATTGGTGATGTGATTGTCGTCTCCGTGAAGGATGCTATTCCGCGCGGTCGCGTGAAAAAAGGTACTGTGCACAAGGCGGTTATCGTCCGCACAGCAACTGCGCTGAAACGTGATGACGGCACAAGCATCCGCTTTGACCGCAATGCAGCCGTGCTGATCAACCAGGCGGGCGAGCCTGTCGGCACCCGTATCTTCGGGCCGGTGACACGCGAACTGCGTTCCAAAAACTTCATGAAAATCATTTCTCTTGCGCCGGAGGTGCTCTAATGACTCAGTGCAAAGCTCCAAAGCTCAAGATTAAAAAAGGCGACAAAGTTGTCATCCTGACCGGCCGCGACAAAGGCAAGACCGGTGAAGTCAAGCACGTGAATCCTGCTGAATGCAAGGTGATCGTACAAGGTATCAACCTCCAGACCAAACACCGCAAGCCATCACAGGCGGGCGCGGGCGGTCTCGAGAAAATCGAAGCACCGCTGCATGTTTCCAACGTAGCGCTGGCTGACCCGAAAACGGGCAAGCCAACCCGCGTTGGCTACAAAACTGTCGGTGACCGCAAGGTGCGCATTGCTAAGCGCTCCGGCGAGCAAGTGGAATAAGAGGTAGTTATGGTAGCGCGTCTTAAAAAAGAATATCTGGAAAAAATCAAGCCCGCGATGAAGCAGCAGTTCGGCTACAAGAACGACATGCAGATTCCGCGTCTTGACAAAATCGTCATCAACATGGGTGTCGGCGAAAACGCTTCCGACAGCAAAAAGATCCATGGCGCTGTTGCGGACATGACAGCCATCTCCGGCCAGAAGCCGCAGATCGCCCGTTCCCGCAAATCCATCGCCGGTTTCAAGCTGCGTGAGAATATCCCGATCGGCTGCAAGGTGACCCTGCGCGGCGACCGCATGTATGAATTCCTCGATCGCCTGATCACGATTGCGATGCCGCGTATCCGCGACTTCCGCGGCGTTTCCGACAAGAGCTTTGACGGCAACGGCAACTACGCCCTCGGCATCAAGGAACAGATCATTTTCCCTGAGATCAACTTCGACAAGATTGAAGCGATCCGCGGTATGGACATCATCATTTGCACGACTGCAAAAAAAGATGATGAGGCAAGAGCTTTGCTGAAGGGGTTCAAAATGCCTTTCAGACTTAAAGAAAACAAGTAAGGAATACCAAGAATGGCTAAAACAAGCTCCATCGAAAAGAACAACCGCCGCAAGCGTCTCGTCAAGAAGTACGCGAACAAGTGGGCGAAGCTGAAAGCGATCGCGAATGACGAAGGCCGTCCATTCGACGAGCGTTTCGCTGCCCGCCTGAAAATGGCGACAATGCCGCGCAACTCTCACCCGACACGCGTACGCAACCGCTGCGCGCTTACGGGCCGTCCGCGCGGTAACTACAGAAAATTTGGCATTTCCCGTCTTATGTTCCGGGAATTGGCTTCGCTGGGCATGATCCCCGGTGTAACAAAATCAAGCTGGTAAGAGGAAAGGAGTAAATATTTCATGATTAACGATCCTCTTGGAGATTTGCTGTCACGTATCCGCAATGGTCAGGCTGCGCGCCTGTCTGCGGTGTCGAGCCCGGCGTCAAAACACCGCATGAACGTGCTGGAAGTTTTGAAGCGCGAAGGCTACATCCGTGATTTCAGTGTCTCGAAAAACGACAATGGCGTACCCGAGCTCAGCATTGAGCTGAAATATTCCGAAGGCCAGCCGGTCATTCGTGAAATTTCCCGCATTTCCCGTCCGGGCCGCCGTGTTTATTCTAAAATCAAGGAAGTTCCGCGTTTTTATAACGGTCTTGGCATTTCAATTCTCTCCACGCCGCGTGGCGTCCTCTCTGATAAAGAGGCGCGCGAAGCGAACGTGGGCGGTGAATTGCTCTGCCGAGTCTTTTAATTGAAGAGTATGTAACCATGTCGAGAATTGCAAAACACCCGATCAAGATCCCAGCCGGCGTTGACATCAAAGTCACCGGCAAGAAAGTGGCCGTCAAGGGTAAGATGGGTGAGCTGACGCTCAACCTCATCAACGATATCGCCGCTGAAGTGAAAGACGGTGCCATCACCGTGAAACCTCTGGCGGAATCACGCCTGGCGAAAAATATGTGGGGCACCACAGCTGCCAACATCCGCAATATGATCAAGGGTGTGTCAGCGGGCTACCACAAGAAAATGGTGATCGAGGGCGTTGGTTTCCGTGCCGCACTCAAAGGCAAGGACCTGGTTCTCCAGATCGGTTTCAGCCATGAGGTGAACTACAAAACGCCGCAGGGTATCGATATTAAAGTGCCGAAGCAGACGGAAATCGAAATCTCCGGCATCGATAAGCAAAAAGTTGGTCAGGTAGCGGCGGAAATCTATTCGCTGAAGAAACCGGAGCCATACAAAGGCAAGGGCATCAATTACGAAGGACGCTATATCCGTCGTAAAGAAGGTAAGAAGAAGTAACAGAGGATCATATGAGTAAAACAGCATCCAAACAACGCCGTCAGTGGCGTGTACGCAAAGTGGTCAAGAAAGCGGTGGAGAAAAACCTCCGCCCGCGCCTGAGCGTGCACCGCTCCACGCAGCACATTTATGCGCAGATCATTAACGATACAACCGGAGCAACGGTTGCAGCTGCATCTACGCTGGATGCCGACTTGCAAAAGCAACTGAAAAGCACCTCTAACAAGGCTGCGGCGCAAGCTGTCGGCAAACTGGTCGCCGAGCGGGCAAAAAAGGCCGGCGTAAGTGTTGTGGCGTTTGACCGCGGCCCTTACATGTACCATGGCCGTGTCAAGGCCCTGGCGGAAGCAGCGCGTGAAGGCGGATTATCATTCTAAAGGAAAAAACAATGGCCAAACCTGAAAAAACAGAGAGACAACCAAAAAGCGAGAAGCGCGAACGCCCACAGCGCGGTGAGCGTAAAGACCGCGATCGCGGCGGTGATGACGGCGAAGAGCGCGGCGAACTCGTCGAGCGTCTCGTTGCGGTCAACCGCGTTTCCAAAACCGTTAAAGGCGGCCGCCGCATGGGCTTTGCTGCCATTATCGTTGTCGGTGACGGCCGCGGTCGTATCGGCGCAGGTTCCGGCAAGGCGCGTGAAGTCCCGGAGGCCATCAAAAAAGCGACAGATCAGGCGAAACGCCACATGGTTCGCGTGGCTCTCCGTGAAGGCCGCACGCTGCATCATGATATTGAGGCACGTTTCGGCGCAGGCCGCGTGCGTATGCGCTCAGCTGCTCCCGGTACCGGTATCATCGCCGGCGGTCCGCTGCGTGCTGTATTCGAAGTTCTGGGTGTTCAGGATGTTGTTGCGAAATCGCTCGGCTCCTCTAACCCTTATAACATGGTAAAAGCGGCTCTCGCGGCATTTGCCCTGATGGAAAGCCCCCGTGCTGTGGCTGGCCGTCGTGGCCGCCGCGTGAACGAAGTTCTTGGCCGTAAAGGCGAAGCGAAGGAGAAAGTAGATGATTGAGGCAGCAAAGAAACCGGCAGCAAAGAAAGCAGCTGCGCCAAAAACAGAAGCAGCAGCAGCTCCTAAAAAAGCGGCTGCTCCGGCGAAATCCGGCAAAAAAATCAAGGTAACGCAGACAGGCAGTCCTATCGGCCGCATTCAAGTTCAGGAAGCAACCCTGATCGGCCTCGGCCTGAACAAGCGTCACCGCTCCAAAGTATTGGAAGATACGCCAGCTGTGCGCGGCATGATCGAAACGGTCAAGCACCTAGTAACTGTTGAAGCGGCGTAAGGTTTAGAGAAGGATCAAGAACATGAAACTCAATCAATTAAGAGATAACGCGGGCGCCCGCCAGAAGAGATTGTGCGTCGGTCGTGGTATCGGTTGCGGCAAGGGCAAAACCTGCGGCCGCGGCGTCAAAGGCCAGAAGGCACGCTCCGGCGTTTCCATCAAGGGCTTCGAGGGCGGCCAGATGTCGCTCCTGCGCCGTATGCCGAAACGCGGTTTCGTCAGCTTTGCTGCTTATAATTATGTCGCTGTTAACCTGGATGACATCCAGGAAGCGATCGAGAGCAAAAAAATCTCCGCTGCCAAAACAATCGATGCAGCTGCACTCGTTGAAGCAGGCATTATCCGCAACGCGGGTGATGGTCTCCGTCTCCTTGCAGGCCGTGCTCCTGTAAAAGTCAAGCTGACAATCACTGTCACGGGCGCTTCCGCAGGCGCTGTTCAGGCTGTAGAAAAAGCAGGCGGCAAGGTTGATGTGCTGCCGGCAAAAGTTAACAAGCTCCTGAAAGGCAAACAGCCGAAGAAAGAGCAGCGCAAAGCCGCAGCTGCGAAGAAATAAGACCAAAGAGACGCAAATCAGAATCAGGGCCTGATTTTTTCAGTCCCTGATTTTTGCTTTTTATGGGGTTTATTTAGCTTCTTTCATCCTTGAC
>Ga0170475_126390654_pt1 | contig 14452 bp, 17 predicted proteins | sample Soicark_Litter_5_FD_111474 | JGI IMG/M metagenome (GOLD analysis project Ga0170475, IMG submission 111474) | Avena fatua rhizosphere microbial communities from Hopland, California, USA. Combined Assembly of 48 SPs | reverse complement strand
TTGCGCGCCGTGAGCGCCTGCCCCTGGTAGAGCGCCTGCGCGCAGATTTCACCCGTGTGATTGACGCGCATCAGCGCGGCCGCGTGCTCTCGGGTCGCGGCATCCATTTCCGACTCGGGGAGATCCTCGCCCGGCGTAGGCCGTGCTGACATTGCCGGTGCGAATAGCGTGCGCAGTGTGCGGTCGAAGCCGATGATGAAACGGTCGAGGTCGATCATGGCAATTCCTTTGCGTGCACGTCGAAAAGCCGCGCAAGCTCCGCGCCTGGATCCTGCGCGCGCATGAACGCTTCACCAACGAGGAAACAGCTCACGCCCGCAGCTCGCATCCGGCGAACGTCCGTCGCAGCGAGAATTCCGCTTTCGGTCACGACGATGCGATTGAGCGGAACGGTGGCGAGCAGATCCAGCGTCGTTTCGAGGCGAGTGTCGAACGTTTGAAGATTGCGGTTGTTGATGCCGAGGAGCGGCGTGCGAAGCGTGAGTGCACGTTCGAGCTCAGCGGCATTGTGCACTTCGACGAGCACCGCCAGCCCGAGCTCGTGTGCCTCCGCCTCGAGGTCGCGCATGCGCGAGGATTCCAGGGCCGCCGCAATCAGCAGAATGCAATCGGCGCCGGCCGCGCGCGACTCGTGCAGTTGATAGCGGTCGACGATGAAATCCTTGCGCAGCACCGGGAGGCTGCATGCGCCGCGCGCTTCCGCGAGGTGTTCGAGGCAACCCTGGAAGAACCGAACGTCCGTAAGGACCGACAGGCATGCGGCGCCATGCCGCGCATACGTCGACGCGATCGTGGCCGGCTCGAAGCTCGCGCGCAACACGCCCTTGCTCGGACTCGCCTTCTTTATTTCGGCGATCACGCCAGGCAAGCCGGCTTCGATTTTCGCCCGCAATGCCCCGACAAAGTCGCGAGCAGGAGCCGCCGCGCGGACGACCTGCTCGAGCGCCGAGAGGGGTCTCAGCCTGCGCGCTGCGTCGATCTCCTGTTCTTTCACCGCGAGAATGCGATCGAGAATGTCGCTCATCGTGCGGACGACCGTGTGCAGGCAACGAACTCGTCCAGCTTGTCGCGGGCGGCGCCGGTCTTCAGCGTCTCCCGCGCGCGGTCTACGCCTTCTGCGAGAGTGACCGCGAGACCGGCGACGTAGATGCTCGCGCCGGCGTTGAGTGCGACGATATCGCGCGCCGGTCCGTCGACGTTTTCGAGCGCTTGCAGGAGCAGTCGTTTGGAGCCGTCGACACTATCGACGCGGATTGCGTCCGCGTCGCAGGGTTCGAACCCGAAGTCCTGCGGCTCAATCGTGTACTCGCGCACTTCGCCGTCGCGCAGTTCTCCCACGAGCGTCGGGCCGGTCAGTGAAATCTCATCCAGACTCTCCATGCCGTGCACGACCACCACACGGCGGCTGCCGAGGCGCTGCAGCACGCGCGCCTGGATGCCGACGAGATCCGGATGGAAAACACCCATTACCTGCTGTCTGGCCCCGGCCGGATTGGTAAGCGGACCGAGGATGTTGAACAGCGTTTTCACGCCCAGGTCCTTGCGCACGGGCGCAGCATGTTTCATGGCGCTGTGATGATTGGGCGCGAACATGAAGCCGATGCTGGTCTCATCGATTGCACGTGCGACTGCCGCCGGCTCGAGATTGATGTTGACGCCGAGCGCTTCGAGCACGTCGGCGCTGCCGCACTTGCTGGACACGGAGCGCCCGCCGTGCTTCGCGATCTTTGCGCCAGCTGCGGCCGCCACGAACATGGCAGCGGTCGAGATGTTGAACGTGTGTGCGGCGTCGCCCCCGGTTCCGCACGTGTCGATGAGACGCGGCTCGTCTGCGACCGGAACGCGTGTCGCAAACTCGCGCATGACTTCCGCCGCGGCGGCGATCTCACCGATGGTTTCCTTCTTCACGCGCAAGCCGACGAGAATGCCTGCAGTCAGGGTCGGCGAAATTTCGCCGGTCATGATCTGACGCATCAGGGAGAGCATCTCCTCGCGAAAGATCTCGCGGTGCTCGATGACGCGCGTCAGCGCCTCCTGTGGCGTCATGCCCGACCGTCCTCGAGGAAGTTCCGCAGCAGGTCGTGACCGTGTTCGGTGAGAATGGATTCGGGATGAAACTGCACGCCCTCGACGGGCAACGTCTTGTGGCGGACACCCATGATCTCGCCATCCTGCGTCCATGCGGTGACTTCGAGGCACGCCGGCAGCGATTCGCGCTCGATCACGAGCGAGTGATAGCGGGTTGCGCGCAGCGGATTCGGCAGGTCGCGAAAAACGCCGCGGCTCTCGTGTGCGATGTCGGAGGTCTTGCCGTGCATGAGCTCGCGTGCGTGCACGATGCGGCCGCCGAACGCCTGGCCGATGCTTTGATGGCCGAGACACACGCCGAGCAGCGGAATCTTGCCGGCGAACTGTTCGATGAGCGGCACTGATATACCGGCCTCGTTCGGCGTGCACGGCCCGGGCGAGATGACGATACGCTCAGGCGCCATCGCCCCGATTTCCTCGAGCGTGATCTCGTCGTTGCGGCGGACGACGACCTCTTCCCCCAGTTCGCCCAGATACTGGACGAGGTTGTAGGTAAAGGAATCGTAGTTATCGATCATTAGCAGCATGGCAATGATTTTAAACGGCTTGCGTCGATTCTGAACCTACCTCGTCAACGTCGAGATAACGCCACCCGTGTGGTGATTGATGAGCAGATTGACGGGATTGCCCGCAGAGTTCGTGGCGGAGGCCTGCAGTGTGTCGCCGGACGACGACGGCTTCAGAGAGGGCTCCGCGGCCGCTTGCAACACAGCGGCCGCCGTTCTCCTGACTACTTCTTATCCGAGCTCTTGGTGTCCTTGTCGGACTTTGTACTCTCCTTCTTGTCGGACGTACTTCCCTTCGTGCTGTCCTTTTTGTCCGGCGCTTTGGTTCCCGTGTCGGCCTTCGTAGGCGAAGTCTTATCGGCCGGCGCGCTCTCTTTTCGGGTCTCCGCAGATTTCGTTTCGGCAGCCTTTGTCGCTGGTGCCGCCTTGGCTGGCTCGGACGACTTGGCCCCCGCAGGAGACTTCCCAGCACTGGTCGAACCCGTGACGGTCACGTCTTTTCGGACGTCGTCAAGCGTCTTCGGACCGATCCCCGGTACGTTCTTGAGATCATCAACCGACTTGAACGGGCCGTTCTTGCTTCGATAGTCAACGATGGCTTGAGCTTTCGCCGGCCCGATGCCTTTCAGCGCGTCGAGTTCTTCCTTCGTTGCAGTATTGATGTTGACCGCCGCGTACGCGGAGCCCCACAGTGCAAGCAATACACCAAGCAGCAGAACGACTTTCTTCATAACGCCTCCCATTGTGTTGCCGCGACCACATCAGACGTTCGCGCTGAACGTCGCTCAATCAATTCGACAGCGACTCACGAAGCCACAACAGAGTCCGCCGAGGGGCATGTTAGAGCGTTAACACGTGCGTCGAAACCTGTCGCCGGCAACGGTCTTCTCCGACCTGGCCCGATTCAACTTGACCAAACGCCAAGATGGTAATCCACTGGACGACATCTTGCCGATCGCGGGCAAAGCATTGCGCTCACGCGGGCAGCGAGAACTCCACACGCCAGCGATGTTCGCTGAGAATATCTCGCTTCAACGAGAGGGAGAGGATGAAATGAGCTACCTATGGACGGCCATTATCGGGTTTGTTGCCGGTCTGATTGCGCGTGCCCTGCATCCCGGCGATGACAAGCTGGGTTTCATCATGACTGCGGTACTGGGAATCGCCGGCGCATTCATTGCCAACTTTGTCGGTCAGGCGGTCGGCTGGTATCAGCCGGGCGAGCAGGCAGGCCTTATCGCCTCCGTCATCGGAGCGATCGTTATCCTGGTGATTTACAGCCTGATCAAAAAGCGACGCGGCGCCTAGCTGCGCAGAGTCACCGCTGCGTTGCCGCGTCCAGTAAGCTTGACGCGCGGGGCGCCGGGCTGCGAACTCCGATCGAGTGAATCCGACTCAGTGCCGGGTCGTCCAACCACGCTCGACGGTGAGCCCCTGATGCCCTTTGTTGCCGGGGAAGGGGCAATGCAGCGCGATCGGGCAATGCGGATGAGGCCGCTGCGCCGCGAGACAGCGAACGCACGCCTGCGCTTCGCGAATGCGCGTTTGCAGCGTACGACGAACGAAGTGATAGGCTTCCTGCGCGGAATCGCTCGGCTTCAGAAGCCGGCACCACTCCTCGAATGGCATCAGCCGCTCGAGACTCTTCTTCAGACGTGCCAGTTTCAGGCGGGCCTTCTTCAACTCGAAACGGATATCCGGCGCACTGCGCGCACTGCTCATGAGTTCTTCCCCCTCGCGGTTGAGCGCCAAAGCGGGTACTGCGCCGTGTTCTGTTGCGACGGCAACACCCGCGAAGTCACATTATGAAATGGGCGTGCACATGCGTTCTTATATCGTCCCCCGCCGGATCGATCGCATGCGGCAGGCGGATCATGGAAGAGCGACGAAGACCAGTCCAGAAGCCAAGTTCCGGTTTTCGCCATCGAAGCGCGCGCTGTTACCGCATTTCTGCCTGAGCAATCGAAGATACCGCGGTTCGCGACGCATCTGCTCCCATGACCGGAAGAAACAGTGGGCCGTACGCGATTATTCCCAGCGCGTGTCGAGTCCTGACTCCGCCATTTCAGCCGCGCGCAGCAGCGCCTTCGCCTTGTTCTGCGTTTCCTGCCATTCCGCATCCGGCTCGGAATCCGCCACGATGCCGCCGCCCGCCTGCACATGAAGGAGGCCATCCTTTACAACGGCAGTGCGAAGCGCGATCGCGACGTCCATGTTGCCGTGAAAACCGAGGTAGCCCACCGCGCCGGCGTACACCCCGCGTTTCACCGGCTCGAGCTCATCGATGATTTCCATGGCGCGGACTTTCGGCGCGCCCGAAACCGTGCCGGCAGGGAATGTCGCACGCAGCACGTCCACGGCGTTGAGATCGGACCGCAGCGTCCCCTCGACGTTGGACACGATGTGCATGACGTGCGAGTAGCGCTCGATCACCATCTGCTCGGTCACGTGCACGGTGCCGGTGCGCGCAACGCGTCCGGCGTCATTGCGGCCGAGATCCACCAGCATGATGTGCTCGGCGCGTTCTTTTTCATCGGCGAGCAGCTCGGCGCCCAGCGCGGCATCCTCGGCCGGCGTTGCACCGCGACGGCGGGTACCCGCGATCGGTCGCACGGTGACGACATCACCTTCGAGCCTAACCAGAATTTCCGGCGAAGCGCCGACGACATGGAAGTGCGCGAAGTCGAAGTAGTACATGTACGGGGACGGATTGAGCGTCCGGAGCGCGCGGTAGAGGGCGAGCGGTGTGGCCCGGAAGCGCTTCGACATGCGCTGCGAGGGCACGACCTGCATGATGTCGCCCTCGTAAATGTATTGCTTCGCGCGCTCCACCGCGACGTGATAGGCTACCTCCCCGAACCCCGAGACGGCGGCTTCCGATTCGCAGCGGGTGTCGGGCGGAATGGTCACGGCTTCGCGCAACTTGTGCAGGAGCTCCGCCAGTCGCGCGCGCGCTCGCCCATAGGCGTTCGGTTTCGAAGGCTCTGCATACACGACCAGCGACAGCTTGCCCGAGAGATTGTCGACGATCGCGAGCTCTTCGGAGACGAGCAACAGTATGTCGGGAACGTCGAGCGGGTCGGGCTTGCGTGACCCGGCGAGCTTCTTCTCGATGTAGTGCACCGCCTCGTACCCGAAGTAGCCGACGAGTCCTCCGCAGAAGCGCGGCAGACGCGGGTCCTGAGCGACGCGGAAGCGCCGCAGGTACGCTTCCACGAATGCGAGCGGATCCCGGTGTGTCTCGCGATGGACGACGCTATCGTGCTCGATCTCGCAGCACTCGAACCCACGTACTTCGATGCGCCGGCCGGCTGCAAGCCCGATGAACGAGTAACGCCCGAAACGCTCGCCTCCGACCACCGACTCGAGCAAGTACGTATACGGCTCGTTTGCGAGCTTGAGATAGATCGAGAGCGGCGTGTCGAGATCCGCGAACGTTTCGAGCACGACCGGCACGCGGTTGTAGCCTGCGTCGCCAAGCGCCCTGAATTCGCTTTCAGTCATGCTTTCTCGATGAGGCCGGCCGCTTCGAGCAGCGACTCCACAAGCGCGTCCGAGTCGAGGCTGCGTACATCGACGCCTTCGTTGTATCCATAAGTGACGCAGAATACCGGACATCCCGCTGCACGTGCGGCCTGCGTGTCATTCAGCGAATCGCCGATCATGAGCATCGCGGCAGGCGCGACGTTCAATGCGCTGCACGCGTGAAGCAGGGGCGCCGGATGCGGTTTTTTCTGCGGCAGCGTATCGCCGCAGACCACGTGTTTGAAATACGACGCCATTCCGACCATGTCCAGCAGTGGCCGCGTATAGCGTTCGGACTTGTTGGTGACGCAGGCGAGGGGGAATCCGTCCTCGCGAAGATGGTCGAGCCCTTCCTGCACACCGGCGTAGACGCTCGTGTGTTTGCCGTTCACGGCCGTGTAATGCCGGTCGAAGACCGCGAGGCCCTGCCGGATGAGGTCGTCCGCGGGCGGTGCGCCAAGCGCTGTGCTGAGGGTGCGCTCGACCAGTCGCGCGAGGCCTTTGCCGACGAAGGTGCGGATCAATGCGGGATCGAGCTCGGGAAAGCCGAGCTCGGTGAGCGTCATGTTCGCAGCCATCGCGAGGTCGGGGATCGTATCGAGCAGCGTGCCGTCGAGATCGATCGTGACTGCGCTCACGCGCAACGGAAAGCTCATGTGCACTGCCGGCTCATGTGACCTGCGCGAGCTGCGCACGCATGGCGGCGATCGTCGCCCCGTAATCGCTGCTCTCGAATACCGCCGATCCGGCAACGAACGTGTCGGCGCCCGCGCTTGCGATCGCGCCGATGTTTTCGACTTTGACGCCGCCGTCCACCTCGAGGCATATCTCGCGCCCGCTGCGGTCGATACGCTCGCGCACGGCGCGAATCTTGTTGAGCGCCTCGGGAATGAACGACTGACCGCCGAAACCGGGATTGACCGACATGATCAGGACGAGATCGAGTTTGTGCAGCACGTGGTCCAGATAGTAAAGCGGCGTGGCGGGATTGAAGACCAACCCGGCCTTGCACCCTGAATGCGCGATCAGGTCGATGGTGCGGTCTATGTGCTCGCTCGCCTCCGGATGAAACGAAATCAGGCGCGCACCCGCCTTGGGAAGTCGGGCACGATGCGATCGACCGGTTTCACCATCAGGTGGACGTCGATCGGCACGTCGCATAATGGCGCGATCGCCTTGCACACGACGGGACCGACCGTCAGATTAGGGACATAATGGTTGTCCATCACGTCGAAATGTACGAGGTCCGCGCCCGCCCGCACGACCGCCTGCACTTCGTCGCCGAGGCGTGCGAAATCCGCGGAGAGAATGCTGGGCGCGATGCGAAAGGCCATGTCGAATTGTAGCGGTTCGCGAATCGCCGCATGAACTCGAGGACTCGCGAGCGGGGCTCGTGCACCCGGCCGTGCGGCGACCGTCAGTCGGCTCACGCCTTGTCGCCTCGTGGTGATTCGTGTGGAATACCGACATGGCCGACGACAAGCATCACATCACTGTAAGCGCAAGCGTCGCTTTCGTGCCGGAGCAATCGGACGTCGATGAAAGCCGCTATGTTTTCGCCTACACGATCACCATCAGGAACACCGGCACCGTGGCTGCGCAGCTCGTCACCCGCCACTGGATCATCACCGACGCCGAGGACAAGGTGCAGGAAGTGAGAGGCGAGGGTGTGGTCGGCGAGCAGCCTCTTCTGCGTCCGGGGCAGTCGTTCGAATACACGAGCGGCGCTGCCATCGCGACCCCGGTCGGCACGATGCGCGGCAGCTATCAGATGGTCGCCGAAGACGGCCTGCGGTTCGACGCGCCCATTCCCGAATTCACGCTTGCGATGCCGCGGATACTGCATTAAACCCTGCGGTCACGACGGCGAGCGAAGCGGCGCCGGCAGCGATCGGTCGCAACGTTTCGGCCTATTTCTCCTCGGGTGATTTTTCGTGTTGCGGATCATCGTGGCTTCGCCGTGGCCACGTCCACCACACGATGAGGAGCAGAAGCGCCAGCGCGACGCCGGCTTCGAGCAGCAGCCAGAAGAGTTCCATGAGTACTTATACTCGATTCATTGTCACGTCGCTGTGCTTCGCCTGCGCATCAACGCTCGTCATGTTGCTCGGGTCTCTCGCGGGCTGCGCGACGTCCGTTCCGGCCACTTCACCTGACAAATTACCGCCGATGACGACGGGTGTCCCAGTCGAAGTGAAGCCGACCCCGACACCGCCAACGGCCTCGCAGGAGCCACTCGCACCCGTTTTCAGGCAAGTAACCTGGGATGCACTTCCAGGCTGGCGCGAGGACAACATCGCCGAAGCATGGAGCGCATTCGCCGCAGGCTGCTCGGCGCTCGCGACGCGAGACGTCTGGCGTGACGTGTGCGCGACATCTTCGCGACTCCCGAATCCTTCGGCAGAGGCAATACGGCTCTTCTTCGAGTCGAACTTCGTGCCCTATCAGGTGAGCAGTCAGACTTCAGGGGAGGAAGGCCTGATCACGGGGTACTACGAGCCGCTGCTCCGGGGCAGCCGCAAGCAGACGCCGCGCTGTCGATATCCGGTCTATGGTGTGCCCGAAGATCTCGTCGTGGTCGATCTCGGAGAGCTCTATCCTGAGCTCAAGAATATGCGCCTGCGCGGCCGCATCGAAGGGCGTCGTCTCGTACCGTACTACGACCGCGCGCGCATCGAGGGCGGCGAGGCTCCGCTGCGCGGGAAGGAGATTGTGTGGGTCGACGACGCAGTCGAGCTTTTCTTTCTGCACGTGCAGGGCTCGGGCCGCATTCTGCTCGATAGCGGTGAGACGCTCCGCGTCGGCTATGCAGACCAGAACGGTTATCCGTATCGGTCGATCGGGCGCGTTCTGGTCGACCGTGGCGAGCTCTCGCCGGAGCAGGTTTCGATGCAGTCGATTCAGGCATGGGCGCGGCGCAATCCGAGCAAAGCGGTCGAGCTCCTGAACAGCAATGCGAGATACGTTTTCTTTCGCGAGCTGCCCGCCTCCACGGCCGGACCGCCCGGCTCGCTCGGCGTTCCGCTTACGGCACGGCGCAGCGTCGCGATCGATCCACGCTACGTTCCGCTGGGCGCGCCAGTTTTCATTGCGGCGACGTGGCCGAATTCGCCGAAGCCGCTCAACCGACTCGTCCTCGCGCAGGATACCGGCGGAGCTATTCGTGGCCCGGTGCGCGCTGACTTGTTCTGGGGCTATGGCGAGGCGGCAGCACGCGAGGCCGGCCGCATGAAACAGCGACTGCGTATGTGGATGTTGTGGCCGCGCGATCAGCCGCTGCCGGCTGTCACGAGTGACTGAACCTACCGGGTCGCGGCCCCGGCGCCGAAATCCACGCGTACTCGTACCCTGCTTCTGACCGGGCGTTCGTCGCGCATCGCAGGTGTGAACCGGGATGCGAGAAACGCATTGCGGATGTCGTCTTCGAAGTAGCCGGATGGTTGTACTTCGATGAGCTTGACGCCATGGACCATGCCCGTCTCGCTGATCTGAAGCTCGACGAGCGCACTTCCCCGCACATCGTCGGCAACGGCCCGCGCCGGGTAATCGAGGCGAAGCGGCGCCGCGAGCGCTGGAAAGATGTCGAGCTGATTCGCGGCGTAATACGTCGTGTCCGGCGCATGCGTGATGACGGGCGTACCTGTCGTAACGGGATCGTCACGCGGCAAATCGATGCCCTTGGTCCGTGTGCTCGCGCGCGGTGTCTGCGCTTTCGCCCCAGGTAACGGCAGCTTCTCACGAGTGGGCGAGGGTTCACCTGCTGTGCCGAGCGGCGCGAGCGCTGTTTGCGGCTGCGAGCGCTCGACCGATTCGGAAAGGGGGATCAGCGCCACATTGAACGTGGCCGGCGGCTCGTGCGCGGCACGTTTGCCCGCAGGCGCGAACGGCATACCGCTCATCAGGACCGCATGCACGAAAACCGAAGCGATCAGAGCGGCAGAAACCCGGCACGCAACGGCATGTTGCCGGCGACCATGGCCCTGCGCTGGGGCTGTCCGGCGGCACGTGTACATGCTGCTCTAACGCGCACTCCGCGCGTCATGTTGACCTGATCGAGTGATGTGCGTGCTTAGCGCGCGGAGGCGAGCACGGCTTCGAGTTTGTCCGCCGGCAGGAAACCGCCGATCTGTTGCCCGTTCGCGAGATAGACGCCCGGCGTCCCGCGGATCCCGAAACGTTGCGCGAGCTGCGCATTACGATCGAGCGGCGTCTCGCAATCGCGTTTGCCCGATGGCACGACGCCCTTGAGCATGTATTCCTCCCATGCCTTGCCGCGATCGGCCGCGCACCAGATTGCCTTGGATTTATCGACTGAATCCTGCGACAGGATCGGCCACAGGAACGTATAGATCGTCACGTCGTTCACCTTGACGAGCTCTTTCTGGAGCTCCTTGCAGTAACCGCAGTTCGGATCCTCGAACGTGTAGATCACGCGCTTACCGTTGCCCTTCACGCGTTTGACCGCGGAACCGGTGGCTTTGGCGAGCGCTGCGGCTGCGATTTTGCTCGTCGTTTCCTGAGTGAGATTGCGAGGCTGCGAGCCACGCATGTCGAGCAGATTGCCGCTGAAGAGGTACGACACCTTCTCGTCGGTGTACAGGACCTGTCCTTCGACTACGACTTCGAAAATGCCCGGGAACGGCGTCGGCGCCACGCTTTCGATCGGCATTTTCGGGAATTTCGACTGAAACGCCTGACGCAGCCCCGTCTCGTCTGCACGTGCCATGCTGGCCATGACAGCGAGCCCAGCGGCGCAGAGGACGAACAGAAGCTTCCTTATGTTTGACATGAAATTCCTCGAATCGGCCGCTGCTCACGCGGCGGCGTGTCTGATGAGCAGGTTCTTCAACGGACCCTGGCGGTCGACCAGGGTCAGTCCCAGATTTCGCAGTCTCGCCAGCCAGACCGCCGGGTTTGCGAAAAGTTTCTGCAGGCCGTCCGTTGTGAGCTCCAGTGCGAGAATATCCTCACGACGTGCGCGCTCATAGCGGCGCAGCAGCCCGTACTCTCCGCAGTCCGAGATCGGTCCACGCGCCGCGAGCACCGCCGAGAGCGCCCGCACGTCACGCAAGCCGAGATTCAATCCCTGGCCTGCCAGCGGATGCACATTATGTGCGGCATCGCCGACGACCGCCGCCCGCGGTTCGACGAGCCGCCGCACGCGCTGGCGCTTCAGCGGAAAGCCTGCCGCGGGCGTTATCAGCCGCAGCGCGCCGAGCACGCCTTGGCTCGCGTTCTCGAGTGTTGCCGCCAGCCCGTCGGGCGTGAGTTGCATGAGTTCACGAGCATGTTCAGTGGCGGTCGACCAGACCATCGAGGTGCGATCGCCCGGCAACGGCAGCAGCGCGAGCACGCCGTCTGCCCTGAACCACTGGAATGCCGTGCCGTCGTGCGGCCGTTCGCACTCGAAATTCGCCACCACGCCGACCTGGTCATAGTCGTAGACGCGGCTTGTGATGCCGGCTTCGCGGCGCACCCACGAATCCGTCCCATCGGCGCCGATGACGAGCTTCACCTGCAATTCGCCGCCGTCGCTCACGGACAATACCGCGCGCTCCCGCTCCCAGAACACTGCAGTACAAGTCGCAGGCCGTAAGGACGTGACGTGCTCGGCGCCTTCGAGCGCGCTCCACAGCGCATGCAGCACGGACCGGTTTTCGACGACGAACGCGAGCTCGCGCAACCCCGCGCCGTACGCGTCGAACTCCAGCCGGCCTTGAGGTTCGTCGCCGAAGATGCGCATGGCCTCGACTGGCGCGACGCGGTCGGCCGCTACCCGCTGCCACACGCCCAGGTGGGTCAGCCACTCGGCATTGCCTGGCGTGAGAGCGTAAATGCGGCTATCCCACCCCGGACCTTCCATACGCGCCGCGTGCGCCTGCGGTTCAATCCAGGCGACGCTCACATCAGCGTCACGAAGCGCCAATGCCGCGCTCGCACCCACCATCCCGCCGCCGATGACGGCCACGTCGAAACTTCTCATGCCGCGATACGCTTCACCATAAACCCGAGTCTACGCCGGGCATCGGCTATTCGTGTCGTACAGGCGGGCAGTTCGGGCTTCACCCCGGCGCGGCCCGAACGCAGCGCACTCGCGCACCATCTGCAAATTACCTATTGCATTCAGATATCTGCCGCACTTGCCTTGACAACGGGAGACCTGCTCTTTAGACTCCCGCTCCCTCGGCGAGTTAGCTCAGTGGTTAGAGCAGCGGAATCATAATCCGTTGGTCCGGGGTTCAAATCCCTGACTCGCCATTTCCCCTCCGCACGGCATTTCGTCCTGACAACTTGCGCGCTCGCGTCGTCCTTCGACCGTGCGGTTCACTCGAGCTTGATTCCAGCCTCGCGGACTACACCGCCCCATTTCGCGATGTCGGCCTTGATGACGCGTTCGAATTGCGCGGGGGTGCTGCCGACGAACTCGCATGCGGATTCGAACTGTTTTCGGATGTCGTCCGATTCGACGACCTGCACGACATGGCGATGCAGGCCCGCGATGATCGACTCGTCTGTTCCGGCAGGTGCGAGCAAACCATACCACAGGAGCGCCTCATACGATTTCACCGTGTCCCTCACCGGCGGCACTTCCGGCAGGATTGGGCTCGGTTTTGCGCTCGTAACCGCCAGCACTCGCAGCTTGCCACGTGCGATATAGGGCAGAGCGGGTTGCGGGATGGTGAACATGGCGACCGTTCCTCCGACTGCGGACAGAGTGTCCGAAACCGCGGCGCTGAATTTCTTGTAAGGCACATGCCCCATGTCGATCTGAGCACGTATCTTCAGCAGCTCGCCTGCAAGATGTGCAATGCTCGCGGTGCCGCTTGATGCGAAGCTGAGTGATCCGGGGCTTTCCTTTGCCGAAGTAATCAGCTCCTTCACGGTTTTAACCGGCAGACTTGGATGGACAACGAGCAGATAAGGCACCGTCGCAACGAGGCTTATGGGCGCAAAGTCCTTCACGGGATCGAAAGAGACGTCCTTCAAGAGGTTCACGTTCGCTGCGTGCGTGGAAGTCGCTAGCAGCAGTGTGTAACCATCCGCTGGAGCGTGACCGGCAAATTCGGCCCCGATCTTGCCTCGCGTGCCCGGACGGTTCTCTACGGCGATCGTTTGGCCGATCCGTTTCGCCAGTTTTTCTGCGAGCGCGCGCCCGAGCACGTCGGCAGTATCGCCCGCTGCAAACGGGACAACGACTCGAATGGTCTCTGACGCGTAAGGGGCCGCCGGGCCGGAGCTTGGGACTGACTCAACGGCAGGAGAGTTCTGCCCCATCGATTGGGCTGCGGTGCTTGCGGGGGCGCTGGCGGCTAAACCGCCGGTTGTCTCACCCGTGGTGCTGACGGGCTGATCGGAGGACGTATTGGCGGGCACTGGAGCTGGCGACTCAGCGCGATACCACAACGTTGTCAGAACCACCACCGACCCGAGTGCGGCGAGGCTCATCCAGTAATGGCGTCGGCGCGGCTGAAGAATCCATCGCTGCTTGGCGCCTGCCTTGGTCGCCGACCTCGGCTCCCGACCTAGCGTGGCAGTGTCTCTCCGCGCCGGTTGCCCAGAATCGAGAACCGATGTTGATGCGTCCGTTCTGGCGATTTCAGCATCGACCGCTCTCGCGAGCCTTTCCACATCAAAATTGAAACGCGTGTCGCTGATGTCGACGGCATTGCGACGGGCCAGTGCTTTCAGACTTTCTGGCAATTGGTCTGCTCGAGGCATCCGAGCGCCACCGACGAGTGCCGGTATGATCCGCACCTGCCGCTCTAATGCCCGTTCGAGTTCCAGTCGGTGAAAGTCCGACGGATCGTCAAGTCGGCGACGTCCTGTGTCATCCGTCACGTCCAGCCATCTGGTGCCGATCAGCGTCACGATGACACAGCACTGCGCCAGCGTGTCGTCGATGGTTGATCCGAAGTCGTCTCCCGGGCGAATGCTATCGATATCCCAGAACACACGATCCGCACCCCACCGGCGCATGAAGCGGTCGTGCACGGCGATGGCGTAGGCGGTGCTATCTTCTCTTCGGTAGCTCAGAAACACTTTCGACAACATGACGAACCCCCGTTGCCGCTGTGCGTAGCTTGCCGGACCTGCTACAGCTCTGGCAAGGCGCTGCGCAGACGCGCGTAGAGGCTACGTGCATCGGGTAACGCGCACCCCGTCAAAGCCGGCGTAAGATACAACGTTTGACCTCACCCAGGTGTAGCACCTTTAGCCCGGATTATTCACGAAGCTGGATGTACAAAGGCCTCACAGACTGGTACATACGTTCCTGCGACAGAGCGGAATGGACCAACCAGGAGGCCTTTGCGTGAGAGAAGGTACCACACAAC
>Ga0170475_104884248_pt1 | contig 14464 bp, 10 predicted proteins | sample Soicark_Litter_5_FD_111474 | JGI IMG/M metagenome (GOLD analysis project Ga0170475, IMG submission 111474) | Avena fatua rhizosphere microbial communities from Hopland, California, USA. Combined Assembly of 48 SPs | reverse complement strand
GCTCAATGGTAGAGCGTGGGACTGAAAATTCTAAGGTTGGTAGTTCAAATCTGCTTTCGGGCATTGCATCTTTTATCACCTAAAATGCAAGATTATTTTTCAAAGTATTATTTTCATACAAAAAAAAGAATTTATACTACGAATAAAATAGCTGGGCTAAAACGGTATACCCATATTCCTTTGCTGTCAACATTAACAACACATCTTATAGATTATCCAACACCGGCCAATATAACATATTTTTGAGGACTCGGTTCATTGATTGGATTATTTTTAGGTATTCAAATAGTTTCTGGAATATTTCTTACGATGCATTATTGTCCTAATACAGAATTTGCTTTCTCTTCAATTGAGCATATTAAGCGTGATGTAAATGCGGGATGGATTTTTCGTTATGCACATGCTAATGGTGCTTCTCTTTTCTTCTTTTTTGTTTATCTTCATATGGCACGTGGTTTTTATTATTCTAGTTATAAATTAAATATATTGGCCTGATTGTCAGGTGTCATTATTTTCATTGCAATGATGGCTACAGCATTTATTGGTTATGTTCTACCATGAGGTCAAATGTCTTTTTGAGGGGCAACGGTTATTACTAACCTTGTAACAGCTGTTCCTATTATTGGTACAGATATTGCTTATTGATTATGAGGAGGATTCTCTGTTGATAATGCTACTTTAAATCGTTTTTTTAGTCTTCATTATTTGTTACCTTTTATTATTGCTGTTTTGGCTATACTACATTTAATATTATTGCATATTGTAGGTTCTTCTAATCCGTTAGGTGTTGAAATAATACAAGATCGTATTCGTTTTCATCCATATTATGTTATTAAAGATTGGTTAGGTTATATTATTGCTATTACGCTATTTTTCATATTATTATTTATTAAACCTAATATATTAGGTCATCCTGATAATTACATTAAAGCTAATCCTTTAGTTACACCAATACATATTGTTCCAGAGTGGTATTTTTTACCTTTTTATGCAATTTTACGTGCTTGTCCTAATAAAATAGGTGGTGTTATTTCAATGGGTGGTGCATTACTAATTTTATTATTATTACCCTTATTAGATGTTTCACCTATAACATCTGCTAAATATCGATTTGGTTTTCGAACATTAATATTTTTATTCATTGGATGTGTTATAGTTTTAGGTTTCTTAGGTGCGCAACCAGCTGAAGGAAAATATATTCTAATGAGTAAAATAGCTTCGTTTTTTTATTTTACATTTTTTTTTCTTGTTTTTCTAACCTCTTTTATCAGTCGTTTTTATTTTGTATACTGTACCACTACTCATTTAAATAATATTTAATTGTCATTTTAGCTAATATAGTTTTAAAAATTATAAACTATGGTGTTTTATTCTATGAATCCTTATTTTCTTATTGGTTGAAATGCTACTATTTTTCTAGGGATTTGCATATTATTGTACTTAATTTATTTTTTAGTGATTTCAGGTGAAATCTATATCATTTTAAATCGTTTGATACAGTATCGTCGACTTTTAAAAAAAGAAAGTGGTAATCGTATAGAATATTATAAAGAAAGTTCGCAATTGTCTAGTTACGAATGTGGTTTTGATAAATTTAGCGATGCCCGAAATAAATTTGATGTTCATTTTTATATTGTTGCTATATTATTTATTGTATTTGACTTAGAAATAGTATTTTTATATCCATGGGCTACGGTTCTTGCAAAATTACCAACCAGTGGTTTTTGTATAATGTTATTTTTTTTAGGTGTTTTAATTGTTGGCTTTATTTATGAATGACAAGAGGGTGTTTTAAACTGGTCAATAGCTGTTTCTCCATTTTTAATTATTGTAACCAATATTATACCTATACAATTAGACAATAATGATTCAATAAACCAATGTGTCGTCTTATCTACTAAGATTTCTGATATTTTTTATTACCCATTGTTTGAACATTGGAATTATAAAAGTTTAATTAGTTCGCGTTTAGTTATTTCTCTAGTTTTTATTTTTTTTGCTTTGAGTTTTTTTCTAAAAAATAAAGCCATGAAGTGTTTTCCCTGTATTTTTTATCTTGCTTTAATTAGTATATTAACTCTATTTACTTTATATGCTTATTTTTGTTATTTAAATTGACATTGATTTGCGTATAATCATTTAGAGCCTAAAATTTTGACTAATTTTTTAACAGATTGAAAATTTATTTGAAATCAAACATTTTTAATGGGTCAATCATTTCGCTTTGGTGTCGAATTTTTTTTATATTGTTTTTTAAGTCTAATTTTAGTTATAATGTTACCGTTTTTATTCAATAATTCTAATAAATGAGAAATATTTGGTTTATTTATTTTTTTAGCTGTATTCATGTCTTTATTAATAAATATTATCGATTTATTTACATTTTATTTAACATTAGAAGGATTAAATATGATATTATATATATTAATTGTACTTGATTTCAGAAAACTTTCAACAATCGAAGCTGTTATTAAATATTTTTTATTTAATGCAATAGCTGGAGGAATAATTTTGTTAGGATTAGTACTAAATTATAGTATTGTTAATAGTTTAGATATTGTCAACATTAGTGATTGTTGTACTAATATATTATTAATGGATAACCATTTTTCTATAAATCTGCAGGGATTACATATTGCTGCTTTTTTAATTTTTTTTGGATTATTTTTTAAAATATCAGCATTTCCAGTTCATACTTGAACACCTGATGTTTATGAAGGTTCACCTTTACCAACAACTTTGATTTTAGCAGTTCCTATAAAATTGGTATTAACATTGGTTTTAGTTTTGCTAGCATTAACAGCATATTATGAATTACGGGAAACATGAAAAATTATGTTCTATATTTCGGCAGTAGGTTCTCTTATCATTGGTTGTTTAGGAGCGTTTGTGCAACGTACAATTAAACGATTTTTAGCTTATACGACTATAAATAATATTGGCTTTATTTTATTAGGTATTACAGCAGGTGCTTATACCAAAAATATCGAAGTAACTATACAATCTTTTGCAATAACCATATATTATTTAATATTATATCTTTTCTTAACAACACTTATATTTGGTATATTACTAAATATAATACCTGTTCAACGTAAAACACAATATAAAAGCCGTACACTTTTGTTATATATGACGGATTTAGTTTTTTTGCGAAAACTTGTTTCTGGATTTTTATATCCACGCATCGGTTGAGGTCTGTTGTGTTTAATTATAAGTATTATATTATTTGCATTAGCAGGTTTACCTCCTTTTGCAACTTTTTATGGAAAATTTAGTCTTCTTCGTATTGCTTTTAATGCAGATTTATATTTTTTGACTATTATAGCATTATTAAGTACTATTATTAGTAGTTTTTATTATGTACGTTTAATAACGTATATACTTTTTAACCCATTAAGGAACAACTCTACTATTCTGGGTTTTAAATTTAGTTATAGTGCATTTAAATATCATAATATTGGTATTCTGTTTTTTGAACAATATGTGTTCTTAATGCTGCCTATTCTTTTTATAACAAGTAGTTTAATATTTTTCGTATATATATCGTTAATGTTACCAAGTTATTATTGATTATATCATTTTTATTTTTGTTGATCTTTATGTGCTAATCTTATATTATATATATAGTAAAAACCTAATTTTACAATAATTACTAATTAATGGCTAGAAAAAAAAAAGAAAAAATCCAACAAACATCGATAATAACACCACTAATAGAAGTGGCATCAACAACGCTTAAAACGGTAGCTCCGTTTGTAACGCCCCCCCCGGTTACAAATGTTATTAACGCAGTAACGACTGCGGCACAAACAGCAGTTTCTTTGAATAAAAATAAAATCAAAAAAATTGTTTCAGATATAGCAATAGGTGCAGAAACACCCCAAAAGGGTGTTTCTGCCATGGACAAAAGGTCACCTATTGCCAGTGTTTCATCAGTCTTAACTCAAAAAAAAAAAAAATGAATAGATGCTTTTAATTCTTGTGGTATTATTATTTCAACTGGTGATGGAGTAGCTATTGCACGTGGATTAAATAATGTGCGTAGTGGAGAAGTGGTTAATATTTTAAGTCCTGGTCAAACAAAAGTAAAAATGCAAGGTTTGGCACTTGGTTTATCAAAAAAAACTGTTTCAATTGCGCTTTTTGGTCATAATCATTTTGTTAAAGCGGGTGATTTTGTTGCGCGTCATTTTATTTTACCACAGGTTCCAACAGGTAAAAAATTGTTAGGTCGTGTTATTGATAGTTTAGGTTATGCTATTGATGGTTTTAAACCAATAATTAAAAAAAATTGAAGACGTATCGATATAAAAGCGCCTGGTGTTTTTACTAGACAAAGTATTTATGAACCAATGCTAACAGGTGTTAAAGCTGTTGATTCAATGATTCCTGTAGGTCGTGGTCAACGCGAGCTAATTATTGGTGATCGCCAATCAGGTAAAACAACTATAGCTTTGAGTGCAATATTACAACAAAAAAATGTTTTATTTCAAAAAAAAAATGATATGATTTATGCAATTTATGTATCTATTGGTCAAAAACGTTCAAGTTTAGCTTATATTGTTAATCAACTTCGTGCAGCTCGAGCTTTAAAATATACTACAATTGTAGCAGCAACAGCTTCTGATGCGGCGGCATTACAGTATTTAGCGCCTTATACAGGGGCCACATTGGGAGAGTTTTTCCGTGATAATGGTTATCATGCTTTAGTGATTTATGACGATTTAAGTAAACAAGCTGTTGCATATAGACAAATGTCCTTATTATTAAGAAGACCTCCTTCACGTGAAGCATATCCTGGTGATGTTTTTTATTTACATTCTCGTTTATTAGAACGTGCTGCAAAATTAAAAAATGTATTAAAAGGGGGTTCGTTAACAGCATTACCAATTGTAGAAACACAAGATGGTGATGTGTCGACGTATATTCCTACTAATGTTATTTCGATTACTGATGGTCAAATTTTTTTAGATAAAGAATTGTTTAATCGTGGAATATTACCTGCGATAAATGTAGGATTATCCGTAAGCCGTGTAGGATCTACTTCACAAGTATTTCCAATGAAACAAATGGCAGGACGGTTAAAATTAGAATTAGCTTTATTCCGAGAAGTTGAACCGCTTTTAGGGTTTCTTGATGATTTAGATCCTATTACTAAAGAAACACTTGAAAGAGGATTGCGTTTAATTGAAATATTAAAACAACCTAGATGTAAACCATTTAAAATAGAAGAACAGTTAGTTTTAGTTTTCGCTGCATTAAATGGATATTTTGATACAATTCGCGTTAAAAAGGTTCGTCTATTTGAAAATTTTATAATTGCTTTATTAATGAAAACAATATATAAAAAACTGGTTTATAATAAAATAATCGTTCAAAGTTCACTTGATAGTGAATTATTGGGTCAGTTTCTCGATGAAGCGCGTGTTTATTTCGATTTAGTTTATGATGTATAAACTTTCTTTTTTTTGTAAAACTATAATAATATTATTTTTTATTTTTTTTGTAGTAATTAAAAAATCCATAATAATGATAAACTCACTATTGGTACAATTTGAAGACATTAGATTTATTTGGTCGTGAGTACTTTTGCAATATAATCTTATTATAACCCTTTTAATTTTAGTAAATATTATTTATATTTTAAAACTTAGTATTTTTAAAACATATAAAAACCAATTGACGACAACACTTATAATTATTAGAACTATAATAGCATTTATTAAAATGCACGCTTCAAATTTTACCTTGGTAGGGTTTCTACTGGCATTCAAGGAATATTTAAAACTAAAATGAGTAATATGTGGCAATTATCAATGTTTTTTCCGAACTAGTATTGGTATAAAAATAAGAACAATAGTACCTTTTTTGATAACATATACAGGAGATACATCACCAGTTACACCTTTACAAACAACGACTGTAGGTTTTTTTTCCATTTTTGAAGTTTTTAGTGCGCTTCTTCTCGCTATTAGTTTTATATTGGTTTTAGCGGATAGTGCGATGTCTGCACTTATTAGCGTAATATTTTTATTTATATTAGTTACAGCTTTACTTTTAGTATTATCAATTGCCGAATTTGTAGCTCTCACTTATACACTTGTTTATGTCGGCGGAGTTTTAGCATTATTATTATTTATTTTTATATTTATGCCAAAACATGCGATCCAAGAGAAATTTGAAATAGATTTGAAAGGTTTTAAATTTAAATCGATGATGGCTCGAAACATTATTGTTCTTTTAGTTGTTTTTGCAATTACATCTGCCATTATAAATTTTTTATTTAGCGAAGTTGATGGTGCTTTTAAGCGTCTAACCGAGGAATATAGTACTTTATTAAATAGTCCGACAACAACTTTAACTCCAGATTTTTGAAAAAGTCATTTATCAGCTAAAACTGTTTTATTAGCGGATTCGTTTTGATTTTCACGCGCAGGAATAGAACGTGAAACGGCATTAGCTTTTATACATTATCAAGATCAAAGTTTAAATATTGAAACGCTTGGTTTACATGTGTTTAAACGGTATATTGCAGCAATTATTATCGTAGCAATTATTTTATTTAATGCCTTATTAGCAGCTTTAACATTTACGCGTCTACCATTTTTTGGCAAATTGAAAAAAAAAAAAAGAAATTGAGGTTTTAACGTAAGGTATTTAAAGTTTGAAAAGTCAATTTTTACACATTGGGTATTTAACTCGTTTGGAAATAGAAATACATTAATACTTGGCTAACAGCCAATATGACTGATTTTAAAAATGTTAATAATTGTCGACATGAACAACATCCGTTTCATTTAGTAGATTACAGTCCATGACCAGTAATGTTATCTTTTGCTATTTTTCATCTTCTTATATCTGTTGTTTATCTTATGCAAGGTTATGATTTATTATATATGAAACATATAAAACATTTATTATTACCAGGAGATGTCCCATTAACATTTTTGAGTTATTTATGTCGTGCACTATTTATTGAATATTTGTATAAGGTTCTTTATCTTGAATACGTATTAACAATAGGTATTGTTGTTGCTTGTATAGTTTCGTGAGGACGAGATGTTATTATTGAAGCGACATATGAAGGTCATCATACTCGTAAAGTATGTGATGGTTTACGTTTAGGCGTTATTTTATTTATTGTTTCGGAAATTATGTTTTTTTTTAGTTTCTTTTGAGCGTATTTTCACGCTAGTCTAGCGCCATCAATTTATATTGGTGCTGTATGACCACCTAAAGGTATTATAACAATTAATCCTTGAGGTATACCCTTTTTGAATACAGCTTTATTATTAGCTTCAGGTGTATCACTAACATGAGCACATAGAGCACTACTTGCTGGAAATCGTCAACAAACTAATTGAGGATTAATAGTTACTATGACATATGGATGTTTGTTTCTAGGCGTTCAAGCTTTTGAATATATAAACGCTCCTTTTTCGATTAGTGATAGTGTATATGGTTCTTTATTTTATATGTTAACTGGTTTTCATGGGTTTCACGTTTTATTAGGTGCAACGGCTTTAACAATTTCGTTTATTCGGCAATTAAAATATCATTTCACACAACAACATCATATTGGTTTTGAAGCCGCAGCATGATATTGACATTTTGTTGATGTTGTATGAATTTGTCTTTTTTTATGTTTATATTATTGAGGTCAATAAAGAAAAGAAAGAAAAAATGAAAGAAACAATTAAAAATTTTATAGTACGTTGATTTTGTTCAACTAATCATAAGGACATAGGTACCTTATACTTCTTATTTGGCGCGTTCGCTGGCATAATGGGAACAATGGCTTCAGTCATAATACGTTTTGAATTAGCTGAACCGGGTAGTAAATTTTTATGTGGTAATTATCAATTATATAATGTACTTGTTACAAGTCATGCTCTTTTAATGATTTTTTTTTTTGTTATGCCCGTATTAATAGGTGGATTTGGAAATTGATTTGTACCTATTATGTTAGGTAGTCCTGATATGGCCTTTCCACGTTTAAATAACATAAGTTTTTGATTATTACCTCCAGCTCTAGGTTTAATTATTATTTCGAATTTTACTGAAGTTGGTGCAGGAACTGGATGAACAATTTATCCTCCTTTAAGTTCTATCCCTGCTCATGCTGGACCAGCCGTTGATTATGCAATTTTTAGTTTACATATTGCAGGGGCTTCGTCTATAATGGGTGCAATTAATTTTATTGTTACTATTATTAATATGCGTGCACGAGGTATGACGTTTCATCGTTTACCGCTTTTTGTCTGATCAGTTCTTGTTACAGCCTTTTTATTACTACTTTCTCTTCCAGTTTTAGCTGGAGCAATTACTATGTTATTAACTGATAGAAATTTTAATACAACTTTTTATGATCCAGCAGGCGGAGGAGATCCTGTTTTATATCAACATTTGTTTTGATTTTTTGGCCATCCAGAGGTTTATATTTTAATTCTTCCTGGTTTTGGTATTATTAGTCATATTATTGAACGACATGCAGCAAAGCGAATTTTTGGTTATTTTGGTATGGTTTATGCAATGTTATCTATAGGCTTTTTAGGTTTTATCGTTTGAGCACATCACATGTATACAGTAGGAATGGATATGGATACACGTGCTTATTTTACAGCGGCAACAATGATTATTGCTGTTCCAACAGGTATTAAAGTTTTTAGTTGACTAGCGACTTTATGAGGTGGTACGTTACGTTTAACAACTCCTTTATTATTTGCTCTTGGCTTTATTTTTTTATTTACAGTTGGAGGTTTAACTGGAGTGGTCTTAGCTAACGCAGGTCTTGATGTCGCTTTTCATGATACATATTATGTAGTTGCTCACTTTCACTATGTACTATCAATGGGAGCTGTTTTTGCTATTTTCGCAGGTGTTTATTATTGATTTGAAAAAATAACAGGATGTACGTTAGACGAGACATTGAGTCAAATTCATTTTTGAACATTTTTTATCGGTGTAAATACGACATTTTTTCCAATGCACTTTTTAGGATTAGCCGGAATGCCGCGTCGAATTCCAGATTACCCTATTGCTTTCGCAGGTTGAAATTTAATTGCCACGTATGGTTCTTGTATTTCGCTAGGTGCAACTTTAATTTTTTTTTTATAATGTTTACAAATCTTTAACTAATTCGACTATTAAAAAAGATTATAAAAATAATTATTAAATATTAATATCATATGAAAATATCCTGTCCAACCCAACTTTTTTGCCTTATTTTAGTTTATCTATTTTCTTAAAAAAGGTAAAGATTTAACTATTAAATATAAATAAAATATAAAAATTATAGAAAAAACCATCATTGACAATGTTTAAGATAAACAATCCAATTGAACAATTTGAAAATATTAAAGTTGCGTGTTCGTGAGTACTTATGCAACATAATTTTGTTATAACGATGTTGATTATTGTCAGTTTAATTGCCTGGTTGTTGTTTTTAAATATCAATATCTTATTAGATAATTCTGAAAACTTGACAATTAACTATATATCTCCATTATTAGATAAACTTTATTCTTTTATTGCCAATATATTAATAGTTAATATATCTATTTTAAGGGAACGAGTCCTTTTAATAAGCCTAACTTGATTATTTATATTTATCCTATTAAGTAATTTGATTGGTCTAATTCCATATAGTTATACATTAACCGCTAGTCTCTTAGTACCGTTTTTTGTATGTACTAGTGGTTATATTGCTATTCATTTCGTCGGTTTTTATGGCAATGCTTTATCATTTTTTAATTTTTTTATTCCGACAGGAGTTCCATCATTTTTACTTCCATTTCTAGCTATTATAGAAATGATTTCGCATTGAATTAAATGTATTTCTTTATCTGTTCGACTTTTTGCAAACATGTTTGCAGGACATGTTTTATTACTCATATTAGGAACATCAACTTTTTTAATGTTAACTATTCCAGCTTTAATTTTGTTAGGAATAATCGGCCCTTATATTTTATTGAGCCTTATTTATGGTTTAGAAATGACAGTCGGTGCTATACAAGCTTATGTGCTAATTACCTTAATAATTATTTATTTTGGTGATATAATCAATATTAATTCACATTAAGCACACTTTCCTGATTTAAAACGATTTCTCTTATCATACAAAGTACAATATAATGTTATCCAATTGTCCCTATCTAATCATATCAACGATATTAACTTTATTTCCTTCTAATGTTGTAATTGCAATTGTATTTTTAAGTTGCTTAATAGGATATTTATTTCCTCTTATAATGGGGCATAATAAATATTATATTAAAAAATCAATCTTTGAACATGTAAGTTGATTATTTTTTATTGCTTGAATTGCTTGTATTACTTTATTTTGACGGTTTGTTGTTTACGGAAATGAAAAAGTTGTGTACATTACATTAAAAGAAAAATGATTTTCATGGAATTCTCAAGATAATTCCATTTTTGAGCCTAATATTACTTTAATGGTAGATAGTTTGGCTGCTACAATGCTTTTAGTTATTGTTAGTATTTCTTTACTTGTTCAAGTTTATTCCGCGGGATATATGCGAATAGATCCTTTTAGACATCGTTTTGCAGCTTATTTATCACTTTTTACTTTATCAATGTTAATATTAGTTTGTTCAGATAATTTGTTAATGTTGTTTTTAGGATGAGAAGGTGTAGGTTTATGTTCCTATTTATTAATTAGTTTTTGATCGACACGTCTATTAGCTAATAAAGCTGCTATTAAAGCAATGTTAGTTAATCGTATCGGTGATGTAGCATTACTTGTTGCCATTGGTCTTTTTTATAAAATTTTTCATGGAATTTTAAAATTACCACGTGGAACAAGTTTTGAGGCTACAAGTGTTACGTCAGATTTTTTTCATAAGTCTGATTATGAGATTTTTTCATTATGTAATGATAATTATAGTAATTTTTTTATTCACTATTTAAGTTTTGGAAATATTGATCAGTTAGAAATTTTTGGTTTATTTATTCTAATCGCAGCTGTTGGTAAATCCGCGCAGATAGGTTTACATATATGATTACCTGATGCAATGGAAGGACCAACTCCAGTGTCAGCCTTATTACATGCTGCGACAATGGTAACTGCGGGTATTTTTTTGATTATTCGCTTATCTTTATTTTTTGAACAATTGCCCCGTCTCTTGATAATTATGTCTTTGATAGGAGCGTTAACAGCTTTTTTTGCTGGAACATGTGGTGCAACGCAGAATGATATAAAAAAAATAATTGCTTATTCAACTTGTAGTCAATTGGGATTTATGTTAGTTTGTTGTGGTTTTTCTTACTATACATTAAGCCTTTTTCATCTTTTTACCCATGCTTTTTTTAAAGCTTGTTTATTTTTATCGGCAGGTTCTGTGATTCATAGTTTGTCAGGTGAACAAGATATTCGTCGAATGGGTGGTTTATACAATATAATGCCAGTAACTTTTATGACAATGTTAATAGCATCATTATCATTAATGGGTATGCCATTTTTATCCGGTTTTTATTCAAAAGACGTTATACTTGAACAAATCTATATTTCACAATATGGTCAAATTTCTTTTATTTTATGTCTAATAGCAACAACTCTTACAGCTTTCTATTCAACTCGTTTATTATATTACGTTTTCTTATCAACACCAAAAATGTCGCGTTTGATTTTAAATCGTAGTCATGAGTCTAACGGAGCAATGCTAATTGCCCTTATTTTACTAGCATTAGCTTCTATTTTTGCAGGATTTAATATGAAAGCAATCTTTATCGGAGCAAGTAATACTGAATTTTCAATTTTTTCATGGTTATTTATAACGCCTATGTCTGTAAAACCAATTTGATTGTTGCCCTCTATGCCATCTGTTTATACAATGATGCCGTTTCCATTTTTTTTAGCTGAAGATGTACCCTTTTATATAAAATTTAGTCCTTTACTAGCAGCAACTATTGGTATTGTAGTAGCTATATTACAATATTTTTTAAAGAAATCTATATTTAGTAATTTATTTAAATTGTTACATTTGGATTCTTATTATGTTTGAAGTTTTTTTGTAAATAAATGAGGTTTTGATAAGATTTATTTACGTGGAATTACTTTATTTCTGATTTCAAATATGGCAAGTTTTTTTAAAAAAATTTTACAAGGTAGTATTATCGCGTTTGAAAATTTATGTATTGAAAAAATTTATTTAACAAGTTTATTTGTTAGAAAACTTCATACTGGACAATTAGTTCATTATTTATTTTTTACTGTAGGCTGTATTTTTGTAAGTTTAATTTTGCTTGATTTTGGTTACTATTGTATTTGTAATTACAAATAATTTAGTAAATATAAATACAACTTATCGTGTCTTTCTTCTTTATGCTTTAGCTAAAAAAATAAATTGTAGTATAAGCAATATGATATGACGTATATATATTTACCATGATAAATTATTAATATTTGTACCCAGAATTAAAATTATTTCCTGTTTATTATTTTTTAAAAATCATAGCCAAACTGCTTTTACATCTTTAATGGATATTTTTAGTTTTGATACACCTGCCTATAACTTACGTTTTACTGTTTGTTATAGTTTATTAAATACATTAACAAGTACACGTATTTATTTATTTACAATGACAAACGAAACATCATGAATATCATCTGTTACAAATGTTTTTCCAGGAGCTGGGTGACCAGAACGTGAAATCTGAGATTTATTTGGAATTTTTTTTCGTCATCATCCTGATTTACGACGTATTTTGTCTGACTATGGTTTTCAAAATCATCCTTTACGAAAAGATTTTCCTATTACAGGTTTTTTAGAAGTTTATTGCCAAGAAATTGATAAAACAATTGTTTATAAACCAATTGGTTTAATGCAAAATTTACGTGTACAATAAAATAAAATGTATTTTTTTGCGATAGTTTATTGTTAATAGATATTATTTTTTATTTCTATGTTTAAATTTAAATATTATGCATAAACCCTCTTTAGCCCTTACAAATTATACATTAAATTTTGGACCACAACACCCGTCTGCGCACGGAGTGCTACGTTTAATTTTAAAACTAACAGGAGAAAAAGTAATATCTGCTGATCCTCATATTGGTTTATTACATCGTGGAACTGAAAAACTGCTAGAATATAAAAATTGTCTACAAGGTTTACCTTATTTTGATCGACTTGATTATGTTTCAATGATGTCTCAGGAACATGCATATGTTCTGGGTCTTGAAAATTTATTTAATTTAATATTACCTATTCGTGCCCAATTTATTCGTGTGATTTATCTTGAAATTACACGAATATTAAATCATTTAATGGCTATTACAACACATGCTTTAGATGTTGGTGCCATGACACCATTTTTATGAGCTTTTGAAGAACGTGAAAAACTTATGGAATTCTACGAACGTGTTTCGGGTGCCCGTATGCACGCGGCATATTTTCGACCAGGTGGTGTAGCACAAGATATACCTGAACATTTACTTTCATCGATTAATAAATTTGTTCAAAAATTTAATTCGCGTATAGATGAAATTGAAGAATTATTAACTAATAATCGTATTTGAAAAGAGCGTTTAACCAATATTGGTATTGTATCACAAGCGCAAGCTTTAGCATGGGGTTTTTCCGGTGTAATGTTAAGAGGAACAGGAATAGTTTATGATTTACGTAAAAATGAGCCTTATGAAATTTATGATAAACTTGTTTTTAATAGTGTCATTGCACGACATGGGGATAGTTATAGCCGTTATTTAGTACGTTTACAAGAATTACGTGAAAGTTTAAAAATAATAAATAGTTGTTTGAATAAAATCAAACCTGGTAATTATAAATTATTTGATTATAAATTTGTTCCACCACGCCGACATGTTCTTAAAAAATCGATGGAGGCTGTTATTACACATTTTAATTTTTTTGCGAAAAATATACAATATAAACCTGGATTTATATACACGCCAATTGAATCCCCTAAAGGCGAATTAGCCGTAAGCTTATTAACAGATATGGGTACTAAACCTTATCGTTGTCATATTAGAAGTCCAGGGTATTATCATTTACAAGGTTTAGATTTTATGTCATTTGGGCATTTTTTAGCAGATGTTGTTACAATTGTTGGAACCCAAGATATTGTTTTTGGAGAGGTAGATCGTTAATATTATTAGGTATTTTTGAGAGCCTACTTAATTTTCGTATATCAGAATTATTAAGAAAGATAATTTGTGTTCCATTTAAGAAATATTTTTCTTAAATGGATTTAGGAAATTTTATTGCTTTATCAGCAAAATATATTGCAGCAGGTCTTGCTACTATTTCATTAGCGGGTTCAGGTGTTGGAATTGGTATTGTTTTTGCAGGACTTATTTTAGGTGCATCTAGAAATCCAACAGCAATTCGTCAATTATTTGTTTTTGCTATTCTAGGATTTGCTTTAACAGAGGCAATTGCTTTATTTGGTCTTATGATGGCTTTTTTAATTTTATTTGGTG
>Ga0170475_108575007_pt1 | contig 14468 bp, 8 predicted proteins | sample Soicark_Litter_5_FD_111474 | JGI IMG/M metagenome (GOLD analysis project Ga0170475, IMG submission 111474) | Avena fatua rhizosphere microbial communities from Hopland, California, USA. Combined Assembly of 48 SPs | reverse complement strand
GGCACATTGGAAGCATCATGAATTGGCCAACTTCTGTCCCAAGGACTTCGCCGAACTGACTGTCCATGCACGCGCCAAGCTCCGGCAAACACAACGCCGCAAGACGCTCATCGCAGCATTCTGGAAGCAAGCTGAACTGCCGATCTAGCGTAACTCTGTTCGTCAAACCTCAATAGATATAGTAGGGATATAGCAGGGCGCATTGATCCCGACGCGATGGTGGTCATGACTTGTGTAAGGTCCGGCAGCGACCTGACATTGTGAGACGGAGGCACCACGATGACCGACCCACTCGACCCAGCCCTGTTCCGACCGGATGCCGTGACGCCGGAGACCCGTGCGTTGAACCAGGCGATGGTGCAGATGCTCACGCCGACGACTGACTGGTGGGTGACCGGTGCTGAAGCCTCGAGGGCGGCTCGCCGCCGCGGTGACGGTCCCTTCCCTGCCCCGGTGATGTCGCCGCGCGCGCAGACGCGCAGCATTCCCGGCAAGGACGGCAACAGCATTGCGCTGCGCATCATCATCCCGGACCGGCCGCGTGGCGTCTACCTGCACATCCATGGCGGCGGCTGGGTCATTGGCGGCGCCGACATGCAGGACCCGAAGCTGGAGCGCATCGCCGATAACACCGGGCTTGCCGCGGTCAGCGTCGAATATCGCCTCGCACCGGAGCATCCGTATCCTGCCGGCCCCGACGACTGCGAAGCCGCCGCCCTTTGGCTTGCGCGCAACGCAAAGGCGGAGTTCGGATCCGATGTGCTGACCATCGGCGGCGAGTCAGCCGGCGGTCATCTCGCCGCCGTGACGCTGCTGCGTTTGCGGGATCGGCATGGCTTCACCGGCTTCCGCGGTGCCAACCTGGTGTATGGCGCCTTCGATCTGTCGCTCACACCAAGTCAGCGTCTGTTCGGGGACGAGCGGCTGGTGCTGCGGACCATCGACATTGTGCAGTTCTACAATGCCTTCCTGCCCACCATCACCGACCGGCGCGTGCCGGACATTTCGCCGCTATACGCATCGCTGCACCACATGCCGTCGGCGTTGTTCACTGTCGGCACCGCCGATGCGCTGCTCGACGACACGCTGTTTATGTATGCTCGATGGCTGGCTGCAGGAAATGCTGCTGAACTCGTAGTCTATCCCGGCGGTGCGCATGGCTTCACGTTGTTTCCCAGCGCTCTGGCGGATCAGGCGGCCACGCGCATGGACCACTTCTTGTCCGGACTGTCAGGGAGCGAGCCCGCGCGAGTAACCTGAACCTGACCAGCCGCGAATGAAAGATCACAACGCATGGCCGTCCTCGCTGTGATGGATGGGACGCGATGCCCCGTGTTGGTTCAAGGCAGGAAGAAGCGGAGACCTGTGACTGGTAGGTGTCCTTGATGAGATAGACAGGCGCATCGTTCTGCACAGCTTAGCCCGAGCGTCAGGTTAAAATTGCTGGCGATCCGTCCTTGCGGACCTCACTTCACGGATAATCGCGTCGAGAGCGGCGGCATGGAAGATTTCGCGACAACCGCATTCGGCGGATGTCACCGGCTTCAAGGTGACGTGGGGATGAGATCGATCCCGACGTGACTTTACAGGCAGCTCTCCCTGGCATCGATACCGTCACGTGCAAGCCAAAGTCGGCGACCGTCCTGTGCAGATCGCCTCAGGCACAGAGGCATGAGATGATAGCGGGATCACTCGTGAACCAGATCACAGGACGCGTGCGCATCCCTGTGCAACGGTGAGACAAAGCGAAACCTCGTTGAACAGGACGGAACCAACCATGGCTCCACCGGCGGACTGGTTCATCTACACGGTAATCCTTATTGTCTTCCTTGCCCTGATCATCGCACTGGGGACCATCGCCCGGCGGCTAGGCGCGGCCCAGACGAATTGGTCGCTGGCAAATGCGCTGTCGGAAGAAACCGAGGTAACCGTGCTGGACGAGCATGGGGCGCCGGTCATCATCAACAACGTCCCTCTAAAGAAAGTGCAGCTGACAGCAAGTTCCAGCCGGGTCATTGCGTTCATGGGGATGATCGGCATCCTCGCGCTGTTCCTGGGGTTTGGCGCCTTCGCACTCTGGTGGTTCGCGAAGACAGGCACGGTACCCGCGGGCGCAGGTGAAGCAACCACTTACCTGCTGGGCGGAATGACACTCTTCGCTCCTTACATCGTCAACAGGTTCTCCTCGGTGTTCGCCACACCCAGGTAAGGCACACGGCAAGGGAAAAAGCGGTGCGGGGCATGTGGTGCTGGGCATGTTCGGCACCTTCCGCAGCACGCCGCTGGTAATCTTAGGTCAGAACAGTGAATATCCGCCATCGATGACGAATGTGTCGCCAGTGTGATAGCGCGACGCCGCACTCATAAGGTACACCGCAATCCCGCCGAAGTCGTCGCCCTTGCCCCATCGGCGCATCGGTATCCGCGGCATGACCTTGCCGTGGAACGTCTCATTCGTCGTCAGGCGCTGCGTCATGTCGGTTTCGATCCACCCTGGCAGGATCGCGTGCGCCCGCACGCCATGGCGCGCGAACTCGACCGCCATCGCACGCACCATCGAGATCATGCCCCCCTTGGTAGCGGCATAGTGCTCGCCGCGCGGCGCACCCTCGATTGCCGCCAGCGACGCAGTGCCAACCAGCACACCATCCCCGCCCCGCTCCACCATGTGCCGCGCGGCCGCGCGAAATGTATAGAACGCACCGTCGAGGTTGACGCGCAGCACCCGGTGCCACAGCTCGGTGTCCATCTCCAGGAACGACTTTGCCCCGCCCCCGCCGATACCGGCGTTGGCGAAGCAGCCATCGACCCGGCCCAGTGCCTTCAACGTTTCGGCGAAGGCCGCCTCCACCGCCGTCTCGTCCCCGACGTCGCATTGCAGCGCCACCACCCGCCGCCCGGTTCTCGCCAACGCCGCCTGAGCTTCGGCGTTCTTGGCCGCATTGGTGCCCCAGATGGCCACGTCCGCACCCGCTTCCGCCACCGCCTGGGCGATGCCGAAGCCGATGCCGCGATTGCCTCCGGTCACCAACGCCACCTTGCCGCTCAGGTCAAACGGTCCATACGCCATCTCAGCCCCCGTCTCTGCTGCGGGTGGTCTAGCACCGGGGCCAGGTATCGGCACTGCCTGCGCGCGGCCACGGCACTAGTGTCGCATCAGGAGGAGCCCGAATGTCTGTGATCCAGCGCCCCAGCGTCTGCACCTTCGACTGCCCAGACACCTGCAGCCTTAGCGTGACGGTGGAGGACGGCCGCATCAGCAAGGTGCGCGGCTCCGAGGCGGCGCCGTTCACCGCCGGCGTCATCTGCAACAAGGTGGCGCGCGACATGACCGAATTCGTGCACGGTCCGCAGCGCATCCTGCATCCGTTGCGCCGCACTGGCGCCAAGGGTTCTGGCAGCTTCGAGCGCATCTCCTGGGACGCTGCGCTCGACGAAATCCATGCCCGCACCACCACGGTGATCGATCGCTGGGGACCGCAGGCAGTGACACCGCTGAACTATGCCGGCCCGCACGGCATGCTCGCAGGCGAAAGCATGTCGGCACGGTTTTTCTATAAGCTGGGAGCAACCCAGCTCTATCGCCGCTCGATGTGCGGCGGCGTGCGCAGCGAAGCCTGGGCCGGCACCTATGGTGCGGTGCCCGGCTGCCCGCCGGAACTTGCCGCTGATGCCGCGCTGAACGTCGTATGGGGCAACAATGCCACCGTCACCAACCTGCATCTGGTCCGCCGCATCCGTCAGTCGAAACGGAAGGGTGGTCGGCTGATCGTCGTGGATCCGCTGCGCACGAAGATCGCCGAACAGGCTGACCTGCATCTCGCCCCGCTGCCTGGCACCGACGTGTTGCTCGCCTGGGCGCTGGCCGCGCAACTGGAGCGCATGGGCGCCTTCGATCAGGCGTTCATCGCGCAGCACGTGCTCGGCTTCGAGGACTTCATGGCGCTTGCCCGCACCTGGCCGGCATCGCGCGCCGCCGCGGCATGCGGACTGCAGGAGGAACAGATCGTCACGTGCGCGCAGTGGCTCGCCGAGTCCGATCCGCTGGTGTTCGCTCCGGGCAACGGGCTGGAGCGCGGCCGCAATGGCGGCAGTTCGATCCGCGCGTTGATCGCACTGCCGGCTCTGTTGGGCAAGCTGGGCGGGCGCAACGGCATCGTCCTTGACGCCAGCAATGCCTTTCCCAAGACCGTGGCGCGGCTGCAGCGCCCCGATCTCGCGCCTGATGGCATGCGCACGCTGAACCTGCTCGACGTCGGCCGCTACCTCGCGGACGACACGGTCGACCCGCCGCTGCGCGCGGTATTCATCTACAACCACAACCCGGTGGTGGTGCATCCCGATCAGAATCGTATGCGCCGCGGTCTCGCACGCGAGGACGTGTTTACCGTCGGCATCGACGTGGCGATGACGGAAAGCATGGACTACTGCGATGTTATTCTGCCTGCAGCGACTCACTTCGAGTATGCTGATCTCTATCCGGCCTATGGTCATCATTGGTTGCAACGCGCCGAAGCGGTGATCCCGCCGGTGGGTGAATCGCTGCCGAACACCGAAATCTTCCGCCGCCTCGCCGCGCGCTTCGGTCTCGACGATCCTGCCTTTCTCGCGTCCGACGCTGAGCTGATGGACGCCGCTGTCGATCTTGGTGACATGCGTGCCAGCGAGATTGCCGTCGACGCCGCATTCCAGATTAAGGGTAAGGACGGCAAGCCGTTGGTGCTGTTCAACAACGTCTTCCCCGCCACACCATCCGGCCGCATCGAGCTGCGCTCGGAATCGCTGGCGCAGCGTTGGGGTGAGGCGGCGCAGCTCCCCACCTGGCGTGAGCGCACGAGTGATTATCCTCTGATGTTGATCTCACCGGCATCCGATCGGCAGATCAGCTCGACGCTCGGTTTCGCGCTCCCTACGCCGCGGCTGATGATGCATCCGCGCGACGCGACTGCGCGTCGCCTGTCACAAGGCGCCGAAGTAAGGCTGTGGAACGAACGCGGTGAGGTGTTCCTGTCGCTGGATGTCTCGGCCGCCGTGCCGCCCGGCGTTGTGGCCAGCGAGAAAGGCGCCTGGCTTGCCGCCAGCCGCACCGGCCAAACCATTTCCGCGCTGGTCTCCGCCGACATGCGGGCGGACCTCGCCGAGGGGGCCTGCTTTAACGATACGCGGGTCGAGGTGACAAGGGCGTAGCAACAGCCACCCTTACGGGAGAGGTTTGGGCATAGGCAGTCAGCGCGGCAGCGTACTCGTCCCCATCAGGTACTCGTCGACTGCCCGCGCGCACTGACGGCCCTCGCGGATCGCCCATACTACCAATGACTGTCCCCGCCGCATGTCGCCGGCCGCGAACAGCTTGTCGACCGACGTATGATAGTCCGTGGGATTGGCCAGCACGTTACCGCGCGGATCGAGCGCCACGCGTGACTGCTCGATCATTCCTGTCTTGCGCGGCCCCAGAAAACCCATCGCCAGCAGCACAAGGTCTGCCTTAAGGGGGAACTGACTGCCCAGCACCTCCTGCATCTTGCCGCCCACCCATTCGACGCGCACGCACTCCAGTGCCTCCACCGCGCCGGAGAGGCCAATTGCCCGCCTCGTCAGCACCGCCCAGTCGCGATCGGCGCCTTCCTCATGCGCATGCGACGTACGTAGCTTCAGCGGCCAGTCGGGCCAGGTCAGCGCCTTATTTTCGCGATCGGGCGGTCTTGGCAGGATTTCCAACTGGGTGACGGACGCCGCACCTTGCCGCAGCGAGGTGCCGATGCAGTCCGAGCCGGTGTCGCCACCGCCGATCACCACCACATGCTTGCCCTTCGCGGTGATCGTGCCGCGTCCCATCGTGGCACGCGCCTCATCATCGCCGGCACCGCGCTTGTTCTGCTGCGTCAAGAAATCCATGGCGAAGTGCACGCCATCGAGCCCACGGCCCTGCACCTCCAGATCGCGCGGCCACTCCGCGCCACCAGCCATCACCACCGCATCGAAGTCACGCAGCAACGCATCCATCAGCAAGGTCACACCGATTTCGATGCCGGTGCGAAAGCCCACGCCCTCGGCCGTCATCTGGTCGATGCGGCGATCGATCAGGTGCTTCTCCATTTTGAAGTCGGGGATTCCATAGCGGAGCAGTCCGCCGATCCGATCGTTCTTCTCGAACAGCGTCACTGTGTGGCCGGCGCGTGCGAGCTGCTGCGCGCAGGCGAGGCCCGCTGGCCCAGAGCCCACGACCGCAACGCGCTTGCCAGTACGATGCGACGACGGGTGGGGCACAATCCAGCCTTCCTCCCACGCCCGATCGACGATGGCGCACTCAATCGTCTTTATGGTGACCGGGTTGTCGTCGATGTTCAGCGTGCACGAGGCCTCGCACGGAGCGGGGCAGATGCGGCCAGTGAATTCAGGGAAATTGTTGGTGGAATGCAGTGCGCGGATCGCCGCTTCCCACTGATGTCGGTAAACCAGATTGTTCCAGTCTGGAATCAGATTGTTGACCGGACAACCCTGGTGACAGAACGGAATGCCGCAATCCATACAGCGCGCCGCTTGATCTGCCAGCTCCACATCCGATAGCGGCTTGAGGAATTCGGTCCACGTCCTGCGCCGTACCTCCGGCTTGTCGTAGCCGCGGTCATGCCGCTCGATCTCGAGGAACCCAGTAACCTTGCCCATCGTATAACCTTGTTATTCGGCGGCAGCGGCCTTGGCCGCCTGACGCTCGGCGCGCAGATCGATCAGTGCGCGGCGGAAGTCGAGCGGCATCACCTTCACAAAGCTGGCCAGCGTGCGATCCCAATCGTCCAGCAACTCACGTGCCCGCACACTGCCGGTGTACAGCAGGTGCCGCTCGATCAGCACGCGCAGCCGCTCGGCATCGAAGCGCAACAGGTCGCCCATGCCGCTATCCTCGACCGATAACGCACGCTGGCGCGGCCGCTCGGGATCATCGGCAGCGTCAGGATCAGGCGGCTCAATCGGCTCAAGCTCGACCGCCGCCATATTGCAGAGGCTCTCGAACCGGCGCTCCGGATCATAGACATAGGCGACACCGCCCGACATGCCGGCCGCGAAGTTGCGGCCAGTCTCGCCCAGCACCGCGACAACCCCGCCGGTCATGTATTCGCAGCCATGATCGCCGCAGCCCTCCACCACAGCCAGCGCGCCGGAGTTGCGCACCGCGAACCGCTCGCCTGCGATGCCCTGGAAATACGCCTCGCCAGCGATTGCGCCGTACAACACTGTATTGCCAATGATGATGTTCTCGGTCGGTTCGCGATCGACCGGCGGATGTCGCACCACGACACGGCCGCCGGACAGGCCCTTGCCCACGTAGTCGTTGGCATCCCCCGTCAGTTCCAGCGTGATGCCACGCGCCAGAAAGGCGCCGAAGCTGCCGCCGGCATTGCCAGTCAGACTGATCTGGATAGTGTCCTCTGACAGGCCTGCATGGCCGTAGCGTTTCGCCACTTCTCCCGACAGCATCGCACCCACGGTGCGGTGTACGTTGCGGATGTCGCGGCTGATCCGCACCGGCTCGCCACGCTGCAGTGCCGGCTGCGCCTGCTCGATCAACTCGTTGTCCATTGCGCGGTCGAGGTGATGGTTCTGCCTTTCGCAGTTGTAGATCGCCACACCCTCGCGCGGCGGCACCTGGTACAGGATGCGGCTGAGATCAACACCTCTCGCCTTCCAGTGCTCGACCGCCTTCTTCATATCGAGCTTGGCGACCTGGCCGACCATCTCTTTGAAGCTGCGGAAGCCAAGCTTGGCCATCAACTCGCGCACTTCTCCGGCAATGAAGAAGAAAAAGTTGATTACGTGCTCCGGCTGGCCGGTGAATTTCTTCCGCAACACCGGATCCTGCGTCGCGATGCCCACCGGGCAGGTATTGAGATGGCATTTGCGCATCATGATGCAGCCGGCGGCAATCAGCGGCGCCGTCGAGAAGCCGAACTCATCGGCGCCCAGCAACGCGCCGACCACCACGTCGCGCCCGGTGCGCAGACCGCCATCGACCTGAACCGCGATGCGTCCACGCAAGCCGTTGAGCACCAGGGTCTGCTGCGTCTCGGCGAGGCCGATTTCCCAAGGCGATCCCGCATGCGTAAGCGAGGTCAGCGGGGATGCGCCGGTGCCCCCCTCGAAACCCGCGATCGTCACATGATCCGAGCGCGCCTTGGCAACGCCGGCGGCGACAGTGCCAACGCCCACCTCGGAGACCAGCTTTACGGAGATGCGCGCGCGCGGATTGGCGTTCTTGAGATCGGCGATGAGCTGCGCCAGATCCTCGATCGAATAGATGTCGTGATGCGGCGGCGGCGAGATAAGACCAACCCCGGGCGTCGAGTAACGAACCCGGGCGATGTTCTTGTCCACCTTCCGCCCAGGCAGCTGTCCACCTTCGCCGGGTTTGGCACCCTGCGCCATCTTGATCTGCAGATCGTCGGCATTCACCAGGTACTCGATGGTGACGCCGAAACGTCCCGATGCGACCTGCTTGATCGCCGAGCGCATGAGATCGCCATTGGGCAGCGGCTTGTAGCGATCTGATTCTTCGCCGCCCTCGCCGGTGTTCGACTTGCCGCCGATGCGGTTCATCGCGATGGCGAGCGTGGTATGCGCCTCACGCGAGATCGAGCCGAAGCTCATCGCGCCGGTGGCGAAGCGCTTCACGATCTCGGCCGCCGGCTCCACCTCATCGAGCGGCACCGGCGTCTCGGCAAACTTGAGTTCCATCAGCCCGCGCAGGGTTAGCAGGCGCCTGCTCTGATCGTTGATGAGGCTGGTGTAAGCAGTGAAGTCCGCCGGCGAGTTGCCGCGGACGGCGTGCTGCAGCTTGCCGACCGTATCCGGCGTCCAGGCGTGGTCCTCGCCGCGCAACCGGAATGCATAGTCGCCGCCGGCGTCAAGCATGCCGTCATACAATGGACTGTCGCCGTAGGCGTTCTGGTGCCGCTGCACCGCCTCGCGCGCGATCTCGTCGAAGCCGGCACCTTCGATCTGGCTTGCGGTGCCGGTGAAGCATTGCTCCACGAACTCGCTGGACAGCCCGACCGCGTCGAAGATCTGCGCGCCGCAATAGGACTGATAGGTGGAGATGCCCATCTTGGACATCACCTTCAGGATGCCCTTGCCGACCGCTTTCAGATAGTTCTTCTGGACTTCATATGGGCTTTCCCTCAGCCCGTTCTGCACTCTGATCTGCTCCAGCGTCTCGAAAGCGAGGTAGGGATTGATTGCCTCCGCGCCATAGCCGGCAAGGGCACAGAAATGATGGACCTCGCGCGCCTCGCCGGTCTCCACCACGAGACCGGTGCTGGTCCGCAGGCCGCGACGGATCAGATGGTGGTGCACAGCGGCCGTGGCCAGCAGCGCCGGCATCGGAATTCGCGATGCGGATACCGCACGATCCGACAGGATCAGGATGTTGTAGCCATCCAGCACCGCGTCGGTCGTAAGGCTGCAGATCCGATCGACGGCACGCGCCATGCCTGCCACGCCCTCACCGGCCGACCAGGTCGTATCTATCGTCTTGGTGCGGAACGCATCGCCCACCAGCGAGGAAATCGCGCGAACCTTCTCCAGATCCGCATTCGTTAGAATCGGCTGCGCGACCTCTAGTCGATAATGCGATCCGGCGTGGTGTCCCAACAGATTCGGCCGCGGTCCGATCATCGACACCAACGACATCACCAGCGCCTCGCGGATCGAGTCGATCGGCGGATTGGTGACCTGAGCGAAGTTCTGCTTGAAATAATTGTACAGCAGCTTCGGCTTGCTCGACAGCACGGCGAGCGGCGTATCGGTTCCCATAGAACCGACCGGATCGTCGCCCTCCTGCGCCATCGGCTCGAGGAAGAACTGAATGTCCTCCTGGGTATAACCAAACGCCTGCTGCTGCTTCAGCAGTGCGGTCGGATCATTCGGCCGCGCCGGGGGCAGTTCCGGCATCGGTGCCGGAGTCTCGGAAGGCTCGGACAGATCCTCCAGCTGCACCTGGGTCGCCTTCAGCCAGTCAGCATAAGGATGCTTGGTCGCCAGCTTCTGCTTCACCTCGGCGTCGTCGATGATCCGGCCTTCCTCCAGGTCGATCAGCAGCATCTTACCGGGCTGCAGCCGCCACTTGCGGACGATGTTCTCTTCGGGCACCGGCAGCACACCGGCCTCAGAGGCCATAATCACGTGGTCGTCGTCGGTCACCACATACCGCGCCGGCCTGAGGCCATTGCGATCCAAGGTGGCGCCGATCTGTCGACCATCGGTGAATGCGATCGCCGCCGGACCGTCCCATGGCTCCATCAGAGCCGCGTAATATTCATAAAAGGCACGCCGGTCGGGATCCATCAGCGGGTTTTCGGCCCACGCCTCCGGGATCAGCAGCATCATCGCGTGCGCCAGCGAGTAGCCGCCGGCGACCAGGATCTCCAGCGCGTTGTCGATGCAGGCAGTATCCGACTGGCCATGTGGGATCAGCGGCCACATCTTATCGAGATCTGGCCCGATCAGCTCTGATGCCATCGAGTGCCGCCGCGCGTACATCCAGTTGACGTTGCCGCGGACGGTGTTGATCTCGCCGTTATGCGCCAGGAAGCGATACGGATGCGCAAGCCGCCAGGACGGGAAAGTATTGGTGGAAAAGCGCTGATGCACGAGAGCCAGCGCCGACTGGGTCAGCGGATTGCGCAAATCCAGATAGAACGTGCCGACCTGTGGCGCCAGCAGCAGTCCTTTGTAAACAACGGTGCGCGTCGAGAATGACGGCATGTAGAGCTGGCTGAGCCCCGGCAAGCGCCGGGCATCCTCGAGTCCGCGCACGTTGTTCAGCGTCTGCTTGCGGATCGTCAGGATCTTGCGCTCGAACGCATCCTGGTTCTTCACCTTGGGCCCAGCGACGACGATCGCCTGGCGGATCACCGGCATCGTTTCGATCACACGCTTGCCGAGACCTGTGGTGTCGGTCGGCACCTCGCGCCAGCCAAGCAGGCTCTGGCCTTCAGCCGTTATGTAGTGCTCCAGCAGCCGGATGGCGAACTCGCGTGCCTGCGCGTCCTGCGGCAGGAAGCACATCGCAACGGCGTAGCGACCAAGCGGCGGCAAAGCCAAGCCATGCTCTTCGGCCCAGTTGCGCAACAGCTCATCCGGCATTTGAATCAGGCAGCCGGCCCCGTCACCGACCAGCGGATCAGCTCCGACCGCGCCGCGATGGTCCAGGTTGACCAGGATCTGCAGCCCACGGCGGATTATCTCGTGCGACTTTCGGCCTTTGATGTTAACCACGAAGCCCACGCCGCACGAGTCGTGCTCGTTGCGCGGATCGTACAGTCCCGGTCCCATCGGGGATCCCATCATTGTGCCTTCAATCGCCTCCACGGACATGGCTGACCCCACCCGTGCGAGGACGGGCCACAAACAGGTAAGGTAGCCTGCGCTTTGCTGCGCTGCAACGTCCGGTCAACCGCGCCACGTCCAGGAGGCTGCAGAGATGGGCCGCGCGCGACCCCGGCGAGCGACGATCAGGTAGAGCGGGCGCGGCGTCCTCGCCCGCCTTGATTGGCCCCTCGCCGCTTTGGCGATGGGCCGGCCGACTTGTGACCCAGACCTATCTGCTTCGCCAACGACGAACGCACCTTGGCATAATTCGGGGCAACCATCGGGTAATCCGCCGGCAATCCCCAGCGCGTCCGATATTGCGCCGGTGTCATCTTATATGCGGTCGTCAGATGCCGCTTCAGCATCTTCAGCTTCTTACCGTCCTCAAGGCAGATGATGAAATCCGGCCTGACCGACTGCTTGATGGGAACGGCCGGAGTTGGCTTGGCGGTTTCCGGCGGTGCCTGCCCGACATCGCGCAGCGTCTGGTAGACCTTCTGAATCAGGTTCGGGAGCGCGTCGGTTTGCACGGCATTGTGCTCGACATGCGCCGCGACGATTTGCGCCGTTAGTCGCAGGACAGTGTCCGAAGCCTCGGTTTCGGCCATTGTTACCGCCTCAATCTTCGCTATAGGAACATTACCACTTCAATGCATGTGTTTCTAGTCTTACGGACTGAGCGCACATCAGCGAGACGTGCATCCTTTCTTGCCCGGACGAACGTAACCAGCGTCGATCGGTCCGGGAGAAACCATCCAGAGAGGACATGCCAATCATTGTCTGCGAACATCGCATAGCTTGTCGGACTGACCGACCGGATAGCTGGCCTGCCCTGCTGGCGGACGGCCCGCAGCGGTTGCAGGATATGCCGCCGAAGAAGAGGAGGCCCCACATGCTGCGCATCTGCGCACTCGCCTGCACCGCGCTGTTCGCTATCAGCACTGCACGGGCGGACACAACGCTTGTTGTATCTATGGCAGCCGATCCCACTGGCCTGGATCCGGAGGCGGTGCTCAACAACACGTCCGGCTTCGTCATGGCGACCATCTACGACGGACTGATCCGTTACAAACCGGGGACTGTCGAAGTTGAACCAGGGCTCGCAGAGCGCTGGGACATTTCACCTGATGGCCTAACTTACAGCTTTCGGCTGCGAAAGGGGGTCAAATATCATGACGGCACGCCTTTCGACACGAACGCGCTGATCGCCACCCTCGATCGTCAGCTCAAGAAGAGTGATCCCAATTTCATCTACAATTCGGGACCGGTGCAGAGTTATATCGACTTTACCTATGGTTCGGTCGCGTCTTACCGCGCGGTCGATGACAGCACCGTCGAAGTCAAGATGAAAGAACCGTCGGCTGCGTTGCTTGCGAGTCTGGCGATGGTGTGGAACGGCGTAGTGAGCCCCACGGCAGCAGCCAAATACGGCAAAGAATTCCGCAACCACCCTGTGGGAACCGGACCGTTCATCTTCCGCGAGTGGCGCGAACGCGACCGGGTCGCGCTTGACGCGAACCCCAACTACTGGAAGGGCAAGCCGAAGGTCGATCACCTGGTGTTCAAGGAATATCCGGATGCACAGGCCGCATTGCTCGCGCTGAAGCGAGGCGACGTGCAGATCATGGGTGATGTTGCCACCCCAGTGATCCCGTCGATCCGTGCCGACCACGATCTGGTGCTGCTGACGCAACCGGGGCTGGCAGTGAACGGCATGGCAATGCCGAACGACGTCCCGCCGTTCACCGACAAACGCGTCAGGCAGGCGTTGAACTATGCGGTGGACAAGGACGCCATCAACAAGGCGTTGTACAATGGCCTAGCCACCCCGATGGTTTCTCCACTGCCGGAGGCACAATGGGGCTTCGACAAGACAATGACCGGATACGCATATGACCCGGCCAAAGCGAAAGAGCTGCTGGCGGCAGCGGGGGTGCAGTCCGGGCATAATGTGGAGCTGCTCGCCTACAGCACGCCGCGCGGCTACAACCCTGCCGGCCCGGACCTCGCGGTGGCACTGCAGGGTTATCTGCAAAAGGTCGGCATCGCCGCCGACGTGCGCAAGCTCGACATCGGCGCGTTCCTCGCAACGGTGCGCTCGGGCAAGTATCAGGGGCTGTTCATCACCGGCTTCAGCGGCGACAACGGTGACCCGGACAACTTTCTGAATGCGCTGTTCAACTCAAGCCAGATGCCGGTTGGTGACACCGCACACTACAAGAACCCAGAAGTGGACAAATTGATGGACCAGGCCGCACGCGAGCCGGACCAGGTCAAGCGTATAGCGATGTACAAGACATTGCAGCGACAGATCATGGACGATGCGCCGTGGTTATTCGTTAACTCGGTCCTTCAGGTTCGTGCAGCACGCACCGAGGTGAAAGGGTTCCGGCTCAATCCGACGCAGATGTTCTTCGACATGGACGAGGTGTCAGTCGAGAAATGAAGCAGATGCTATCGCACTCTTAGCCGCGGATCATACTCATCGCGCAGAGCATCCCCGAGTAGATTGAAGCCCACCACCACGAGAAAAATCGCCAGACCAGGAAACGTGGCGATCCACCAGGCGGTGAGAAAATATGCGTGACCCTCGGCGAGCAGGGCGCCCCAGTCGGGCGACGGCGGCTGGGCGCCCAGCCCGAGAAAGGAGGGACCGGCAGTTTCCACCACCACGGCGCCTGACTGCAGCGTCGCCAGCACCAGCACCGGGGTAAAGCTGTTCGGTAGGACGTGCCGCAACATGACCCGCAATCGGCCGGCGCCAATCGCCTGTGCCGCGACGACGAAATCCGCAGCCTGCATGCTCAATACCTGGCCGCGCATCAAGCGTGCATATTGCGGCGTATAGATGATCCCGATGGCAATCACCGAGTTGGTCAGGCTCGGACCCAGCACCGCGACGATGATCAGCGCCAGCAGCAGGTAGGGAAACGCCAGAAGCACGTCGACCAGTCGCATGATCAACGCGTCAACCTTGCCGCCTAGATAACCTGCCACCAGCCCGAGCGCACCGCCCAGCAGCAGCGCAAGCCCGTCGGCGACAATGATCGCCAGCAGAGCAGTGCGCGTGCCATAGAGGATCCGGCTCAGGGTGTCACGGCCAT